>Ga0265797_10001730_pt1 | contig 38102 bp, 34 predicted proteins | sample P2T30metagenome_FD_192433 | JGI IMG/M metagenome (GOLD analysis project Ga0265797, IMG submission 192433) | Plant litter microbial communities from East Loma Ridge, Irvine, California - P2 T30 | ecosystem: Environmental > Terrestrial > Plant litter > Unclassified | place: USA: California...
ACAAAACCTACCACTTAGGCGACTTCCCCCTCCAAAACTCCACCACACTCCCCTCCGCCCACCTCGCCTACCTCGCCCTCGGCTCCCCCTCCAACCCAGCCATAATCTACCCAACCTGGTACAGCGGCACCATATCCACAAACCTCTGGCTAACCGGCCCCTCCAAAACTCTCAACTCAGAGCACTTCTACATCATCATCCCCGCGCTCTTCGGCAACGGCGAGTCCACATCCCCTTCGAACTGGGTGCACAAAAACTCCAAACCGTTCCCGCAAGTCACTTTTTACGATAATGTGCGGGCGCAGCATGAACTTGTGACGAAGGGTTTGGGGATCGAGAAGGCGAGGTGCGTGCTGGGGTGGAGTATGGGCGCGGGGCAGACGTATCAGTGGGCGACGCAGTTTCCGGATTTCATGGAATTGGCTGTGCCGTTTTGCGGGAGCGCGAGGACGAGTTTGCACAATCAGGTGTTTTTGGAGGGGGTGAAAGTTGCGTTGCTGGGGGCGAGGGGGCAGGAGAGTGCGGGTGTTTGTGCGGAGCAGGAGGGGGGGTATAGGGCTTGGACGGAGGGGGAGAAGAGGAAGGGGTTGAAGGCGCTGTGAGTTTTTGGTCTTGTTGTTGTTTGTGTCGTCGAGGGAATTTGGCTGACTTACGTGGTTTTGCAGGGGAAGAGTGTATGCGGGATGGGGTGAGTGGACGGTTGGGAAGCTGTACAAACCGTTTCGAACGACCGCTGACACGCAGCAGGTTTCTCTCAGGCTTTCTACCGCGAGAAGTTATACGAGTCTGTTCTCGGCTTCAAGGATCTAGAAGACTTTATGAAGAACTTCTGGGAAGCATGGGCTTTGTCCAAGGGTGTGTTGTGATGCTTGGGACTGAACGACGACCTGATTGCACCTGCTAATCCATCATTGGAACAGACCCCGAGAACATGCTCGCAATGCTGTACACCTGGCAGAGCGGCGACGTGGCTAAGCAGGAACCCTACAACGGCGACTTCGAAGCCGCAATGAAAGGCATCAAAGCGAAGACACTGGTGTTGCCGGGCAAGACCGATTTGTACTTCCGTGGGTTTGGTCTTGAGAGGGAGAAGACTGATCTGCAACGTGCTAACATATTCGCCCAGCTCCCGAAGACTCTGAAATCGAAGTCGAGAACATGCGGCCGGGGATTGGTGAGCTGAAAGTGTTCCCGTCCATTTGGGGTCACTGGGCTGGTGGTGAGTTACCTTGCATTCTTTCGTGCGCACTATGCGGTCGTTTACTGATATGACGAACAGGGCCTGGTGATAGCAAGGAGGACGTCAAGTGGCTTGATGACAACCTTCGCGAGTTCTTTGCGAATAACCCCAGCAAAGTTTGAGGGAAGTGAAGAATACTGTGCTCGTTCGTAGCTCGGACGCTGTGGATGGAAATTAGCGGTTCGCTCATCGTGATGGCTGTCATGTATTTTCTGTCTGATAGCACGAATATGTTAGTTGCCGCCATATGCGTCTGAGCTTTAGCAGCAATGCAATCGCAGTGTTGGTCTAGACACTATTCCCCTTGACGATGTTAGCTTCGCAACTGCAGCCACCACCGTATGCGAACTCATGCATGACGTCCGCAGGATCTCTGACGCACGTATTCTTCCGGTCTGCAGCGCTTGCGCTTGGCTTGCACTTCCGTTGTCGGAGGATTGAAGTGCGATATACGAACACGCGTATTGATTGATCGTCGTGTTTAATCTGAGGAGCTAACATGCAGCGGAGACGGCGATCACGGCCGATGGTAGCTTTCTGCGCTTGTGCAGATGCGAGTCTTCTGCCGGTCTACAATGAGGTGATCGTCCGGTGTCGTAACGAGGGAAGTGGTGTCAAGTGTCAATTGGTCAATTTGTCGTTGCACATGACCATCAATGTGGCACATCGCAGCCAATAGTCCTCAACCAACGGAAACAGTTTGTGCGCGAAACAATACCTTCAAGCGAAAACGCCGCAAAACTGCATCTTCACACCGCGCTTTTGCAGGCTTTTGGATCCTGCAAGGGCTTGTCGCCTTGTTCGCTCTCTCGTCCGACCAAGCTATCGCTAACTCGCCAATCTGAGCAAAGGTCGGTTGCGCAAGTGTTACTGGCAAGAAGCGGAGAATGCGGGATAGCTCTTATCGTTTGGTGGGAAGTGTGCCCTCATGCATACTGCCGCCGGCTTCGCTTCTTGTGCGTTTGGCCGTTAATTACGTGCATGCGGATTCTCGGGTTTTTGGCGTTTCCTTGTATCCTGATGTGCTCCACGGAGCTAGGTATGCGAATGTGCCGCGTGAACCACTTTCTTTGCCCTACTGCAGATGGTGTGCGTTGACGAGTGTAGACATGCAGCACGGTTAATTACTGGACCGCATCGTCTCATGCTGAGCAGTCGGAGTTTCCTCCTTCGCTTCGTTCGCTAACGAAAAGGCAAAATGGTGCGAAGCCGGTGGACGAGAGGAAAGATTAATTCGTAAATTGGCCAGGGTTGGAATATTCGACATATCGGAGCGTCCGGGTTGCAGAGACACGGCAGCGGGTTCTCCGATCGGCGGCTTCATCGTTCCGCAAGCCCAGTTTTCATGCAGATGCACACCCTTGGCCCGCCAGGGTACCTGCATATGTTTGTCGGACAGACAAGCGAATTGCGATCCTTCGCTAAAGGGCCAGATCGGATGGGCGAAAGGCAGCTCGGTGGCATTGTGGACAGGTGTTTTGCGGTGGCGCAGCGGTGATAGGCTGGATTGTTGCAAGCGACGTCTCGACGTTTGCAATGTGCATTCGGCTCCTGCAAGCCTTCGGCAGGTCGAGAGTCGAAGGTTTGTGATGGATGCGGCGTGTGTTGCAGCTTGCAGGTTGCAGGACGCGACGAGGTTTGGCTTTTGACACGGGCACGGCGGATGAGATCCCGATGGCATGGGTGCGGATTGTTTTGCGTCCCCGGTTACGCTTTACCCTTGAGCCCTAAGCAGGATGCACGATGGCTTATCGCAATTGCGGGCACTTTTTTTTCCTGCAGCGGGGGAGGCTTTGTGAGGCTTTGTGAGGCTTTGTGAGAGGTTCTGGTGTTGTCGTGAATGAGAGGGTATTTGATTGCAGAGTTTGGGTCTCGGGGCATCAATGGGCGAGAGACGCGCGGTATGATTTCGAAGGATTCATGATGTGATCCAGACTGGACTATTGGATGGACGGTTAGAGCCCAAGCAGCGGCACAGCACATTGGAGGCATGATCAGGCGAGCTGTCACGTCTGCACTTGCTACAGTATATGCCACATCGGCCACTTGCTGTGCTTGGGCTGCTGCACCGTCTGAGACTACATCCACATTAGTGTCATGCTGGGCTCGGGCGGCGAGCTAGCGGAGCGAGAAACAGACATCTTGTGGATTCTCTACCACGATTGACGGGCTAGACGAATTGATGCAACGTCTGCTTTGAGAAGAGCGTGGCTGTCGACTAGCAGGACCCTCTTCTTCAACGAGACTCTGAGTTGGTGTGTATACGTGTGCGGCGTGTGAGTACAGGATTATTGACGATTTATTGTTTCACGCCATCACATGTTATTACTACTGTACCTACTACTGCAACTCAAAAGCCACTCGATCTCCCGCGTAGCACATTGTCCCATGTCACTGCAGTAGTCAGTCAGTACCTTAGCTAGTGGTGACATCTCTTTTCTCTCTCTGCAGTATATCTATCCACCCTATCATACCATCTGCATACGGCATTATTGCTGTCCTCTCGCTTCCCGAATCGCCAATCTGCATATCAAAGACATCTCATCGCCTTAGCCTCTTCCTCACGAGCCCTCACTCCACCCTCCGCTCTCCACTCTGACTCTCAACACACTGCACTGCCTGCCCGCAGTCTCAGTGCGCGCCCCGCCTGAATCGCCGCCCTACTGAGCCCTCCCCGCCGTGCTATCCTGCTAGCTAGCACGCTTGTCAAAGACTCCGACTCCAAATACTTTCTGGACTTCTTCTGCCGATCTCCTCCCCTCCGTCCAAAGCTTCTGCACCACGCCCTCCACCCACCAACCAACCATCTAGCACTAGCAACTACTAAAACCACCTCACGCACACCACCCGCCAACATGGCCGCGACAATGCACCCCGCCTACTACCAGACTTACGCCGAGCGCTCAGAAGACCCCAACTTGACGCCTCTAGCAACATACCTCCTCCGTCTGATCCACCTCAAGCGCACCAACCTCTGTGTTTCTGCCGACGTCACCACCACAAACGAGCTACTAGCTCTGGCCGAAGATGTCGGCGATCACATCTGCGTGCTCAAGACCCACGCAGACATCATCTCCGACTTCAACGACAAAACCATCAGAGGCTTGAACGAGATCTCGCGCCGCAAGCAATTTATTGTCTTCGAAGACCGCAAATTTGGTGACATTGGCAGTATGCTCTTGCTCCGACTGTCTGATCTCCCTGAAGTATTTGGCTAACCAAAATTCTTCCTCTCCACAGACACCGTCCAACTCCAATACACCGCCGGTCCTCTCTCCATCGTAAAATGGGCACCCATCGTCAACGCCCACATCTTCCCTGGCCCAGCCGTCATCACATCCCTCGCTGAAGCCGCCAAGAAAGCAATCAATGCCTTCAACACCTCCGTTTCCACAGACATCTCTGCTTCACCCGCACCCAGCAACCTGGACTCTGGAAATGACGAGGACACCGAGCGTGAAGAGGACGGAACCAATGACACATCAGACGACTCTTCCTCGTCAGAAACCAACCCCGACGGCACACGCCGCAACTCCCGCCAACCACGCAAGCACTCTGTGGTCTCCGTGAGCACGACAATCAGCACAAAGACAGAAGCCATCTCTCCCCAACCCACCCTCCGCCCTAGCATGTCTCGCGGCTCCACCGTCGAAGAGACAGACGACATGGCCACCAGCGCCGACGACGAGTCCACAGAAGAGAATCGCAGAGCCGATCTTGAACACCTGGGCGCACCGCCATACTACCGCGCCCTGCTGCTACTCGCCCAGATGTCGAGCGCAGACAACTTCTTCTTCCCTCAGTACACCGACGCTTGCATTCACCACGCACGCCAAAACCGCGACTTCGTCATGGGCTTCATTGCGCAGCAGCCTATGAACTCACAAGAGGGCGACAACTTCATCACCATGACACCTGGTGTGCAAAAATCTGCCGGTGGAGACGGCAAGGGCCAGCAGTACAACACTCCCCACAAAGTTATCACCGAGCGCGGCGCCGACGTAATCATCGTTGGCCGTGGCATCTACGGCGCCTCAGACCGCAAGGCCGAGGCGCTGGAGTACAGGCGACAGGGCTGGGCCGCCTATGAGGAGCGCCTCAGGTCAGGCAGGAAGAGGAGATAGATGAAGCACACGAATATACGGATCACCCTCTGCGCGATCGGACTGGCTTCGCTTGCACGTGAGAGGTTTGGGAAGGTTTGGCTCGCCGGGTTGGATTGAATCCAGCGGTGCACTGTTGGGAGTTTTTGTGCTATGGCATGTGCACAGCGATATATCCGGCGTCAACTGGCGCCTAGGCCAGCATTGCAATTTTCCTGCTCTGCTTTTCATCTGCATGATGCGCAATGGCGGAACGAAGACGAAGGAAAGAGAGCACATCATTTTGCCAGGAACGGATGAAGCATGAAGAGTACGAATTCAGTCTGGCTGTCGAGTCTTTTGAACCTGACAGTCTTGATACGACTGGAAGCATCATGAAGCATGTTTTATTACTCTTCCATCTGCGAGTTTCATCTAGACACCCGATAAAAGTTATTTGAGATTTTTTCTGGAACGACGCTCATTTCACCCTTCTAACACCCACTCTTGGCTTTGTGTTGTTGTTGTTGTTGTTGTTGTTGTTGTTGTTGTTGTTGTTGTTGTTGTTGTTGTTGTTGTCATGTTGCGGTGAGGTATATGTATCGTTGATCTCTGCTGTGATAATGTGCTTGGAGATATATAAATACATGACTTCCTGTTCGGTTCTGTGATTTCGGTCGCTTTTGGGAACGAAGGGGTGTCACGCTTGCGGCAGACTGCTGGTCATGTTCAGCTTCAAGCTTGCTGGAAAACAATTATTTGTGATAAGAGTGACGCGCTGCACTTCATTCGAGCCAATGGCTGTGTTATACTGTTTCGACAACGAAGGAGAACATCATGAAAGCATCAGAAATGCAATTGGCCCGATGTAACGATTTAGACATGTCTTTCTTCGAAATGCTGATGATTGATGGTAACACCAATACACTAACCCTAAAGGGTGCCACTGGCGTCCCATCGTCCATGTTGATACATATCCTGTACATGTATATACATGTATGTTATTCGCTACGGTTTTATGTAGCTCGATTCGAGTTTCCAGTACTTGTTCGTTCGCGATGGTTGTTGGCCCGAGTGCATCTGACCTACTAGGTGTTGGGAGAGTGGTAAACATGTTCTCGTCCTATGAACGATTTAATATCACTTTCTCGGCGCCTGCTGGGGGCGGGCGGCCCCCCCCCCCCCCCAAGCCCCGAGTCCATATACATATTAAATAGTACTGTGAATGAAGGTATGTACAAGCACTGGTGTAGATTCCCAGACCGGAAGTCACCGAATGGTTCACGACCAGTCCTTCTCCCCCGCCAAAAAGAACTCCCTCACGCTCGCGTGCCTTCTTCCGTGCTCCGGGCCTCGAAGATTCACCCCATCGCCCTGCTTCCGCCACTTCAGCGGCCGCTTGGCCCCCAGCCACGCGTGCGCGTGTCGGTCTTCCGCCCAGCAGTCGCCGCAGATCCCGGCTTGCTGCACGGCGGCCGAGACGAGATCGACGAAGGGCACGAGTTTCGTGCGGATGCCGCAGTGCGAGTGGTTGCGGTCGACTTGGTACTCCGGAATTTGCTTCAGGCGGTCGAGCAGGAGGTGGATGTCGCCGTCGTAGGCGCTGCTCGGATCTTCTGGTGATGATGATGATGAGGGTGGGAGGCCGACGATGGTGTTTTCGAGCCGCAGCGTGCCGGCGCGGAGGTAGAAGCGCACCATTTCGCCGAATTGGAAGGAGTCGCATTCGGGCGAGGAGTCGTAGCCTAGACGGCACTGGCGCGTGCGGGAAGAGTACTGCGCGAGGAAGTGCGTCTGGATGGACTGGATAGTTTCGAGGATGCTGGCGCGGCGCAGCATGAGTTCTTCTTCGATGCGGTTGGGCAGGTCCCACCAGAGTGGGTCTTCCAGCTCGCTTTCTTGTCCGACCCAGCCTTTGGTGATGAGGCGGGCGCTGTACTTGTCGACCCAGGGGGCGTGGTCGAGCATGAGGCCGACGAGGAGGCGTTGGCGGACGCGCTCTTCTGAGAGGCTGGCGTCTTGCTTGGGTTGCGTTTTGGCGTCGAGGGCGCGGAGGACTTTCTTGCGGCGGACGTGGAGTTTGACTGCGTCTAGGGCGTCGAAGCGGTCGGCTACGATGGCGAGGTTGGCGAGGTTGGATACTGGAGGCGTGGCTTGGGTGTCTTGGTCGTGTAGGATGAGCAGGAAGTCGGTGAGGAGAGGCCGGATGGATTTGACGGCTGAGATACGCCCAAGGTCTTCGATGCGGACGACTGGTAGTTCTGCGGCGGGTGTAAGAGCCAGAGAGTCGAACTTCTTTAGAAGAGTTTCGTGCTGAGAGATGATCTGTTGTCCTTCACCGAACCGTCCAGCTTCCAGTAATCGCTCGAAGTATTTCGACTTTGCCTTCAGAGCCGTGGTGCTGACTCGAAAGGAGTGCAGCGTGACGTCCAGACTAGCATTAGCATGCTCTATCTGCAGCACCAAATCGCCATTCTTGACCGCAATGTCTGCTATACCGCCTGGCTCAGCATCAACCTGGGCCTTTGGTTTCGCTGGGGTGTCGACACCGTCCATGGTGTTGTGAAGTCTATGATTGAGAGTGCCTCCTCGGGAGAAGGCCGTTGCTATGTACACGACTCAGGGATATGGCCAGAACATATCGTCGGTGTTTATTGGGATTTTCTTGGTTGTTGTGTGCGAAATGGGAGCGTGGCGATATTCCCATGCAGTCAAAATGCCACTCTTCATGGCGTCAGGCGCCGACTTTCCGCATGAGGCGTTGATAGGCGGTGTTAGTAAGCAATCAGGGTTAGGGTAAAAAAGATTCGAGAGCATAAGGATACATATGTACATGTATGTACCAGAGATGTGTTGATGTTCATGTTGTTTCAAGTAGCAGTAGTAGCTGGGACTGTGATGGTCTTGATTACACTTGAGATTGCTGTACCCGCGCATCTCCGCTTGATGTGAAAGTTGAATCCTTGCAGCGCATTTTGTGAAATGCAAAATTCAACGAACACGACCGCTCCAGGTTTCAACCAAAGGTACTCGAACAGTGACCTTCAACCCACTGCGTAAGGTCTCATGCTGCGCCACTATCTCTGGTCGAAGCATACGATCTTCCGCTGTGGCATGCCATGTGCCAATCTTGATGCCAATCTCCTCGAAGCTCCTGAAGGCTTCACGAAGAAGATCCGAAGCTTGCTGGCCCAGCTCTTCCTCAGGATTGAAACCTTCCCTTGTACAGAGCCTGACCGCAATATCCAGAATGGACTCGGATTCGTCGTCCGCAATAGTGGACTTCTGACCTGACCGGGAGCTGCCAATAGCCACCTCTTCTCTCCAGATCACGTAGTGGAGTTCCTCGATAGGATATACACCTGGCACATTATTGCTTCGTTCGTGCTGGACCCAATGTCGATCCATGTAGCGGTAGTTGTGAGCAATGAGTTTTGCCAGCTTACAGTGGCGCTTCCACTCTCTGACGTACCTCTCCATTATGGCCAAATCCTTATCAGCAGCTTCGGAACAAGATTGCAATATCTCTGTACGAAGGCCCTTGCAATGGCTCCTGATGATGTCTGCCAGGCCATCGTAGAGCTTCTTTCCAGGAAGCTCGCCGTTGTGATCCTTGGTCACTGTGCATTCGTGTATTGTTGAGTAGATGACCATGTAGGCGCTTAAATCAAGATCAGGGTCTGTATTGGGGTTTTGCTCGAATGCCGTGACGAGCTCGCGCAGACGCTTGTTGATCCATGCTATGGTCTCATCTGGGTTGTCGCGCGTGCTCTGTTTTGATGGGGGTTTTGGCACTGTGAAGACGAGGCGGGCGTGGTTTGTCATGATGAAGTGTTCAAATTAGTGATATTTGGCCGATTGTACATGCTAGAAGTCAGTGCATTTGTGGAGGTCTCTGATAACCCATTATGTGGCCTATTGTTTTTGAGAGTACAGTAGGAGCTGCTGCTGCCTGGGCATGAAAGTCAAATCCCAATCCAGATCACACGCACTGACGTCAATCATAAGCGTGCTTTTATCCGGAGGATGTTCTCAGGAGGCATCGTTGAAATACCTTTGGTGAGATGACAGTGGACTGAAAGATTACGTGTGCATACGGCAAATAAGAACCCTGTGGATGCAATGCCCTAAAGATGCCCGAAAGGGATGCCGCATCCTGAATGGTGCTCCTGTGCAACTTGAGCATGCAAGCGCTAGGCAGAGGCCGATCAAAAGGCTACTGTAGCCGAGATCTTTTCGGTTGGCTGTTTCGACGTCCCGGAAAGCGCACCAAACGTGGCCATTATCCGAGAACGTATCAGGCATTGGGAGGCGACACATTCGACTTCGCAGCATGCATACAGCTGACATGAGATACCCTGGATGTCTGTAAATGCGATCAAATATACCTTTGTGATCTTAGTCGGCAATTGATCCAGGAAAAATTCGGTCCGAAGCTTTTTTCTACCAAAATCTTACGACAACGAGGCAAAAACTAGCGATGCATTGGCAAAGATGTGGAATAAGAGTTCACGAAAAGGGATCTAACTTTCAATTTAGAGGTAAGCATACTTTGATCCCCGAATTCGAGAACGACCACGAACCTACACATCATCTCAGAGGTACTTTTATTTCCGTAGGGAAGACGTCGACGGACAATCACATGCTTCAACCGAATGGTGGAACCGACTTTGAGATTGTAGACAAGTGCAACCCGACCCATGATCATCACTTCGTCTCAATCTGAGACGTGCTATGGATCTACGCAGTCCCGCGAAGACCTTGTGCTGATCAATGTGGTAGTGGCAGCTGGGAGTAGCAAGTAGAATCGCCTCCGTTCCTCATTCCTTTACCAACTTGTCTTATTATGGGTACACATCCGTCTCACCAAGTTGCTTCTTCGTCTCTTCGATCGAACCTCGTCGTCTTCCTTCAGATCATGGCGAGTATCTCTTCCACGTCTGTTGAAAGCGTCGGGTGTAAGTTGCAGGTCGAAGACGCTGAGTTCCGACGGGAATTAGTATTTGCTCGTGACAGAGTGCTCTTTTGCGACATGTAACCAAGGCAGACAATAACACTGCCGATTAGGGCACACATGCATGCTGTGGCAGCTCAAAAACCGGTCCAAACTCAATTCGGTGGCAGAGGTGCACGTGCCGGAGCCATGTGCGAAGACTGCCATAACCACCAGCCTCGGGCCGCGCATTATCATGGCCAATTCCAATGTTGCTTCCTCCACCAGTTTGGATGTGATGAACCGGTCGATACAACAAAGTTTCTTTGCTAATCTTTAGCGACTGGCAGCCATGCCTCGCCCTCGTGTTGCTCCTGAAAATCGCATCCGTGCCTACCGTGCATGCGACCCGTGTAAGGTATCGAAGACTCGCTGCGACTCTCAGCTACCTTGTGCGGCGTGCAACAAACCATCACGGGTGGTGCACTGCAAGTACAGTGGCTCTGCGTTGTCAAGTGCTGCTTCTTCTCCTGCAAGCAAGCGACCGGGTAGAGGACAACATCCGCGGAACCACACCACTCAATCACATCAGGATCCTACGGCCGTGAGCGAGGGAGCAACATTGGGGCCATCAACTAGCTCTGCCTATGCGGCTGGGTCTACTATGATCCCGTCTCCGAGTCACAATGCCCTACCTGGGGCTCGGAGTAGAATGGCTGGCACGATGCACGCAGAACGGACAGCAGCCGAAGAAGACGATCCAGAATCACCCCAAGAACAGTTAGTGACAGGCCCTGATGGTGAAAAGCGTGGGTCAAATCGCCTGTACTGAATAGCTGGAAGGTTTTACATGACGGCTGACTTACATCATAGTTTATGTTAGCGAAAGTGCTTCACTCTCCTTTTTGGATTTTCTAAGACACAGTCTGAAGCAGCTGGTAGGCGTCACGCCTTTCACCGATGGCATGCCTCAAGGTCTGGCATTGGATCCTGATACCGACCAGTCGGCATACGTGAATGCGAACCTGAAACTGTCCCTTGAACAAAGACAGAGTCTTTACGAGTACTACACGATACAATCGAGTGGGATCCTGCATCTCTTCTCTGAAGAAGAAGTGCAGTCTCTACTGAACGATGACTTGCTCAATCCGAAGCCGGGAAGTCGTCGTGAGGACCTTGCGGCTTTCGATACAGCGTTGGCCATCGGAGCGCAGGCACGCGCAGGAAATCCAACTCATGGCTTTCAATATGCTGAGTGTGCGACTGGACTCTTCAATCGTGCCCGCACTGTCGCTTTTGAGAGGATGCTTGCCAACCCGAGTCCGTCGCTTGTACGGCTGTTTATACTGTTGGCCTTTTACACAGTAGGAACATATCGTCAGCTACCAGCGGCAATTTACCTGGGAATTGCCAGCAAGGCAGCCGTGGTCCTGGGTCTTCATCGACCGTTGAGTCCAATGGTAGTGCGGCAAGGCGGAGATCATGCCTCGCGATTACAGATCTGGCACAGTCTGTGTATCCTGGATACCTTGTCATCCTCATTACTCGGCCGGCCGTGTAGTGCACCACGTGCTACTCGACACAGCCTAACGGATCTGCCTTTCAATCCAAGTCAACCTCAGTTCAACGCCGTCCTACGCGCAGGTGCCATTCTAGATGATGTATGCATTGCGCTCAATGGGCCAAAGGTGATCGATGCACCAGCCGCGGAAGCACTGCTTGCTCGTTTACGATCATGGTCGCAGAATCTACCTTCGGATCTGCGAAAGTTCACCTGCCACGATTCGTTCGCCTTATCACAAAGCGACGCACGCTTGATCTTTGGCAACGTGCACGTTTCAAGCGTCTACTACTTCGCTGTCATACTTGTCACGAGGCCGTTTCTGGTGCGTCACCTGGTGAGTGGGATTCGCCGGCGTGCCGGTCTTCCAACGAGAACCCCAGCCGAACCGGCAGATGCAACGCTTGCACAAGTTTGCATGGCTTCTGCCATATACATGGGTCAGCTATGTCGGGTACTTGTCAATATGAGAGCACATGATGATCATCATCCGTTGAGTCTATTCAGCCTCTTTAAAGCATGGGCTTTTGGATCAGGCCTCATCATCGGCTTCTCGATGCTTTCTGACGATACCCGTCCGGATCTCAACGATGCCTTCCAGGGAGTCCTAATGGTTTTGGATGTGGGAAGTGACTCAAATCCTCAATCACGGCTGTATGCAGAGACACTAAGAGCATTCGACGACACGATCCGACTTTATCAACGCGTGTCGTCACAAAAGCTTCCTCAAGCTGCGGAGCCTTTCATCGAGCAGATCCTAGTCATCGATTCTGTTCAGCAGCAGAATACGGCATGGGATGCAGCGATGTCATCTAGTGTCATGATGGACTACACAAACAACATGCTCATTGGTGGAATGAACACAACTGGCATGTACAACAATTCTACAATGATTCATGACTGGGCAAACATGGGGATACAGTTCCTAGAGCCTTTAGAGAATGGGTATGGAGGGTTTCCGTAGTCATCTAATAATGTTGACTTCTTGTGTCATCGATCAAAGTTGTACGATATGAGTTTCTAGCGAGCGATCGTTCATCAGAATACCGCGTCAGCGATGCTTAGACCCCGAGCCTAGACGCAAGAATCTTGAAGTCATCTCTCTACAAGCGACACACCAAGCAGACCTACCGTTTCTTCCACCTTCCAATTCAAGTTGTGCGATAGGCGCATCCACACATGTACACGTGAAGTGCTGTTTCCAATCAAAGAGGGCATATCCGGTGGGCATCAAGCGGACGGAGATTTGGCAAAAATGTGCAAGGAACGATCAAACAACACATCCACGTTACAAGATCAATCACCCGCCTCATGATGCTCATACCAATAATATAGCCACCCTCGCATATATGCAGTGCATGTAATGCTAAACACACATGCATGCATTGAATGGAGCCTTTGGACGCCAATCGATAAGCTTAGGGTTGTGACCCTTGAAAGGAAAGTCGTTGTTTACATCCACAGCTTCGCGTTTCGCGAGCCCGCCTCGCTCATGAACGTTTCTATATGCGCCGGCGACGATAACACTTCTTGCGCTACACACAAAACACGCAAACATGGCTACATCACACCAAGAAAACACAGCGCTACTCACAGAGCACTTCCGGTACACACCATTGGTACGCAGCACGCTCCATGCCATGACGAGCAACGCTAACAGCAACAGACACTTCTGGACGATATTATCAACACAGTCAACGAATTAGTCTTCCGCGCAATTACCGCCATAGAATCTGGACTCTCAAGCTCATCACCTGAACAACTTGGATTCCAATCTTCACCCAATATCGAATACCCTTCAGAAGAAGCGCGCCGTGATGCTTTGCTCGAGCAAAAGCAAACCGAGATCGACGCCGGCATCATACAGCTGGAATCCTTGTTGAACAACATTGTGGACAAGGATTTCGACAAGTTCGAGATTTACACATTGCGAAACATCCTGGCGGTTGGACATGAGGAGGAAAGCCTGGCACGATGGGTACGATTAGAGCACTACAAGAGCCTAGAGCTGGAGAGCAGCACAGACAACATCACACCCGAAGAGCTGCTACAGCAGCGGCGGAAAGTGCAAGAGACCGCGAAGCTGAATGCTATGCTCAAGGCTGAAGAGGCGCGCAACCAAGCTGTCATTGCTCAATTACGCAACCTCACTGGGCAGCAGTCGGACAGTTCACAACCGGCCTCTGGCACAACAGACGGAGCTACCGCTCCTTTCAGCTTCCTGACATCCTCCCCTCTTACATCTACGACATCACAACCTCTATCACAGAACCTACAATACGCCATAGCCCAACTACCCGCACTGCGCGAACTACTCGCACAGCTTAAGACGTCTCTATCGTCACTTCCGGCAGCAAGGCAGACACGGTTGGACGAGAGCTCACTGGAGGCAAAGCGCCGAGGCTACATCAACACACAATCACGCCGTGCGTTGGACAAGAGAGGAGTGGATGCCAGTAGACGTGGTGCGGAGGCAGTCGCAGGCGCCGGGAGACGGGTAGCCGCAGAGGAGGTACAAGGGCTGGAGAGTGTAGTACAAGCTCTGGGAGGCGCGAGCAAGAATTCTGGTAAAGAAGGATGAGGCCTTGCGATCGCTTTCATGTATTCATGGTGCGATTCGGGACCTGGCGTTTTGGTAACGAGGAGGCCAGATTGGGCTGGGCAACATTACGGAGGAAACGATTTTATGCCTGCATGTTAATGCGACGAATTTCCGCGTGTCGCTCACTGAGTGAGTGGAGCGAGTGACGGGCGATCATGCACACGTGTACGATCACTGTCAAGCATGCTGGTAGTGCAATGTACGATCCATCGCCACAAGGTACGACGCTTCTCGAGTCCGAGTACATTGGTGACGGGTGTAAGTACGAGGTTCCACAAGCAACATACAATGCCTGCTGTTGTTGGACAAACTTTAACAATGGATACATGGGCAACACGAGCATACAATGATGTCGCAGGTTTCCTGCGTTCTTGCGCGATCAGCTGATGTTGCAGAAGGTATCGGAGCCTCTCACTGAATTTCAAAGCTACCACCAGTCTTCCTAATGACACTACCTCCAACCTCGACCTTGGTCTGCTGATCTCCCACACATAGTACCAACACCCCTAGGCCATTGTTTTATAGTTTGACCGTGTTCACGACAGCCGACTCTCCTCGAGTCGACGCCTGTCGGTCTAAGAACAACCTGGCATTCACTTTTTCCGACCTCGATCCGCTCGCCCTGCGCTTCACTTGACCTCCCCCTCGCCACGTCCTAACCACTCAGCGCCCCACCACGGTCTCTTACCACACCTCAACCATTTGCTCCGCAACGCTACACTACACGAACGCTCTATACCCATGTTGCATGCTCGCAGGTCCGACAAACACTTTCACGATTGACAATACCGCCGCCTACCAGCACGATCACGCCAGTGACCAGCCACGATGAGAGAAATGTTCGGCTGCTTTCGCCTTCTGGCCGGCCGAATGGCAGCACAGGCGGCCGTGACTCCTGACAACACTGCCCGGGAGACACCCGGCGTTGAGCTTCAGAACAAAAGTCCCGCCGACACAAGGAACACTTCCGACGAGTCTGAGCCTCGAGTCAGCCCAAAGCAGGAGGCCGACAGCGATGGCGATCCCATTCAGGAAAATGCCCAAGCTGGTGTGCAGAAGATGGAGGCGACGACGCAGGTCTGGAGCAAGAAGCACCTGGTGGCGGCTTATGTCATGTGAGTGTCGCCTGGAGCATAATCTGTGTTATGAAGCCAGCCGACTAACCAAATGATCAGGATCTGGATCATTGCTTTTGTCGACTCTCTTGAGCAGGGTATGGGGCCCAGCCTCAGTACTTACGTCACCAGTCACTTCAGAATACATTCTTTGACATCTGCCACTAGTGTCATGTCAAGCATCATCGGCGGCCTCACCAAGCTGCCTCTGGCGAAGCTGATCGATATTTGGGGACGTCCACAAGGCTACATAGTCATGGTGGGGAGCTTGACTCTCGGCTTGATCCTGATGGCGGCTTCCAACAGCGTCGAACTCTACGCCGCGGCACAAATCTTCTATTGGGTCGGCCACAACGGAACGGATTACGTTATTGGAGTCTTCGTCGCCGATACCTCACACCTGAAGAACCGAGGATTGATGTTCGCTTTTCTCACGTCGCCTTTCATCATCACCGCATGGATCGCTGGACCTCTGGCTGAGGCTTACTTGCGCCCCGAAACAGTCGATGGCGAACAAATCGTTACTGGTATTGGCTGGCGCTGGGCCTATGGTACTTTCGCGATCGCGATTCCTATCGTTGCTCTACCGCTTTTCGCCTTGTTCCAATGGAACTACAGGAGAGCCCTCAAAGCTGGCCTCATTCCCGTCGAGAAGACCGCCCGCACTTTCGCCCAATCAGTAAGATACTACTTGATCGAATTCGACGCCGTGGGCCTCTTTCTGATTGTGGCTGGCCTGGTACTCCTCCTGCTACCGTTCAATATCTACTCCTACCAACATGAGAAGTTTACTTCGAATATGATCAGCTGCATGATCGGCTTGGGCGTCCTCGTGCTGGCAGCGTTTGCGCTCTGGGAGCGATTCGGAGCAAAAGTCACGCTCGTCCCGTTCCATCTGCTCAGGGACCGCACCGTCCTCGGCGCCAACCTCCTCGCGGCCACCATTTTCTTCGGCTTCTACATGTGGAATGGCATGTTCTTCTCTTTTCTGCAGGTCGTTTCGGATCTCTCGGTTACTGAGGCTACGTACGTTATCAATATCTACAGCGTGGGCTCATGTATCTGGTCTTTTACGGCGGGCATCTTGATCGCTAGGACTGGCCGCTTCAAGGCGCAGGCGCTGTTCTTTGGCGTACCAGTCATGATTCTCGGGGCGGGTCTGATGATCCACTTCCGCCAGCCAGGTGTCAACATCGGCTTGGTCGTCATGTGTCAGGTCCTCATCGCATTGGCTGGTGGGACTTTGGTAAGACATCGGAACGTAGAAAAAATTTGAAAAAGTTCGCTGACTTTCATGTCGTAGGTCATCACCGAGCAAATCGCCGTCATGGCCGCGACAACCCACCAATACGTCGCCGTCGTCCTCGCCATCCAAGACATGTTCTTGTCCGTCGGTGGCGCCATCGGCTCAACAGTCTCAACCGCCATCTGGACCGGCACTTTCAGAAACAACCTCTTGCGCTTCCTGCCGCCTAACGAACACGGGAACGTCGATTTGATTTACTCGAAGATCGAACAGCAGCTGTCGTACCCCATCGGATCCCTGGAGCGTCTTGGTGTCCAGAAGGCTTATGGCGACTCGGTGAAGTGGCAGCTCACGGCTGCGGTTGCGAGTCTTTCGCTTATGATCCCTTGTGTGCTTGCGTGGCGCAATTATCAGCTCAGGGACCACAAGCAGGTCAAGGGTACTGTCGTTTGAAGAGGTGAGTCACTTTTCATTTTCGCGTTACACAATGAGAGGAGTGTTATGGGGAAAGGGGCCAGCTGCATGAGATCAAGCTAGCATGCGTTCAAATTCGGGATGGTGGATGGTATGATGCGAAGAAGGACATTACTGACGAAACATGATTGCGGTGCAGAGCTTGTTGGTTTGTTGTGAGCTTTGCACACGGATGAGACATGACGTGAAGACGGACATTGCTGGCAAGACAAGGTTGCAGTGCAGAGCTTGTTGGCTTGTTGTGAGCTTCGCACACGGATGAGACATGATGTACGTAGCGCGTGACAGTGTGATTCTGTATCGCTTGAAAAAAAGAGGGTTTGATGAATTCTTGCCGATCACATAAGTTGTTGACTTCAAAATCGACATTCTCTCGAGCCGCTTCTAGAAGATCTGGCTATCGTCAAGAGGATCCGGCGACCTCGGTGAGCTCGTCGCTTCCTTCTTCGCTCGGAACGTATCGTCCAACCCTGCCATTGCTCCTTCCAGGTCGGCTTCCATGTCCACTTGTTCAGTGTACGACATCTGTGTTTTGGCGGGTGCTGGTGTCTTGCCGGTCAAGACATCTAAAAGTGAATCTTCTACGACGCTGTCGTCATTTTGCTTTGGTGTATTGAAGCCTGCCTCGACTTCTTGATCTCTTCCTTCTGGGTATATGAGAGTAAATGCGGTGCGTGTTGCGGCCAAGACAACAGGTTTTGACCCATCGGACTCACTTGGCGCGAAGGTGAAGAGCGGAGTCACCGAGAGTGTTGCTTCGATGGGTACAGGTGGCTCTCCTGATGACACGTTGTACAGATAGGCGATGCTGTCGTTGCAGTCGAGTAGCAGTAAGTCTCGCTTTGAAGGATGCCAATGCATTCGTCTCACATTGTTGTGCTGAATGAGAACGGCATGCGCACGGAGCGTCTGGGCATCCCATATCCAAATGGTGCTAAGCATAGTCTCATCGCGTGTGGCAAGATAGCGCCCATCGGCGCTGAAACGAGTCTCAGCGATTCCGGATTCTGAAGGCTCAGTCGAGGGTTTCACTCGAGATTGAGGGGGTGAGACGGGTTGTGTCGAGTGAGCGAATGAGCGAGCGTTTGATGCCGATACTGTTTCTTGCCAAATAATCGCTTGGTCCTCTGTAGGGACACTGTGCTGATCAATGACCGTGCTATGCTCAATGACAGCCAATGGTGCGAATGTTTTGGTGTTCAGGAGTGTAATCTTAGAGTCATGGCGTGATATGGCCAAGATACGCGAATCAAGCGACCAGGTTATGGCTTTGACGCCCAATTCGAGAGCATCATCTTCATCTTGTGTCGGGGTTGGGAATGAGCGGAATGGCTGACCATCGGGTGTCAGGATGAAGACACCAGGGTGGGCATGTGCAGCATCCAGTACGCCGATCCAGCGACCATCTGGGGACCAGGAAAGATTGCGAGCATCAGCAGTACTCAGTATAGTAGGCTCTGTGGTTCGATCGATCGAGGGGAAATGTATTGTGAGTTGATCCTGTGCCTGGGCCCGTGATAGCAACGCTAGGGTTTGTGGCGATGCATCGTTCACTGGTCGAGGCGCCCAGTTGCGGCCTTCGGATCTTGTCTTGAGATCGCCGACCTCATGGCCTTTGCCGGTGCTGAGACTCCACAGCTTCGCTCTACCAAACTCCCAAGTGGTGAAGAGGTAGTCATTGCCTACGAAGTCTGCTGAAATGAAACGACCAAGGCCGCCACTGCCATTTTCTAAGCGTACGCGATCCGAGTCATCATCGATATTCAACACCTCAATGAGTTGTCCTGAGTATAGGAGAACTCTTGTGCTGTTGCCGGACCACTTGATTACCGAGACGTCCTTGGACTGTAGCCGAATCTTGTACTCCGCGGCGCGCTCCGGAGCGTGCGTGTAACAGACCCTAAGCTTGCCATTGGAGATACATGCCAGGAGCTCGCCGGACGGCGATATCGATGCGCCAGATCCCGTGATTTGTTCAATGGACTCCATGGTAGGCCTTCGGCGTGGGCCGGATGTTGTAAACAAACAATAGGGCTGAGAGAAAGCGCTGGAAAAGTGATGATAGACCTACGTGAGGTGTTGCAGGAGTCGCATCAAAATGAGCTCACGGGGAAGACATATTGTTCTGATGCGGGTTAGTGCAATGCATTCTGAGTCCAGACCAGGTCGCTGCTCATATCGCAATGCTTCACTTCCCTGTCGCGGTCAGGCACATGACTCGAGGGCGAAACGCGAGAGTGTGGTGCAAAACAAAAGCTGGTCCGTGCGCTGAAGCTTAAATCTAGAAGCTTCTACGTCATTCGATTGGAAGGCGCTCATTGTTACTCGACGCTTCGAGTTGGGCATCGATGTCGCTGGTATAGACGAGCATCTGCTATGCGACAGTGTAGTAGACTCTGCTCAGACGAGGATATAAACCCGTGATCTCTCTGTTGTACTCCAACTCAATTCATCAGATCACAACATAATCGTAATAATACAATCAACTTTGTCTCTTCACCAAAAGCGCCCCGCACTGCGAAACAGGCTTTAAACACCGCCATCGCCAACTCATCCACCACCACTTTACACACCACCGCACCTGACTGCTACACACAACAACCGCAATCATGTCTAGTGGCATGCAATTCACCGACAAGGCATCCGCTGCTCTGGCGGATGCCCAAGACCTCGCACAGCAATACGCACACTCACAGCTGCTGCCCATTCACCTGGGTGTAGCACTGCTCGATCCCTCACCTGACGAGAGCAAGGACCAGCAGAACGACCACTCCCACAAATCACATGCCTCTTCATCGGCTTCTCTCTTCAAGCAAGTTGTAGAGAGAGCCCATGGCGACACACAACTACTCGACCGTGCTATGAAGAAGGCGCTGGTGCGCACGCCCAGCCAGGATCCTCCACCAGAGCATGTCAGCGTCTCGCCAGCATTCTCGAAAGTCCTACGAACCGCAAACGACCTTTCGAAGACACAGAAAGACAGCTACATCGCCGTCGACCATCTCATCCAATGCCTTGTCCAGGACGCGAGCATTCAGCGCTGTTTGGCGGACGCCAACGTTCCCAACACCAAGCTGATCGACAGTGCCATACAAGCCATTCGCGGCACCAAGCGGGTGGACAGCAAGACTGCTGATGCTGAGGAAGAGAATGAGAACTTGAAGAAATTCACCATCGATATGACGGCCATGGCTAGGGAAGGCAAGGTCGACCCAGTCATTGGTCGCGAGGAAGAGATCAGACGAGTGGTCAGAATTCTGTCCAGAAGAACAAAGAATAACCCCGTCCTCATTGGTGAGCCCGGTGTGGGTAAAACCACTGTGGTCGAGGGTCTGGCCAGCAGAATCGTCAACGCAGATGTCCCAGCTGGCCTCGCAGCATGCAAGCTTCTCAGCTTGGATGTTGGCGCACTCGTCGCGGGCTCAAAGTACCGCGGCGAGTTCGAGGAGCGCATGAAGGGTGTCTTGAAGGAGATTGAGGACAGCAGAGAGATGATTGTCCTCTTCGTCGACGAGATTCACCTTCTCATGGGTGCCGGCAGTTCTGGAGAGGGCGGCATGGACGCTGCCAACTTGCTCAAGCCTATGCTTGCCCGCGGACAGCTGCACTGCATTGGTGCCACCACCTTGGCCGAGTACAGAAAGTACATCGAGAAGGACGCAGCCTTCGAGCGTCGCTTCCAGCAAGTGTTGGTCAAGGAGCCTACTCTTTCCGAGACCGTCTCCATCTTGCGTGGACTGAAGGAGAAGTACGAAGTCCACCATGGTGTCACCATCCTCGATGGTGCCATTGTTGCAGCTGCCAACCTTGCGACCCGCTACCTTACCCAGCGCAGGCTACCCGACTCGGCAGTCGACTTGATCGATGAAGCTGCAGCAGCAGTCCGCGTTGCTCGCGAATCACAGCCAGAACTTCTTGACTCAATGGAGCGTAAACTGCGACAGCTTGAGATTGAGATTCATGCGCTTGATCGTGAGAAGGATGAAGCATCGAAGGCACGTTTGGGAGAAGCACGCGCGGAGAAGGCAAACATTGAGGAAGACCTCAAGCCACTCCGTGAGAAGTACGAGAGTGAAAAGGAGCGTGCCAAGGAGATTCAAGAGCAGAAGATCAAGCTCGACCAGCTCAAGACGAAGCAGCAAGAGGCAGAACGTACTCGCGATCTGTCCACTGCTTCGGACTTGAAGTACTACGCCATTCCCGATGTTGAGAACCGCATCGTGGTCTTGGAGCGCGAGAAGGCTCAAGCTGATCAAGAGGCTCGCCGTAGTAGCCATGGTGAGGCTCTTGTGGCTGATGCTGTCGGACCTGATCAGATCAACGAGATTGTCGCTCGCTGGACTGGTATTCCTGTCACTCGCCTGAAGACTACTGAGAAAGACAAGCTGCTGCAAATGGAGAAGGTGCTTGGTCATCTCGTGGTCGGTCAGAAGGAGGCTGTTACTTCAGTCGCCAACGCTATTCGTCTGCAGCGTTCTGGTCTCAGCAACCCGAACCAGCCACCATCATTCCTGTTCTGTGGTCCCTCCGGTACTGGTAAGACGCTCTTGACAAAGGCTCTTGCCGAGTTCCTGTTCGATGATGCGAAATCCATGATTCGCTTCGACATGTCGGAATACCAGGAAAGGCACTCTCTCAGCCGTATGATTGGTGCGCCACCTGGCTATGTCGGTCACGACGCTGGCGGCCAACTTACAGAAGCACTTCGCCGCCGTCCATTCAGCATCTTGCTCTTCGATGAGGTTGAGAAGGCCGCAAAGGAGGTGCTGACAGTCCTCCTACAGCTCATGGATGACGGTCGCATCACTGACGGCCAAGGTCGCATCATCGACGCCAAGAACTGCATCGTTGTCATGACCTCCAACTTGGGTGCCGACCACCTTGCCCGCCCTACAGGCACAGACGGCAAGATTGACCCCACCACCCGCGAGCTCGTCATGACCTCGCTGCGCAACTGGTTCCTGCCCGAGTTCCTCAACCGTATCAGCAGCATCGTCATCTTCAACCGTCTCACCAAGAAGGAGATTCGCAAGATCGTCGACGTCCGCCTTGAAGAAATCCAAGCACGTCTCAAGGGCAACAACCGCGACGTCAAGATCGACCTGTCGACAGAAGTCAAGGACTACCTTGGTGCTGCAGGTTATAGCCCCGCCTACGGTGCTCGCCCTCTTGCCCGTCTCATCGAGAAGGAAGTCCTCAACAGACTCGCTGTGCTTATACTGCGCGGCTCGATCAGAGATGGCGAGGTCGCTCGCGTCGAGCTCGAGGACGGCCACATTGTGGTCTTGCCCAACCATGGCGACAGCGAGGGCGAGGATGACGATATCGACATGAGTGACGAGGATGCGATGCAGGAGCTTGAGGATCGCGATGGCGACATGGAGCTTTACGATTGAAGAATGAATGAAGATGGGTGTTTGTCTGAGCGTTTTAGCGAGTGAACAAAAAATTGGAAGGGAAGGGAAGGGGGTTATGATAGATTGTGAGGGATGTTAATACCAGGTGATGGCGTTTTTGATGGTAGATAGGCAACGACACGAATTTCAAATTTTGTCATATAAAGTGCAAGTCCCAATTCTGGTTTCGCTTCAAGGCTCGTGTGTATGTGTATCAAAATTGATGATCTGTTGATCTTATGAGATCTTCGTAGCAAGAAAGCTTTGACCGGCTTCCTTGTCTTCCTTGGTTCAACATGTGACTTGTGTCGGAAGAAGGGAGTAGTATCGAGGTCCGCTGAGGATTCCCGCTGGGATACAACGATCATCTTCAGATATACTGGATAGTGGATGGAGTCAGCTTTGGAGAAGATGTTTCGCCAACCCGCGTCTTGGGAATAGTCGAGAGTATGTGAAATCTAACCGTATCTTGAGATCGGTCGAGCGTCGCTCAGCATTGCCCTCTGTTCCAAAGATACTTTTAAAGTGGCGAGATGTCTGCAAATTGGAAGCATGCCAATCTGCTCATGTACATGCCCTCGTCCATGATATTACTAAGGCAAACTTAGCACGGGGAGGTACTCCTATTGTATTGTAGCTGTCGATCTGGTGCTAAGCGCATATCGTTGACCGCGTTCTCATCCTGGCGCCATTGTACCAGTGGGAAACGCTTATCGGAGCGTAGCCCCTCGGCGGTGAGCCCACGCACATGCTGTTAGTTGTGAGGTCTTCAGAGCGATTAGATGCCGTTGAGAGATGTTTGTGAAGGAAGCGGCATTTGGCGCGGCATTATGTACATACGATCAACTGTGGGTTCATCTTTCTTTACCTTCGCCGCGAGATAAATTTATGATGAAGACGTATCGCAAGCAGCGATGTGCTCTAGTGGCTGGCATCGGTCTGATCCCCTCTCTAATCAGCCGCTGAGAAGCAGCTGGGACACTAGACTGATGTCGTTGGTTGCTACACAAAGGTCAATGGCTGTATTTGAATGGCAAGCTATGTCGTGCTTGAAAGAAGTATTCGAAAGACAAATATTATCTACTCATGATGCGCCTACCATGTACCGCATACTCAACGAGCGAATGTTGCCACTGAAATATAGATGTAAGGTCCGTGGTGCAGCCGCAGTCTTGTGGTTGGATGGTCGGTCGAAGTTGGGAGAATTCTTCTGTTGAGGGAGTTGAGAACACAACTTGTCGCGAGCCCCTGCTCACTATGGAACTATTCAGCGACAAGAACAGCCAGCATTGTGTATTCTCGATGGCCATTCAAAAGAGAGAGAGTAGAAGGTAGTCGGGGATGCCTCCGGAAGTGGGGAAGCTTTGGCGGCCTCGCCGCCCCCAGCCAGCTGCTCTGCTGACCATGCAACAACTTCGGATCGTTGCAGTTCGATGGGAAATGATTCAATTGATACGCTGGTATATACGTTTGATAGCCCCGGTGTTGTACTATTGATTCGTGGTAAGGGGAGATGCTCTGGCCTGTTCGTTGCTCGAAGATCTCGAAAATCCACCGGGATATGCCCAGGGTCAACAAAAAGGTAATTTCTCAGTCCTAGAACTGAGAACGAAGGACGAACAAGGCCGGACTCGAACCGACAACCTTTGGCGCCGAAAACCAACGCGCTGCCATTGCGCCACTCATCCTAGTTGATGCAGGGCCAGGAATTTGCAAAAGTATATAGTTTTACCAAAAGGTGGCGAAATCGAAACATATCGACGACTACGAGGTGCGTACGTCCCAAATAAGCTCACAGGCACTTTAAAGAACGTATAAAGATCCGTATCTACATGTGTAGTGACCTCAGAGCATTGGAACGAACCACTGTTGGAACAAAAGCTATAAATGAAGGCTAGGATAGGCTTGCAAGCTACGGCTGTTATGGGCAAGCAAGATCACGAGACAAAGCCTGAAATCAGTCTATCTATGCTGCTATTAATTATTGGAAGCTGCTGAGAAAGAGATGTATAGTCAATTGCATGTTCTGGAGGACACTGCTTTGGAGGTACTACCTCCTAGCTTCCTAATTTCGAAGTGGAGGCTGAACGCAAGACAATTCCTGTTCCTTGATCGCTGTGGAGAAGATGAGCGTCACAAGAACTTGTGCCTTGATTGAAAGACGTTGGACTGTGCTCAGGCACCGGTAAATTACGACCTTCAACTCCACCAACAGCTTTAACACGTCATGTGGATTCGCTGCAAGCAACCAAGAAGCGACTGGTGCCGAAAACCGATCTCCATAGCCCTGTAAGGCTAGCCTTGTCGTAAGGAGATGCGCAACGAGAAGCTACCATTGGATAACAATGCAAACAAGCTTGGCTAATGTTCTTGGACCTTCTGGAGACCGTCACATGAAGCAATGTAAAGCACCCACAGTGTCGGACCATCTGACAAGATGACGTTGCAAGGCATGCTTCTGGGCCTTCAAGAGAGCAACAGCAACATATATATATGAGGCCGACGATAGATAGCTCTTCCTCTTTCTTAACCATCACCAAATACATCAACAACCCAATCCATTCCTACCCACCAACCAAACCTTCAAATCACAAACATGTCTGGACTCATGGATAAGGCCAAGGACTCCCTCAGCGGCAACAAGGCCGCCCAGGGTTTCGCCGACAAGCAGGTCAACACTCGTTAGTGCTCACCTCTCGACCAGTTCCACGTTCACTCCAATGCTAACATTCACACAGAGGTTGACAACGCGACCGACAAGGCTGGCCTCGGCGATAAGTACGACAAGAAGATCTCCGACGGCATCAACAAGCAGACCAACGACCAGATCTTCCACAAGAAGTAAAGTGGAGGATTGAGGACAATGTTAGACTTACGATTTAATGATGGTATCTAATTGAGAATATAATATTCATCTACCAAACTAGCCGCGCAACACAATTGTATTCTTTGCATCCTGGACACATGATTATCGACAGTTTCGCGCTGATACTTGCTATTGCGACGCAACAGGGTCTGACAAAGGCTACAAATGGATCCGTACGTGAATTCACGTATGTCCAATGGTGTTCGAAGAGACGACAACGCATCTCTCGCGGGCTGTCTTGTGGTGTTCATGCAGTGCCTTCGTCAGCGTAGTCCAAATCTCGTGCCATGTGCTCTGAGAGGAACCCACCGCGCAGTCGATACTTTGCACTTTGTACACAGGTGCGATCGGTGATGTACATATGAATAGACATTCCGGCCTTTGAGAGTCCCGAAGATCACAATGCTCGTAACGCAAGCTCAAAATAGGCTGTTTCGGAGATCGCAACGACGTAGACAGCATCGGAGGCATGGTATTCATTGACACTATAATGGGCAGCATGTTACCTTACCCAGGACATCATTTGTGAGACCAGATCAAGGTGGACATACGGCCGATGTCGTGTCAAGAAACAACACCTTGCTTTGTTTGCGGAGGATAAAGGAGAACTTGAACCAGCGAGATCGGAACAGCTACCGGGACAAAGCGATCGTAGATTTGCATGCTTATGATATATGGCATCCATGGTCGCGTATAGTCGCTGTAGTGGTATGGGAGATGGCTGCGATTTATGCTATAGATATCCATCCGTCGTATGTAATATCAAAGGCATCGTCGACTCAGCCTAGTGTTTGATACTATTGCTACCAAAGAGATCGATAGAATATGCAGACTTATGCGTGGGGTTGATGCTCAGTGCTTTGTGCTTCTTTCTGGAGCCCGTCGCAGTCGCAACACGGTCGCACCTGTCTCACGACCGGTTCGAACAGGGTCTGACAGGAAGCGTACTGTGTGTAGTCTCATCACGCTCTCCAAGGCACTTGGTGCTGGACACTGTGGTACATAGATGAACCTTACCCGCAAGCCATCGAAATCCGGTTTTCCGGTCAACGAACGCTGGAGCTTGAGGAACTCCACCTGTTTCGGCTACCCCCTCGCGACACTCCGCCAAGAAATCGAGCATGAGGAGGTCACCCATAGCCGACGTAGATGCGTTCTTGACCTTCATGGCATTGTGTAAACCGAAGCGCATACCCTCACATCAGGCGGGCTGCTGGGAACGTCTGTCCGCTGAGATACCGACGTCGATATTGTGGCGCTGCAAATACCGACCCATTCAGACGACATGAGCAACCACGACTCAGAGCTCACTTTGGAGCAGCAAGATGTCTTGAGCAGATTGCCGACGCCGCTTGAAAGCACAGACTTGTTCAAGACCGTCGCAGAACAATCTATAAAGTTGCCAGTCCTCGTCGTTCTGGACGACGACCCTACTGGGACGCAGACATGTCACGACATCAATGTATTGGCCGTCTGGGACCATGAAACACTTCTTGAAGAGTTCAGATCCGGCTCCCGTGGTTTATTCATTCTGACCAACTCTCGGGCTTTGCCTACGCCGGAGGCTCGGGAACTCATCGCAACAATATGCATCGCAGTCAAAGAGGCAGCAAGAGCCAGCGACCGGGAATTTGAGATCGTCCTCCGTGGTGACTCCACCTTACGCGGCCATTTCCCCGATGAGCCAGAAGTCGCAGAAGAAGTGTGCGGTCAAGCCGATGCCTGGATCCTGGCCCCATTCTTCCGACAAGGCGGAAGGCTCACGATCGACGACATCCATTATGTTGCTAGTCCAGATGGCAAATTGGTGCCTGCTGCGCAAACACCTTTCGCCAAAGATGCGACGTTTGGCTACGCACATTCGAATCTGAGAGACTACGTGGTGGAGAAGTCGAAAGGAAAGATTACTGCCGATCGCGTACAGTCTGTATCTCTCGAAGACATACGGGTTGGTGGTCCTTCTCGCGTCGCAGAACTATTGATATCATCCCCCAAGGGCTCAATCATCATTGCGAATGCAGTGGTCGATACCGACATGGAGGGTTTTGTCCTGGGCGTCCTAAAGGCACAGACTCAGGGCAAACGCTACATATATCGCACAGGTGCTGCTTTTGTGTCAACCCGGCTCGACATCGAACAGATCCCGCCACTTAGCCCCAGCGATCTGAAGATGAACCTGTCACCGAACGCGCCTGGAGGTCTGATTATCGCTGGCTCGTACGTACCCAAGACCACCGCACAACTAGAGTCGTTGATCTCTGGTCGAGCCGAGAAGCTTTACCGGATTGAACTCGATGTCGAAGCGCTTCTTCGAAGTGCCGAAACATCGCAGCAGACTATTTTGGACGCCACAAACGAAGCTGGCCGCCGGATCCTCAATGGCGAAGATGTTCTGATCATGACTAGCCGGAAACTCATTGCAGGTTCTGACGAAGTATCTAGCTTGAAGATTGGCAGCGTTATCGCATCAGCGCTGGTGCTATTCCTCCGCATGCTGATTCCGAGGCCACGTTATATCATCGCTAAAGGCGGCATCACAAGCTCAGACGCTGCTACCAAAAGCCTGGGTTTCCGCCGAGCGAGAGTCCGTGGACAGGCTGCTTCTGGTGTACCTCTTTGGCAGTGCACTGAAGAGTCTTCAAAATATCCTGGCATCACTTATGTAGTCTTCCCTGGAAATGTTGGAGAAGACACCACTCTTCGTGACCTCGTGGCAAGCTGGGAAAAACCTGAGGTGCCACCAGCTCGCCGACCAGCCATGGAATACCAAAGATTGGGCAGTAGCGGCCTGAAAATCTCGCGAATTGTACTTGGATGCATGACCTTTGGTAATCCGGACTGGGAGGGCAGTCCATGGGTGCTGTCAGAACAAGATGCGTTGCCTTTGCTGAAGAAAGCGTACGATGTCGGCATCAACACATGGGAGACTGCAGACACATACTCGAACGGCCAGTCTGAATCGATTGTTGGCAAAGCATTGCAGGTCTACAATATTCCTCGCAGTAAGATCGTGATCATGACTAAGCTCTTCTATCCCGTCCTTGAGGATACACCTAATGCTCGGCCGCAGCCAGTCCACAATGATGGAGCCCTGGTGAATCAAATGGGACTGAGCCGCAAGCACATCTTCGATGCGGTCAATGCCTCACTTCGTCGTCTGGGGACCACCTACATCGACGTATTGCAACTACATCGCCTAGACCAAGAGACAAGCGCAGAGGAGATCATGGGTGCATTACACGATCTTGTCAAGGCTGGGACGGTGCATTACCTTGGCGCTTCCAGCATGTACACCTGGCAGTTTGCTCGCCTTCAATATACTGCAAAGATGCGAGGCTGGACTCCATTCATCAGCATGTCAGGTTTGTACAATCTGCTGTACCGCGAGGAGGAGCGAGAGATGAACCCATTCTGCAATGCCGAAGGCATAGGGTTAACTCCATGGAGTCCAATCGCAAGAGGTCTTCTCACAAGGCCATTCGCGAAGCAGACAGAACGTGGACAGCAAGACAAGAAAGCCAAGAAATGGTTCCAAGGGAGACAAAACGAGGAGATAGTGAACAGAGTGGAAGCTCTGGCGGCAAAGAAGGGGTGCAGCATGTCCAGCCTCGCGATCGCCTGGCTGTTGCACAAAAATGCATGTCCCATCGTGGGGTTGAACTCGATTGCAAGAATCGAGGCGGCGTCGGAAGCACTGTCGGTTGACTTGACAGCGGAAGAGATACACCATCTCGAAGAACTATACTGTCCATTAAAGGTGCAGGCTATATGATAACTGCGCCTGACTGTGTCAGTCTTGCGTCAACGAGCAGGAGCGTCTCAATGGCGAATCTGGCTGTTTCTATGTTTGAAGGCATATACACTCACATGTTTGCGATCTAGATAGTCACACAGCATTAAATGTATTTCAACAAGATCGAGCGTTTCAATACCTGTGGACAGTGGTAGTTGCCTGCTTGAGATTGCCATAGCCATATGGGGCAAAACATGTTACAACTGATAAACACTGGTCATTCTTGTGTCTGAAGGGATCACCGTTGAAGCAGTTGTACACCTAGAACTGATGCTCCCTACTGCACCTGGTGGAAGGCAACGTGGAAGGCAGAGCAGGCAATAAGAAATACAGTACCCGTCTGGACTCAAAGAAGGGCGATATTCAGGTGTTTGTGCCAGTGATACAATATTCACGAGTCATTTGATAGCAAAAACGAAGTGAGGTTGGACCCTCACTAAAAAGCAAGCGCGGGTGGTTGCTGCTGCAACGCTCGGATCAAAACAAGCGCACTTGCCGAAGCGCCGCAGATCACAACGCCAAAGAATATCAACAGAGCAAAACGTCACACGCACAACACACACACACACACACACACACACACACACATATACATCAAATCATGCAGCTCGCCGCGCAGTAACACCACCACCCACTTCATCGCCGCCACTTCAGTCGCATACATAGTACCACAACCATGGAACCTCCCACCACCTTCGAATTCCCAGCAAAGAGAGCGTCACCGCTGCTCCCGCTGTCGCCTGAACGCGTGAACAGACGACCGGCGTCTATGATTAGCGACAACCACAGAACATCAGACACAGGATCACGAGCCGGAAGCCCAGCACAGTCCTCACCGACGCGAAAAGCCAACCTGTTCGCCGACTACAACCCCATCACACGCACACCTTCGCCTTCGAAAGAAGTCTTCGGCGGAGGCGTGGCTCAATCTCCATCACTACCCGACATCGGCACTCTCCGCTCACATGGACGCACTAACAGTGATGTCCAAGTTCTGGTGAAGCGCTTCGAGCACCTGGACGTTCGGGACCGCGATGCCGAGAGCGAGGCTAGGCGTAAGAAGCAAGAGATGGAGCTGCGGCGCGCGCAACTCGGCAGGGAAGAGGCGGAATCTGAGCTCAAAAAATGGAGGGAGGAATGCAGACGGATAGCCGAAGACCTGAAGGAGAGCCGGCACAGGGAGAGTAAGGTCGCCAACCGGCTTGAGAAGGTCATGGTATGTTGTGTCTATTTTTGCGATTTTTACGTTCAGTGGACTGACAATTTGAAGGACGATTTCCGCCAGGCGAAAGGAGAATACAGCAGCAACGCAGAAGCATACGTCAAAGAAGTACGAAAGGCGCGAAAGGAAGCTTTCAAATCAGCATCTGTCGTGCTTAAGTTGCAGGAGACGCTGAGGGATACACAGAAGCGGTTGCAGGTCAGTAAGATTGATCATGCAACCGATGTGCAAAAAGCGGACCGCTTCGAGCAAGAGGCCACAGATGCGAAGTGCGCATTGATGGCTATGCAGCAGGATATGAACAAGCTTCAAGAGCAGCTCAAAATACTCGAGCAGGAGAAGGAAGCACTCAAGACGAGTTTGAAGGAAGAAGAGGTTGCAAGGATTGCGGCGGAAGGCCAGATTGCTCTTCCGGCATCGCAAGAAGACGACACCGATTTATTCATCTCGCCCCGAAAGTCGACATCGCCAAGGAAACTGCAGAGCTCGTCGTTCTCTGACGACAAGGAGAATGTTGGTGTCGTGACGAAGAAGATGGTGGACACAAAGAGGCTGCAGGAAGAGGTTGACGCGGAGAAACAGAAGAGGGAGGCCGCTGAGGAGATGGTCGAGTTCCTTCGCATGGAATGTGCTTTCCGATGCTGCGACTGCACCTCGACGACTCGACACGGTCGTGCCATGCGGGTCAGCATGGATGAAATTCTGGCCTCCTCTATCCAAAAGATGAAGTCGGACATCACAAAGATTCTCACCCCGCCAGCAAGCGAAAAGGACGAGGACGAGATCGATGCCGAAATGCCCAACGCCGAAGCCGAAACAGCCCACACCACAACTTCCACTCACGCGGACGAGACACCACTCGAGACCAAGGATGAAATTATGGGAGAAGACCCTCACAACATTCCTCTGCCAGAGGGCGACCACAGCATGACCATGGTTGCAGATGAGCCGCAAGATACCGTACAGAAAGAAGTCCAGCAAGCCGAGGATCAGACTGCATATGACGAGCCTGCCGAGGAGAAGGTCGCGGATGAGCATGATACCATTGCTGCAGGTGAGGACGAGATCTCGAGTGACCACCATCAGCACGAAGTCCCGCGTCCAGTCGTTACCGTCCCACTCAAAGACTCCCCAGCCACACCGGAACGCAACAAACAGCAAGACTACGACATGGATCAGCAACACCAAAACTCCATTCGCACAATCACCACCACAACCCGCATCCCCATGCACTTCACTCCGGTGTCCAAGCCATCTGTATCGACATCCTGGGGCCAGGAGAACATTCCCCTCAATCTCGACGGGTCCGCTAACTGCGCCGTCGACGACCCTCCCGCCGCGCTCCCCTTCGATCGTGAAGCTGCGCTGGCAGCCATTGCCTACCGCCGCGGCAGAGCTAAGAGCATCGCCGACGGCACATACACGCCACGCAAGCAGATGTTCGATTTACAACGCAGAGACATCTCTGCTCCCGTGGTCGGCTCGAACAACTACACCCCAAAGCCCCGCTCCTTGAGCAGCCGCTCTGCTGGAAAAGGTATGAGGGCTTGAGCAGTCACAACTTTCCTTTTTTCTCTTCTACTATACCCACCCATTCAAGGAATTTTCGTATGTCAGGCAAAGGTGTGAATACGGCGGATTTCTTTTTGGTTGGAAAAGGGTATACCAAGGCGGAGCGAAGCGTTTGGCGTCTTTTTTTTTTTTAATATCATTCAGCGAGCATTTTGGTTTAGCGGGTGTAATATTCTTCTTCTCTCAACACTCCGTATGTCTGCTTGGTCTTGCATCGTTTTCCGTGGCATTGAGTATCCTGATTATCATCTGTGCGCCGCTCAAATTGGAGCACAGCCGCATCTCCTTGCTCGTCAGCACCGCAATGTTAAAGGCGTGTAATGTCAAGTTGGATCGAACGCTGCTATCTGGTGGGATGCATTAGAAAGCTATTTTTTGCTTTTGCTCCTGCTTCTTCTTCGTCCTATCGCATTGACCATAGCCAGCCATTCATTCAAACAAAAAAACATCACCGCCTTGCCAACAAGACAAACATTACCTCCGACCGTTTGAACAAACATTACCCACTCTCCAGGGAACCAGGCAAGACATTAGCCAGCACCAAAACAAAAAGCAAAAAAACATTACCGCCTTAGCGTTTTGGTTCCAATAATCATGCATCTCCTGTCCCAAAAATCGATACCAAGATTGAACAAATTCATGCTTTCAGATCTTCGGTGTCGATATCTGTAATTGTTGTGCTTTGTGTGGTGAATTCGCCCACGTCGCCTAACGAAGAGATGCGGCCGAGCAAGAGCTCCATTGCGCGGGAACTTGGGCCTGGGGCGTAGCTGGCTGTGGATCAGTAAACTATAGTAAATAAAGCTGACCAGTCAATACAGCATGTGCGGACTCACCGTGGGAGCTCGTGTCCGCCCAAATCGACTTCGTAGAATGTCAGTCCGCGCTCGTGGCCCCAGGTGCCGATGACGCCTGCCATTGAGGTCGAGGTTTGGGTTGGGTAGGGGGAGTAGAACTGCGATCATCATCGGTCAGAGTCGATGATCTTTGATGCAACGAACGGAAGGGAGACTTACTGGCTTCTCGGGTCTCCGTTGGAAGCCTTGCAGACCTCCCCATGTTACGTTCTGCAGGACGAGTAGGGTGCCGTTGGTGGGGATTAGCATGTCTAGACCTCCGCTGCCGATGATCACGTTGCCTGTGTATTCGATCATGCGGGAGAAGAGGTTGTTGGTTGCGGGCATTGTGCTGTATGGATCTCCGAGAGCGATTGAGTTGTCGGTGCGGTTCCGGAAAATGCCTTTCGATGTGCATTTTTGCCAAATGATTTCGTTAGGGGCGTGTAAGGCGGTGCGAACGGAAGGCTGGGAGAGCCAATTTGGATGGTCGAATGACTGACTCCCTTGCGGTGCATTAGAGCCGAGGATCGAACTATGAAATTCAGTAAGTAGTCTCGGAGATGTCCAACATCAAGAGCGAGAGCTTACGACGGCCACGGACACGAGTCAGTGATGTGGTAGATGTTGAAACACGGATTCACAAGCTCCGCGGCTTCCTTCAAATACTGTACCATGCCGCATTGCTCAGCGGCCCAGGTGTCATTTTGCCAGACAAGTTGCTTGAAGAGCTTGGTCCGTGGTGGGAAGTGCAGGTGCTCCTCGATGTAGCTTGTGAGCTCACACTCTCGTGCCCGCCGATCAACTTCGGCCATGAAGCTTTCATTGAGACCAAGCACGAGGTTCCAATGAGCGGCATAGGATGGAAGTGCAACGTTCATTTGCAGGTTTCCATCACCGATGACAGCATCGTTCAAGTGTACTCCAACGAGATTGTAGTAAGTGGTGTCTCCGGCGCTGATGAACTATTTGAGAATGGATCAGCACGGCCAGCGATAGCGATCAATTGTGGCAGACAGACCGCTTGGGCGATGTATGGGATATAAACGCCAGCGTAACCCTCGCCAGCGAGGTACATCTCCCAGTCTTCCATGCAGAAAAGCTTGACGAAGTTCTTCCAGAATCCAATGAATTGCGTAGCCAGCTGATCCTCGGTCTCAATGTCTGGTTCACCCTGCGAGTAGCCGACGCCAAGGGGCTGATCGATCCAGACAACGTTGGTCAAGTTGAGCCATGTGAACGGATTCGGTGTAGGTGCATGCATTCCAGGGAGCCAATTGATGGGCCCGTTCTCTGTGAGCAAACCTTCCATCGAGCTACAGCCGGGCCCTCCGTTTACTGTAGTGGGTCAGCAAGGGCCATAGAGACATATTCGCAGATGGAATGCATACACCAGACCACAATTTCTTCCCTTGGCTCAGGGTGGTAGCTTGGGAAGAACCAGAAGAAGAGCTTCCTTGTCTCATCCTTGTCGTCTGTGATGGGCAGGAGACCTGCGTAGCTTTCGCCGACGTCCCACGTGATGTTGGGCATGGCACTGCTGTTGACGGCAAACGCTGACGCTTGTCAGAAAGGCAATACGATGTAATCTACGAGCAAGACTCACGTGCGGTAGCCTGGTTGAGAAACCTGGATGCTCGGTGCTGCAACTCCGGATCGCCGAACTGGCCAGACGGAGTCACTTTCTCCAAGACGAAATTGGGATTGCCCATGCGAACTGAGGGCGGTATCGCATCTGCCGCTCGCCAACCCAGTAAGGCGAATATTGCTGCGGGAAGTAGGTGCATACTGAAGGTGAAATAATAGTCCTTTCCAAAGTGTTTACCGAAGTCGACGCGGTTCCAAGAAAGATCCCCAAGATCTAGATATTATGTACGCAGCCGATGATTGTGTATTGTGAGATTGCGACGTCGTGTGATATTCGGAGAAGCGAGGTCTGTCGAGCACCCGTGGTCGCTTCATTTCCTTGCATTTGCGCTCGAGAAGTCGTGACCTGGCCATTAACGGAAGTGGGTACTGAACACGAAAGTACGACATCTTGTGGTCAGGTGGGATGGTAGGTAGCAGTTCATGTCGTCTGGTGTTGTTGAAAGGGAATATCGTGCCGTTCGTTGAGCGCATGCTTTAGTTTCGCGGTCAACTGTCCTAGGTTGTTATGCAATTGGAAGCTCCAAGCAGGCATTACCACCCAGCAGTGGAAAGCGTCTGCGCGGGATTAGTCGCATGGCATCAAGACCGCGAACCAGGTACATGTATCTACAAAGGGCCACGGAGTATAAGATCCAAGTCCATGTGTTCAGGAAATGCGCCAAAGCCGAAGTCCGGTGGTTTCTACGTTGCTCAAAGTCGGATACGCGCACAATCAACCAATGCGCCACGGATCAAATGGCGGCGCTTGGTGGACGTTCGTGTTATGTTGTATCTGGCCATGTGAGCGCGTTTTGTGCCATCCAATTGTTTCAGCCTCAATGTCACGTCGAACACTTGTTGTGAGAAATGTTATGAGACAAGCGCTGCACACTGTACATACCAAATTCAAACGCCGCGTGTCCATGCAAATAAATCGTATGCTTCCCGGGTATTCGTATCCTTTCGTCACTCGTTCCTGTCTTCAAAGCTCATCTAGCCACGTTGGCACTGGAGCCAACGAACCGCCTCATACCAACACTCTTCGCCTTCTTGCCTTTCTCTCGCGCCTGCATCGGGTGCTCTTTCTCCCATCGTTCATCTTCCTTGTATGCTTCAACCGCTGCATCGAAGTCCCAGTCGGCCTGCTGCATGTATAATGTGGCGACATCATACCTGAGCGCAGGAGGTACACTTGTCAGCCTATCAGTCCTGTAGCAATTCGACCATTCCACCTAAAACACCAGTCGGGACAAAACTTACTCGGCAACCTTGCAAGCAACCATCCACCGCCTCACTTTATTCTTCTTGATCTCCTCTTCTTCACTCTCTAGAGGCCGTGGACTCAATGACACGCCACCCTTGTAGTATTCACCAGGTATGAGCAGCGTCTTCCTAGCTTGTATAAGATGATCGGAATAAATGTTGTTCGTCTTCCTCAACGCTGCAATAGGCACATCGTACGCCAACGCAAGCGATCGCATCGAGTCTTCTGGTGCCACGAAGTGTAACACATCTTCCGCTGGTGCTGGCCCGCCCTTCTCATCGCTCGTGTTGCCACTGTAGTTGCCAGCCTGGTAGGGCGGCGGCAGAGCCTCGTCGTCACTTGTGCTTTGACCTGACGCACGCTCTGTGGTCTCGAGTGATGAGTACGCTGGCGGGTCACGCAAGCCTTGTGGCAATGACGACGGCGCCGTGCTGATTTGGCAATATGGACAGTATGTCTCGAAGCGCTTGTTCTGGCTCAGACAACGGGCGCAGACGGTGCGATTACAGCAGGGCAGGGTTCGGCCTGGGAAGAGTGGTTTCTCTGAGGGAGTATGGTAGGACTGCGCGCAGGTGGCGCAGGCATCGGCAGACATGGTTGTGAAGGTGGACAGTGTGCTCTAGGCAGGGGCAACAAGGCGCGCTGGTATATTGAGATTAGATTGTGACGGGCCTTGTTTGCCTTTTGCAGAGAGGAAAATAACAGTATTGATATCACGATCTACAGGGTAGGTGAAATGTACGGCATGTGCAGATATGCATGTCTGCGTCTGCTCCAGAAAATGGATGACGGCAGAGGTGGCGAAAGCGAGCCCTGAGAAACAATCAAATCCAATGCGGAAAGAGGCGAGCTGCGGAAAGAGAGAGGAACTTGGGAGCCAACGTTTGAGCCGTCTTCCTCCTCTCATCTCACGACAACAACATCCTCAAACTTTCCACCAACTCCCACCGCGTTACTTGTAATAATCGACATTGACCGATATACGCTCCTTAATCCTGCAAAACAACAATTCGACCTCATTGCCTTTTACGCCACCTGCGCAATCTTCATCGCTCCCCAGCCATCTCCTGATCGCGTGCCCCCCAAGCGATACCGGATCATAGTGGACTGATTGCGCGACGCCCCATTGCGCCCGCCGGCGCACTCACAACATTGCTTGAATCACAATAAACACACCTACCGCCATCCGCCGCAACTATGGCCAACACAACGGCAGCCCACGCCTTGCCGCCGCTTCCCGACTACACACTCGAACCGCTGCCGCCTCTCATCTCATGGATCGACGACGCATATCTGGCCGCGGCCCTGCCAGTGATCGCATACTGGGCCGTCTCCATGGTCTTCCACGTCATTGACGAACTCGATCTGTTCCCGCAGTACAGATTGCACACGCCTGCGGAAGTGCTCAAGAGGAACCATGTTACGAGGTGGGATGTCTTCCGGGATGTGGTTATTCAGCAGGTGATACAGACGGTTGTTGCTGCGGGTTTGACGCTGGTAGACCCAATACCTGTGCAAGGGAAGGAAGATTATGATGTTTCAGTGTGGGCACAGAGACTACGAGTTGCGCAAAGGGCGATCCCCAGTGTGCTTGGACTGGTTGGAATCGATGCAATAGGCATTGCAAAGAACATTGGAGGAGAACACGCGATGTTGTCGGGCGCGTTGGCTGGCGGCGTATACCCTCAGCTCACGCAGACCGTGATGCACGCTGGTGAGCAGATTGTTGCGCCCGCTTTCGCTGGCTGGGAGATCACTGCGGCCAAGGTCATCTACCATTTGGGTATTCCGGCATTGCAGTTTGTCATCGCCATTTTGATCGTCGACACATGGCAGTACTTCCTCCACCGCGCGATGCACATGAACAAATGGCTTTACACCACATTCCACGCCAGGCATCACCGCCTATACGTGCCCTACGCATACGGTGCTCTCTACAACCACCCATTCGAGGGCTTCTTGCTGGACACTTGCGGAGCTGGCATTGCCTACCTCCTCACCGGCATGACTTGCAGACAAAGCATGTGGTTCTTCACCATGAGCACAGTCAAGACTGTTGACGACCACTGCGGCTACGCATTCCCCTGGGACCCCTTGCAGCACGTTACCAGCAACAATGCCGGCTACCACGATGTCCACCACCAAAGCTGGGGCATCAAGACCAACTTCAGCCAGCCCTTCTTCACCTTCTGGGACGGCTTCCTCGGTACCAAGTGGACCGGCGGCGACGTCTCAGCCCGATACGAGCGAGCCCGCATCGCAGCACAAAGA
>Ga0265797_10001732_pt1 | contig 38072 bp, 17 predicted proteins | sample P2T30metagenome_FD_192433 | JGI IMG/M metagenome (GOLD analysis project Ga0265797, IMG submission 192433) | Plant litter microbial communities from East Loma Ridge, Irvine, California - P2 T30 | ecosystem: Environmental > Terrestrial > Plant litter > Unclassified | place: USA: California...
GCTCTGGATTATGACATGTTGATTACCTATACGATCGCGTGGGGGTTGTCTTTAAAGTATCCCAACAAATCCAGATACCAACACTTATGGTTGTCGGACTGTGGAGCCGGAAACGAGACAGAGTAACAGGTTGCGCAATTTTCAGTTTCGGTTGCTGGTAGTATGGATCTGGCACTGGAAAGACATGGGAAGAAACGGAAGCGGGATGGCGACATCGGTCATGAGCTGGAACAGGACTGAAATGGTCGTAGTGCCAGTCAAGTGAGGTAGAACTGGAGGGTAGTGGAGTTAGACACACCAAGTCACGATGCAATGGGAACTAGTTGTTGTGAACAAACCCTTGCCATTTTGGGTAAACCAAGCATTAAGTACAGTATAAATCATAACGTGCGTGAACATGAGAAAAAGGTGCAACAAGTGCGTGAAAGACAAATGGAGCCACAAGAAGGTAGTATCCCAACGCCAACAAATCATGACACCTTCGCTAGCGCCAGAGTATATGTATGCTGAAGACCAATAAGCGAGAGCCCAACGCCAACATCTCGTTATTCAACACTTGAACAAAGGAGATGCATGCAATTTGCAATGTGTGATAAGTCTATGGATGAAGAGGGATCGAAGCTTATAGCTTGAGACCTTGCTGAATGAGCTTGCCTAGTGTGGCACCCTGAGAGAATGTCAGTATCGTGAAATGATGGTAATGATCGTGGAGTGACTTACGTGCTCGCCCTTCATCATCGTGAAGTGGTTTCCGCCCATAACAGCGTACTGGAAGTTCTCCTTGGGAAGGAGCTGGGCCCAACCGTTGTCCGAGAAATCGGTACGGTTGTTGAGCAGCCACTTCATGGGAGCTGGGTCCTCTCCCTCACCTGGTGGGGGACGGGGGTCCTCAGGGTTGGGGCACACACCATCTGTGCACCAGATGGCAAGGACAGGGGGAGCGATCTTGGGGTCCATTGGCTTCGGGTCATAGTCCTTGAGGTTCTGAATTGCGGACGCGAAGTGAGGAAGGAGCCAGGACGGAGTGCCACCGGGCTTACCGGTACCGAGAAGACCTATCTGGTCGAAAAAGATGTGGAGACGGGCAGGTAGAGGGTCAAGAGCGACGGGGCAGGGAGCATCGATCAGGACGAGGTTCTCAACCTTCTCACCAGAGTTGACCAGTTGCTGGGCGACCTCATAAGCCATGACACCACCAGCAGACCATCCACCGACGAGGTAAGGGCCCTGGGGCTGACGGCGCTTGATCTCTGAAAGGTAGAGGCGGGAAACACCCTCGACACCACAGCTCCACTTCTCAGGGCACTTCATGAACGGGCAGTTGAGTCCGTACACGGCCATGTCAGTGGAGATGTTGGGGATAGAGATGTAGCTGGTCGCACTGCCAGAACCATCGGGAACCAGGAAGAACTTCTTGGTGGCGATCTTGGGGTTACCCTGGAGGAGTACGGAAGTGGCGGGAGGGAGGTGAGAGACGTCGGGAAGGGATGCGAGCTTCTTGTTTACCTCAGAGAGTTGAGGAGGCTGGGCCGAAACCTTAGCAGCGGGCTTCGTGGCTTTCGCCTGCTGCTGCGGCTTGGGGCGCATATCAAGAGCAGTCTCGATGTCCTTGATGGTGACATTGACGGTGAGAAAATCAGCAGGCAGATCGCGACCAGTAGCCTCACGCATGGAACCAAGGATGGTAAGACTCATCAAGGAGTCCATGCCGATGTCAGTAAGGTCGAGGTCGTCGGTTATCTCGGAAACATCAACACCCATCTCTTCGGCGACAAGCTTGCGGGCGAGACTGGCACCACCCTCAGTGGGAGCAGCGGAGGGCTTGACCTCTTCATCCTCATCATCACTGCCAGTGGAGCTAGCAGGGGTATCGTCGTTCTCATCAGCGACCTCTTCAAAGGGAGACGAATCGTCGGAAGATTCTGAAGAGTCATCCTCAACGACCACGGCCCCATCGAACTGCGAGAAGTGCTTCTTCAACTCTCCTACGGTAGTGCAATCGGTGAAAAGGGTGGAAGGAATATCCATGTCGAGGTCCTCACGGAACCTGGCCGAGATGGTGAGAGACAAGAGTGAGTCGACACCAAGGTTCTCGAAAGCGGCCTCATCGACAAGCTCAGACATGTCAACGTCAATCTCCTCAGCAACGATCTTCATGACCTTGGAAGTGACGCCAGCAGGAGCAGCTGCCTTGACAGGCTTCGCGACCTTAGCAGGCTTCGCGACTGGCTTGGCTGCCTTGGTGGCGGCGGCCTTGGTCTTGACAGGTGCAGCAGACGGCAGCGCCTTGGGGGTAGCCTTAGCAGGAGCCTTACCAACGGGGGCAGCAACAGCCTTGCCAGAAGGAGGCATCATGATGTTGAGAGCGCGGCGAGGGATGTTCTGGAATTTGAGGCCCATGACCATACCGATGATCTCAGCGCCGTCCATGATGTAAACATCACCAACGGAGATGTTGCCGGGAGCGGGCTGCATGCGAACGTAGGAGCGGTACTTCTTCTCGGGCGAAAGCTTTCCAGCAATCTTGATCGATCCCCATCCGTGAGAAATGTAGACCGAGTTCTCGGAGTCGAGGTGATCAGAAGCGTTGACGATGAAACCGGAGAGATGGGCAAGAGAGTCGATCCAGTAAGGTGAGCACAAGAACTCACCATCGGCAGCTGTTGTCTGGAACTGGACCTGAGCGGTAGCCTCAGTCTCCTTACCATCAAGGATGACTTCCTCCATACCACGGTAGTTGTCGGCGTAGGTCACCAAAGCCTTGAAGAGCTTGTAAGCCATTCCACGGAGAACCTTGTGGGCAGCACCGGTCTGAAGCTTCTGCTCGAGGCTGTTGATTTGAGCCTGCACCATGTACTGGATGCGACCCCACTCTTCCTTCCAGGCGTTGATGTCCTCGTACTTGACGATACCAACAGCGTGCTCAGCGAGAACATTGGAGCCATCGGCAGAGACAGTGCGGAAGGTGATCTTGACTTCATCAGTCTCCAAGTCCGCGTTACCCTCGATCTGCAAGTGCTGACCGCTGGCTGGGGGAGGATACTGAGGAATGAGAGTCTTGGTCACCTCCATGGAGCAGACATTCAGACCTGGAGTAGTCATACCAGGACGTAGCTGCTGGTAGAGGTAGTCCGCAACGGTCATGGCCTGGTCAGCGTACAGTGACGATGGCGTGAGAGGAGTGCCATTGACCTGGTGGCCGGTGATGGTGGCCTTCAACTTGGGATCGGAGAGATCCGACTGGACGACAACAGTACCAGAGTTGGCCTGGAGGTTCTCGCGGACGATCTTGTGGCAAGATGTAGTGGACAACTTAGAAGCTGCCTCAACAGCGGGCGCGGCCTCGATAGCCTTGACAGAGGTGGGAGCCTCAAGAACCTCGCCCTTGGTAAGGGTCCAGTTGTTGTGGTAGTCCAACCAGTACTTCTTGGAGTCGAAAGCGTACGTGGGAAGAGTGTACATCTCATGAGCATCGTTGAAGACCCTGTGGTACTCGTTGAAGTCAAAGTAGACACCAGCAAGGTAGAGGGTGGTGATGCTGTTGGAAAGAGTCTTCCATGGGTCCTCGTTGCGGCGGAGAGACCCTGCGGCGACAGGAGATCCACCAAGAGAAGACTTGACCATACCACTGCAGACAGGATGGGCGCCAACCTCAAGCCAAGCAGTCTTCGCATCGAAGAGCTTGTTGTCCTGGCCAGTGGTAAGGGCAGTGCAGAAGTTGACCGTCTCGCGTGCGTGACGAGCAAGGTAGTCGGGGCCGATGATACCAGCCTCCCGGATGATTTCACCAGTCAGAGGCGACATCACCGGGACGACGGGTGCATTGAAGGTTACCGAGGCAGCCGCAGCCTTGAACTTCTCAAGGATAGGCTCAACTTGGGCAGAGTGGAAGGCGAATGGCACATTCAACTTGGTAGCCTTGAAGCCCTTGGATGCGAGATCCGCGTTGGTGGACTCGACAACCTCGACAGTGCCGCAAAGGACAGTCTCTTCTGGGCCGTTGATGCAGGCGATCTCAGTCATCTTGTCACCGAGGGCAGCGGTGATGGCATCAACGCTACCCTTGACGGCGAGCATGCCGTGTGTGTTGGCAGTGCACTCTTGCTCTAGGATCTGAGCACGACGTCCGACCAAGAGAACCATGTCGCTGGCAGAGATGACACCAGCTACGTGGAGGGCGGCATATTCGCCTAGACTGTGACCAATGACAGCCACAGGCTTAACGCCCCATGATGCCCACATGCGAGCAAGAGCAACTTGAATGCAGGCCATGCCAAGCTGAACGACAACAGGCGAAAGCGTTGCGACGTCTGCACCTGTCAAGATAGGCAGGATAGACGGGAGATCGTGCAGGCGCGCAAGCTTATCAAGCTGGTCGATGTCAATCCTGAAGGTCTCAAGGTCTTCGTATAGCTTCTGGCCAAGGCCAGTGTACTGCGAACCTTGACCGGTGAAGGTAAACGCAGTCTTAGCAGGAACCATAGGAAGGGGACTGTAAGTGTCCTTGATCTGGGCCTGAAGACCGTCCTTGACCTTGTTGATGTCGGATACACAGAATGCCACTCGGTAGTTGTGCTGGATGCGGCGTGCTGTAGTAGTGTAGGCCAGGCTGGGTAGCGTCACTCCTGGGGTCTCGTCGATGAATTGCATCAAGTTGTTGATGTTCTTCTTGAGGGACGAGATAGACCGAGCGCTCACTGTCACCATGTGCATAGTGCGTGGGTCAACACCCTTGGGCGCTTCAGGCAGAGGGCCATCCTCAAGGATGACCGCGGTGTTACCACCGGCGGCAGAGAAGTTGTTCAAGAAGATCTTGCGCTTCTCAGCACCGTTACGCGGCCATGGGACCTGTGTCGTTGAGATGTGGACATTTCGCTGACCAAGATCCTTGGGGAAAGACTTGTTCATGACACCTTTGATACCAACATTGGCTGGGATGGCGTTTTTCTTCATCATCATCAACACCTTGACCAAAGAGTTGATACCAGAGGCAGCTTCTCCGTGACCGATGTTGGCCTTGATGGCACCCAAATGAAGAGTTTGTTCAGGGCGGCGCTGGCGGTGGCGAGGTGCAAAAGCATTCGTGACAGAAGTCATCTCAATACCGTCGCCAGCTTGGGTACCAGTTCCGTGCATCTCGACATAGCTGATGTCGTGTGCGTCAACACCAGCGTTGGAGAGGACCTTGTTGTACAGGTACTCCTGGGCTCCGGCGTGGGGGTGGGTGATAGAGACAGCCTCGGCACTGTGGTTCGTCGCGGCACCGAGAATGCAGCCAAGGATGTTGTCCTTGTCCGCAATGGCATCCTCATAGCGCTTGAGGACGACTGAGCCACAACCATCACCACGGCAGTAACCGTCCGCATCGTTGTCGTAAGTTTTGCAGCTACCAGTCTTAGACAAGAATTGACCCTTGCTGAGACCGGAGAAAATGTCGGGGTTGGTAAGAACGTTCAAACCACCGGCGCAGGCAGTGTCGCAGTCACCAGCCCAAAGAGAAGTGCAGGCTAGCTGAATAGCAGCGAGAGATGACGAGCAAGCAGTGTCGATGCTGTAAGATGGTCCAGAGAACTTGAAGTAGTAGTTGATACGGCCCGGTGCAAAGGCACGCACACCACCTGTGATGAAGTAGGTGTCAATGTTCTCGGCAGCGTTGATCTCACGCCAATCGTCAGACGTTTGTCCGTAAAAGGTACCAATGCGCTCAAGCTTGGTCGAAGGAGTACGGTTGGGTACATATCCAGACATCTCCAAGGCTTCGTACGCAGTAGTAAGAGCGAGACGACCCATGGGGTCAGTCTGGGCAGCTTCACGTGGGGACATGTTGAAGAAGCGGGGGTCGAATAGACCAGGCTCATCGATGAAGCAACCGAATGGTGTGTGACTCTTGTTCTTGCCCTTGCCGGTGGGGTCGCAATGAGCCTGTGCGTCGAAACGGTCGGAAGGCACCTCACGGTGAACATCCAAACCCTTCTCGAGGAGGTCCCAAAGCGCATCAGGATTAGCCGCACCGGGGAATCGACCGGACATACCGACGATGGCAATCTTGTCATTCTGAGTACGACCACGGCTGTCATGTTCGGCGGCTACCCAGGTGGTGTGGTCGCGAGCAGTGACGGATGACTGTCCACCGTTTCTCAGCGCTGAGACAAGGCTGTTGGTGATGGTGGTAACGCCAATCGCGGATACCGAGCAATCTTGGCTGGATGTAGCAGTAACCTGAGAGACAACTTCGGTGAGCAAGTTGTCCCAACGGACCGGCTCGACAAGAATCTCAGTAAGAGCGGAGCGGATGAGGTCCAAAGTGCTAGTAGCAGTGTGGCACTTTCCGGTTGTAGCAGAGTGGACGAGCGATAGCGGGCGGAACTGCTGCAGGTGCCTGATGGCGTCCTTGTCGAGGATTTGGTCGATGTCGGCAGGACTGTAGAAGTGCGCAGCATGGTAAGGAGCGTACACAGGGATTGCTACACGTGCGCAACCCTTGAAAGCGTCACCCTGAAGTAGGCGCTTGGTGGTGGCTGGAGGACCACTGATGGTTAGGGCCATGGTGCTAACGGCGCTGATGTAGGCTTGCGCCAAGGTCGGTGTTTGCTGCTCTTCATGGAATGCAGCGATAGCGTCCTTAGCGGCCTTCTCGGTCATGTTGGTCACGATGGTAGACCAGGTCTCTTTTGGTGCAGAGGCTTGCTCCACTGCCTCCTTTGCGGCTCCGACAACTGTACCGGTGCGGAAAGCAATGCGGACAGCCTCAGTGGCAAGAGGAAGAAGCTCGCTTAGCGATCTCGCGGACGCGACGACTGATCCAGCAAGGAGACCAGTGCAAAGACCAACAACACGAGTGTTTGCTGGGTTTTGCAAGTCTGATGGGTTCTCGGCATAGTATCCGATGAAATGCGCCAACTGCGCGATAGTGACCATACAGCTCTCAAGCTGAGGGATCTTCAGTCCCTTGGCATAGTATGCTTCGATAAGGTCCCATGTTGTCAGAAAGTTGGGAATCTGATCTCTCTGGGTTCGTGGCAGCTTCTGCACTTCTTCACGAACAACTTGGCTGACTCTGTCGAGGAAAGTGGTCAGGGTGGAGTTGTTCTTCCAGGTGCAAGCCTTCCGCAGGAGCGGGTACTGGTCGGCGGTTTGATCTCCGAAAATGAGGACGTTCATGATGGCAAGGGTATAAAAGAATTAATAAAAAGTTGGAAAGTGTAGAAAGTTGTTGCCGTCTAGGGCAAAGGATCCTCACTGAGGATGGATGTGATGGTTAGATGGATGGGCTTCGAGAATGAAGCAAGGCAAGGGTAGTCGATAGGGAAAGAAAGATTGATCCAGTATGGGAGTATGGTACTTGGTGGCTGAGTAGTGGCCCAAGAAACTGGAGTAGGATGGATGAGATGGGAAGACTCTTGGGTTTCGAGCTGCTCCTATATGTATGTGACTAGGAGGCAAAGATAGGCGTAAGATATCAAGATGGTGGTCAGGGCGTGGATCGCGCGATGACAAGCACAGTGGATGCCGGATCTGTGACAACCCATGTATTGCGGAACGAAGTACTGCAGAAACATATTGACGTGAGAGCGAGAGTGGATCCCGGACCACTTCCTGTCCTGGATAGTCCAGCCATGATTCCGAGGATTAATGGCGTGCAGGTGCCGGCTATGTCGCCGAATGCTCCTATGCCTATTGATAGATGGCGCATGCTAGGCGTGGAGACAAGCGGCTGAGGTATCGAGCCAATGCGTTACGGATGATAGCAAACATGAGACGTGGGGACCTGGATGGTAAGGGCGCTGTCTCAAATTCGGGTTTAGTGTGTCGGATCCCCTCCCATAAGCCGGGGTCGATAGACATGGCGTCCGTGTGTTTTGCTATCAATTACAGCATCTTCCAAGCGAATTCAGGCTTAGATCTATGCAGTCAGGATGAATTGATGATGGTCAAATGGTTATATCGAAGCTGTTCGCAGTAAACCCTGTCGATGCCACGCTTGTTACTACAGGCACCAAGCAACTGCTGGGCCTGGAATTCGACCAGGTTTCTCGTGGTATATGCGAGCCATGACCTCGTGGCTAGTGTGTTCTTCGGGTCAACGACATGTCGTACCGCAGTATCCTAAGCGGTGTTCTGGGTCTAGACATGGGGTTGATAAGCCAGGAGTCAACAGGATACGGCTGCGGATTACAAGAGCTGCCGAGCCTCAGTCAGCGTTTCCTCGGCCAAGTACCAAATAAAGTGGTGCCACAGCGTTGCAGGCGTCAATCAAGCTTCTGGAGACCCCGCTCGGACTGGTAATTAGGTGAAGGTGCTTGCTGGTTAGGGCTAGCACGAGGCATAGCCTACGTCTCGGAATCTGGGAGTCGCATAATCTCTCAATGATCGTCAGAGCGCCAACTCATCGGGTCGACCGTTTTAGGTTACTCTTCGAATAGACACAGAGAAAAACCATTCTTTGGGCAAAAGATCGATGTTTGACCATGGTAGGGCCCAAGCGTCCAAGCCGCAAGCCACAACAAGAGCGCCGTTGACGAACTGCTCGTTGTATCTTCGAGTCGCTGCCAAATACGGAATTCGATCGCTAAGGGCTGAAGGATCATCTCCCTGCGTGTCCTACAGTCAGCTTGCTCATAACCCGGCGTCCCCATTACCGACGCCACAGGCGGTACTCCGAGCGTATAAGAGTATACAGTCTAAAGGTTACTAGGGTATCTTTGAGCACTTCCTACGGTAGATCCGGGCGGTCCTCGCTTGTTTCCGCGCAACTCCTGGCATCGAGTCGCGGTCGAAACGAACGGACTACAAGCTCGGACGGACGTCGTAGGAGCATCGCGTAAGGCCTGACGGTCCTTGTAGCATCGAACAAAGACCATGTACACATCTTGGATGGGATTCGTGGCGCGAATGGAATCAAGCGGAAGTGTTAATCGAGCGTGCTAACGATGAGCGTGTTGGTGATTACGAGGTGACGTTCATTACGGAGAGCGGAGAACCGAATAAGCAAATCTGTCAACGATCGACAACGCGTTTCTGCCTCTGGTCACCGCCCAGCACACGTGTCGCTAACTACCCAGCCACACCTGGCTAACTGTCTACCACGTCTTGTCATTGACAGCAGCCAGATCCATACCGCCATGAGAGACTTCATGTTTGAGACTGAGAATAGAAGCTCCCTGTGTGGATCGTGTTTTGCTACTCTACGAAACAATCGACAGCGAGTGGGGTGGTCTCGTCGCGAATCGCGTAGTAAGCGCAGCGAAAAGTTTAAACGCCCTGCACGCGTCGTGGAAGCCCTGAAATGGTTCGTCTCGACTCACGTTTCATTCTCTATTTTCAAGACTGCCAAAAAAGGCACAACCATTTCGTTTGACACCATGTCGCAGACTAGTATTTCGGGTGGCGGCAGACGCTCAGGTCAATTTTCCTTTTACACAAAAGGCTTTTTCCCTTTTGAGCGCGTACCTCCCTCATTTCCAACACTTTTGTTCATTGGCTTTACTTTTCGACTGATAGCGGCAGCCAGGAACGGAAGATACCTGCGTATTCCAAACCAACAAACATGAGATAGGGGCATGAGGAAAAGTGTGCAGGTCCACCTACCATGGTTTGACACCTATGTAGAATTCAGATATCTAGTATATCTAGCTAACGCACACGTCAGTTTGATGCCGTTCCAATGTCCAGTGAATGAACAACCGCCAGTGGTCATTAGCACCGCTTTCACTTGGCCAACAGATCTCTCAACACTTGGCGCGCGAGCATGTGTCGACGCCCGTGAGTCTTCAAACTACCAGCCAGCTGGCTCCAGGCATTAGTACACTCGAAAGATGCACGACGCTTGCTGCAGCTATAGCGTCGGCCCCACGTCGACCAGATTCTTGTCTGCATACATGTAGCGGTACGTTGTTGAGAGAGGGACTCATCTCGATCTTATATGTCATTCTCCACAGTAAACCTAATTCCGACTGATGAATGCCCTGCCGCGTTAACTTCGGCATGCATAACGCATACAACAGCCGCAGGATGCTCCGTCGATTGTGCATAGTGATTTCAGCATCTGGCTTAACTCTCGCATCAGCCGCCTTCGCTCTTCAGCTTGGCGCTTGCTTGACTAGTATCATCCAGAGGTGTGGATTAGGACGAGTTCTGGCGACGTCTGCGTTCTTTTCGCTCACTCAATAAACTCGTGCAATGGTATTTCCGCTCATTGCGACTAGTTCGGATATCTATGATCACATGTCGGTGGAACTGTCCGGAACGTTGTGTTAGCGTAACGGCAAATGTGCAGGGCTCCCTCTGGCATCATGTCAAGCTCAACAAATCCCGAACCATTATTGATGCACACGGGAAATAAAGAGCGCGGATCTGTATGATACTTCGGAAAGGGGAGATATATGAGCTCGCAAAACAAATCATCATGGCTTGGACGTCTAATAGCACCATCTTGGGTCACCTTCCTTTAGGAGGTAAACCCGCCAAGCTCGACTTGCCCTTACACTCCACCTATTCATTCAGGTGAAGTGTATATTGAGTCACTTGTACAATTGCAGCCTATTCTACTAAGTCCGAGAGCTTGCGACGCCGTGGCTAGAGCTCACATGTTTGCCTCCGCCGGTTCACCCTACGCCCTTGGGTATCTTCGAATGTTTAGCTCTCTCCCACCATCTCGTTACGATAATTCCTCCAATCGAGGCAACCAGCCGTCTAGTCCTACCTCTAACGGGCCGTACAGATGACAAGTGCGGGCCGAAGGCGACGGCAAGATCGATGATGCGGGCATTTTGCATGTCACCTACGCGCTGTTTACACCTGCACCTCCAGGCTATAGCGGCCTGGAGCTAGAAACTCGCCTACAACAGTGCATTGCATGTACCTAACCGTGAATAGCAGCAGGAACGTTGAGAGGTTTTGGAACCAAGCCTTCGAGATCTGGTCTTCCGTAACGTTACGTCCCAGGCTGCGGAACTTTCATCCGCGATCAGCGAACACCCCACAAAACGACCTTAGGATTGAGCTGCAGCACGCTTACCAGCCCCTTTACCCCAAATGTAGAAGTGGCAGTGGCTAAAGCGATCGCCTATGGATCCGCTTGATCTTGGTTGGATCTTGAAACGATAGCGTGGCGGCAAAAGACGATGAGGCCTAGCGCGCGTTCGTGCCGAACCATCGCCCCAATGGTGAAATCGAAGTTGCATATGTGGATATCCTCGCCTAATGATTCATAGGAATGTTTGAGCCTCAAGAATTTCTGGACTGTGTGCTTGTTTCCAGCTAGGTCACAGAACGTCGAAAGCTCCCTAGCTTAGAGCTCCAGGAAGTACCTGGGTACTGTAGATAGGGTTTTGCGTGGGAATAGTAATCTGGGTGTTTAATGGAAATCGTCGAATCAGAATGATATATTGGAGACAGCAATGCAAGCATGATCAGAGTTGAAAGTTGCGACAATTGCGCTATAACTTGGTTACACTGAAATGGTGCTCTACAATTTGCCAGGAATTGATCATGGAAGCCGTCAATGCCCTGATGTCATTACATCGCTGTGCGGGATAGATAGATACCTAATCATATGCTTGTCAACTGGGTTCATGTCTACATTAGCGTGGGCCGCACCTTGGAGAGAATTTTCGGACAACATAGCGTGGCGGTCTTACAGGGAGCGTAAGGCCTCAGACTCGAATTCCGGATTTCTTCAGCGGGGATTGAAAATGCCATGATAAGAACATTCGTCCATCTATGACGCCTTGCATTACGATCCACCACAGACTAAGGTAGGTATTCCCCGAAAAGAGACCAGTGGATATGCAAAGATACTTAGGTACTTGTGACTTCAACGAATCATTATTAGCCGTAGCAATACCTAGGTATCACCATATGGATAAGGTACATGGGACATGGTGGTTAGTGTTACGGTGGTAGTGTTACGACCCAGTTAGGATTGCTATGCCATGTGCCCGAATACGAGGCTGTCAGTACCCGCAAAAACGTCTTCAATGACAACACAAACCATCAAACCGGTTCAATACAGAGTCTTCAGCGGCAATTGCTCTGACACGGAAAGACTGACAGGATTTTGCATGAGTTTACCACTCGGACCTGTAGTAAAATTATGCCGAACTTGTATCACGAGCATTTGATGTCTGCAAAGCGTCCAAATTGTTCAAAGCTCATGTGTTTGGCAAATTGAACTTCATGAGTCCAGCAACGTTTAGCACACCAACATTCTTACTTCCGTAATAGTTACTCTGTCGCTTCTCGTTCACTCAGGATGATGGCCAAATTTATCCTTTCGATCACAGTCTTGGGTTGATACCAGTTCGAACACTTAGAGCATTAGATACCTAGGTAGGCAATGAATATCATGAAGAGCATATTTTTGAATCTAACATATGCACAACGGTAGAAATCCGTCTTACTTTAACAGAATATCTCATGCTATCCGACTTGGCCTCAATCACGACTTCCAAGAGTGATCATTACCTATTTGCTCTTGTACATTCAACAGAGGAATACATGTCACGAAAATCAACGAAAATAACATTCTCGTCCGGCTGTAGGTTGTGGTAATGCAAGAACCATCTCACTACAGGAATCGTTTTACCTAAGGATAGTAAGAGACCGCTTTATCCGTGGTGCTTTGGTTTCCTGTTTTGATCAATCTTTTCTCCATGTGTTCTTGAACATTGTCATACCCTTCTTATGTTGCGACGTCGCATATAACACCTCCCAAAGATCGTACTACTGCGATCTGGTACCACGATATTGCGTCCGTCTGGTGCATCATGACACCTCCAACCTTCGATAAGCCTCGTGTATCTTGGGTACTTGAGACCCGTGAGCAGTTCGTGTTACCCTGTGCACCGCGAAAGCCACGCGCGTGAACATTGAGCCACGTTAAGACAACGCATCCAATTTCGTGGTGCATAATCTAGCTTGTGACACAGCTCCGAGATCACGGTTATGCTTGCACAAGCAGAAAGCCGTCTGTCAGCGGATTGTCGTTTTCGTCTGACTTCGGAAGCATCGATGTTACGAATGCCTAGACACCCATGAATAGGATACAGGGACTGCTCTGGCTTCACTAAGTCGGTATACCGATCCAGAAATCTTGTTATTTTCCAGCATCTAGGTATACGAGCGATGAAAATACTACTCCGGTATTCTAGGCTTGAGTGCCCGGAACTGTTATCCGTTTGATGCGGGAACAACATGGAGAGGGTTTTGTCAAATGTCGGCAGAATCGTCCGGAATTCTAGATCTTACAGGCAATGGACAATACTACCGCTGTGCTTCACGTACTAATCCCGGCCTCTTGCGAGTCAATCTTCTGCTCACCATGTTACTATAGTGACGGCTTGATTTTACACATGACAAATGGAACAAGGATATGAACGAATCGGTAAAGCTGTTTGCAGCCATGATTCAGTACGATTATGCAAAAGGCGCATCTGCATTGCGGACTTGACTCGCAGGCTACTTACAAGACTACGACTACCCATGAGCCCAGTTGTCTTGCGCGCATAATCCGGGATACATGCATCACGAAGGGGGATGCAAGTCAGGCAATATACATGCTGGAGCCGCGGTTGGCAAAGTAAGCTGGACAACAAATCATGAAATGAAATTTACAGCTTAGATTGCGCGACCACCAAGAACAAATACCGACCCGGCGAGGCCCTCTCAGTCCGCCTTCTGGGAGCCGCTTATGAGGATAAAAGCGTGATACGAGGCTTTCGCTTCCGCTGCGTGGGTGCAGCCCCTGCCGATAAAAACATATAGCAAACCGGACGACCACATTTGTATAAACGGGTTAACGCACCTCAATAGCCTGCTAACCAGCTCTCAAGATAGTGTCTGCATATTGCCGCAAGAAATGTGGACTATAGAAGAAGCGACATCTGAGATAAGGCATGAAGTCGATCTAGCATAAGCCCGTGGGGTGACGATTGAGGCTACGCTCCAGCGGTTTTCTTGTGAGGACTATAACAGCACTCATTTTATCTTAGACCCGTGTGATGAAGACTAGTCTGAATATCATTGAATGCTGTATGATCTGTCAAATGTTAGTCTACGCAGTGCAACTAGTCGAGCCAAGGAAAAGGAAGTCAAAAATGTTGCATTTCGTCAGAATGGAAACACGCGCCTACGAATTTGATCCGAGTACCAGTAGAAACCATATTTCGGACATTACAATCGACCAAGGTAGCCTCGAGAACACCGGAGGTGCGACTGCAAATGGTGCGCGTGCGCTAGATGAGAATCGTCGAGTCTCCATGTTGTGGTTCTAACTTGCAGAAGTAAACATCGATCATATCATCATCGCTCATACATCAATGCACTGGAAGAAGCCTGGAATATGCCTTGAACGCCACAAGTGACTTAAGCATCCGCTGTCAATGGTACTAGCTAGCGCCTAGCAACGGGAGCTGCCTGGCGAAGTTTTGGTTGTGCAAAGTGAGAAGCTGAGCCATGCTCACAGTCTGAAACTTCGATTCTGAGCCGTAAGCTCAGCCAGAGGCTGATGGCCACCATGTATCGCCTTGCAGTGCGATTGGACAAAATGTGGAGACTAGTGAGATGAAGTGATGCTTAGGGGCCGATAGCGAAGGAACATATTACACCTAGATGTGCATGCAAATGGTAGCGCGAACTCGCGGAAGTAATACAACCGCGAGACTTTTGCCTACGTGGGCGTAGTCAATCGTGCTAATAGATTCGATAGGGCTTCCGCACAGTCTGCAAGGTTGTTTGGGTGGAAATAATGCCGAACAACGATGCGGTACTCCGGCGACCCACGGAGCTCCTCGAGCTGCAAGTAATCATCTAGGAACTCCTTGCCAGACAGGACATGGTCGGAGGAGCGAATTTGATGCGAGAGCGAACCTACCAAAATCGGTTTCGGTGTCGCGTTGCATACATCCAAAGTATCGTTCCATTAAGCTGACAGATGCGCAGCAAGTGGTGTGATCTCCGGGGGCCTGTTGGGTCTCCAGAGGAAGGAATCTGACCGAGGGTGTCTTCTGCCCGCAGGCTAAACCTCTAGGCCACTTCACATACCTTGAGAGAAGTTTCGGCGCATTTCCTGGTAGTTTTTGGCGACCCTTCATCACGGCTTGCCGTTTGAGACGGCCGATGATGTAGATCCCCAGAATCTTGGAATGAGGGGAGTTTGTAGCCTGCTAGCGCAAACGTTGAGAATGCCTATGCTGATTGGCCACAAGTACTGAGCCACCAATATTTTTATACATAAGCCCTGCATGATCGTCATCGATGATCACTGCGAATGGTTTGCTGGAAATGCTGTCATCTTCTTCGTGTGAAACTACCGTGATGGTCGTGTTGCTCTTATCGTGGAAAATCCCAAACGGTAAATGATGGAGCTGTGCTTAGACTGGCAGCAGTCAGCGACGTGTGCCGAACGGGGAACCGGTATTTTGGAATTCTTGCCTATCCACGTTGTAGCATTGTGTCTCCGTGTCTGACAGGCATACAATCTCTCCACAGCGGGATCTCTCGGCAGACAGCCCACCAGGTCTCCGCTCCCGCCTTGCATCTCCGTCCAATGGGAGGTCACGGAGATTTCGTGACGATCATAAGTTGTTCGTTCAGATATTTACATCGTACACAGTACGAAACTCAATCGCAAAGTCTGACACTGGCTGCTGTGCCTCATAGTGGTGCTTTCGAGATAGGCGTCTAACGTCGGCCTAACCCGTAGCCTTATGGTCCTTATCGCACACTACCGGATGCTACCCATGGATCTCTCGAGTGTAGATCATCCCACCTCTGCTTGAGACAGTCTGGCTCGCAACATGCATACTCGGTACTGAGACGGGTTTAAAATAGCATTCTTTATGAAATTTTGGGATTCTGCAATTGCGTCAGGGTCTAGTAACCGAGAAATGAGCTTGCTGCCGGAGCGTTGGTTACTCTCGGTACTGGTGTTGGCTGACTCTCCACGTACCGTCATGATACGAAGAGGCACCCCAAGCCATCAAGCCACCAGAGAGAACTTAACCATCTACCCTACGTCACTTCGTGGTGATGCAATGAGCAGCGAGCTCATAGAGTGGAATGGCAGTAAGATTTCGCACGAGCAGTCTCACGTGTTTGGGGCTGCACGTAATTTGGCACAATACAGCCTTGAAGAGGAAGTCCATGGACGGCACGTCGCGTCCTGGGAAACAGGCTCGCTTCTGCTTCTACACACCATTCCGCTCCAAAAGAAGCCTCGTGTTCTTGATTGGAATTAATTAGACTTTACGCGTCACGGGCCGCGACGATCAGGCTTCTAGTACTCTGGGGGAGTGAGATAAGGGGTAAAGAAGAGATTTGCTGTCTGTGAAATGGCTACATGGGCTTTTCGCTCGCGTGCGCGGTCGTGAGGCAACGGCCGACACGAAACAATAGTTTCGAATTGCCAACGGCCGTGCTCAAAACATCGGTGGGGTTGGGCGACTCACGACGCGACCGCGAAGGCTATATAAAAGTCGAAACTGTTTCAGTTACCGGGTGCCTCAATTTCGAGCATGACGTTTTTAGCGATTGTTCTCCATACTGGTCTGGCATTTTGACTCGTAGCAGGAACTTTCCCCGTAGCTATTATTTTTCGTGTCTTCGCGAACGCGTCCATGCTGTGTGGCGCAGAACCCGGAACAGAAGCGGAAGCGAATAGTAGGCTTAAACCTTGTTCGGCCGATCTTTTGGCTCGAGCACCCTGTATCTGTCGAGATCAGCCTTAGGGCTGGCGTGGGGTTCCCGCATTTGGTACGTTGCTTGGAGAAGCGACACCTGCCGCCTCTCGATTGGAGGTATTGAACTGACGTGTAGATCTTTGCCATTTGATTGCAATGCTCAGGTAGCCTCTGTCGTGAGGCCAGCGCACGTCTACATACATGGCGTGCTTGGGCGTTGCGGAGTACTTCCCATATCGTTTGCATCATGGAAAAATGAGGTAAAAGGCGTGAAGATTACACCCTGACTGGGTGGTGCATTCGCGACATTAGCCTCAGCGGCATGCCGCGAGTGTCTAGGTAGAGCTGGGGCCAGCAACTGATTCGTGCGGTACCGTGACCGCCCATCGAACTTTGGTTACAGTCGCGACCAGAGGAAAAAGCAGAATCGAAAGCTGTCAAAGTAGACCGCAACTGATCGCCAAATAAAGCAATTCACTGTTGAACAGAACAGACTTTGACGGTGAGGAAGCAGCTTGTGACTAGAGGCGGAACACTGCATTCAGACGTGTCAAACGCACCGCCTTGCCATCGCGAAAGCGCCCTGCGTTGACTAAGGATGAAGCTGTAATAGAACCACTTTTTGTGATCCGAGATCACGTGCGACCGTAGGACGAGCAAAGCAGGACGCTACTCGAACCTGCCATGGCGCCCGCGATAATGTTAGCCACGCCAACGCCAGTGACGCACTCGGCTCACCGTTCGAAACAGTTGACGACCCACCGAAGTACGGGGACAGAGTAAGAGTGTCTGAGCGAACCGTGTGAGCGTCAAATCGAAGTGGGGTATTCGGTTGGCGCAGAGCCACTGTTGCAATGGCCTTGCGAAGCGCGAACCTTGGCCAGAAATCGATACAATTGAACGACAATGGCCTCGGGCGAGGTACACAAGATTTCAGTCGTTGACTTTATTAGTGGCCGCGGACGGAGACAACAAACTGTATTGAGGCTCTGATACGAGCAGAGAGCTGCTCATGATCCGAGTCGGCACCTGTCAACCACGACTCAGCCGCGTGATGCTGACATGCCTATGTGTTATCTCGTGTGCGGTGCCCATCAGTACCCGCGCGAGTATGAAGACGCGAGAGGCTTCGTATCGCTCGCGAACGAGGGCTGAGGCGGGCTCACCGCTGCCAGAAACGTTAGTGGGTTGCTCGGAAGCGTCTATATAGAGACATTGGTGTATCTTACAGCAGATCCAAGGGCCCCGCTGGTGCTGATTCGACGTGTGGGCGGGTGCCGATCGTGGCAGTAATATTGTCGTATTACAGAATACATTACGGGTGTATGGGTGTCTCGCTGTCTTTTTTCCCAGGGAGCCATGCGGCCAGCGCTCGGTTCGCGGACTTGTGGCTGACGCGGGCTCGGCGCTCGTCCCCCGTCACTCTCAGCACGAACCTCCACCACGCTGGGCCTCCCCTCCACCAATCTAGTCCGCGGTGCAGATCTCCAAGATGTATCCCTGTTACTGCTGAGTCTTGTTATCAACGCCGTGCAGATGCCCCTGGTCGCTCAAACAAATCTTGGGCTAACCGGGTCAGGCTCGACCCACCCAAGAGCCTGGCGCGCTGCATGTAACTGCGAGGCACTAGCTCATCCTCTCGTGCAGCTGGATCCCTCCCCAATTGATGAATTCATCGTCGCTCAGATGCATAATCAACACTCCCTGTTGGGAAAAGCCGCTAGTCAAACCCGCTCTTACATTGCCTACCTCTATACGTACTCGAGCCTCGAGAAATACCTTTCCCCACGTCAACTCCCCTCCCGTGATAATCTTCTATCTTTATAGATCTCTTTCCGCCCGCTCGAGCCTGCTCAGCCTGCTCCAAAACAGCTGTACAACCGGGCCTGATCTTGACCTTGTCTCTCTCAGACCACTGCTAGTCGGTTTCCTCTGCAGTCAGCTCCACAGCCGTCTTAATCACGGCTTCCGTCTGACGTCCCAACGAAAACGTCTTGCCATCGACTTGACGTCTGCTATTTCCACCTAGCTCCAGACTGGCCTCCATGTCCGCCCCGTTTTAGAGACCTTCCAGGACTACCGGACTTCGGACCTATTACTCCACGATTCTGATCCCACTTGACTGAACCTTGCCAACCACTCTTTTGCCTTGACATCCCCGCCTTGCAGTCTATGGCATTGTTCTCTTTCTGAAGTTTGGTACAGCACGCCGTCCCCGCACCCTTCTTACTACATCTCGGTCAACCACTATCGTGTTGAACAACATCTACAGCCAGGCTCTCTCCAGGACTACACGTCCAATCCGTGATTCAAAATGGTCTTCTGCACATATTGTGGACAGTCGTTCACCAGGGACGAACATCTCGAACGACATATCCTAACTCGTAAGTCAACTCTTGCTCTGTCCATGAGGGTGGATTTCCGCAATGTCGAGTTCAATCCGATCGTTCCGTAGCATCTCCGCTGACCGTCAATGCCAAACAGACACCAATGTCAAGCCATTCAAGTGCTTTACATGTCATATGAGCTTTGCTCGACGGTAAGTCCCACCCTGCGTGCGCTCCTTCCTCTTCCTGTTTGATCATAATTTCCGTACCGAACGAAACGCTGACAATCTTTCCAGAGATCTTTTGCAAAGACATTACACCGTACACGGCCGCAACCAGAACAACGAAGAAGGCCTCCCACCGCAAGGCATCATACCTAAGTCCGCCGGCCGCACACCCATCGCCTGCAGTAATTGTGCAAAGACGAAGACGAAATGCGACAAGAAGTTTCCTTGCACCCGGTGCGCTCAAAGGAACCTGAAGTGTACTCTACGTCCTACACGGCGAGCATCGAAAGGTGTCCAACGAGTAGGAGGTCCTCCTGAAACAGGCAGTGGTGATTCTAGCGAGAGTGGTAGCAACGCGGATAACCAGAACACATCCGGCAATGTCTCTCCAAACCACGATGGCCAGTCGAAACAAGCAACCGCTCAGTCGTCTCCATCTCAAATTCAGCAGCCTAGCCAGATTTCTGACAGCCAACCTCCATCGCAACGGCAATCGCAATCTCCCTCAGCGCCCCACTCGCGGAATCCTTCCATCTCACATCCAGTGCAACCACCACCGCACATGAACCCCGAGGAGAAGTCGCTCCACATACACATGCCTATCTCGAATACTCCCCCGTTCTTCGATCAGTCACCCTCTAACGGACTGTCTCATTCCTCATCATTACTTTCACCTCTTCCCACACCAGTTACGGGCATGAATAGTTTTGTTTCTTCGACACCCATGTCTGGGTACGACGACTTCGTCAGGACAGTGCGCGATCAACCGGAAAATGAGAGCCCGCAATTCATGATGGATCCTTGGCACTCGATGCCCATGGATACGAGTTACGATCCTATGCGGATTGACCCCGCTCTGATGATGACCATGGGCATGGACATGACGATGGGACCGCCCCAAGACGGTATCCTTAGTATGATACCCGAAATGTCACCTGCGCAAACATTCGGACAGCCTGTTCAGACTCCTCGTATGGTGGACGAATCGTTCTCGGACTTGCAAATCGGCAGTTCGGCTTCGATGTTCTACCCCTCTAACAGACATTCCTCAATAGCGGACGCTGGCATCCCTGATCTTGGCGCCATTATCGCAGCCCAAGACGGCTGGACGGTCTTCCGTTGCACTCCATCTATCGCTTCGAGCTCATGTCCGCGGACCGCAAGGCTGAATCTTGAGAGATTAGAGTTGAGCCTGAAGAACCATGAGGGCTGGGCTAACTGGACCCCATCGTGGGACGAATCTGATTTCCAACAAGGCGGACAGATCGCCGTGTCAAAACTCCAGGAAGCCACACGAGACAAACTCCTCGCGATCACACAGAGCTTCCTTCACAAGGCTCTAGATATCCACAAAGATGGAAGCAGCTCGTCTAGTAGTGGCGAGTCTCCAGGATCTACGGCTTCACATTCCAACTTCGTTCTTCTTCCGCCTGCTCGTGTCCTGGAGTACTTCCTCAAGTCGTACGCCAACTCTTTCGAACGCTATTATCCTACCTCGGCCAGAGGAGTCCTCGACACCAACGAGTTGATGCAGAACTACAATGACAAAGCTTCGAGCTTGCTCATTCTCATGATGATTGCGCAGGGCGCTATGACCATTCCGTCCATAGAAGCGAGATGGCTGACTGGCGGCTTTACTGAGGCATGTCGGATATCCCTGTTCGACCTCATCGAGAAGAACATCATTATGGCTGGCGATCCTATTGTCCTGAGGGCGGCCCTTCTCTTCACTGTTCAAGCGGCGTGGAGTGGCGACAAGTGGCAGATGGACATCGCCATGGGTCAGCGCGGCATGTATTTTTCCATGTTACGACATTCCGGTATTCTCGATGTTCGACCGCCTACCACGCCTCACATGAATGGAAACACTTCGACGGATGTGTTGTGGAAGGACTGGCTTCAGCAAGAAAGCCGCAGCCGGTAAGTGTTGAAAACCTCGGTACAGTCACGTGCGCGCACTTACTAATATCGTGTAGCCTCATCTACTCTTGGGTCATGGTAGACCAAGACCTATCGCTATTCCACGATACCGCTCCCCTGTTTTCGGTAACAGAATTTGGCGCGCCAATGCCTGATTCAGATCAACTCTGGCAGGCGCAGACAGCTCCAGAGTGGTCGGAGATGTTCAACCAGGTCCATGAATTCTCGAATGGATACTCCTCAGTAGGCTCTGGAGCAAGACCACCGAGTCTCAGAGATCTCTTCCGCTACTTCCTGGATGACGAGATAGTCGTCCAGGATGTTCAGGAGATTCATCTGACCCCGATGCACCTGCGACTACTACTGCACCCTCTGCAGACCCTTGTGTGCCAATATTGCCAACTCCTCAGTTGCTTTTCCGACAGTGTAGCCTCTCGATCGCGGAATCGGGCATTGACAGCTGCTTCGACTCGCGTACGCCTAGAAGAGGTGCAGGCGTTATTGGGGCGGTGGTTCGACTTGGCGCAACGGTACATGAAGGCGAACCCAGTATGTCCGATGATGCAAGCAAATCTCGTCATGTTCCATCTTATCAGCATGAATGCTGTGTCAAATTTCCCAGAGATTGAGCGCCTCGCCCGACGGGAGGGTGTGGACGGCTCGTATCAACAGATGCTGTGGATGCACAAGAAGTGCTTGTCGGATGTGCAGGAGGCCATCACTCACGCTGGCCAAGTTCTTCGCCTCATTCGTGAGATGCCACGAGGCATTCGCCCGCCGTGGTGGGCTGGTGCTGTCTATCGGGCAGGGTTGGTCTTCTGGGCTGACTCGCTCGCTCACAACGAGTCCTTGAGTCCCAACCATCAAGGGACATATCAGCCATCTAATACTGCTTTCTCTGTGGATCGCCTCTCTGCTGACCACCCAACCATACTGAGGTACATGTCACGGAGGGAGGGTATTCCCACCTTGACCAAGCGCGATGGTAACCCTGTTCCACTGGATAACGGCTTTGCCGTCCTGTCGCATTGTATCGATGTCCTTGACGAGGGTGTCGCCACCAGGTTTTCCGATGGCATTCGTAGTAAACTCGAGAAACTTGCGCGCGGTTAACATCATACTTCTTCCATCTCTTCTTTCTCTTTCTTGTCGCGCCAACACAAGCTCATGATGTATTAGCGGGAGTATCGGCGTTATTGCCTTATCGTTATCTGCCTCTTTCCATCTCTTTTCGGCAGTGTTTCATCAGCATCGGCGATCCAGGATGCTTGGGAGGGATATACGTCAGGTTCCAAGCGTTGGGTGGCGTTCAAAGGCATACACATGGCTTCGGCGTCGAGTGATGTTCGTCTCGGTCGCTGATTCGCGTCGTGCCTGGAATGCGGTCGTCTGATATGACTGCAGCGTAGTCCATTAATGTATAGTACATAGACATGATGGTCAAATGGCACCTACCGGTTACGGGAACGACAAACCTGTGTATCACAAATGACTGGTGTCGATGAAGGATGTTACGTGCTTCCCATAATCTCTCGAAGGGCTTGATGTGAATGAGGGTAGGTGGTTCCCGTGTAGAGATATCGATGCCAGCTCGCTGACCACGTCTAGTCGTAGGTAGTCCTGAACCTAAGAAGAAGGGCCCTTTTCATGCCGCGCTGGTGGATGCGGGGCTTCTCATTAGCATGACGGGCGAGGATATGATGAACATATGCGTAACGGCTGAAGTGCAACGCATATAACCTTTCACCCCGCCAAGCCCCTCCGTCATCGCCGTCTGCCGGTGTTTTCATTGCTTCGTTTTTCCCTTAACCCGCGTGTGTGTTTCAAGTGTAAGCAGGGCATGGGTGGTGTTGCGTAGGTAATTGGTGTCTTTCGCGTTTGAAGGCTTGATGGCGGGGTCGGCTAAGAGAGCGAGTGGTGTGTGTGTAAGGGCGGCACTACGGCGGCGGGGTGTTCAAATCATGTGCCGTATGTGGCAGACGGGCCAGGAGAGAACGCGTATCCATCATATGCGAGGACGCGAGAGCAGCGGAAGCTCTGAGTTAAGAGAGCAAGAAGTGATAAAGGAAGTCGAAAGAGCTAGTGTGTCGTGTTTGGGCTCCTTAACTCGATCTGCGTAGCACCGTGCCTGCGATATGTTTCTATGGGTTGTTTTAACACTGTAGGGAATGCAAGCTGTGTTGAGGCACGTACCTCAACCTCCTCGATGTAGTCACTTCGCCTCTCCTCTTTCCCCGGACGCTATGCAAGTACTTCGTCACACTATGGAGGCGCCGCTCTACCCAGATCGTACTATGTCTCGATGAACCCTCCGGTAACCGTGCTGATGTCTCCAAACCCGTCATCATATCCGAACAACTGGTAACGCCCCCCCTACAATCGCGGCTTCACGTACTTTGTAAGCCCTGAAGGTGTTCGGAGAATGAAAGTCTTTTCCCGATGCAGCTACTACACAGATTACTTCTGCCCGTTTAGTTGAGGGGTGGATGTATGCAGCATGCTTCGGTATCACAATGACAGAAAGCCGGTACCAAGACGTCTACCTGCAGGCTCGTTGCCTGACAAGCTTACGCGTTCAGCGTGATTACTGGCGTTCAGAGGCAACATATGCAGCCCTGTTTGAGATGCCTGGCTGTTGGAATGCACAAGAGCGGTTAGAGTACTTCGGCCGCAAGTGGACCTTGTTACACATCCCAATAACCTACGACATGATGGACCATTTACAGAATCTATGTACCCAGATCAATGGTTTCTATTCCAATCTGCATGTCTAATACGAGCATCATGCCAAGCCTACGGATGCCCGCACGATAGCCGTAACTGCTAGAAAATGTGGACCGTGCCATCGAGATTTGATGTATGTCACTCGTCACAGCGTGGTGAACACGCGAGTGACCCCTCGTGAGTTCCATCTAACGGTCGGTGAATCGGAGGTTTTCGTCGCCGTTCGTGGCTTACATCCTATCAAAAGATTGTGGTGGATGTAGTGATATGGTTGCGCTATCCTAGTCAAAGACATGCCTAGTGTCGATCAATGCACTTCCGTATGCCAGCCGAGCTTGAGTTCAAGCATCGGGGACTTACCGGGTAGTATCCGAACGGTTTGTGGCCAGTGAAACTTTTCTGCGTTACTGATGCCCTATGTAGCATTCCACAGATCTCTGTTGAGATCTAGTATCACTTCAGATTCTCAGTCACCCACAACATGTTTGTACCGGCATTGAAGACAAGGAGTTCATCACTAAGATGTCATGAACACAAACGCGAGGGTTCGATAATGTATACCAAGATCGTCCCGGGGATAGACGCATTAGTACAGGGCGATCTGGCAGACGGTCGCGTGGAGGGCCCAGTGACAGCCTCTTTCACCGCTATGTGCTTGACGGGAAACGGATTGAGGGGAAAACGAAGCGATTCAGGCATAGCTCCAACAAGTCCACAAAAGAGCTCTCCAAGATGACTACGCTACCCCTTTTTCAGGCCGGGAAGCACTTGTTCGCCGGTGATTCGTACGGTGATACTCCATCTCAAAAAGTTTGAGCAATCAGACAGCAAAACTACTGATTAGTGGGCACATAGTCTTCCAGGTTGCATAGCTCTCGATGAATGATGCCGTGATGACGAAGTATCATCCGCCATGTTCTGCTGTGTTGCTGGCATCATGCGAAAGTATCAACAGTGGGCTTCTTCACGCGTAGCACCCTTTAACGAGAAGTATCGCCCAAGCACTTTTACTCTTGAGTACTATTTGGGTGCGCAATGGCCAACCTCAAGCGACTCTCTCGCGTCGTTGCTATTCTTCTGCTGGTACGAAAGGGTGTATGCACGAGCCGAAGCGTCACACAAAAAGATCCGAAACTTTAGCAAGTGCTGGATATATCGGCACTGCACTGACAGTTCATCGCACAACGGCGAGCCATTCCCGGCTTGAAAAAGCCAATAAAACGGGGTGGATATGCGCATGGTTTGGATCTTTGGGTCGGCGGGCGTAATTGATAAGACACCATGGCCGGCGAACTCATTTTCTGCTTACAAGATGAGGCCTGTAAGCACTCAAGTATCCGACGCAGACGCGTAGCCACATTATGCTGGTAATCCAGGTATGTAATCTGGATAAAGACTGAGATGCGCCGTCGTCGTACATGCTGGGATCTGGTGGCTCGTTTCTAGACTCGGTTTAATTTGCGCACAGGATTCTTATCTTCGAACGATCCGTAAACTCGAAATGAGGATGCAGTCAGCTTGCTATTCACTGCCTGAGTTTCTACACTCATCAGTACGACACTTTGAAGATGAAGTGAGGAAGAATACGCACGGACAATGAAGACGTCGGCGGATCCCCGCTGTGGAAGCCGGCCGCGCCCGTCGTTGATTGCGACACCTAGCTACGGATTCGTGCCGATTTCTAGGACACTCCCATTTACCGGATTGCGTCCGGAGTTCACGGTGCCAAGATATTCATGATGACCGTTGGTGCATGGGGAGCCATTGAGGTTCCAGCACTGTGCACTGTGGTGTTGAGAAACGTCGAGGTCCTGCCGAACCCTGAGAGAGTTTGCAGGCTAAACCTTCCAGGGATTCACTTTCAAAAGTCACATGACCATGTCGGATCGTCAGGAACGTCTATGGCCTTAGGGCTTACGATAGACGGAGTTGTCGACAGCGAAGTTCTATTCTGCTCGCTTCACAGCACGGTGCAAGAACTCGCAGCAGATGCTCTCTGTCGACTGCGGACATCCGAGGATGCGAAAATAGACGTTGCGATGCCATCGGCGTCGCACCAGCCCTGAGAGTCGTCTCCAGCGCCAAACGCGGGCTTCTCACGTTGTCATACCTGGTGCTTCACCAGCAAAACTCAATGGAGTGCCAAAATTACTCGCAGTCGACAAAAAAAGATATCCTGATCTCATGAAACGGACAGGCGCGTCACAAACAGACCCTAGAAGTTTGTTGTTGCTCGGCCGGCCTTAGCATCTCGCGAGTCGACCAATGATGAGAGCCCCTGAGCCCTTCGGCCCCTCTGTCCGAAGTCTGTCCCTGAGGCTCAGGCTCTCCTACGGGGACGGGGACCACGCTACGGGACAGGTGCGGCGCAGGTACACACTGTTTCAGCCCTAGGACTCACGACTCTTGGGGGCGATGCTATGTGCCGAACCGGAGGCATTGAGTTGGGGGAGTCGTATGGATGTTGGGATACCGGTGGTGGGTTAGATGCAAAAGAGCTACTCATTGAACGCGGTCTCCGCTGGAGTTCCGAATAGCGAAAGGGTATATATGTCTTCGTCTTGACCGTGGAAGGAAATCATCATCACAACCACTCTCATCACTACTACAACCACCTCTACACTTCGATCCTCCACCCAACACCAAAAAAACCCACCTCAACACATTCACAATGGCATCAATCGAGCAGACATGGAGCCTTGCCGGCAAGGTCGCCGTTGTTACCGGCTCAGGTAAGCTCAAGCATATCCAAGATCACATCTACAATACTAACTATCACCCAGGCCGTGGTATCGGAAAGGCGATGGCCATTGAGCTGGCCAAGCGTGGCGCAAAGGTCGCCGTCAACTACGCCAACGCCGTCGAGGGAGCTGAGCAGGTTGTCAAGGAGATCAAGGCCCTTGGTAACGGCTCAGATGCCGCTGCCTTCAAGGCTAACGTTGGCAACGTCGAGGAGTCTGAGAAGCTGATGGATGACGTTGTTGCCCACTTCGGCAAGCTCGACATCTGCTGCTCAAACTCTGGTGTCGTCTCCTTCGGTCACTTCAAGGACGTCACACCCGAGGAGTTCGACCGTGTCTTCACCATCAACACCCGTGGTCAGTTCTTCGTCGCTAAGGCGGCGTACAAGAGGATGGAGATGGGTGGTCGCATCATCCTTATGGGATCCATCACTGGTCAGGCCAAGGGTGTACCCAAGCACGCTGTCTACTCCGGCTCAAAGGGTGCCATTGAGACCTTCACCAGGTGCATGGCTATCGGTAAGTCGGATCATTTTCACACCCACTTCATTTACTGACGAAGCTACAGATGCTGGCGAGAAGAGGATCACCGTCAACTGCGTTGCACCCGGTGGCATCAAGACCGACATGTACCACGCAGTGTGCCGCGAGTACATTCCCGGTGGTGAGAAGCTCTCCGATGACCAGGTCGACGAGTACGCCTGCACATGGTCCCCTCACAACCGTGTCGGCCAGCCAGTAGACATTGCCCGTGTCGTCTGCTTCCTTGCTTCTCAAGACGGTGACTGGGTCAACGGAAAGGTCATTGGCATTGATGGCGCTGCTTGCATGTAAGCGGGCCTTCTTTGATAGAGCATGTTTTCTTTGGATGTTTTCCGCAGTCATGAGCTAGCATGTATTGGCGTTCTTCTCAAGCGAAGAAGATAATGAAACGTTTAAGCACACTTCATTTGGCATTGCCCATCCACTCTTACTGTGACCCATACTCACCGGTACCTGGCAAAGCAATCATCATTCACGCACCACTACATTGTGGTGGTGGTGTGGGAACTCCGAGCACGTCTTCTTTTCTTTTTCGATCCAGGCTACCTAGCTATCTTTAAGATGTATTAACATATCTTGACCGCCTCACCAACTCACGCATACTTTCGTCTTCACCGCCGCCTTCATGTCCTTTTTTGCGCCCGTGGAGAAATTGCTACCATTCACGACCATCGTAACCATAGCAGCCCCGCCTTCCTACGTTCGACTAAAACCTCACCGTGTATCTTCGTCTTACCTTGCTAGCGGCCCGCGGCACCCTGCCTCCACGATTGATGCACGTTTAGCACATATGCTAGACAACTGTCCCGAGCCTTGAGAGTAAACGGTTCAATCTTGAAGTAAGTTTTATGACTAAGTAACAAAAAACCGAAGGAATGCAGATGCGTCTGCGACGGCAGCGGTACCTAGGTACCTAGCCGTTCTTGGTTCGAGCGTGGCGCACGGACGTCGAGGGTCGAGAGATCTACCACTCGCATTACTGCGCGCTGAATTTATCGCTCCATCAACAACCGTGACTCTGTACTTCGCGTAAATGTGCCAGCTGTTTCAGATCACCAGCGATGCCTTCCTGAATAGCAAAGTGAGAATTTGAGCAGCGAGACGACCCGTCAGCGTGTAGCGAGGGGGTAATCCTTCAGATGTCTATAAGCGCTCCATCGAATCCAAAAATAGCCAGCATTACAAAGAATACCAAGAGCCACATAGAGATAGAAGGAAGTACCATAGCGTGGCGCAGTCGTCAGTTCTTAGGACTCAGCCATTCCTTGCCCGCGCATTCCCCACTATGACACAAGACCCGTTCGTGACCTAGAGCCAGGTGTATGACAATCGCGCTGGACGGACTTCTCTCGCAGTATAGCTCAGCCATTACAATGTCAAAACCCCAAGTCAGCCATTTCGATGGCCCTAGCAGGATTGCTACACGCTCATTGGGTGTCTTTCAAGCAGATACTGGAACAATTCACACCCGAAATGACTGTGTCAGACGAGGCCTGTTCATCCTCGGCATGCTACTGTGCTATTCTCTGCGTTTTTGTCACGCAGCAAGCCTGAGGCTGTGGAGCTGACCAAATTAGCGACTCAGCGCGGCAAGAATGGCACAGCTTACCGCCAAATGGTAGCATCATCACCCTGAGGCTATGTGTAGAACATGTGGAATAGTAAGTTGTTGGTGGAATTGCTACATGATTATATATCTCTAGACATTCTTCTTGGTCAACTTCATCATCACAGTACCTTCTTGAGAACATTTCCATCGCATCCTACCAGTCCTACACATTCGCAACATATCAATTCATCATTCAATATGGTCGCCATCACATCGATTACTCTGTCAGCCGCAACGCTAATCAGTCTCACCACTGCTATCCCAGCGCAGCCAGTTCGGTCTACTGGTGTAATACACCGCGTCTTTGCTGGCTCTACAACCGCCAACAATGGCCTTCACTTCGAACCTGAAAATGTCGTGGCTGAACCTGGCGATCTAATGGAATTTCACTTTCTTCCTAAAGCGCACACGTTTGTGCAATCCTCGTTCGACAAACCATGCGAGCCTCTCGGCGGTGACAACGCGATTTTCTCCGGCTTCAACTTCAACACTACTGCAGGAGAGGCGCCAAATGTCTTCACCTTCATGGTGCCAGACAAGAACCCGATTTGGTATTACTGCTCTCAGCCCAATGGTAACCACTGCCAAAAAGGCATGAGCGGTGTGATCAACCAGAACTTCAACTCCAACAAGACACTGGCAAAGTACAAGGACAATGCCGTCAATACCGTCACTAAGCAGCCTTCTACCGATCCGCTTGCTTCTCAAGTTGGGATGATTCTGCCAAACGTGCCTTTATGAGCACTTGGGTGCAGTGGTCGTGCGTCCTGTAACGGCTACCCCGTTTTTCCTTCAGGTTTTTCTCTTAGCATAGCATTTGGCGTTGACTTATTGTTACCACAACCTGTATCGCATTTGAATTGGCTTCTGACGTTTTATACTTCTTACACCTACTGTTGCTAAGAAGCTTGGTCTCTTTATGTTCTACCAAATGTTGGAACTATTATTATCACCATAGCTTAATCTATATCGCTCTATTTGGCTTGTTCAGCTCATGCCACTACTCAAAGTTATGATCAAGGGCAGCTGAACCTAACACTCGTACAGACACCATGAACAAGCAATCTCCCGACATAGATAGGAAAATCTCATACGGACTCACAAACAGAGATAAGCTGCCCCGTGTAGCAAAAGGGAATAAGAAAACAGACGACAAGCTAGTTTTCAGTGAAATTAACGGCGAGAACCTGCACAAGGGAGCTTGTTCTTGTTGTGTCACAAGTAATGCCTAAAGCTTATTCTAAAGCTGATACAGGAAGACTAGCTCCTTCTTAAGGTTGGAGCGAAATGTTCACAAGCTTACGCGATCTTTTAATCAGATACGATACCAATAGATTCTGGAAAAGTAGGTTTGCTCCTCATGGACAATGCGAAAGCTTTTTGCGATCCCATGATAAAAGATTCTTTGATATAGCCTTTGGAGACAACATGCCAATCACAATTTGCCTTGGTTTGCCAGCCACGCTAAAGTTTGCTCTTGGGTTTCTCCCTCCACAGATGCTGTCTTGTGGGCAGTTCTTTGTATGTCCCATGTATCTAATGTCTGTTTCCTAGTTGCGAGATCGCGCATCAAATATATCCTTGACTACCTTAAACCATCTTTACTTAATATGAATGTCTGCTCCAGACTGATTTAGCTGAACGGTCACCATGGCTCGTACACGGGCTACCAAAGGGCGGCCTCGACCGCCATCCCGCAACACCATTGCTAGGATCGTACCAAGACTCGAATCTACAGTCGAAGCACTCCGTGAATCAATAACATCCATAGAATTAGACAACAACAAGGTAGACAAGACACCTCTTGTTCTCGACGAAGGGCGAGCGCGTGGTACTGCAGATTTTGTGCGAGATATTGATGAAGAAGAGGATATGATAAACATCAAGCAAGAAGAAGATGATACGGTAGATCGAATGAAGGTCGCAGCACGCGTAAAAAGGCGCATTCAAGACCCAGCGCCAAAAGCTTCAGCAACGAAGAAACATAAGCCATTTCCAGCTATTTCTACTGCTCGTACTACACGTTCGAAGACTCTGACTTCCAGAATCAAACCGGACAGCATTCATTCTGACACCGACACCGATACTTATAGCGAGTCAGAACATGATTTCAGGGCATGTAACAGCACAATCATGAACACTGGTAGCTTTCGAAAGAATGCGGAGATTGCTCACATCAACTCATCTCTTGATCTCTTACGCCCATACATGGCCTTTCAGCTTTCAGTTTCTGGACTCTCGGGCAAAGCATACAAGGCTGCCCAAGTATCTATGGCATCAGTGCTTGATGTGGCAGAGAGCTTGGAGAAACAGGGAAGCATAGCTCTGATGAAAAAGCGCAATAGCCTAAGTAGCAGCGCTGAGGATGGTGAGGTTTGTACGGATCGAGAGAACGGAGCAGGTGGGGAAGAGGAGGAAGACGTGTTGCCGAGAAAACAACGAGAATTGAATGAACAAACGAGGAAGAGACTCCAGCTGAACAAGAGGAGAAAAGGAAAAATGGGTAAGGATAATAGAGACGCAGTAAGTTCCTCATGACATATCTTCTCTACCTTTCCCATTATATGCTAAAATTGCTAGGTTATACGTCCCTCTTCCAGCTTTTCAACCTCCTCCGATGCAGCAACAGAGTTAGCAAGCGACACGGAAGATGAAGCCAAGTATCCACCGACCAAGTCTCTCTCTGTACTCTCCACAACATCATCTTACCAGTCCCTTCACAGATCAACAGATTCAGCCGAGACCAGTTCGGTAAGTTTCTGTTTTCCACTTTTTTCGAGGCGAGGATGACAATGACAATGACGCTAATCAAATACAGTAGGAAGGTGAAGAAAGCGATGTAATGGAGCGTCGCGAGAAGAATGCACTGCGACGACGGAAAGCGAGGCAGCAAAGGCGAAATGTACGAAAAAGAGAAGAACGTGATTCGGAGAGTGAAGCGCATATAGAAGTGGATGTCGCAGGGCGAAAAGAGTCAGAAAAGAGAACACCTATGTTGGCGAGCCAAGAATGTGGCAAGAAAGTAATGGTAGATTTTCTCACCGTAGCATGGTGATGGCATCTTGAACACATTCCCGTAGGCTTGTATACGAGTACATATAGTCGTTTATCGTACTATGCTTGATTCACCGACGAGTCTCACATCTTGATCCTCAAGCCGGTGTTCCCTGTCCGTTCTGTGCCTGACCGCCCACTGGCAGCACCCATACTATCCGCGTCGCTATCATCTCGATCTTGATAATCTTCTTGTTCATCGTCCATGATGCCCAAGCCTAGCGTGCCGACTTTGAATGTATTGCCGCACCACTCGCTGAATACATCCGGATCCCACACGCCATCCTCCCTACCTTTGCCCTTGGTGCTTCTGCTGATCCCGTTTTGGTTGGCAAGGGATGGAGAGTATGACGTGTCGTACCAATCTTCATACGTCTGCGTGACAGATTCCATCACAGCTGCCACGAGCATCTCGCGTGTACGTGCGTCGGTAATGTATTCTTCCAGTTTCGATCGTAAGAACGGTGTCTCTTGTTCGATGTTCTGTCGGATCTTGCTCGTGCGCGCAGGGGCCTCGCTCGGTGGTACCTTCTTGTTGTTCTTGGTATCGATCGGAGCTGTCATGCGAGTGACAAATTGTCCGGTGAAGTCGTTAATCGCTTGACGTAGGCGCGCGTCTACTTCAGCTTTGGCATCCAACATGTTCTCTACAACTTTGGGGATGAGCAGACCGACCAGGTTGCGCGGGTTGAAGAGACCACCACGAGCACGCAGCTCCCAGAACGTGTTTGTGACACTGGAGAAGTTGTATTGGACTTCAGTTTCTGGTGTAACGAACTCTATGTCGAAAGCCACAATCTGCTGCTTCAGGAGTAGGAGGTGCGATACGAGGAAGAGAGCAGCGTCGGTCGGCGAGGCGGATTTGGCTAGCAATATACTGGCTTGAGCAAGCGAAAGCGTAGTACTGTGAACAATATGATGGGCCAAGTCGTCGAACACAGAGGACTGGGAGCATATTAGCATGGACAGGTTATGCGACCGTTCAAGAACCTACATGGACAAGCCTGTAGATTTTGCTGAGCAACCAGATCGCTTTACGCAATGTAGGGTACCAGTCTTTGAAGGCCGCTTCAGTGTTGAAGTTCCACCGCGCATCTGGATCGTCGTCCTCGACTATTGTAGGCGTCTTTGGCATCAATGGGGTGGGCGGCACTTCGGACTTGGGTTGCTTCTTGCCAGACAAGACGGGTTGGTTCGATTTTGTTCCGGAGGTGGCGTGCTTCTTGTTCTTTGCTGGGTAGTCGAGATCTTCTGGTTTGGGCTTGTATCTCTCAATATCATCCCGCAGAATTGCAAGCGATAGGAAGACCAATCTGTTTTGTGCATCTTGCAGTGCGGGATGTACAATGACAGAGAAGTCCAGCTTGTTTGCGTCAACGGGCGATTCTTCCTCTTCCTCCTCCATGTATCGTGTTTGTATCAGGGTACATAACTCGCACAGCTTAAGTATTTGCGTCTCATGGATAGTGCGTGGTCGGAGATAGTCGTAGAGAGGTTCACACACGGCTTCCAAGAAGTCGTACAATCCGCCGTCGCCGTCGAACCATTCCCGCCATAAGTCGCACTCGTCGAAACATATGCCTCGTATGTAGCTTATGCTACTCCGCGCAAAAGCTACAAGGTCTGTCGATGTGCTTGGAGCTTGTGCAATGTCTCCAATTTTCTTTGTAACGATAGGAAGGATGAGGCGGCCACGGGTGGCCGAGTAGCTCTGGTACAGCTCATTCATTAGACTCTGGTACTCTGCTTCGCCGCCTGGCGCTGCTCCAGCTGGCAGCACTGCCCGCTTCTGTATCTCGATGCCTATACTCTTCAACTCTGGGGCTCCGACGCGGAATTTGGCATATAGCAGTGCAGACATAGTCGTGTCGTTCAGTTGTCTATCCGCTATCCGCTTAGATACATCGGCTGCAATCTCTCGAAGTGCTTCGGTGAAATGAACACGGATGAGCGTAAGGGCGCGAGTGAGGAGTAGTCGGTATCTGGATCGGTACGTTTCGGCCTCACGGTGTTTGGAATGCGCCTGCATGTATTCTAGACAGCTGTCCAAATTCGCCAGCATCTCGACGAATTCGCTGCCCCGCACTATCTTGCCCGCGCCTGGAGCATTGAGCCGTTTCGTAGTAGGTTCGAGATACAGATAGTATCGGAGGTTCTGTTCCATGTCATCGGCGAGCTTGGTAATGCGCTTCTGGTCGTCGATGAGGCCTTCACATTGTGTGCGAAATGCGTTTGTCTGGGCTTCGACGACCTTGAAGGATTCGGAGAGGGAGGAGAGGACATGGAGGGTGGAAGTAGTGTCAGAGCTGATGTTCTCGAGGTGGTTTCGCGTCATGTGCAGCTGGTGCTGGTAGAGCCTGTACTCGTCGTGGCTGGCTTCCAGCAGCTCGTCGCTGAGGCCGCCATACCAATCGGCAAACTCGAGCTCGGTGCTGATGTCCTCACGCGACTTCTTCTTCTCCAGTGCCCTTTCCTTCCTAAGGTGTGCGCGCACGACCGTGTAGAAGTCGCTGTACGACTTGGCGCGTCTGGCCACGGTGGCCGGTGGAGGGCCATTGAGCTTTCCGGGTCGGTCCTCATCTGCCGTCTCTGGGATGGCTTCTACGCGCTCCAAGTCAGCCTGACTCTCCTGCAAAGTACAATCATCAGAAGTGCTCAAACGTACCCGGCAGCGGATGGTGGGCTTACGTTCTCCTGTTTAAGCAGGCTCTCTCTCCGGCGGTGCTTGCCCTTTTCCTGGGGCTTGGCTGTGCGCGGAACAAAGGCCGTGTACCACGAGTCTGCCTCATACATTCTCGCGCAATTCGGAAGCTGGCGGGGTTCTTGTCTGTGGACAGCAAACACGACGACGCCAGCTTCCACATGTCGGAGCTCGGTGATGCTCGTGGGGGTGCAGCGGATGGCGCCAGTCTGGATTGGTGCTAGCCTCGCTGTCAACTGTGGAGAAAGTCTAGAGCGTCATTGATCACGCCGCTACGATTTCGAGAAACTATCGTAGCTGTCCAATTACCAATGCTCCAACTATAATCGGACCTTTGGACATTGTTGCAGATGTCGTTCTCTTGATTCAACCAGACACTTTTGGGTCGACACTGCTACCACTAACCCACAAGTCTCGACATACTACACCATGCTCAGCACCAAATGTGTGGCACGCGCATCCCTACGAACGCCTCATGCCCCGCGGCTATCTAGGCACATAGCGACCAGACCCCCGCCATCCCAGGTCCGCACAGCTTCGCATCCGTATGCACAGCGACGACAACAGCATTTCGTCCGATCCATAGCTACCGTCGGCGCGCTCTGGGCCACCGCCACCGCATGGCAATGGTGCAATGGCGAGTCGATCATACGAGATGCGCACGCTGAAGAGCAAGAGGAGCCCGAAATAAAGTTTGAAGCACCCCGGCGGCAGGCCACATCGAGCGACGACAACAGGAACATCATCAGCTCACAGCACCTTCAGGTGATAAAGAGCTGGGAGAATCCTGGCGTGTACACATGGGGCTCAAATGCGGGCAAGGTCGTGGCACCCGACTCAGACGAAAGATACATAAAGACACCAAGACGGCTGGCTTTCTTTGACGGAAAGCTGCTGAGAGATATCAAGCTGGACAGAAATTTCGGTGCTGCCATTGACGAGAAGGGCGATCTCCTACAGTGGGGCACCGCCTTCGCCAACGATATCAAGGAGCCTACCAAGACTCTTACTGGCCACAACCTTACATCACTGGCCATCTCACGCGATCGAATTATTGGCCTTTCCAAGAGCGGCTCCGTATACTCTATACCCGTCTCGCAGGCGGAGCAGAAGGAGGGTCCCAAGCCGCCATCTGGGTCCTGGATCCCCTTCTGGGGCGGTTCCAACAACATCTCGTACCGAAAGCGCACGCCTGAGAATCTGGGGTGGAATGAGCGCGTTACAGATATTGTCTCTGGTCTAGAGCACGCCCTCATGCTCACGTCTTCCGGCCGTGTCTTCTCGTTCGCATCAGGCTCACAAGACTTCCCTAGCAAGGGCCAAATGGGTATACCCGGTCTGTCGTGGGAGAGTCGACCGCCTGGGCCTTTCGACATTCCTCACGAGATCACTACGCTCAAGGGCTTCCCCGTCAAGAAGATCGCTGCTGGTGACTACCACAGCTTAGTCTGCGACTCCGAAGGACGCGCTTTTACTTTTGGCGACAACACCTCTGGCCAATTGGGCTTCCCGTACAATGCCGAGGCACAAAGCGTTGACGCTCCATCCCTACTCCCAACACAAAAGCTCTACTCTGGCCAGGTAGGCAAGGTAACAAACGTCTTCGCTGGCGGCAACACGTCCTTCCTTGCTACCGAAGCGACAAAGGGCAACAAAACCACAGCAGACACCTGGGCCTTCGGATTCGGTCTGACAGGTCAACTAGGTACTGGTCGATGGGTGCACACACAGGCAGACCCCGTCAAAGTCCCTGCTTTCTCCGGTCTCTTCGAATGGGATGAAGTCAAGAACACTGCAATTCCCATTCGCCTATCCACCATCTCTGTCGGCGCAACACATGCTGCCGCCATTCTCGACAATGTCGCCAGCGTCGCTGTATCCGGTCGATCGAGAAAGCTTACAGACAACGACACGAACTGGGGTCGCGACATCTTGTTCTGGGGCAACAACGAGTTCTACCAGATTGGTAGTGGAAAGCGGAGCAACCTAGCCACACCAGCATATATCCAGCCACTTGACCAAGCTGCCGAGCTAGAACGCGCTGCGTCTGCCGGTGGGTTCGGAAAACAACTAAGAGAGAAGGAAATGCATCGGTTCCAAATTACACCAAGGAACAAGGTCAAGGTCAACGGCCGGACAGTGGAGTTTGAGCAAAAGGTAGAATGCGGACGTGGATGCACTGCTGTTTACTCTGCTATCTAATTTGCTAGTCAAAGCCCCTTTTGATTCTTGTACATATACCTCCGCCTTTTAGGGCGCTCATCGCTACGTTTGACGACATGTTGTAAGATTAGGTTCAGGATACGCGATATCTCTCTCAAACCAAATAAGAAGTATTTGATAATCAAGATCATATCATCATAACGATGGGTGAATCCACACATTCGTTAGCGTGTCTTCATGACTAGACTCTCAGGGTCGGGTATAAAACTATGCTCCGGATATTGACGTGCGCATGTCGTGGGCCTGCGGACTCCACTCCTCATCAACCTGAAATCGGAAGGAAGCGTTCCACGCGTCCACCCGGTTAGAATTCTGGAACCGACGAGTAACAATGACGTTCGTGTTATCACGCGTAGGACTATGCACAGTATGACGGAAGGCAATTACATGAAAAAAAGAAATACTATTGCGAAAGCCCAACGAGCGGGATCGCAAGTAAAACCCCAGCTAACTTCTGTTTCATACGCAAGCATACAAGCGACAAGTTTGACCTTTTTCTCTCCTATGATGTCTTCTCCATCTTCCGACTCCCACATCCCAAAAACGAGTGACCGTAGCACGCTCTGTTCTTCCATATCCCACTTTCTTGAATCACATGCTTCGCTTCATCTTGGCGGCGACGAAGACTTTCACGCTGAGCGGAGAAAGCATCTTGAGGTCTTTGGTTTCCACAACATCCCAGAAGACAAGCAACATGCCATTGGGAGAGTAGAGTTTACGGCTGTGCGAGGCCCGCATGGAACGATTCCAGTCCGAGTTCTGTATCCAAAAAGCGGAAAGGCAGAAGGCGAGAATGGAGCATGGGTATATTTCCATGGCGGGGGTTACACAGTAGGAAGTGTAGATGAGTTTGAGAATGGGTTGAGGCAGGTTGCTGAGGAGAGTGGGGTGCAGGTACATCACATTCGGAACCAAGAAATACAAGGAGATGAAGAACTAATCTGACCGTTCTAGGTCTATGCAATCGACTACCGTCTCGCACCAGAGTTCGAATTCCCAACCCAACTAGACGAATACGACACCATTATCGATTGGCTCCAGGGCGAAGGCGGCAAAGCACGAGGCGTTCATCCTGATCGTGTCTGTGGCGGCGGCGATTCAGCAGGCGGAAACATGACAGCAGCAATCTGTCTCCGACGCCGGGATCAAAAGAAGAAGCCACTGGCAGCTCAGGTCTTGCTCTACCCCGAGGCGCGCCTACCCTTTGATACTCCCGCAGCTACTGAAAATAACAGCGGCTACTACCTCGAATGCAATGGAATCTTCAGTTTCGCAGACCACTACTTGCCGCGTGGTACGCCGCCTTCGCATCAGTACATTTCGC
>Ga0265797_10001733_pt1 | contig 38038 bp, 33 predicted proteins | sample P2T30metagenome_FD_192433 | JGI IMG/M metagenome (GOLD analysis project Ga0265797, IMG submission 192433) | Plant litter microbial communities from East Loma Ridge, Irvine, California - P2 T30 | ecosystem: Environmental > Terrestrial > Plant litter > Unclassified | place: USA: California...
CCGTTGTACTTCCCGCTGCACGTCCCTTTGCTGCACCGGCTGGCCGGACAGCACCGGTACCTGGCGCCCGATCGCCGTCTCGCCTTCTGCACGCCCCTGGAAGCGGCTGCGGCGGCCATCGTCGAAGCCGGCGCGCGGTTCGTGGCGGATACGGTCGTCGCGCCCGCCGGCGATCACTGGCGGGGTGCCGCCGATGATGACGCCCTGGGGCGCAGCCGGAGTCGGAACCGCCACCGGCTGGCCGGCGCGGCCGCCGTAGTCGGGACGTGCATCGGGACGTGCATCGTGGCGCGCATCGGCACGCCCATCGCGGTTCCAGTCGCGCCGCTCTCCATCCCTTCCGGCGGCGCGCGCCGCATCCTGGGCCACCGCGCGCGCGGCGTCGCGTACATTCGCCCCCTGGCCGATGCTGCCGAACTTCACCGGCGGCGTCGGCGGCAAGGCCAGCGGCGCGCGCTGCCAGTTGGCCGGCGGCGTGGCGCGCGGTTCGCGCGGCACCACGATTTCGCCGCGCTGGCCGAAGCGGTCCTGCGGCACCACGGTCAGGCCTTCGCGCCGGTAATCGCGCCGCTTGCCGTCGCGGTCGCGGCCGGCGTCGCGTCCGCGCGCCGCTTGCCAGGCCAGGCGCCGCAGATGATCGTCCGACAAACGGTAACCGGGCACGAAGCGCTCGTGCGGCGCCAGCGGGTACCAGCCCTGGCCGGCCGACGGGCGCGAATTGAAATTCAGGTTCCAGCCGGCGCCGCCGACCCAGCCGACCAGGGCCGGGGCCCAGACCGGGCGCCGTTCGTAGTGCCCCGGCGCCCAGGCCCAGCGGTTGCGCACCTGGACCCAGCGGCCATAGTGGAAGGGCGCATAGCCCCAGGGTGCGTTGTCGACCCAGGTCCAGCCCCAGGGCGCGATCCAGGTCCAGCGGCCGTCGCGGTAGGGCACCCAGGTCGAGGACACGGCCGGCATCCAGAGCGAGCCGAGTTCGGCGTCGCTGCTCCAGCTGCCGTAGCGGTCGAGGTCTTCGTAGCCCGTCATTTCGCGCGGGATGTAGCGGGTGGCGAGGGCAGCGTCGGACTGGCGATCGCGCTCCTGGGCCCAGTCGTCGAAGCCGTCGCGCACGGCTTGCGCGGTGCGCAGGTCGGGGCCGGCGATGCCGGCGCGGCGCCCGGCGCGTACGGTCAGGCGCTCGCCGCCGCCCTCGACGGTGGCCACACCCTCGAAGACGTTGATGCTGCTGGTGTCGGCTTCGCGCTCGGCGTCCACGCGCAGGCGGCCCGGTTCCTGCAGCAGCACCCGGCCCTGGGGCGTGGACAGCGCGAAACCGGCCAGCGCCTCGGGGTTCACGATGCGCACGCTGACGCTGCCGTAGTGCAGGCGCAGGCGCAGGTTGTCGTCGTCGAGCTGGATCACGTCGAGGCTGGAATCGCCATCGAGGCGGATCGCGCTCGAGCCCACGCGCAGCTCGGTGCGCGCGCCGGGCGCCGTGGTGACGGTGTTGCTGGAAGTGACAGGCCAATTGACCAGCGCGGTGCTGGCGCCTTCCCCTTGCCCGGCGCTGATGCTGACCTGGCCCTGGGTCAGGGCGATGCGGCCGACCTGGGCCGGCGGGTCGTCCGCCAGCGCCAGCGTGGACGTGACGGCCAGCGCCAGGAGCGCAGCGGTTTTCATCAGAAAGCGTGGTTTCATCGAAGGCTCCAGGGTGGGGACGCAGGTCGTCTACTTGATTACAACGCACGAGGAGGCGCGCGGACAACGCGGGTTACACACGGTTTCAACTTGTGCATGCGCGATACATGCACGGGCCCGCCTTAGTGTGCGCCGGCGCGCTTGACGAAGAACAGCATGGAACCGACTACCACCAGCACCGCGCCGAAGAAGCGGTTCTGGATGCGCACCGCGCGCGCGTCGCGGAACAGGCGCTGCATCGAGGACGCGAGCAGGGCGTAGCCGTGCATCACCAGGCTGTCGATGGTGACCATGGTCACGCCCAGGATCAGCAACTGGGGCAGCAGCGGCGCGTCCTTGGAAATAAACTGCGGCAGCACCGCGACCATGAAGATGATGCCCTTGGGATTGGTGGCATTCGTCAGGAAGCCGGTCAGCACGCGCTTCTTGAACGAGGGATGGGCCGCCAGGCCGGCGGCGCTGGCCATCGGGCCGGTCTCGGACTTCGAGCGCCATTGCGAGATGCCAAGGTAGATCAGGTAGAGCGCGCCGATCACCTTGACCACGGTGAAGGCGGTCTCCGAGGCCAGCAGCAGCGAGCCGACGCCGGCGCCGGCGATGGCCAGCACCAAGACCAGGCCCAGCTGCAGGCCGAGCACGGTGGCGCTGGCTTTTTTCACGCCGTAGGCGAGGCCATGCGACATCGACAGCACGGCGCCCGATCCCGGCGAAATGGCGATGACGGTGCCGGCGATGACGAAGGCAATCCAGGTGGCGAAAGACATGCGGGGGACTCGGAGAAGAAAGAGGAAGAACGCGAAGGGAAAGGCAGGGTGTGGTCTGGCGCACCGGCACGAGCCGCCGCCCAGACCATGGCAATACGGGGATTACTTCTTGCGCGGGTTGACGGCCGACTTGAGGGTCGCACCAGCCGAGAAACGCGGGGTTTTCGACGCGGCGATCTTGATGACTTCGCCGGTTGCCGGGTTGCGGCCTTTGCGCGCTGCGCGCTTGGTCACCGAGAAGGTGCCGAAGCCGGTGATACCGACGGTGTCGCCTTTTTTCAGACGTTCGGTGATGATCTCGATGATGGTGTTGACCGCGCTGTTGGCAGCGGTACCCGACATTTCAGTACGCTTGGCAAATTCAGCGACCAGTTCGCCTTTTTTCATGGTGCCTCCGGGGTTGAAAGAGCGGAAAGATTAGCATAAAAAATTCTCAGTTGTAATCTTTCGCACGGCCGTGCGCGACGGCCATGTTTTCCGGGGCGGCTGAAAGTACGGGCGGTCTGCAAAATTGCACGTGACGTGGACGGGCCCCTTGTCCACGCGTCGATCGCTGTAACCACCCTTCCGAGCGGTTCGATCTCGCGCATATCAGAGCAGCCCACCCTCCGAACCCGCACCCGCCAGCCGCGTCCGAAGCGCTGCATTGATCAGCGTCTGGTATCCGGTACCCGAGCGCTCCGACAGCGAGCGGAACTCGTTGAGCACCTCGTCGTCGAGGTAGATGGTGATGCGGGTCTTGCGCTTCGGCGGACGGGTGCGGCGCACCGGTGCGGCGGCTTGGGGCAGGGCTTGCGGAACGGCTTGCGGCATAACTTGAGTCATGGTCGGGTTCATCCTGGTCTCCTTCGTCTGGGCGAAGCTGCCGTGGCACAGCTCCTGACGATGCACTATACGTATGGCGCCATGTACGGCGCCGGGCAAAGCGACGAGTTGCAGTTTTCCAGGACTGAAATGCAGGAAGAACGCGCTGAACCGTGTGCCCGGGCGCGCTGCCGTCGGTTAAGATGCTGTCACATTGATATCTGGGAGCAAGTTCATGGCTGCAGGCAGTTTGCTGGCATTACTCGACGACATCGCCAGCGTGCTGGACGACGTTACGCTGATGAGCAAGGTGGCGGCAAAGAAAACCGCCGGCGTGCTGGGCGACGACCTGGCGCTGAACGCCCAGCAAGTGAGCGGCGTACACGCCGCGCGCGAACTGCCGGTGGTGTGGGCGGTGGCCAAGGGCTCGCTGTTGAACAAGGCGATCCTGGTGCCGGCGGCGCTGCTGATCTCCGCGTTCATTCCCTGGGCCATTATTCCGCTGCTGATGGTCGGCGGCGCCTTCCTTTGCTTCGAGGGATTTGAAAAGCTGGCCCATAAATTCCTGCACAGCCCCGAGGAGGACGCGGCCAACGAGGAACGCCTGGCCACGGCGCTGGCGGCCAGCCAGGTCGACTTGTGCGCGGTGGAGAAGGACAAGATCAAGGGCGCGATCCGCACCGACTTCATCCTGTCGGCCGAGATCATCGTGATTTCGCTGGGCGAGGTGTCGAAGATGCCTTTCCTCCAGCAGTTGTCGGTGCTGATCATCATTGCGCTGGTGATGACGATCGGCGTGTACGGCCTGGTGGCGGGCATCGTCAAGATCGACGACGCCGGCCTGTACCTGAGCAAGAAGACGAGCGGCTTCGCACGCGGCCTGGGCCGCATGCTGCTGGCCGCGGCCCCGCGCCTGATGAAGCTGCTGACGATCGTCGGTACGGCCGCCATGTTCATGGTCGGCGGCGGCATCATCGGCCACAACTGGGAGCTGCTGCACCACTTCGCGCTGGAATCGGCGGAACACATGGCCACCGTACCGGGCATCGGCGGCGTGCTGGGGGCGATCACGCCGACCGTGATCGATGCGCTGGTTGGCGTGATCGTGGGCGCGCTGGTGCTGCTGGCGGTCACGGTGGTGAACAAGCTGCGCGGGAAGAAGGCGGTGGCGGCGCATTGATGCTCACACTGCCGCCACGTCCCTCCTGCGCATCGCCGCCGTCCCATCCCGCACCGCCCAGATCGCCGACAGCACCGACATCCCGGTCAGCACCCAGCTCGCCCAACCGTAGTCCACGCGCACCGGCGCGGCCGGTCCGGCCTGCCACCACAGCAGCGCATGCGCCACCAGCGTGATGGTGATTCCCAGGTTCACGAACAGCAGCAAGTGCAGCACGCGCTCGGACACCGGCAGCACGCGCGTGTCGCCTTCGACGATGACGTCGTGCGCCGAGACGAACACCTCGCACAGCAGCAGTCCGCCGATCCACCATACCAGCACCCCATGCCACTCGAACCAGGCGAGCGAGGCGAACAGGCAGGCGAAGATGGTCTCGCGCGCCGCATGGATCCCCTCCTCGCGCGCGGCATCGCCGCGCCCGGGCAGCTTCTCGAGCAATTCGTGGTTGACGATGATGTCGAGGAAACCCAGCACACCATGCAGCATCAGCACATACATGAAGGGCGGCACGTTGTCGGCGCCGCTTCTAGGCTGCGGGCCGTGCTGCAGGCATGGCCGCCGCCGGCGCACCGCAAGCCAGGCCATGCCGCAAGGGAGTCGTCCAATCTGCCATATCGAATCGTCCTCGTCTGGTCGGTAAAGGGAACATGCATGTGGATCGTGCTGACAGGCTTGGAACCGATGAGATAGGTTCTTCGTCAACAATACCGGCAATTCCGCTTCGACGGCGCTCATCTAGCGAACAGCGCGCGCCATGGGGGCGCAGTAGAATTCTCGCCTTGGTTATCATCCGATATCACCAACCGATGGAGGACCCCATGCGGGCTTATCAGATACTTCCCGGCAGTAACATCGATGGACTGCAGTGCGTGGATTTCCCCGAGCGCGACCTTGCGCCGCTCGAGGTGCGGATGCGGGTGCATGCGGTTTCTCTGAACTACCGCGACCTGATGGTTGCCAGCGGGAACTACCTGGTGAACGTGGACGATCCGATCATCCCCTGCTCGGACGGCGCCGGCGAAGTGCTGGCCGTGGGCAGCGGCGTGACCCGCCTGCAGGTGGGCGACCGCGTGGCCGGGTCCTTCTTCCCGCACTGGCAGGACGGGCGCAGCACGCCAGAAAAAATCCGCCATGCCCTGGGCGGCGATGTCGACGGCATGCTGGCCGAAGAGGTCATCCTGCACGAAGACGCGCTGGTCAAGATTCCGCCGCAACTGAGCTTCGTGGAAGCGTCGACCATGCCTTGCGCCGGCGTCACGGCCTGGAATGCAATCTTCGTGTCGAGCAACGCGATCCAGCCGGGCGACACCGTGCTGCTGCTGGGGACAGGCGGCGTATCGGTGCTGGGCCTGCAGCTGGCGAAAGCGGCGGGGCTGCGCACCATCATCACCTCGTCGAGCGATGAAAAGCTGCAGCGCGCGCGCGAACTCGGCGCCCACCACACGATCAACTACCGCAGCACGCCGGAGTGGCAGGAAGAAGTGCTGCGTGCGACCCATGGGCGCGGCGCCGAGGTGGTGCTGGAAGTGGGCGGCCAGGGCACGGTGAACCGCTCGGTGGCGTCGGCGGCGATGGGCGGCAGCGTGGCCATCATCGGCGGCGTGAGCGGCTTTGGCGGCGAAGTCAATCCGGCGACGCTGCTGGCCAGCGCCAAGCGCATGGTCGGGATTTTCGTCGGCAGCCGCAAGATGCTGGAAGACGTGATGCGCTTTGCCGCCGCCACCGACATCAAGCCGGTGGTCGACCGCGTGTTCACCTTCGACCAGGCGCAGGAAGCCTACCGCTACATGGAGTCGGGCTCGCACTTCGGGAAAGTGGTCATCGCCGTCACGGCATGATTACCTGCCTTCGAAGCGCACCAGTTCGATCTCGAACAGCTTTGGCCAGAGCTTGCCGGTGACATACAGCCGGCGGCTCTTGCCGTCCCAGGCGATGCCGTTCAAGACGGCGTCGACCGAGGCGGTGCCGCGCTGCGCGGGCGGCAGCAAATTGCGCAGGTCGACCCAGCCGACCACCTTGCCCGAGGCCGGATCGATGCGGGCAATCACATCCGTCCCCCAGACGTTCGCATACAGTTCGCCGTCGACGATTTCCAGTTCGTTCAGCGAGTCGATCGGCTTGCCTTCGGCCGTCACCTGCACGCGTTTGACTTCCTTCAGGTTCTTCGGGTCCAGCACGCGGATGTTCGCGCTGCCATCGCTCATGTAGACATAGTTGGCGTCGCTCGCCAGGCCCCAGCCTTCGCCTTCGTACTGGAAGCGGCCCTTGACGGCAAAGGACTTGGCATCGAACACATACCCGACTTTCGACTGCCAGGTCAGGCCGAAGATACGGTCGCCAAAAGCGGTCGACCCCTCACCGAACACGTCCGCCGGCAGATCGGCTTTCTGCAGCACCTTGCCGGTCTTCAGCTCGACCTTGCGCAGTGTCGAGCGGCCGTTCAGGCCGGTGCTCTCGTACAGGTGGCCGTCGCGGAAGAACAGGCCCTGGGTAAAGGCTTGCGGATCGTGCGGGTAGGTATGCTTGACGATGAAACCGTAGACGGGAATCGCGGCTTGCGCGGCGCCGGCGGCGAGGGTGCTCAGGGTGACGGCCAGGGCGGCGAAAGCGGTTGTTTTCAGCATGGGATGGCTGGATGAGGCTGATCGAGCGGCCACTCTAGCATGAAGGTGGATGTGGCGTTGCCGGCGTTATGGCCGGCATGGAAGCAGGCCCGCCTATACGTAAGCCAGCAGGCGGCCGCAGCTGATCACGCCCAGCCACAGCAGGATCGACAGCAGCGCCTGGGCGCGGGCCGCGAACGGCGCGGTGTGTGCGCGCTCCCAGTGCGCCACGCTGCGATATGGGAAGACGTGGAAAGCCAGGGCATTCAGGCCGGCGGCGCCGATCAGCGCCAGTTTCAGCTGGAAGACCGGATTGCGCGCCAATTCATCGGGATGGGCGGAAAACAGCAGCAGCCCGGCCGGCACGATCAGGAGCAGGGCGGCCACGCTCCAGCGCAGCAGGTGGCGCGCCAGCAGTGGCACGGGTAGTGCGCGCGCAAAGCCGAGCACGCGCAGGTCGAACAGCACCGCACCGCCGACCAGCACGGCGAAACCCGCGATATGCACGATCTCGACCAAGGGATACAGCCAGGGATCGCTCCGCATCGCCTGCGACAGGGGCGTGTGCGCCAGCCAGGCCGCCGCATCCTCCACCGCCTCGAACGCCACTAACGCAGCTCCGTGGTCTTGCCCTCGATGGTGATGCGCTCGGCACGCAGTTCGTCGCCCTTGCTGCGGTGTGGATAACCGTGGACGCTGGCCTTCTGGCCGGCCACCAGCTTATCGCGCGGCAAACCCCGGCTGTCCATGCGCGAAGGCGGGGCGAGTACCACCAGCCAGGTTTTATCCGCCGTTTTCAGGCGCACGAAGCCGTGCGGCTGCTCGTAGCCGGCCTGTTCGATGGTGCCGGTCAGGTCGAGCGGTTTGTCGGACTGGTATTCGCTCCAGCCGTGATGGGCAAAGGCGCTGGCGGCAGTGGCCAGGGCGGCGAGCAGGAACAGGCGCTTCTTCATGGGAAAGCCTCCGGAACGCGACAGGATGGGATGGCACGTCCGGATTGTACGACGCTTATCGGCGGCGCAGGTGGGCCGGCGTCTATCGTGCGCCGCCGGCGCCGGCGGGAGTCGTCGCGTCCAGGCGGCCGATTACTTCCAGGCGGCCGCCGCGCAGCTCGGCCAGCAGCATGTGTCCCTGTTCCAGGTAGACGCCGGTGAGGGCGCGGATGTTGACGTCGTGGGTGACCAGCACCAGCGGGCCGGCGCCGCGCCGCTGCTCCAGGCGGTTGTAGAGGTCGCGCACCCTGGCGGCGCCGATGGCCTCGTCGACCAGGAACATCGAATCGAGCGTGGGTTCGGGTTTGGCCGTGTCGAAGGCGAGGCGGGCGGTTTCCAGGCAGCGGCACCAGCGGCTCGACCAGACCGCGCCGGGCACGATGTTGTGGTGGCGGAAGGCAACCCCGATGGCGCGCGCATCGTCACGCCCCGCGGCGGACAAGTTGCGCTGGGTGGCGCATTTGCCGAGCTCGAAGCCGGGCGGGTCGCCGACCCCGGGCGTGGTGGCGGCATGGCGCATCAGCACGATGACGCCGCCGCTGCGCAGGCGCTGCCACATGGCGTCGTCCGTGGGCGCGGTGGGCTGGGCCAGCACAGCGGCCGGGAGCAAGGTCAGCAGGCACAGGAACATGCGTCGGAACATGGGGCTCTCCCGGTGGATGGTCCTTTCATTATGACCAGGAAGCCAACCGGACAGCGCACGTTCCGTGTTACTGTTGCTCAACATTTTGCGCAAGATGCTTCAAGATTTGCGGCTTGCCCCTAACCGTCGGTCAACCATTCATATCGTTTATACGGTTTATTTTAAATAAATCATATAAACCGTATGCTGGTTGATTTTGACGGTTTTGGAAGGTCCGGAAACCTCATCCATGAAATCGGCTGCGACGCCCGGAAATCCGCCTGGATTATGCCCCGAAGCCTTCCAGCACCACCTTGCCGCTGGCCGCCCCGCTTTCGATAAAGGCGTGCGCGCGGCGCAGGTTGGCGGCGTTGATGGCGCCGAAGTTCTGCGCCAGCGTGGTGCGCACGCGGCCGGCGTCGACCAGTTGCGCCACGGCGTTCAGCAGGTCGTGCTGGGCCTGGATATCGTCGGTCTCGAACAGCGAGCGGGTGAACATCAGTTCCCAGTGCAGCGAAATGCTCTTGCGCTTGAGCAGGCGGATGTCGATCGGTTCCGGATCGTCGATCAGCGCCAGCTTGCCCTGCGGCTTGATGGCGTTGACCAGGGCGGCGAAGTGCTTGTCGGTGTGGGTCAGGCTGATGGCGTAGTCGACTTCGCCCAGTTCCGCGTCCAGCAGGGCCTTGTCCAGCGGCTGGCTGTGGTCGACGACGTGCTGGGCGCCGAGCTCGCGCACCCAGGCCTGGGTTTCCGGACGCGAGGCGGTGGCGATCACGGTGATGCCGGTCAGCTGGCGCGCCAGCTGGATCAAAATCGAGCCGACGCCGCCGGCCGCACCCACTACCAGCAGCTTTTCGCCGGCATGGCCGCCCTGTTGCAGCTTCAGGCGATCAAACAGCAGCTCCCAGGCCGTGATGGCCGTCAGCGGCAGGGCGGCGGCTTCGGCAAAGCCGAGCGAGGACGGCATGCGGCCGACGATGCGCTCGTCCACCAGGTGCAGTTCGCTGTTGCTGCCCGCGCGGTGGATGGCGCCGGCGTACCAGACGCGGTCGCCCGGCTGGAACAGGGTCACGTTCGGGCCGACGGCGCGCACGATGCCGCTGGCATCCCAGCCCAGCACGCGCGGTTCGGACTGGCCCTCGGCCGGCAGGCCGCGCCGCACCTTGGTGTCGACCGGGTTCACGGACACGGCATGCACTTCGACCAGCAGGTCGTGACCGCTCGCGGCCGGGTCGGCCAGGGTCAGGTCTTGCAGGGCGCTCGGATGGTCGGCGGGCAGGGCGGCAAAGGCGGCGATGGCTTTCATGGATGGTTCCTGGCTGGTTAAAGATGAATCAATGATGACCCAGTGTAGCCAGAAAAGATTGTGTTGATTAGACGCTATAATCCGGAAAGACTATCCAAGGGAGCGGACAATGAAGCTCGACGCCATGGCGCTGTTCGTGCAGGTGGCCCATGCCGGCAGCTTCACCGCAGCGGCCGCCGCCACCGGGCTGCCGAAATCCACCGTCAGCCAGCGCGTGGCCGAACTCGAAACCGCGCTCGGCGTGCGCCTGCTGCACCGGACCACGCGCCGCCTCAGCCTCACGGCCGCCGGCCAGGTCTACCTGACCCATTGCGAAACCATGCTCGACGCGGCCCACGCCGCCGACGCCGCCATCTCGCGCCTGCGCGACGAACCGGCAGGCACCCTGCGCCTGACCGCGCCCGAAGCCTCGGGCATCCTGCTGCTGCCGCCCCTGCTGGCTGCGTTTCACGCGCGCTATCCGGCGGTGCACATCGAGTGCGTGATCACCGATGCCCACCTCGACCTGGTGGCCGAACGGATCGACCTGGCGCTGCGCACCGGGCAGCTGGGCGACTCCAGTTTCGTCTCGCGCCGGGTGGGGACGGTGCGGCGGGTGCTGGTGGCCGCGCCGGCTTACCTGCAGCAGCACGGCACGCCGGCACAGCCGTCCGACCTGGGCCGGCACCAGCTGCTGCTGCACGATGTTCTGCCGCAGTGGCCCCTGCACAGCGACGGCAAGATCGTCGAGGTGCCGGCACTCGGTGCGGCGCTGCGGGCGAATAACCTGAACACCTTGCGTGGGCTGGTGACCGCCGGCGCCGGCATCGCCTTGCTGCCCTGGTTCATGGTGCGCGACGCCTTGCAAAGCGGCAGCGTGCACTTGGTGCTGCCCGAGCATGCGCCGACCGACAACAGCTATTACGCGGTGTATCCGGGGCGTAGCCACCGGCCTGCGGCGCTGTCTGCGCTGCTCGAATTCATCGATGCGTTCGATCTGGCGAGTTATCTTTCTTGAGTGGCGAGGGTCGGTCAGCGTGTCCGCAGGGTGGCGTTCGAGGCAAGTTCGTACGAACCGAAGGCAGCTTTCCAGGCTGCTCAGCCCCCTAACCGTGCGCCGGTTATCCAAAAGTTAATACTAAGATGATCACGACGGGATGCCCCTGCGCTCCCGATGGCTGCCAGCCGCCCGGCGATCCGGCACGGCCGCGGCCTTCATCCATCATCCAGAAAGGATTCACCATGCCAGCTCCCGAGCGCCATCCGCTCACCCTGCGCATCAACGGCCACGATCACCAGCTGGAACTGGAAGCCTGGGTCACGCTGCTCGACGTGCTGCGCGAGCGCCTTCAACTTACCGGTACCAAGAAGGGCTGCGACCATGGCCAGTGCGGCGCCTGCACCGTGCTGGTCGACGGCCGCCGCATCAATTCGTGCATGACGCTGGCCGTGATGCAGAACGGCCGCGAAATCACCACCATCGAGGGCCTGGCCGAAGACGGCAGGCTGCATCCGGTGCAGCAGGCTTTTGTCGACAACGACGCCTTCCAGTGCGGCTACTGTACGCCGGGGCAGATCTGTTCGGCGATCGGCTTGATAAAAGAAGGCCAGGCCAAGACCGCCGCCGACGTGCGTGAACTCATGAGCGGCAATGTCTGCCGCTGCGGCGCCTATCCGCAGATCCGCCTGGCGGTCTGCAAGGCGGCGGGTATCGAGGACATGGACAACGCCGTGCACCCCGTGGTGCCGGGGACGGTGCCGGCATGAACCCGTTCACCTTTACCCAGGCGGACAACGCCAAGAACGCCATCGACCAGGTGGCCGGCAATGCCAGCTTCGCCGGCGAGGCTGTGCGCTTCATCGCCGGCGGCACGAATCTGCTCGACCTGATGAAGGAGGGCGTCATGCTCTCCGGGCGCCTGGTCGACATCAACCGCCTGCCGCTCGATCAGATCGAGGAAAAGGATGGCGGCCTGCTGCTCGGCGCCACCGCGCGCAACGCCGACACGGCCTACCATCCACTGGTGCGCGAGCGCTATCCGCTGCTCACCGCAGCCATTCTGGCCGGCGCTTCGCCCCAGCTGCGCAACATGGCCAGCAACGGCGGCAACCTGCTGCAGCGCACCCGCTGCTACTACTTCTATGATGTCGGCACGCCCTGCAACAAGCGCGAGCCGAATACCGGCTGCTCGGCCATCGAGGGCATCAATCGCCAGCATGCGATCCTCGGCTTCAGCCCGGCGTGCATCGCCACCCACCCGTCCGACATGTGCGTGGCCCTGGCCGCGCTGGAAGCGACGGTGCACGTGGAGTCGCAGCGCGGCAAGCGCGCGATCCCGTTCGCCGAATTCCACCGCCTGCCGGGCGAAGCGCCGCAGTACGACACCGTGCTCGAAGCCGACGAATTGATTACCGCGATCACCCTGCCCGACGCCAGCCGCTACGCCGCCCACTCGGCCTACCTGAAACTGCGCGAGCGCCTGTCGTATGCGTTCGCGCTGGTCTCGGTGGCCGCGGCGCTCGACATCGGCCCGGACGGCGCGATCAAGAGCGCGCGCATCGCCCTGGGCGGCGTCGCCCACAAACCGTGGCGCCGCCCGGAAGCCGAGCAGCTGCTGGAAGGGAAGCAGCCCGACCCGGCGCTGTTCGGCCAGGTGGCCGACAAGCTGCTCGAAGGCGCGCTGGGCCACGGCCACAATGACTTCAAGATCCGCCTCGCGCGCAACGCCATCGTGCGCGCACTGAAAACGGCGGTGGAAGGCACCGTCACCAATACCGGAGAGCGCAATGACTGATCTGATCCAGGACTTACGCGCACCCGTCGCCGAGCCGGGCACCGGCCAGGTGCGCACCGGCACGTCCGTCTCGCGCGTCGACGGCCGCGCCAAGGTCACCGGCGACGCCCGCTACGCGGCCGAATACTTCGCCCCCGACATGCTGTACGGCGTGGTCGTGAGCAGCACCGTGGCCAAGGGCCGCATCGTCGCCATCGACGCCACCGAGGCCCTCGCCCTGGAAGGCGTGGTCGAGGTGATGAGCCACCAGAACCGTCCGAAAGTACGCTCCTTCGACATCAGCTACAAGGACATGACGGCGCCGGCCGGCTCGCCCTTCCGCCCCTTCTACGACGACCAGGTGATCTATAGCGGCCAGCCGGTGGCGCTGGTGCTGGCCGAGACCTTCGAGGCCGCACGGCGCGGCGCCGCCCTGGTACGCATCCACTACCACGAGGAAGCGCACGACACGCGCCTGACGGCGAACCTGGACAAGGCCTACAAACCGCGTCCGCTGAAGGCCGGCTACGAGCCGCCGCCACCAGAAAAAGGCGATGCCGAAAAGGCTTGGCAGGCGGCGCCGGTACGCATCGAATCCGAGTTCCACCACGGCGTCGAGCACCACAACCCGCTGGAGCTGTTCGCCTCCACCGTGATCCGCGGCGAAGACGGCCACCTCACCATCTACGACAAGACGCAAAGCTCGCAGAACAGCCGCTGGTACGTGTCGCACGTGTTCGGCCTCTCGAAGAACAAGGTCACGGTGCGCAATCCCTACGTGGGCGGCGCCTTCGGTTCCGGCCTGCGTCCGCAATACCAGCTGACGCTGGCCGTGATGGCCTCGCTGAAGATGAAGCGCTCGGTGCGCGTGATGCTGACGCGCCAGCAGATGTTCAGCTTCGGCCACCGCCCGGAGACGGTGCAGTACGTGAAGCTGGCGGCCGAGCAGGACGGCACGCTGACGTCCATCATGCACGATGCGATCGCCGAGACGTCGCAGATCGAGGACTACGTCGAGGTCGTGGTGAACTGGTCGGGCCTCCTGTACGCCTGCGACAACATCAAGCTGGGCTACAAGCTGGTGAGCGTCGACCAGTACACGCCGATCGACATGCGCGCCCCCGGCGCGGCGCATGGCATGCATGCGCTCGAAGTGGCGATGGACGAACTGGCCTACAAACTCAAGATGGACCCGCTGGCGCTGCGCCTGAAGAACTACGCCGAGCGCGCACCGGTCGAGGACAAGCCGTTTTCGAGCAAGGAACTGCGCGCCTGCTATAGCCAGGGCGCCGAGAAATTCGGCTGGGACAAGCGTCCGCTCGAACCGCGCTCGATGCGCGAAGGTTCGGAGCTGGTCGGCTGGGGCATGGCGACCGGCGTCTGGGATGCGATGCAGATGTTCGCCCGCGCCAGCGCCGTGATGCATGCCGACGGGCGCCTGGTAGTGTCGAGCGCCGCTACCGACATCGGCACCGGCACCTACACCGTGATGGCGACGATTGCCGCCGAGGCCATGGGCTTGCCGCTGGAGCGTGTGACCTTCCAGCTGGGCGACTCGACCCTGCCGGTGGCGCCGATCGAGGGCGGCTCCTCGCACGTGGCCACGGTTGGCTCGGCGGTGGCGGGCGTCTGCGACAAGCTGCGCAAGACCCTGCTGCGCTATGCGCAATCGGCGGCCGATTCGCCATTCCGCGACAAGCGTTTGAAGGACGTGGAATTCGTCGACGGCGCGCTGCGCCTGAAGAAGAATCCGCAAACCTGGATCTCGCTGGCGTCCATCGTGGCGGGCACGGGACGCGAGCGGCTGGAAGAAAAGTACCTGATGCTGCCGAATATGCTCAAGCAGCGCAAATTCCGGCGCCTGGTGCACTCGGCGGTGTTCGTCGAGGCGCGCGTGGACGAGGAACTCGGCATCGTGCGCGTCACGCGCGTGGTCAGTGCGATCGCGGCGGGGCGCATCATGAACACCAAGACGGCGAGCAGCCAGATCGTCGGCGGCGTGGTCTGGGGCATCAGCCAGGCGCTGCACGAGGAAAGCCATACCGACCACCGCTTCGGGCGCTTCATGAACCACAACCTGTCGGAGTACCACGTGGCGGTGAATGCGGACATCCACGACATCGATGTGATTTTCGTGGAAGAGGATGACCGCATCGTCAGCCGCCTGGGGGCCAAGGGCGTGGGCGAGATCGGGCTGGTGAGCGTATCGGCGGCGGTGAGCAATGCGATTTTCCATGCGACGGGCAAGCGGATTCGCAGTACGCCGATTACGCCGGACAAGGTGTTGATGGGCGGGCCGTGAATTAACGGCGGTGTACGGGCGGTAATGAGGCTGTTGCCCGACCCGTGCGAGGTTGTTTGAATCCGCGTGGGCACAGGTGCGCACGCGGATCAAGCACACCACGAATGCATCACGCAACAGCGCCACGTCCCCCCAAAAAGGAAACCAAGCATGCCCACTCACAAAACCGCCATCATCACCGGCGCCTCGCGCGGCATCGGCCGCGCCATCGCCCTGCGCCTGGCGCGCGACGGCATTGCCATCGCGGTCAACTACGCCAGCCGCTCCACGGATGCCGACGCGGTCGTCAACGAGATCGCCGCCGCCGGCGGCAAGGCCATCGCCCTCCAGGCCGACGTCTCCCAGGCCGCCGACTGCGCGCGCCTGTTCGACCAGGCCGAAGCCGCCCTGGGCCCGATCGACGTCGTCATCAACAACGCCGGCGTGATCCAGCCCGGCACCACCCTGCTGGCCGATACCGACGACGCGCTGTACGAACGCATCTTCGCCATCAACACGCGCGGCACCTTCCACATGCTGCGCCTGGCCGCCACGCGCCTGCGCCAGGGCGGACGCATCGTCAACTTTTCGACCAGCGCGATCGGCCTGGCCATGCCGGGCTACGCGGTGTATGCCGGCGCCAAGGCGGCCATCGAAACGATGACCAATATCTTTGCCAAGGAAATGCGCGGCAAGGGCATCTCGGTGATGTGCGTGGCGCCGGGCCCCACCGCCACCGACCTGTTCCTGGAAGGGAAACCGGCGGAGCTGGTCGAGCGCCTGGCCAAGGCCGCGCCGCTGGAGCGCCTCGGCACGCCGGAAGACATCGCCAACACGGTCGCCTTCCTGGTCGGGCCCGAGGGCGAGTGGGTCAATGGGCAGACGCTGCGGGTGAACGGCGGGATCGTCTGAACCGCCTGCGGCTCAAGTGCGGTTCTCGTCCCTCACCACGGCTTGCGCGCTGGCTTCGATAATCGGCTGGCCCGGTTGCATGCGCAGCGGCGGCGGCTGGGTGCTGTTGTAGAGCGCGCGCAGGATGAAGAAGACCACGACCGCCAGCAGCAGCCACAGGTACACACGCGCCAGGCGCTCCCTGGTGCTCATTCGGGGCGGCCCGGCGTCCACGTAGTGCTCGGCATGGAGCGCGCGCCAATCGCCGATCTTGCCGCTGCCAGCAACCACGTGGAGCAAGGCCGGGAAGCGCAGCGCGACCTCCTCCAGTTCGTCCATGTACTGCAAGACCTCGTCTGCGGTGGCCGGCACCTCGCGGCGCAGCAGTGCGGCGATGCGCTCCTGCACCCCGCGCACCACCGGCGGCTGGGTATCGAACAGGATCCGTTCGTCGATGGCCTGGTTCAGCCAGTCTCCCATGGGGCCGAACAGCGCCAGCTGGCGCCGGTCTTCGCGCCATTCAAAGGCCGCCACGGCGGCGGGAAACAGCGCTTCGTTTCCCGGCTGCCAGCCACGCGCCAGCAGGTCCGCGATGCGTTCCTCGAACAGTGTGCGCGCGGTGATGTTGTCCAGTTCCGTGTCGCCCAGGCGTGCCTGCAGCGCCGCCAGCCAGGCTTGCGGTTGGTCCAGGCGGCCGGCGCCGGCCATGCGGGCGACTTCCAGACGCAGCCGTTCGAACACCGTGGCGGCAAGTTGTTCGGCGGGGTCGATTGGCGCCAGCGCCGGTTTGTCGAGCGACAGCGTGGCGGGCGTTTCGCTGAAGGCTGCGCTGACGCTGGCTGGCTCGTCCGGTTCAGCGCCATCGGCCTGTGCGCGTTGGCGGTATTCAGCCCAGGCCAGCGCCGATTCGTAGGCGTCGCGCAGGGTCTGGAAACCGGCCGGGTCGAGGGTCTGGTCGATTCCCTTGAGCCTGCGCGCATAGGCACGCCGCACATCGCGTACGCCGGCCGTCTCGTCGAGCCCGAGTACGTCGAGGACATCCTGGGTTGTTTCCATAAAAGAGCCGCGGCGAAAGCAAGCTCCGCCGGTACACGCGGATTAGTTGCAAAGATCCATCTTATCCCGGCCGCGACGCTGATTCCAAGGAAATTTCCAGCAAAAACACCGATCAGATGCAGAGCACATCGTAGCGCACGTCGCGGCGGTCCTGCGCCTGCGGTCCTTCGACCAGGTAGGCATCCCAGCCCAGGCGGCCGATGTTACCGGTCTGCGAGATCGTCACCGGCCGCACGTCGGCGGCGCGCAGCACCAGTTCGATTTCGTATTCCAGCACCAGGCCGGTGAACATGGCCAGCAGGCTTTTCAGTGCGCGCGCCGCCAGGCCGCCGGGCAGGAAGGCGGTAAAACCGGCGTGGTCGAGCGGCCCGACCACCAGGCGCAGGCGCAAATCGCGTTGCCAGACGCGTCCGCCGGCAATGGCGTCCTTGCCCAGCACGCCAATCGCGCCGCCGAGCATGGTTTGCTGGGCCAGCGGCACGGCGTACCAGCGCCCGACAAACTGCTCGACCTGCACCGGGTGGCCGAAATACGCGCCCAGCACGCGCGCCAGCTGCACGGCCGAGCTGGGACGGTGCCGGACCGAGGCGGCAAAATAGCCGATCGATTCGTCCAGCACGGCGCCGTCCTGCGGGCGCGACAGGCGCTGGCGCAGCGAAGGATGGCCGAGACCCGCCAGGCCCAGCAGCAGCGGCAGAAAACTGTCCTGGCCATCGACCTGGTACTTCAGCGCCAGCCGGTATTTTTTCCAGGCTTCGTAGAACAAGGCCAGCGAACGGTTCGAAAAGGTATCGAGAAAGGCACGCGCGCCCTCGTCCTTTTCGGTCAACAAGTGGTCGGCGATGCGCTCGGTGTAGTGGACTGGCAGCACGCCGGTGCCGCCCAGCAGCCCCATGAAGGCGGGCGTGAGGCGCACGTATTTCAGGGTGCGCGCCTGCAGCGCCGCGCCCAGGGTGCCGGCGCGGCGCTCGATGTCGCGCGGCTCGGGCGCGATGGCTTCGAGCTGGCTGGCCGGAAAGCGCAGCGAGGTCGAGTTCTGGAAGCGCAGGAAGTTAGTCACTAAGCCGTGCTGCGGCATACCGTTGCGCTTGAGCCAAATCTCGAGTACCCGCACCGCCTGGAAATATTCAAAGCGATAGGGTTCGCTGAATAGTTTTTCGATTACAGCAGGCTCGAATCGCCGCTTCGTGGCAAACATGTGAGCAGCTCCTGACCGTTGTTGTTGGAAACCACCACCAGCTGGGTAAAGCTGTTGGCGTGCACATACAGCGCCAGGAAGCGTTCGACGATGTGGGCAAAGACGTGGATGCCGCTGCCGACAAAGGCTTCTTCGTCGATGCGCAGGCGCACCTCGACGCCGCGCACCAGGCAAGTAAAGGGATTACCGGACAGCCAGGCAGTGGCCGCCTGTTGCGCAATGTCCGCAATGCCGGCGATCTGGCGCTGCGAGGACGGCGAGCGCGGCAAGTCGTACAGCGCCAGCATTTCGCGGAAGGCATCGATGCCGCCGTCGGCCAGCGACAAATGATTCAGCGACAAGTGGGAGATCAAGCGCCAGTGGGCGCTGCGGCCGCGCGCAAAGCGGTAAGAGGGCGTGGGTTTGCGCAGGAAGGCGATGCCGCGCGTGTTCGAGCCGCCCTCCAGGAACAAATCGCCGCCGGGTTGGCCATAACCGAGCAGCGCGGGCAGGTCGCGATTGCTGCAGGTCAGTTCCAGGTTCAGCGTGTCGGTCTCGACGGCGGCCGGGTCGAAATCGATGTCGACGATCGAGATCTGCGCTTCGAAGCCCGGACTTTTGTCGAGCATGTCGTCGTCGCGCCGCAGGGCCCAGTAATGGCCGTGCTGCTCGGGCGTCTGCGCGTGCTGCAGCGAATAAAACGGACGGAACTCGACGACGCTTTCGCCATGCGGGGTCTGGCGTACCAGGTTCACCGAATCGACGGCCACCACCTCGAAGGCAAAGGCGCGCCGGGCGTCGGCCAGCACCGGATAGCTGGCGCTGGCGTGGGTCAGACGGATCGGCTCGCCCCGGTGGCGGAACAAATTGATCACCGGCGTGCAGCCGAGCAGCAAGTTCGTCCTTGATAGCGTGCCCAGCATGCGGGCAGTGTTCGAATCGGGGCGGATGCCGCCCAGGGCCAGGTGCAGCGTCAGCGTCTTGCAGCCTGGCGGCAGCATGCCTGCCAGCGCCGCCAGGTCGATATCGAAGAAATTGAACTTGTCGGGAAAACAAAAGTATTCAGTCAACAAGCGGTAGGCCGCATGCGAGCGCGCCGGAAAATCGATCAGGGCATCGTCTTCATCAAAACCGGCGGGCTGGACGGGAAGCGCGGACAGCGGGAGCCAGCGGCCATTGTTGTCGGCCTCGACCCAGGCGCCAAGGCCGCGCATGAACAGGGCGTCGCGCAGGGCCGCGCAAAACGACGGTTCGCCGTCGATGAAGACGCGCAGTGCCGGAAGCGCCGCTTCGCCCTTGGTCGCCTGGTCGATGGCGCCGGCCAGGCCGAGGTGGATGCAGGCGCTCGCGCCCGCCGGCAGGCGCACCGCTTCCGGCGCGGTGATGATGGCGTCGAACGCGGCGCGGCTGATGGCGAGCGGCGCCAAATGCACCGGGTACACGGTGCGGAAGGTGCAGGGGCCGCCGCGGATCGGGCGTGTCGTCAGCTGGGTGCCGCGCGGCAGGCATGCCAGGCCCTGGGCTGGGCTGCTGTCGAGGTGGGCGATCGAGCAGGAAGGAAAGGGACGCAGGTAGTGCGGATACAACACCTCGAACAGGGCTTCGGTGAATTCCGGATAATCGTCGTCGAGGCGCTTGGCGATGCGGGCATTGAGCAGGGCGAAGGACTCGATCATGCGCTCGGTATGCGGGTCTTCGCACACTTCTCCGCTGATCAATAGGCGGCCTGCAATCTTCGGGTAGCGTTCGGCGAATTCGCGCAGGTTGCGGCGCAGGTAGCCGAGCTCGCTTTCGTAATACGGCAGTAATTGGTCCAAATCAGGCTCCCGCAGGCGCGGCGCGGCCTGCCTTGCTGATGCTGTAGCTCAGCGTTGAGGGTTGCAGCACCGCGTCGAAGTTCACCGACTCTTGCACGGTGCTGATCACAAGCAGGGCAGTAATGGAAAAGTTCAGGCGGTTGACGGTGTTCTCGCGCAGTTCCAGCGAGGCCTTGACGTTTTTCAGGCGTGGCTCATGGCGCGCGATGACGCCTTCGATGCAGGCGCAAATGTGGGCACGGTCCGTCGGACTCGACAGCGACAGATCGGCGAAGTCGATCAAGCCGTAGCTGACGATGGAGCTGGCGCATTCCGGAAATGGCTCCAGGGCATCCTCGGGCACCACCGAGCGCGTGTTCAGCAAGGCCTCGAGGTCGCGCGCCACCATGTCTTTCATGTCTTCCAGCATGGCGCGCGGCGTGTTTCCACGCAGCGGCACGCCCAGCAGCCGGTCGAATAGTCCAGGTGTAAAACCTTTCATCGGGATCCTTCCAGCTGGTTGTTGGTTCGACGCAAAACCGCATGTTGCCACGGTGTCCAGCGCCAACGTTTGAGCAACTTCACATGCGCAACTTCTGGCCCTTGTTATTGTCCTTTGAGGAAAGTTCGGCCCACATCAACAAATACTTGAGGGATGCCAGAATCATGAGCAGCAAAGTACTTTGGGGCGAAGGCCTCCTCCTGCGTCCGCAACACTTCCAGCGCCAGGACGAATACCACGAACATTGCCTGAACAAGGGCATCAAGGCGGTCCATCCGTATGCCTGGGGCGTCGAGCGCCTGCAGGTCGACCGCGAGGCGCTGGCCAGCAATGTGTTGCGCATCGTCGACCTCGCCGTGCGCTTCCAGGACGGCGAGCTGGTCGATGCACCCGGGGCCGACGAACTGCCGGATGCGGTCGACCTGGCGTCGCTGCCGCAGTCCCAGCAGAGCGTTACCTGGTACGTGGCGCTGCCGGGGCTGAAACCCTTCAATGGCAATTTCGCCCAGCCAGGGCAGGCCTCGAACACGGCGCGCTTCGTCCAGGCCAACCAGGACACGCCCGACCTGTACACGGGCGCGGCGCCGGTGCAATTGGCCTACCTGAAGAAATCGGTGTGCCTGGTCTCGGATGCCGATCCGCGCGATGCCTATATCCACTTTCCGCTGCTGCGACTGCGCCGCCTGAGTACCGGCGGCTTCGAGCTCGACCCGGCCTTCGTGCCGCCCAGCCTGACCTTGACCGCCGCCGCGCCGCTGTTCCAGCAGTTGCGGCGCCTGCTCGACGCCCTGCAGGCAAAAGTCAGCGCGCTGTATGGCCACCACCGCGAGCCGAGCAAGAACGTGATCGAATTCCGCTCCGGCGACATGAGTTCGTTCTGGCTCTTGCACACGGCCAGCGCCGCGTATGCGGAACTGACCCACCACTTCCACCACCCGGCCCTGCATCCGGAACGCCTCTACGAGCAATTGTTGGGCGTGGCGGGACGCCTGATGACCTTTTCCAAAAGCTGGACCCTGGCCGATTTGCCGCCTTATCAACACAGCGATCCCGGGCCCGGCTTTGCCAAGCTGCACACCATCATCCGCGAACTGCTCGACACCGTGATCTCGTCGAAATACTTCGCCATCGCCCTCAACGAAGTCCGGCCCAGCTACCACCTCGGCATGCTCGACTCGGGCAAGATCGACGACAAGACCACCTTTTATATCGCGGTCGGCGCCGACATGCCGGCCATCGAGCTGGTCGACATGGTGCCGCTGCGCTTCAAGGTCGGCGCCCCGGACGACGTGGAAAAATTCGTGCTCTCGGCCTTGCCCGGGGTGCGCCTGCAGTACACGCCGCAATTGCCGGCGGCGGTGCCGGTGCGGCCCGACACCTGCTACTTCATGCTGGAAGCCAAAGGGCAAATGTACGAGCGCATGATCAAGGGGCAGTCGATCTCGCTCTATGTGCCGGCCGGGATGAAGGAACTCCGGCTGGAACTGCTGGCCGTGGCGTCGTAGAAAGGAGACGATCATGTCGGGACTACTCATCACGCTCGGCGACAAGACCGCCTACGGCGCCACCCCGATCGCCGGCCAGCAAGCCACGATCGGCGCGCGCTGACGCTCGGGGCAGCGCTGTCGCACCAATCCGGCGCTGCTGGCGGAGCTGGCGGGCCGCGCCGGGCAGCATGGCGCAGCCGGCCCGGCGCAGGTCGCGATGGTGGTGGCCGACAGCGGCCAGCGCCAGGCCCGTACGCTGGAACTGATGGGCATGGTGTCGAGCGCCATGCCCCAGCTCGACGAGAGCGAAGACGTGTTCTGCGTCGGCAGCGCCAGCGGCGCCTGTGGCGACGTGTCCTTTGTGACGGCGCTGGCACTGGCGCACCACGCGGTGCTGGTCAGAGGCGCGCCGGTCCTCTGCCTCGGCAATGACGATGCAAACCACTGCAGCGCGCAGCTGCTGCGCCCGCCACCGCCTGAAATACTCGCAAGCTGACGCCTGCGGCGGCAACGCGTCCGAAGCGTCCTACACTGCCTCAGGTCGCGCGCCGATTGGCTCTGCCGCGCATCGGACTACCATCGGGTTTTCTGCATTCGCACTGGGAGAACATGATGGCAGGTAACAACGATATGGAACGCGGCAACATGGGCCGCCAGGACGATCAAGGCATGGGCAGCGGCGACCGCAGCCGCGCCGATACGCTGTCGGCGCCGCCTTCCGCCAGCGATACGAACCGCCGGCAAGAGGGCCCGGGCACGGCGCGCCAGGGTGGTTTCCCGAGCGCCTCTCCGGAAAGTAATGTGAATCCGCCAGGCGCACCGCAAAGCAGCCATGGCAGCGCCACCGGACCGATTGCGGGCGGCACGGGCGGCGCAGTGCAGGGCAACAGCCAGTCCGGCATGGGCGCGGCTGCTGCGGGCGGCAATCCCGGCACCACGATGGGCAACCCGGCCGGCGCCGGCCAGGGCGGCATCAAGGGTGTGTCGGAGGGCGATGAAGTCGAGAAGCTGGCAGAGAAAGACGATGGCGGCGTGGGTGGCGCCGACTCGCGCTGAGGTGAAAACGGGGCGGCGCGACGCCGCCAGTTCAGTGGATCAATTGATCAGCTAGCGGAGTGGAAGGAATCGAGTCTGCTTCGCTCGGCTGATAAGATCGTGCAATCCGCAGGCGCCGCATGGTGTCGGCATGCGGCAAGCTGCGTGTCGTTGGATCAGGCCAGCGCGACGGCGAGGCGCGGCATATCCTGCTGACCGCGCGCACTTGCGGCAGAACGTTCCGTACCGCCGTGCTCGCCCTTCAGGCGGAAGCGCTGCACGACTTGCTCGAGCGCACTTGCCTGGTCTTGCAGCGAGGCCGCTGTTGCAGCAATTTCTTCGACCAGGGCCGCGTTGTGCTGGGTGATCTGGTCCATTTCGCTGACGGCCTGGTGGGTCTGCTCGATACCGGCCGATTGCTCGCGGCTGGCGGCGGCGATATCGGCGACGATGTCCGATACCTTGGTGATGCCGCCAACGATGCCCTGCACCACATTGCCGGCTTCGCGCGCCAGGCTGCCGCCTTGCGCGACTTGCGCGCTCGAATCGTTGATCAGGGTCTTGATTTCACGCGAAGCCGTTGCCGAACGCTGCGCCAGGGTGCGCACTTCGCTCGCCACCACCGCGAAGCCACGGCCCTGTTCGCCAGCGCGCGCCGCTTCCACCGCCGCATTCAGCGCCAGGATATTCGTCTGGAAGGCAATCCCATCGATGACGTCGATGATCTCGACGATCCGCGCCGACGACGCCTCGATATGGCCCATCACATCGACCACCTGGCCGACCGCCACGCCACCGCGCTGTGCCGCTTGCGCGGTGGCGTTCGCCATGCTGCTCGCTTCGACCGAGTTCTCGGCATTGTTCTTCACCGTGGCCGTCAATTCTTCCATCGATGCGGCGGTTTCTTCCAGCGCCGAAGCTTGCTGTTCCGTGCGGGCGGAGAGGTCGATGTTACCGTTCGCAATTTCCGTGGCGCCGCTCGACAACAGCAGCGCACCTTCGCGCACTTGCGCCACGATGCTGTTCAGGCTGTTGTTCATGTCGTTCAGGGCACGCAGCAGCGCACCGGTTTCGGTACGGTCGTCCGCACGCACATCGATGTGGGTCGACAGGTCGCCGCCAGCCACGGTGCGCGCCAGGCCAACCGCCTGCATCAGCGGCGCCGTGATCGATTTGCTGATCACGAAGGCAAGCAGGGCGCCTGCAACAATCGCGAACACCGTCATGCCCAGCATCAGGTAACGTGCCTGCTCATACGCATGTTGCGCATGCATCGCATCGTCATGGCTCTTGTTTCTTTGCAGTTCCATGAACTGGCGGATCCCGTCCTGCCATTTCGTGGTGGCGGGGCCGGCCGTATCGAGCAAGTAACGGATGGCGTCCTGGGTATTCACCGCCGACAATTCGAGGAAGCGGTTGTTCATCGGGCGTACGGTGTCGGCCAGGGCTTCAATATCGCGGACCAACTGCTGGCCTTGCGCATCGAGCGGCATGGTTTTCAGCTTGCCGAAGGCACGGTCGTATTGTTCGCGCGCCGCCGTGATCTTCGGCTCTTCGCGTTTCGCCTCGGTTTTGTCGCTCAACAAGGCCATCGAACGGACCACGCGCGAGACGATGTGCACCGAATCCGACATGTGCTCGAGCAGCTCGATCTTTTTCATGTTGACGTTGACGATGTGCTCGGTTGCCGCATTGGTCTCGCTGATCTTCTGCAGGCCGGTCAGGGAAACGATGAGCAGGAAAAGTAGGATGATGCCAAAGCCAAGGCGCAGCCGCGCCTTGATGGTGTAGTGTAGGAAATTCATGTTCGTTTTCTTGTTAGTTCGGGTTGATCGAAGGGATCCGAACAAGGACAAGGAGGCACTGGGCGGCTGTCTTGGCGAATCAAACGACGACGGTGTAGCTTACAAGAAACAAACAGTCACTGATGAATTCGTTACTTTTATTTCCCTTAAGAAAGCGAAAAAACAACAAAATGGTGACGAAATTGACGATTTCGATGGAGAGAACCGAAAATTTAACGGTCACTAGCGAATAAGCGTTACAAAGAGGTGGCTACAGCCTTGTTGCGCCCGACGCGATAGCATGCATTTCGCCGCGCGGATCGAAGAAGATGTGTGCGCACAGGCTGCACCACCGGATCTGCATCGCCGCGTACTGTGAGCAGTCCTGTGAATGTTCAACCGATCCCTGCCTTCAATTAAACGGTAGGCAGGCCAACCTGGAAATGTCATCAGCAGTCAGCGAAAGCCACATATGAGCCAATTAGCGAGGTTGGAGTTGTTCATTAAATCGTTCGGTGAGATGGAAGCGCAGGAGCTTAAGCAAACCGTGTCGCCGCCGCATATTCAAAGTGCATCGCACATGACATCCGCGAGCGCAGCAGCCAGCTCAGCATCGTCGTCGTCCGCTACAGTCACCAAACCCGTCATTGGGAACGATGCATTGTTCAAAAAGGCGAAGGAACTATGGGTAAAGAATTGGACCGTCGAATCTGGTGCTTACGATGAGCCTTGGTCATGTTCCGGCACGCAGACCTGGTTATTGTGTTGGTGGTTGGGGGTGACCAACATGGCTGTTGGTAAATACATTAATTTACACAGGGTATCCCTAGACAAGGGTATTCAACTTCCCGTTACAAACAGCTTCAGTACAGATTATTTTCTTCTCTCCGGCGGTGGCCACGACATGACAATCATCCACCAGTTGGGAAGATGGACGCTGTTACAGTCCTGGGTAAACCATTTCCATTTGTTCCCTCATATGAACGTTGGAAACGTTGACCACAACTTGTACGGCGTCGACTATGCCGAGATCCGTGCGATGTTGACAGATGGCCGCCGGCTGGACGTGCAAGCGCTGAGCAAGCCATCGGAACCAGCAAGCTCCGAAACACCATCATCCGATGCGTTACGAGACGCCAACCAGCCGCTTTCTCGTAATCAGATCAACATGCCCACGACATGGGCATATACGAAAGTCGATCTTGGCACCAGGGGTGATGCAAGGCCAGAATGGCTAGACACGTATGACCCGAAAGAGCATTTCATTTACACCTAGGGAAGCGCTGATTTATTTGCCGCCGAGCGTGCCGCCGTCCCGCCCGACCTGAGACAACAGTGGCACGTTCGCCAGCGAACAGACGATCATGCAGAGAAGCTTTTCCGACCTCGAATACGCCGCCAAGAAAAAGCTGACGCGGCGCGACCGCTTCCTCGCCGAGATCGACAGCGTGACGCCGTAGGGCAAGCTGCACAAGCTGATCGAGCCGCACTGTTCCAAGGCTAGCGGTCCTGGCTGCCCGCCGATCGGCCTTGCCCGCATGCTGCGCATGTACGTGGCCCAGCAGTGTTTTGGCTTGTCCGATGAAGGCATCGAATATGCGATTTACGATAGCTAGGCAATCCGTGGTTTTGTCGGTATCGACCTCAATTGCGAGTCGGCGCCGGACGCGACGACGCTGCTGAAGTTTCGTCATTTGCTCGAGGCAAAAGGCATCACGCGCCAGATTTTCGACACCATCAACGGGCACCTGGCCGAGAAGGGTTTGATGATGCGTGAAGGTACTATCGTCGACGCTACCTTGATCGCCGCGCCGCCATCGACGAAGAACAGGGACGGCGAGCGCGGTCCGGAAATGCATCAATCGAAGAAGGGCAACGACTGGTATTTCGGGATGAAAGCCCATGTTGACGTGGACGCCGCTTCCGGTCTGGTGCACACGCTGATCGGCACCACCGGCAATGTCTCCGATGTGACGCAAGCACACGCGCTGCTGAATGGCGACGAGACGGCAGCGCTTGGCGATGCGGGTTACCAGGGCGTCGGAAAGCGCGCTGAGAATGTCGGCAAATCGGTGACCTGGCACGTGGCGATGAAACGCACCAAGCGCAAGGCGCTGCCCAAAAACAAGTTGGGACGCATGCTCGAAAAACTGGAGCAACTGAAGGCGAGCGTGCGGGCGAAAGTGGCGCATCCGTTCCATGTCATCAAGAACCTGTTCCGTCATCGGAAGACGCGCTATCGCGGCCTGGCCAAGAACACTGCACAACTGTTTACGCTGTTTGGCTTCGCCAATCTGGTGTTGGCTGGCCAGCGATTTACGATCACCGAAACCCGAAGTGCATCCTGAGTGCCGAAAGGCACAAGAAGTACTGCCTTTCTCGATCCGTGCGCCCCGTCAGAACGTCGATTGATCTGGACAGAGCAACCCAACTAGAAAAAAGCCCATGTGGCCAAATCATGGCACACATGGGCTACTACAGATGTGAATGTCTAACGGCGGTTATAGAGCTAAGATTTGACGTACTTCGTTCTTAGTTGACAAACATAATCCGGAGTTGACGAACATAATTCAACGTGTTCAATTGTCCTTGAGTGACAAACATTACGGACAATTTCTTCTATCCGTGTGCCACTATGGATAATTTCATCGGTGATTTTGGGTCAGGCGCGTCGTCGACTTCCCAAGAATAGTCGACCCAAAAACACTCTTAGTCTGGTCAAGGTATCTGCCTCGTCAGAAACAGGCTGCCGAAAACAACACTCGCCAGCGCACATTGTCTCGCCATGGTCAGCTAGCTTCGAACATCGAAGAGCTGCGACTATCTCCTATATGGCCCGACAGCAAAATTACCCCAGCGACCGCCAACTGTAGCGGAGTTCGAACAGCAGACAGACGCTTCGCCAGCGTTCGCTTGGGTTGCCAACCATTAGTTTGCGCAACCGCATGATACGAACCAGCAAAGCTCGCGATGATGTCCTGAGGAAATAGCCAACCTTGCCCCAGGCCCGATGGTTAGGCTTCATTCGCCCAAACCATAGGGCTTTTCAAAGTCTGGGCATTCAATTACCGATGTGTACTAATTACGAAGAGGCGGAATGGGAACGCAAGATTTACTTCGTGCAATCACAAGCAATCTGTTGCAGCGTGATCGGTTGATAAAACTGGACACAAATCTAGGTCCAAATACGCTAGTGCCACAGCGGGTAGTGGGCCGCTCGCGACTGGGTCGCCACTTCGACTTCACTGTGGATGTGGTATCCCTCTCGGGCAATATTGAGCTCAAAACGCTGATCGCGCAGCCGGTGACATTGTGGATACAGCAATCCGACAAGTCGTACCAACCCCACAACGGCTATGTATATACGGCGCGAAGGCTGGGATCGAACGGCGGGCTGACGACTTATCAACTTGGCTTCGCGTCCTGGATGCACTTCCTCAAGTTCCGACGCGACCAACGCATCTGGCAAGACAGGACCGCTGACGACATCATCACGGACGTCTTCAACGCACATCCCCAGGCTCAGGGCTTCTTCCGGTTTGCGCTCTCAAGAGCGCTACCCTCCCGTTCATACTGCCGGCAAGACGAGGACGACTGGAATTTTGTTCATCGCTTACTCGAGTCCGAAGGGCTCTTCGGCTTTTGGCGCCAAGCCCCGGACGGCAAGTCACACATGTTGGTGATTACCGACCAGCTCTATAGACTCGACCCGCTGTCACCCAACACGATTTCATTCTATCGAGGTGATACACGCAGCGAAACGGATGCGCTGGTGCAATGGTCGGGCACGCGCACCCTGCAAAGCACGACGTTGACAACCCGCACTTTTGACTACAAGAGTCCGTCGGCATCATACAACCCGAAAGGCACAAGTACGCCAACGATGGCAAATCAGGGGGTGTTGCCGAATCAGGCAGAGGTGTACGAGTACACCGGGGCGTACACGTACGCAAAGCAGGATCGGGGCGATCAGCTGTCCAGGATTCGGATTGAGGAATGGGAATCGCGGGCTAAGCGGTTCTTCGGCGTAGGCAGCGTGCGCAGAATCGACGCGGGACGGCGCTTTTTCCTGGCCGGGCACCCCGACCATGATCAGGATCAGGCGATTCAGAAAGAATTCGCAGTGATCGAAACGGTCTGGGCGATCGCGAACAACCTGCCAATGGTCGGCAATCGATCGGCGTTCCGCCATACCTTGCAAGACACCATCGACAAAATGCGTGCGCGCCATGAAAGCGATGCGAAATCCAGCGTTTCTGACGTAATTGGCACTGAAGGCTTCTACCTTACGGAGATCGAAGCGCAGCGTACCACCGTTCCATATCACAGCCCATTCGAACACCTTAAACCGGAGACTCACCTGGAATCCGCGATTGTGGTGGGTCCGGAAGGCGCGGAGATCTACACGGACGAGCTGAACCGAATCAAGGTGCGGCACATCTGGGACCGTCTTAATGGCGATGACGAAAAAGCCTCATGCTGGGTGCGGGTAGCACAGACGGATACAGGAAGTGGGTATGGCGCGGTCCACATGCCGCGGGTAGGGGAAGAGGTTCTCATCGATTACATCGGCGGAGACTGCGACCGGCCGGTGGTGACTTCGCGCCTGTATAACAACGCAGCGACGCCGCAGTGGCATTCAAACGGACTGCTATCGGGGTACCGATCGAAGGAGTACAGCGGTAACGGTTATAACCAGCTCGTGATGGACGACTCGACTTCGCAAAACCGGGTCCATTTGTATTCCAGCAGTTTCCAGTCGCATTTACATTTGGGATACCTAATCGAGCAGTCCGGTAACGCGCGCGGGGCATTTTCGGGCAATGGTTTCGATCTCAAATCGGACGCTTATGGCGCCATTCGTGCCGGGCACGGGTTGTTGATCTCGACCCATTCGCCAGCAGTCAACCAGCCGCTAAAGGTCACAGCCGCGACCGAGCAGTTGGCGAGCGCAGAAAGCGTGTTCGAACTGGCTTCCCAATCAAGTTCTTCGAATCAGGCCGAAAGTTTGGCCGAGGGGCACGATGCGCTGAAAAAATTCACGGATGCAACGCAGTTCAACGTAACGGGGAGCGCAGCGACTGGCGGGCGGAGAGGCGGGGGCGGTAGCGGCAATGCGAACGGCTTCTCGACGCCCATCATGTTGATTGCGAGTCCCGCTGGCGTTGGCATATCGACACAGGATTCAACCCAGCTCACTGCCAATCAGCAGATCAATATCGTGAGCGGCAAAAACACGCAGCTAGCCGCTGGCAAATCTCTTATCGCAAGCGTCATGGAAAAGATCAGCCTGTTCGCGCAGAACGCCGGTGTAAAACTATTTGCTGCAAAGGGAAAGGTTGAAATCCAGGCACAGGGAGATGCGATGGCCCTGTCCGCACTTAAGGACGTGACGATCACAAGCTCCGGCGGGAAACTGGTGCTCTCCGCCGACAAGGAAATTTGGATCGGTGCCGGTGGCTCATATATCCGGATAACAGCCGAAAAGATCGAGAACGGCACGTCGGGGCAGATTCTGGAGAAGTGTGCGTCTTGGGACAAGCTGAGGGCATCGTCGATGCACCTGCCCGCGCAGGTTACCAGCGTTACAAAAGGATGTTCGTGGAAAACCGCAGCAGCGTCCGCCGATAGCGCGTCAAGCGTCGTACTGGAGTAATGCATGAACTACCCGCAAACCGGAGGGACTTCGCATCCCGAGAGCCCGCCCACGTCGCCCGCGATGGACGAAGACGCACAAATCAAATCGTTGAACGCCAGCCTGACGGAGTGGTTCAGCCGGCATAAGGACATGCGCTGTTTCCTTGCCGTTGACCCAAGCCTTAGAGACTTGACCAGTGACGATGTCGATACCAGGGCGCCATTTGCCAACCTGGCTCGAGCTGACGTGCTCATCGATCATGATGCGTTTCCCGAGGCACACCGTCCGTATCTTCTAGAACTGGATCTGTCGACCCCCGAAGGCGTTGAGGCGCTGGCGCAGAGTGTCCGTATTGCATTTGAAGACCGGCTTCTGGACTCCATGGCTGAGGGTCTGGGGCAGCGGGTCGGTGGCTGGTTAGCGAGCTCTGCTTCGCTCGACGACGTTACCGCGCACTGGTCGCGTCTTATTCTCCAACGCAATGACAGCGGGCAGGCCTGCGTGCTGCGTTTCTACGACTCACGTGCCCTGGCATTGCTCTGGACCGTTCTGTCGCCAGTGCAGCAGCAAGCCATGCTCGGACCAGTGAGAGCATGGCACGTCCTCGATGCGGGTGCCAGACCGATCGTCCACTTAGCGTCTTCGGATCCGCGTGCGAACTTCATGTTGTCAGCCGAACAGTGGCAGGAAATTCAGCGGCACGGTCACGTCAATCGGGCGCTTGCGCTGCACGCACGGACGTGTGGCCGGCAACCTGAGCCCAACGAAATCAAGGTGGCTGTTGCTGCGGCTGCGCGGGCCCAGAGATACGGATTGATCGACCGGGACGACTGGGTGGTGTTTATCGGTCACGCGCTCTCGTGGCACCCGCAATTCGATTTGCATCCAAAGGTGCTGCAGCTGTTAGCCCATAGGGCACGGGACGATTTTTATACCAGTGAAATCGAACAGCTGTCGGCCAACGAGATCGACGAAATTCGCCAGGGATCCTGGCATCAGCGTCTGGGCGCTTCGGCTTCCCAATAAGACACACGTGCAAATGGGATTAATACGGCGACAAAGTATGACAACAAATGACCAGAAATGCATAAACTGCGAAAAAACCGGTCTGCCGATCCTGCCGGTGCGTTATTCGGTGCTACCCAAGAACGTGAAAGCAGTGATGCCTGCGGGGATCAGCGGCGTGCGGGTCACGGATATTGCGCTCGATGCACATCACTACGGGCTACGCACGCTACGTGAGGGCTGGGTCTATCTCTTCTATGAAGCCGGCCCGCGTGGCAATCGATACTGGGAAGTATTCAAGGTAACGCCGGACGGACGCCTCTGGAAGCAGACATTGCCCCTGCCCCGGATGCCGATCACCCATCCGGCATGTGCACAGCGCGCGATTGCAGTCCCGATGGATGTGATTGCGATCGAACGTCCGGAAAAGTGCACTGACCGTGTCTTCGTGGCGTTTTCAGAGCACGCCTGGCACAAGGAGGTCTTCGATCGATATGCCTCAGATAACACACTGATGCAGGCACGAATGCAGTTCATCGAGCCATCGAAGTGGATCACTAGCGGCACGGACGCCAACGAACATGCAATCGTCGCGACGGCGCAGGCGATTGACGACGTCATCGAGTACATGCCCGGTTTCGACCCGAAACTGCTGGCCCTTCCCGATGACAAGCGGTCCTTCAGCGACGAAAAGGGGATCTACAAGGACGACTGGCTGAAGCGCGAGGTGACGCGCTACCCCACCTATATCAGGCAGGCCTCGCCGGCCTCGGCGAGTCAGGCGCTCGTGAAGCTGATGAAGCAGATTGGCACGAAGGGCCAAGGTTCCGGCGACGGCGATTCGAATCATCCGCCGATGATGCTTGCCCTATGGGACAGCATCGGCAATGTACATGAGCTGAACGGCTTCCGTGGCGATCCGGCTTCGTGGTTCGATCTCTACGTCACAAAGGAACGCCCGCTGCAGGTCGGCGCGCTCCAGGGCATCGATGCCGCCCATGCCATTGTCCAGTCGCGTACCGATCAGGATTTGCAGAGCCGGGAGGCGATGGCGCAGCAGGCACATGCCATGAGCCCGCTTGGCCAGCCGGAGGCGCAGAGCGCACTTGCGGCACAGCGCGCCCGCGCCTTGGCGAGCGCCGCCCCGGGGAGGGCAGCACAGATCAATGCCTACTATGACGACATGAGCTGGATGGCTGCCAACAATGTTCCCGCCAGCTACCAGCGCAGGCTTGTCCAGTTGGCGGAATCGACTTCGGCCGCCAGCGCCAACTCGAGAATGCTTTATACCGGTGCGCAGCACGATCAGCTCATGAGCGGTGCGCGGGTCTACGCACAAGCTCAACCCGGCGCGCATGACCGGAACCTTGCGGCGATGCGGAGTTATAACTGGTCAAAGTACGAGGCGAGACTCAAGCGTCAGGATGTTGAGAGTTTCCGAAAAAAGTATAAGGCGCTTCAATCCGCAGTCTTCGATCTGCAAGAGTCACGTAGTGCCGATGTCGGCAAATGGCTACAGGCGAAGTTGCTTTTCGATACGCTCGAGGATTACCAGTCGACGGATCCGGTTGATGCCGCCGCGTTCGAGCTGGTGATCAGCGATGGGTTAGCAGGCATTGGCTCCACGCCGAAGGGCAAAGCGATCCTTGATGCGCTCGTTACACAATGGGACCCTACCCAGCCGGGGAGCCTGGTCTGGAGGGTTGTTGCGATGAACCAGAAGGACGCCCGCCAGGAGCTTGGACAACTGCTGAAAACTGCTCTGGCAAAGAAGGACATGCCACTGGAGTCGGGGCAGGGCCAAACGAGCACAGGGAACAGCCCTGGCGTCGCTGCGGTGATCTCCGCTTCGGGAATGATCGGCAAACTCAACGGTCACTACAAGAACCTTGCAAAACTGGCGCTCGAAAGTGATCCGAAGAAGATTACACCGCTTGGAGCACTGCTTAAACGATTGGAAGTGGACCGCTTCGGTCTCACGGTCGGTGATGCAATCTTTGCCAAATTCCGTATTAACCAGCTTGGCGATTTTGTTGGAGAGAAAATTGTCCAGACCGTCCTGCTTCAGCGTGCTGGCATTTCCTATTCCGATTCCATGGCACTGGTTCGTCAGCAGGCCAAGCTGGAAATGCTGAGCCGCCGAGAGACGATCGAACGCCTGTTAAAGGCACGGTCACTGTTGCGCACAGGTGCGCCAGCCAATGCGCCCAGAGCGACGCAGGCACTGTATGACGTATGGAACGCGATGGAGTCGACCGACGATGGCATAAAAGCGTTGAGATCAAGCCGCATCGCGGTAGTTGCTGCGCTACTCGAGGCAGTCAATTTCTACAAGCTCATGACGGGTGCGCCGGACAGGGATACCAAGATCAGACTGGTGCAATCGGGTGCTTCAATGCTGTCGTCGCTGATCACCATCACAATGACGCCGTATTACGGAGCGCTAAAGAATTCCATCCGTTCGCAGAGTTGGAAGCTGGTGGGTGGGGGGCTGAGCAGTTTCGGTACTTTTATCTCTGCCTGGATAGACACAGAGAAGGTGTCTGATGCTTTCGACAGAAATAAATATGGTTCACTCGGAATTTATACCGCAAAAGCAGTAATAGGTGGGGCAGCGGGGATGGCAATTCTGATTGACGCGACAAGTACAGCAGCACCTTTGCTTAAAAAATTGGCGCAACGGTACGGAACGGTTGTCGTCATCGAAGCCGTAGAAATAGCTACCAAGCGAGTGATCGCCTTGGCAGCCCTGCGAATTGTCGGCATGCTGGCCGGCTGGGAAGCAACGATAGGGCTGCTTGTGCTTCAGGGGATGGCAGACTGGCTCACGCCAAACGAGCTGGAAAGCTGGTGTTCGCGATGTGCTTTTGGCACCGGGCAAGAGACAACACTCCGTATCACGGATCATAGTGTTGCACGCTATACGGACCCTTCCCAGCAGGAGAAGGATTTTGTTAATGCCATGACCAAGCTCTCATGAAAAAACACCAACCGAACAATTCGATGGTATTGCTCCGAGGAGCGATCTCGGGACTCAACCGATCGCGCCGCAGCCACGACTTCGTGCTGACCGAAGTTCAGCATCAGCAGGTCGGCGTCACAGCAATAGCGGCCTCGGCCATGGGTATGGGTGCGACAGGTATTGGCCTGATCGGCATGGCCGGAAATGCTGATGAAGAAGCTGACTGGGTCGAGTTCGAACTCGACGGCAAGCAGGTGAAGGGTTGGTTCTGGATGATGCCCATGCGTAACGGCGACACCGTTGAGGTTGTGGCGGAGCCGACGGGAAAAGATCATTACGTCGCGTACGCAGTCAAGCGCGACGGCGATGACCTGCTTGCCGTGTATCCGCATGTCACAGCCGGGAGAAAGGTGCACTACCGTAAATCAGTAAAAGCCTGGCTTTGGTGCTCCTTTTTTGCATATTTAATTCTTCCATTATTCCTCGTGATGCAGAGAGGAGTAGAAACGTTGCTTGACAAAAACATGCAGTCTTTTTTGCTAGTTGGGTTCGTTTCTTGGCTTCTAATTTCTGCAGTAATGGCGTTCAGAATTTCTCGAAAACTTATGGGGTTTGTCAGGATTGCAGAGGTAACTTTTAAAACATTTGGTTGGCCAGATGTAGAAAACATCGATCTGCGACAAACATCAAAAGAAAATCGTCGAGAAAACAAGCTATCCAATTTTGGAAACCTGTATTTCAGATACAAATAGCGCTGCTTTTAAATAAAAACTTGCGGATGCCATCGCCAGAGCACTCATGAGGAACCAGGAACCGAACAATTCGATGGTATTGCTCCGAGGAGCGATCTCGGGACTCAACCGATCGCGCCGCAGCCACGACTTCGTGCTGACCGAAGTTCAGCATCAGCAGGTCGGCGTCACAGCAATAGCGGTCTCGGCCATGGGTATGGGTGCGACAGGTATTGGCCTGATCGGCATGGCCGGAAATGCCGATGAAGAAGCTGACTGGGTCGAGTTCGAACTCGACGGCAAGCAGGTGAAGGGTTGGCTTGGGATGATGCCCATGCGTAATGGTGACACCGTTGAGGTTGTTGCAGAGCCGACGGGAAACAATCGTTATGTGGCGTACGCAGTAAAGCGCGACGGCGATGAGTTGCTTGCGGTGTATCCGCATGCTACAGCCGGGAGAAAGGTGCATTACCGTAAATCGGTAAAAGTCTGGATGTGGTGCTCCCTTCTTTCGTATCTGATTCTTCCATTGCTCTTTGTGATGCAAGAAGGATTCGGGATTTTACTTAATGCGGACATGCAGTTCGGTTTGCTGATTGTGTTCACATTTTGGATTCTGATTTCTGCAATGATGGCATTCAGGGTTACTCGAAAACTCATGGGTTTCGTCCAGATCGCAGAGCTCATTTTCAAGACGTTTGGTTGGCCAGATGTAGAAAACATCGATTTAAGGCAAACGTCAAAGGAGAATCGTCGAGAAAACAAGCTGTCCAATTTTGGCAACCTTTATTTCCGCTACAAATAGCCATGCTCTTCACCGATAGGAAACGTCCAAGGCACGTCCTCGTTTTCGAAATATAGACCGTATCCATCTGAACAGCACCAGCAATTTGATCCGCGCGAGAACGTTAATCATGATCAATCTCATACGCCTTGGTGACGACACCAATCACGGCGGTAAAGTCATCACTGCCTCGTCAACAATGCGTTTCGATAGCCGTTTTGTGGCACGGAAGGGCGATGAGGTATCGTGCCCGCAACACCCCGACGTGAAGCCAAACCTGATCGAGGAAGGCGACGAGTCGCTAACCGATGATGGATTTCCGATTGCTCTGCACGGGCATTGTGCCACCTGTGGTTGTCAGCTGATTTCGAGCCTGGTGTAGGGGTGGCGCACAAGCGCAGTGGCTTTAGTATCGCAGGAGGAAAGGAAGCTGGAAATGAAAAAACATGAACCGAACAATTCGATGATATTGCTCCGAGGCGCGATCTCTGGACTTAACCGATCGCGCCGCAGCCATGACTTCGCGCTCACCGAAGTTCAACATCAGCAGGTCGGCCTCACCGCGATAGCGGCCTCTGCCATGGGTATGGGTGCGACGGGCATTGGCCTGATCGGCATGGCCGCAAACACCGATGAAGAAGCGGACTGGGTCGAGTTCGAACTCGATGGTAAGCAGGTGAAGGGTTGGCTCTGGATGATGCCCATGCGCAACGGAGACACCGTTGAGGTTGTGGCGGAGGCGACGGGAAACAATTTTTATGTGGCGTACGCAGTCAAGCGCGACGGCGATGATTTGCTTGCCGTGTATCCGCATGCCACAGCCGGGAGAAAAGTGCATTACCGTAAATCGATAAAGGCGTGGATGTGGTGCTCCACTCTTGCATGTTTGATTCCTATATTGTTCATCGTGATGCCAGAAGGATCACTGCCTCGTCAACAATGCGTTTCGACAGCCGTTTTGTGGCACGGAAGGGCGATGAGGTATCGTGCCCGCAACACCCCGACGTGAAGCCAAACCTGATCGAGGAAGGCGACGAGTCGCTAACCGATGATGGACTTCCGATTGCTCGGCACGGGCATTGTGCCACCTGTGGTTGTCAGCTGATTTCGAGCCTGGTGTAGGGGTGGCGCACAAGCGCAGTGGCTTTAGTATCGCAGGAGGAAAGGAATCTGGAGATCGATGGCCCTGGTGGCCATGTAAACGAGGACTCTGGTCCCGAGATCCGGGAATTTTACGCGCAAGCTAGCTTCATGAAGGGAAAAGCCAACTTCGGATGTTTATGAAGTTGGCGGTAATGCGGCAAGCTGCCTTCCTTAACAGCCCGCTATCAGCACAGAAGTTCGTCCCGAACTTGCGGATAATTCTTTCAATTTGGGCTATTGCGGAGAATTTACATACTTGAGGTCTGCTCGTCCGTTGAGATTGTCAGCCGCCTGCCCCGGATCTTATTCCACCGTCACCGACTTCGCCAGATTACGCGGCTTGTCCACGTCAGTCCCGCGTGCCAGCGCCGTGTGATAAGCCAGCAATTGCAGCGCCGCCACGTGCAGGATCGGCGACAATTCTCCGTAGTGCTCGGGCAGGCGGATCACGTGCAGGCCGTCGCCCGAGGTGATGCGCGAGTCGACGTCGGCAAACACATACAGTTGGCCGCCGCGGGCGCGCACTTCCTGCATGTTCGACTTCAGTTTTTCCAGCAGCGCATCGTTCGGGGCGATGGTCACGACCGGCATCTCTTCGGTCACCAGCGCCAGCGGGCCGTGCTTCAGTTCGCCCGCCGGATAGGCTTCGGCGTGAATGTACGAGATTTCCTTCAGCTTCAGCGCGCCTTCGAGGGCGATCGGGTAGTGCATGCCGCGGCCCAGGAACAGGGCGTTTTCCTTGCGGGCGAATTCTTCGGCCCAGGCGATGATCTGCGGCTCCAGCGCCAGCACCGAGGACAGGGCGACTGGCAGGTGGCGCATCTGCTTCAGGTGCTCGGCTTCTTCTTCATCAGTCAGGCGGCCATTCACTTGCGCCAGGGTCAGGGTCAGCAGGAACAGCGCGGCCAGCTGGGTGGTAAATGCCTTGGTCGAGGCCACGCCCACTTCCACGCCGGCGCGGGTGATGTAGGCCAGTTCGCATTCGCGCACCATGGCGCTGGTCGACACGTTGCAGATGGTCAGCGTGTGCGGCATGCCCAGGCTGCGCGCATGCTTGAGGGCGGC
>Ga0265797_10001737_pt1 | contig 37972 bp, 39 predicted proteins | sample P2T30metagenome_FD_192433 | JGI IMG/M metagenome (GOLD analysis project Ga0265797, IMG submission 192433) | Plant litter microbial communities from East Loma Ridge, Irvine, California - P2 T30 | ecosystem: Environmental > Terrestrial > Plant litter > Unclassified | place: USA: California...
TGGCGCCCGGCGCCGGCTTCTCGTACAGCTCGAGCCAGTTTCTCACGCCGTTGTTCGCGCGCATTGTGTCGCGACAAAATCGGTCCGTATCTTCACCCGGTTCGGTGCCTCGCTGGCGGTCACATGCGATCCAGCTGGGAGATGTCAGGTACGGTGTAGCCCATGTCAAAGGTGCAAAAGCTTCGAGATGTTCGGATGTTGCCGTCATGGTAGAAAGCGGAGAAGTGGTGTACTGTGTCCAGATCGCAACCAGTGCATCAGAGTCTTCCTCTTTATCCTCATTTTCACACTATTCTCGTCAAGATGTGTGATTAGTACTGAATCAAGCGCTGATGGGCGTCTTTCTGTAAAAGGTAGATTGCTGATGGTGTCTTTCCAAAAAGGTTGCTTGTAAGACTGTGGCGCAAGGCTTTGGTGTGCTGCGCAGAAGAACCGCCGGATCAGAAGCAGGCGGCAGCAGCCGAGGTAGAAATATCAGTCATGCAGCTGATTTTGGCTCCTGCGCGACTTCGTGAAGCCAACATGCTATGATTGGAAAAATGCAGCATCGGCAGTACTGTACTGGATGATGCAGGTGGTCGAGTGTGCAGGAGCAAGCTGCTAGGTGGAGGCGCGCATTCTTAGCGCGTGTCACGAAGAGTGCTGCAACTAGCACTTGGCCTCTCCACCTCCCACAACCGCCAACGCGTGTTCGCATCAGATGTCTTGTCTCCCTCTAGTTGGCGACTACGCTTACTCATACTGAACCGGCATGCATATGCAGTTTCTGACATTCTGAAGGCCTACAGATGGCGATTGCGCCACAACAATGCGACATCCTACCAATGCTGGACTGGGTTATCTCGTTTCGACAGCGGCACACACCACATCGCCTCAACCGGCATCAGGCTGAGTAACTTAACAGATCACTGCAACAAAGACTCATTTGGTTACCCATCCTAACGATTACTATACATTGGCAAACTCAACCGCTAAAATGCGGATTTCAATGATGCCGCAGATGCCTCTCCCAGTCACGTGCTGCTTACTATCTTCGTGTAATCGCTCTACAGAACCTATCATCGCGGAGAGAGCGTGCCGAAACATGCCGGTAACTTATTGAACATGATCGCCATGCGGAAGCCGATGCATCAGATGCCTTTGCGGCACTCAAAGTGTCGCCAGTTGCGCAGGCCGATTATAGAGCATGGCACCACGGGCACCGATGCGGTGGATGGACAGTTTAGTACAAGAGAAGGCGCTCGTTGATGAGCAACGCATCATCAACCAAACTCTATCTCACTCAGCACGAGAAACAAGTCGCGACGAAAGGTGTTATTATGTCTAGCCCCATTAAGAACGTCATTATCCTAGGAGCATCCGGTTCTGTTGGTGCACCTATACTTGACGCGCTCCTCGCGGAACCCTCCTTCAACGTAACCATTGTCAGCCGCGCATCCTCATCAGCCTCCTTCCCATCTCACATCCCCATCATCAAGATCTCGGACGCGTTCACTACCGAAGAGCTCACTGAAGCCTTCAAGGGTCAAGATGCAGTCGTAGTCGCGTTATCCACCAGCCCAGTCACCGCGGGCGGAAAAGATGGTCTAGTATTCCGCCTCATCGACGCTGCACTTGCAGCAGGCGTAAAACGCTTCATCCCCAGCGAATTCGGCGCCAACAACCTCGATCTCCGGGCTCGCGCCCTCGTACCGACATACGACCTCAAGGGAGAAATGCTGGAGTATCTCATCAAGACATGCGACGAAAGCCACGGCAAGATGACGTGGAGCAGCATTTGTTGCGGTAGTTGGCTGGACTGGGCTCTCGATCCGTCAAAGTCTGGTAACTTCCTCGGCATCGATGTGAAGGGGAGGCAGGCGACAGTGTACGATTCTGGAAGTAAGCGCTTCGCTGTCACGAGTAGCAAGAACACTGGTCTTGCTGTTGCAAGAGTCTTGGTCTATCCTGAGTTGACCGCAAACAAGCAGATCTTCTTATGTGACTTCACGGTCAGCACCAGGCAGATTGTCGAAGCACTGGAAGTGGAGACTAAGACCAAGTTTCACGTCGAGGAGAAGGAGAGCGGCCCGGAGATCAAGCAGTTCCGAGAGAAATTCGAAGCAGGGGATTTGAATGCAGCGTTTCGGTTGTTGGCAATCAGTCTTGGGGCTGATGTAGACGTTGGGTATGATTTCGAGGCTGAACAAAAGATCTGGAACAGTAAGCTAGGGCTTCCCAAGGTGACACTCGAAGAAGTGGTTCGTGAGGTTGTAGATCTGGCGGCCCGCTCTTAGGAGCAGCAGAGGTGGAGATGGGTTTGGAAGGGAACATGAAAGATACAATTCTCTAATATATACCTCCTCTCCTCACAGCCATGGCACACCACACAGTTCTATTCTCCCACTCTCTACTCTCCCCTAGATCGTCTTCACCGGCCCACCCGGCGGCGTATACCCCCTCTGCCCCGCCTGCACCTGCCAAAGCTGCACAAGCACCCCCTCCTTATCATCCGGATTATACGCCCCCGGCAGTCCCACACCGCCCGGCAACCCCTTCTCCCCATTCCCACCCACCCTAATCTGCACACACGCCGGATAAAACTGCGCCCCCATCCTCGTCCCCGCAACATGCAGCCCCAGTATCTCATGCCTGAGCAGATACTCACCGGGCTTCAGGCCAGCGGGTATGGTAACGGTCCAGCTGGCGCCTTGCTTGGCGAGGTAGTCGGAGCCCCAGGGAGGGGATTTGCTGGTGTCGTAGCCCATTTGATCGAATTTGACCCAGGGGGTTCCGGTGTCGCCTTTGAAGGTTGTGCAGTTTGTGCCGCAGGAGGCGAGGTAGTTCATTACGGGGCCCGAGTGAGAGGAACCCCATTGGTCCCATTGGAGTTTGCTGGGTGGATGTCAGCGTGAGTGTCGAAGTCGGAGATGGTGTGTTGATGCTTTTCATCCAGCAGAATACTAGGGAGGAGAGCAGGAGAAAGAAAGAACATACACCTTATCCCCCGGCATAACCGGTATAACGCCTTTCGCTGGCAGGTTACCTCCCACATTGCACGTAATGTCTTTGGACGTGAAGTCAGGAACCGGTCCGTTATCTTTGATGCGACGGGCGTAGCGAACGGGTTCGGGAGTGAGGTAGTCGTCTTGGCCGACTTGCCAGGCTAGGTAGTTGGCTCCGCCATTGACAGAGATGGACTTCAGGTAGCCGTGAGCGGATGCGGAGGTGATGAAACCGAGGAGCGAGATGGCAGAGACGAACATGATGATGGTATTGAGCGAGCTGCAGTGGATAGCAGCTGGTTGTGTTTGATCTTGTTGACCGTGTTTTCGTCGCTGAATGTTGTGGTTTATATACTGGAATAGTCGAGTCCTTTCTCAGTACCATCTGCATGTAGTCCTGCAGTGTAACGACGCTCAACCCGGAATCCGTAGATTACCACAATGCTTGTTTAGCGATCGCCTGCCGCTTTTTGGTGGATTATTCCATGTTAATTCTAGAAGGCGTGGACGTGACTCAATTTAGATTGGGCGCATATTGCTACATGGCGGAGTGGCTCCTCCGTGTCCAGATTGGGCGGCAAGGCGGAACGTCGGACGTCGTTTCAGTCTTCGTAGCACATCGGAACACGGTGTGGCAAAACGGGCTGTGAAAGGTTGAAGTCATTGGAAGAGATTTGATAGATTGTTTCTATGTTGCTCATGAACTCGGCGAGGTAGCAACGTGAAGATCACGTGCAGAGAAAGTACTTGTCTGCAGATAGATCTATACATCGCCCCGGACGCCATGCATACCAACCATCAGTACCTGCTGTATCTTTCCCAATGATGCCTAGCACTCGAAGTAGCAGGTCGAAAGCCTGTCCCAATAGTCCCGGTCCTGGTTGACCCACTCAGTGCGGTTGCACGAAGCATCCTTCCAGCCCTTGAAGCTATCGTCGAACTCGATAGTACCGACCATACCGCCAGTATACTGGAACTTGAACCACTCCCAGTGCGCACCAGGAGTCATGTTGATCCACCTGAGGCTGAAGGTGTCGGTGGGCTTGAAGAGACCGTGGATCTTGAGTGCTTGGCCCGGTGGCTTGCCGTCGATCGACTTTCCGTTGAGCATACCCTTGAGAGGCTCACCGTCATCCCAACTGCGTGATGTTAGTGTATGTAATACTGTCATGAATGGCAAGCCGGTCATGGTGAGAGTAGTCTACGTACGTCATGCCTTCGATGGTCTTGTTCTGGCCGTCAGACAGGGCGACCCAGACGGTGGTGTCGATATCTTGCGGGTTCTGGGGCTTCTTCTCGACGATGTTGAGGTAGAGGTAGCACATGCCGTGAGAAGGTGGATCTTGTCTCGCGACGGCGTCGGAGGTCAACATGGCAACATCGGAGGATGCAGTGGGCACCGCAGCAGTGTTGGCGACGTTGCAGATGCTCAGGACAATTACCAAAGCGGTGTTGAGGAGCTTCATCGTGAAGGAGGTGATGTACCGTCGGTTGTGGTGTGCTTTTGTTTTAGAGAGTGTAGGAAGGCTGGTTGCGTCAAGGGAGGGAAATTTGCAGAGGTGCAGAGAGTTTTGGACGGCAAGAGATTACAATAGCAGTAAGCGGTGAAAACGCGGATTCGATGTGAAGCCCGCTAGAATATTGAGAGCCGACTGCGGAAGGCACGACTAGCGGTGACGTCGCGTAAACACAAACAATCAGCTCACCAAAAATGCACCAGACGCGCTGCCCATACTTTTCGTAAAAAATACACAAACACGCCGAAATAGAAAGCTGATTCGCTGTCATCAAGAGCCCACTTCCATATCATACAATCTTCGCTCCAAACGCCAATGTAATGCAAATCACAAACGGCTGGCCCAGACGGAGCTTTCCAGCACCGTAAGAGAGGGAGTCATTGAGCGACGATATCCACCAGGATGATTAAGTATTAAGCAAAGGTCGTGTTACGTTTCGTGCTTCCTCGTCAATCTCCTCTTGCGTTGGGGGTGTCAAACGAACACTTCGGAGCCAGCCGTACCACCGTCAAACGTGCTTGTAGATAACCGGGCTCTTGGGTGGGGTGTCCACATTGATCGAGTCTACCCTCTTCCTGGGGGTGCCGCTGGGTGAGCCCGAGCCCACGTTGTCGTACTCGTACCAAACGCCTTTGACTCGCCTGTTCAGCTTCCGAGGAGGTGGGCTGATGCGGGTTGCGAGAGCGTTGAACGAGCTAGTGGATAGTGACTGGTTGCTTGCGGTATCAGAAATGACATTGGAAGTGAACTGTGTGACCGAGTCGCCAAGGTTCTCGATAGTACGCATCATACCCTGGCAGGTCTGTGACAGCTCGATCTGGTTCTTGGATAGAGTCTGGAGTTGAGAAATGGTCGTCTTGAGTATGTCCTTGGTCTGCTCCTGAGACTTGCGCGTTTGCTCTTGAGATTTCCGTGTCTGTTCTTGCGATATTCTGCTCTGCTCGTGCGACTGGAAGGATGTGTTGGACAGGGCAATGTAGTGTGACGCGTTCTGATCGACAAGCGCTTGAAGCTTGATTTGGGATTCGGAGATGGCCTTGATCTGGATACTGTTCGACTCGTTGATCTCTTGCATCGCTTGTAGGCCTGTTGATTGCGCGACCGATAGCGCGTGGACTTGCTCGGCATTGCTCTCGACTATACTTGCCAGCTGGGTCAGACTCGCCGCCAGGCTGTCGATAGCCGATGTGCTCGCCTTCTCTTCGCATGTGTGCGGAGGCGCGACGGCGGGAACACCGTTCGCATGTTGCAGGGGTAGGACAATCGGCGGGCACGTCGGGCTATCCTGGCATGTGTAGAACCACTTGTTCTGAATATCGGAGAACCTGGGGTCTTCCATTATGAGCTCCATGTCTTCGCTCCTGACCACGAAATACTGCGGGCTCGGTCGCGACGACGACGTATATTCCTGCTGGACCAGGTTCCACCATTGCGTGCAGACGGCGGCCGAGGCGAAGGTGAGGATGTATGGAGGAGATGCAGGATAGTCGCTCTATAGCACAAATCAGTACGCCGTTGTTGGCCGGTCGAAGGCACACAGTGCAATTGGCATCACTCACCCTCTGCGCATAGGCATAGAACAGATTCCCACCCTCTTCCATCTCAACCCTCTTTTCCTGGGCCGGCCGGCTCTGGCTTCGTTTGCGCGGCGATAGTGATCCAGTCGCTGGTGGGGTGTCGGTGTTCATCATCAGTCCAGCAGCGAGCGAGATGCTCGGCTTCTTCCTCATGTTCTGAGGCTTTCGCTCCGGTGATGTCTGTCGTCGACTATGACTGTGTATGCGCTTCTCGAAGTTGGAACTGGAAGACTCAAAGACAGCCTGCGACATGGAAGATTCCATGAGCGCGGCGAAATCAGGCATGCTCTGTGGACGCGACATGTCTGGATGGGACGGCGATTCGGGTTCGGAGGTACAGTGGCAGCAGAAAGTATCGTCGAAGTTATTGGCCAGGTGACACCTAAACGACATAAAGAGACATATGGACGACACAATCTCTTGAAAGCCCAAGAACAAATAAAACACCAAGGGACCGGGGAGGGGCTGGTGAGCTATGGTAGTGTATGAGGTTGCGGCTGGCCGTCATCCCTGTCGATGACCTCACAGTACCACGGCTTTACTGGGATGCGCGTGCGCTTGAGGGTTCTGTACCAGCGGAAGACGGGAAGTCTAGATGTCAATGGATGTCAATTGTCTCATCGCATGCTAGCTCCCTGGCTCGCGGGAAAAGCATCGCAGCGAACGAGGAGCTCCAGCCTGCTCGACACGAGAGGACGCGCATGTTGTTGCTACCCATCAAACGGTACCTGTCTCATTAGCGAATGCAGGGGGCTGCGCATCAGGATCGCGACTTCAGGGGGGAAGAAGGAACGTCCTCCGCCTGGAAATAGGTGGACTTTAGGCCGCGGCTCGTAGAACGAGATAGCCGGTGCGATGTAGTTGGTTCGCGATGCACTGGGGCGGAGCCCGGAGCGAAGTTTGGCGCGGCAGCTGGCAGTGGGGCGTGACGTCGCGCACGTGCGGGTCGCAGGCGCAGAGCTTCCAGCGTCCTTGGAAAAGACGTTATGCACACGATTATAGACATGCTTCGGCGATAAATGTGTTTCTTGCAGTCCCATCGCGGTGTGGGCACTCGAAAAAACGCGTGTATCTCTGTGGAGAACATGTCGATCTGATTGGCCGAGGTAAGCAAATGGGCGTGGGTTTTCTTTTCTTAGAAACAAACTACATCAGCCTCTTCATTTCGACATCCTGTTTGAGCATGTGGTCCGGTATCAGTTGTCACAAACATGCAGAGGGGGACCAGGATGTCCTGAGTGGAACTATTGATTCCTGCTAGATAGATGATATCCAAGGTGCGACGTGCAAGCTGCGTTGCCAACGTGTCCTTTCGATCATCAAGTTGATATACCTTCATATGTAAAACCTCGTAAATGTTACCAATCTTGAGCATGTCAACGAACACCCTGGTAGAGATATCTGTCCAACGCCCAAGAAATATTCGCATGCGCTGCTGTCCATTCAAGATGGCAACTTTTGGGAACGTTAACGTCGCACCAGCGATGACAGCTCTGAACGGGCAGCTAGTTGGAGTCGTCTTGATCGACGCCGACCTTGACTTCGAAGTGCTCCATGCCGCCAAAGCCATGCTTGGAGAGCCAACCGGTAGGGACGACCGACTCGAACTGGGTCATCCAAGGCTCAGCAGACTCCTTCTTGAAGATGATGTGCAGGTAGGGCTTGGTGACGGCAGGGGTAGCAGGGATTACTACCCCAAGAGTTGCTGCCAGAGCTACCATAGCAGGAGCTGCAGGAATTGGAGCAGTGTCACGCTGGGCGGGCTTGCGATGAATACGAACCGACGCCAGTGAACGGCTACGAAGGATAGAGCGCCACTTTCCGTTCATGCTAGAGCATTGACGGTTTTGAAGGACGCGACGGCCGAACAGGCGGTAGCTATAAGATGGTCAGTGAATAGATCATTTGATGAAAGAGGCAGGGAAACTCACAGGTCCTTGGCTTCACCATCAGTCTCGGCAACGTAGTTGGCCTTGAGGTAGCGACCGAACCCAGCTTCAATCTTGAGGCTGTTGGCCCAGATGTCAAGAAGAGTAAAGACCTCGATGCCATCACCAGCACGCTCCAGCTCGTTGGGCTTGCCTCCAACCGCGATGGTCAGGTTGCCTACAAAAGGCGCGTCCTCGCTGCGCTCTCCTGGAGGACCGAGGTTGGAGACGACGTCTGTGGCGGTCGGATAGAAAGTCTTGAGGTAGTCCACGATCTCGGTGAGGTCCATGCCGATCTCCTGCTTGGCCATGTAGATGGGACGGTACTCAGCCCTGAGTTGACGGCATACCTGGGTAAGACCCCAGAAGGGACGGTTAGTCTCTCGAGGTTCTGTCTTGGGCTTGGGCTTAGTCGAAAGACGAGACTTGTTGTTGCCGCCCGAGATCTTCTTTTCCTGGTCCTGGTCGACGATGTCAGACGCCAAAGTACGGCCGCGATCGAGACGAGTGCGGGGACGCAGAGAGGCGAGGCGCGGGCGGTAAACGAGGAGGGCCTGCTTGGGACGTCCATAGGTGTGCATGTAGATCTGGTTTCTGAGTTCTATCAACAGTCAGCTTGTGTCTAAAGGGTCAGAATCGCGTGACTTACCTCCGGGGAGGTCCATGAAGCGGAACGGCTTCTGCAGAGCGGGGTCGCTGGTGCCGACCTTCTCTTTGAGAGCAGCATCGACCAACTTAGCCATGGTGCCATCTGGCTTTTTCTTGGTCTTCTTCTTGACACCGGCATCAGTGCGCGCGTGGCCTCCGCGCTTGCGCTTGCTCTGGCGGATAGGCAGGGCCTGGGCAGGGACAGGACTCATGGTGAGTGCCGCGAAGCCAGGTACAGGCAGTCCAGGGGAGGGCGGCACAGTCGCATGCTCCGAGCCCGTGATGACGTTGAAACCGCCTTTGAAGCCATTTCGGCGTGAAGTTGGTGTAGAAGGGGCAGGAACGACTGGCGGATGACCAAACTTCCTGGGAGAAGAACGGGAAGGAGGTAGGGTGCTCGGGCGAGTAGGGCTGTCTGAGTTAGCAGAGTCCATCGAACCAATATTGAGGGCTTTGTCGGGAGATCATGAGCTCTACGTGTGAGGGAAGGGGACTTACGCCATGAGGTCTTGTACTTCCGGCTTGTTGCTGGGTTCGAGAGAAGCTGCTGATAGTGTGGGAAATAGTGATAATCAGATATTCAAGATAATTGCGGGATGTAGAAATAATGGAGCGTAGACTATGGAGATTCTTATATCTCTTGCGAAGTAAAGGTGAGCGAGGAAACGCCAACGATAATCGCCACCAGCGTCTCTGACGGTGACTGAGGAAATTGCCTGAATCGGAAGTCACCTTGAGACTAGGCCTCAGGTAAGAGAGCGGGGATGCTTGGCATGCCATTGTCATAATCGTATTTCGTGTTGGTATGATGGAGTTTTGAAGCAGGGATGTTGAATAGGATGTCATTGTACCAATAATTCAAGAACGTGGAAGGAGCGCGTGATTCAATCGCGTGGTTGTGGGTAGGTCTTTCCTATTGTACCTGCGAGGGAAGGCAGCATTGCAGTGCCAGTTGCAGTCACGACGACAGGTCATCAATCGAGAGCACCCAGGTGTAGACCCTGAATATGAAGGTGAGGTGCCATTGTAGGTGGTAGCAATTGCGTAGAAAGCCATTCCCTCCAACTCTTACCTCCGGTATCGGGCTCGTGACCAAGAACAAGAACGTGCCATTGTAGGGTATTGAAACGTGTTATTGTGGTGGAATGCGTCGTGATTTTGCTTCAGCGTGATCGCTTTTCCTTATCGTAGTGGTGATATGATAGAGGCAGGTGAGGTGGTAGCCTGAAGTAGATAGAAAGTCCCCTCTGCAAACAAGTGGCTGCTGGGGTAGTTGCGATGCAAGACACGGGGAAAACGCAATAAGTGGTAATAGATAAGGGTACTGAGTACCGAACGACGCTGTGGTGGCTGTGGTGGGAGCAAACTCGAGTACAAGCAAGCGCCCTCTTATATGCAAGACGGTAGCGGGAGCGGTAAGGCCTGGCAGAAATCGAAACTGCAGCCTGATCTATCTCAAGGGAGATCACATTTCACATCAGGAGACGCATTCAATGAGGAAAGACCCGAAGGTCGTGGTAGATGGAGCAGACCCTGCAGAGAGCTGCCTGGACCATGACGTCATCATCCTCGCGAATGTAATCGCGGCATCCAGAATACCTAGGTAGCTGTCGCATTGCTGCACTCACAGTATCATGTATTAACGAATAAACTTTGTTTAAATTGTTGTGGACTTTTAACACAGCCATACCCTAACTCCCAAAGACATCCGTGTACAGTACGACATGAATTCTGCTCCCCCATGATGTAATTTTCGATCATGATTACATTGCTAAAATCGCTCCCCCCTCCGTCCGCTGTTAAACCGCGCTCATTGACAGTAGCCTCTTTACGGCATGCCTATCGAAGAGTCCCACCCTATAACTTGCATGCCGCAATTGGCCCTCAAGGCTCGTTCAATATTGTCCTCAACATCCTGCATGGAGTAGTGTCGCGAATATATTCCGTTTCTTCCAACCTCTAGATATACAACTGGGGGCGCATACCGGGATCCCGTATGCTCGATGATAATGCTGTCAAATATGCTTTTCCGTATAGCGGTGAGCCAGGTGGGGTTGTCATATTGGAGAAGAAGCCCCAGTGTGTGGCAATCTCTCTCTGCCAGGCCGCTGAGGTTGGGATCGGACTCATCAGGTGTACGGTATGAGTCTTCCAGGGCAACTTCGAAGCGAATTGATGTCCAATGCGCGCGGACTCTTAGTAGTTCCTCCAGATCGTCAATCATAGCCAAGTCTGTAGCGGAATAATGGCCTGAAGCATCCTGTGAAGTATCCAGTGCCTTGCCCCATAAAAGCCGCACGACGCAAGGACTGCCGCTCGATTCGGGCCCGGCTGGGTAGAATGTATCGAACCAATCCTGCGTGTATTCGATGTTGTCCCAACGGAACGCGACTACCGCTTCATGACGCTGAATGGGCAGATACTCAGCTCTAATCTGCCGGCACACTTTCGTAAGCCCAGCGCCGACGCCCCGGAGAGGGGTCTCATGCTGGTAGTTCCCGCTTGAGACGGTTTGTACTTCAGACAAGGAAGCGAAGTGGTACACACGATTACGCAGTTCTGTCTCGCGTCAGTTCTACGCCTTGCAAAAGAGAAGGAGAGACCCTTTTACCTGGTATAAGATCGAGGAAGCGGAAAGTCATCGTGGCTGTGCGGTAGTTCCAGAAGTGGATTGCAAGTCTCTTTATTGGTAGCTGCGACGTGAGCGTGTTCGCGGATCGAGATCGGTATGCAGAGGTATCGCTATGTGGGCGGTGCGACCATGTTATACATCTTTGCTCCTGACTCACATCCAAGTGCGATGCCAAAACTTGGTTCATCCACTTCGTCCTATGGTACTGCGGTGCAGAGCAGTCTAGCGAATCATAACTTCCGAAATCTATATCACACCCAGTCAATCCGTTTTCCTGGACTAAAGTGTGTCATTAGCGCAAGAGCTTGCGCACCGTAATGTGGCAAGTGAGCGGGGAGGAGCGCTCACGAAAGATGATGGACTACGTGAGCTCTACCAGGCTCCAAGCCGGCGTACAGTGAGCGCCGACCTGCTCATAGCCTCTGCGAGATAAACGAAATCCTCCGCAACATAGACTGGTCAGGCAACTAGGTGATTCGATCGACTTTTCATTCGATTCTTCTTACATTACATACTCGGTGACGCATGCTCATCAGGCGATACACTTGACAACTTGATTCGACTGGTTCCTCAACCTCGCTCAAGTGAACATAGGTGAAAAGTACAACGCAACATGATGACCGTGTGATAGCGCGACGTCAAGACCGCGAGCGCTACTCCACGCATCAGGCGCGCTGATCGCTTCGTTGTAGTTCTTGGGGGCGTGGACACCCGTGAAATTGATACAAATACATGTAGTCTCAACGAACGATGCGCTTGATCTGATCCGCACATCTCCAATAGTCCCGTTGCTAATGTCCTCGCGCCACTTTTCGTTCGCATGGCAAGCAAGTGCGTTGAGACCACGAACTTGGTTCAAACTCCGGAAGGACACGCCGGGCACAATCTCGCAGTCCAGGCCAGGGTGGATAGCCTTGAGCTTGAGGACCGAGAAGATGCTGAAGTGAGAGCCGAAAGCTGAGAATTGCGCGAATCTTCCTTCGACGCGTATTTTGTGGGGGAGGGACACGGAGTCTTCGGCTGGTGTCAGGAATGCCCGAGCATAATAGCCAACATTTGCAAGGTCCAACCGAACCTCAGCCATGCGACGTTGAACTGGGCGGTATTCTCGGCGGATCTGGACACAAACTCTGGTGAGACCCGCGTAGGTGCCAGACTGAAGAGAGGAATCGTGTCGGATTGGAACGTGTGCGTCGTTGTTTGCTGCGAAGTAGTACACCATATTGCGCAATTCTGAGACATGTCAGTAGCTCCTCTCGCGCGATATGGGTGAGGGAAGTAGCATACCCGGGTTGAGGTCGAGGAAGCGAAAGGCCATGGTGACTTTGGTACTTTTGAAGCAAATGGGTAACTTGTGCGACGGTAGTATTTGACGGGGACTCAGATGTAAACGTGGTGGCTTATCGAGAGTTTGATAGCGAAGGTAGCGACTCGTTGTAAGCGAGGGCAGGAATTAGTTTACCCGCACGTGAGCCCAGGCAGTAGCGCTATGACCTATAGAGAGCGGTGAGTCACTGGCAGCGTACTCATTACATAGCAGATTATAGATGATTGCACTCTATATCTCTCTATGTACCATTTACGTCGTGGAAGTAACCTTAAATGGAAGCTTCAGTACTATGTCTCGCAGTGAAGAAATGTGAAGTCGATGCGATGACCATGCGATGCCGGAGCCTGCAGACCGTGAAAGATACGCCACTCCTCGCCGCCTCTCCGTGTTTTTGGCCAGTTCCTGTAACCAAGCATACCCATGAAGACAATCTCAACCCGTGTGAACCCGATTTCCATCTCTATGTAGACTTCGACAATGGAGCCGTTCCTGATACATGCATGCTAGTCCTTGTTTGAGTGAAGGAGCAGCGAGTTCAGGTCCTGTGCTTGCGTCAAGGCCATAGTCGCGAGAGCAGCAGCCGTGTCCTACAGGCCACTCGCCATGAATCGGAACCCATTTGGGATAGTAACGGGCACAATCCTGATGTCCAAGCGGGGGTTCGCAACTTTGACTTGAAGAATTGGAAGTGAGTCGAAAGTAAGAGAGTATCCTGGCCTGCTGAGACGGAATACCCGAACGTGAACCTCAAGAGGGAGAGTCATCTTGTCGGCGGCTGAAGCGAGAAAGGTTCGAGTAAAGTCATCAAGGTCTAAAAAGCCCACGGAAAGTTTAGCCCTGCGACGCTGCATTGGTCGATATTCAGCTCGAATCTGAACGCAAGCTCTCGTAAGACCCGCATAGTTGCCATCTTCCCTATGAGGCCGCCGGAATATAACCAACGGCTCGTCACCGGCTGCCGCAGCGATCTCGTAGATACGGTTGCGCAGCTCTGCATGAGGTCAGCGCTGTCTGATGTGCAAGTCAAGTGAATGGAGTAAAAGACTGGGATTGCGTACCTGATGGGAGATCCAGAAACCTGAACACCATTTCTGCGAGCCCTTTCGTTGAGGGATGATTCTGATGTGTTCAAGCTCGATGTAGAGTTGCGTGTCCACAGTGTAATTGAGGGAGCAAGATTGTTGTGAGAGGGCAGGCAGGATCAATATAGCGACAGACCGTGCACGCTAACCCCAGAGGGCTCATTGTGCTTCTGAGGAGTGAGAGAAAGCACAACTGCGTACAAGTTCCAGGATTGCCCGCAAAAAGGTACAAGCTATTTTCTACGCACGACCTGCGTCGACTACTTGAGGGGACCATAGTGATTGACCGGGAGGCAAGATCAACGGGACTGCCTTGACTACAGCTCCCTCTTCCCCCGCCGCCTCATCTTGACAGAGTTTGACTGAAGAGAGTCACCGGACAGTATGGTCAGATCCCGGGCGAAGTAGACTGTTACCTCATCGTCGTATGCGAGGCGCAGAAGTGGCTTCGCTACATTAAGATTGTTGCCCTCCTCATATTCCAGATGATCGCGTCTAGTACGATGCGCAACAGTGACAGTTCACATCGTACAGAAGCAGACTGCCATGCGAAGACAGAAATCCGGTTGCCGCAAAGGACGCGCCATGGCTGCCGTGTGGCAACGCCCGGGAACAGAGTTAATGAGAGGCGATGAACTCGTGTTGATATGACTGATCTTTTGCATCTAATAACACGTCCGAGATTCTAACCGAGCCAAAGCACACTCAAAACCCAGCAAAGTAACGTGGAAGGGAGTCACAAAAGAACAACGCAGTCGGTAGAAGACACGGTACGAGCCGCGCGCTCAGAAGGAAGGTAAGCCGAGCGCAACGGGCACCATCCCATTTCAGGAACCATCCCGCCCCATCCGGACGACAGTCCTCCAGATTTGCCCCGCAACACCACCCCGTGACGCAATGCCATCCCATGTTTTGCTCGGCGGGGTAAAAGCTGCACCGTCAGAATCGCGGCCTTTGAGCCTCACTCGGCAGACCTTCCTCCGCCCAATCTCACGCGTCTAGATACATAAGTGTCGACCTCCGACTCCGACTTCTTACTATATTGCAGACTACTGACTTCGCTGTCTTTACTCCAAGTCATTTCAATTCCATAAGCTTCTACAGCATATCTTTCTCCCCCAGGAAACCGCCAAAATGTCCATGTCCGTCGAAGAATGCCAGGCGCCACGCGCCGGCTTTCCCAAACCCGTGCCGGACACACCCACAAACGTCATGCAGCAATTCAGCATGAAAGGCAAAGTCATCGTCGTCAACGGCGCAGCCGAAGGAATCGGTGGAGCCGTCGCCGACGCCATGGCCGAAGCAGGCGGCAACGTAGCCCTGTGGTACAACTCCAACAGCGCCGCCATAACCCGCGCGGAGAACCTCGCAAAGACACACAACGTAAAGACAAAAGCCTACAGCGTGAACCAGATCAACGCGGAAGCAGTCCAAAAAGCCGTCCAGCAAGTGGTTGAGGACTTCGGCCGCATCGATGTCTTCGTCGCAAACGCCGGCACAGGAGACAGCAAGCCGCTCCTCGACCAAACCCTGGATAGCTACCACAACCTCATGAAAGTCAACGTCGACGGCCCCGTTTTCTGCGCCAAGTACGCTGGCGAAGTATTCAAGAAACAAGGATTTGGCAACTTGATCCTCACCAGCTCAATCTCCGCGCACATTGTCAATGTACCCATCGACCAACCCATCTACAACGGTACCAAGGCGTTTATCTCGCATTTGGGCAAATCGCTGGCGAGGGAGTGGAGGGAGTTTGCGAGGGTCAACATTGTTAGCCCGGGGTTCTTTGATACCAAGATGGGGGCTGGGCCGCAGGTTATTAATGAGGGGTTGAGGATGATTCCGCTGGGGAGGCAGGGTAACGTTAAGGAGATTAAGGGGTTGTTTTTGTACTTGGGGAGCGATGCGTCGAGCTATATGACAGGAAGCGATTGTATTATTGATGGTGGGTATGTACTGCCATAGATGTGTAGTGGATAGAGAAAAGGAATTGATACCATGTCTGCTGTTCATTGAACACAGGAAAGCTATACCCGTTGCCTTCGTCAATGCATTTCCAATCGTAAACACTCCTTTAGCTCTTCAAACATGTGATTAGGGTGAAAGGTTGAAATTAAAAGGTATATGTGCTCGCTAAGCCCAGATGAAAAGAAATTGAAAACACGATGAGATGGCTACTCATCTTTACTCCTTGCCCTGTCCAGGCTCTCCCGCTCGGTCGTCTCACCACTTCCCGCTTCAACACCTTCGCTTCCCTTGCTCTCTTCATCTCTCCTCTTGTCTTGAGCGATATCTGGCGCAGGTGCAAAGTTGCTCTTGCCCCGAATTCTCTTACCAAATACATAGAAGACCACTGGCATCGGTACCAGTACGAGCGCCACGCAGCCAAGCAGTGTACTGGCCCATTGGATTCCCATACCGTTGAACATGAAGGTTGCGAATAGTGGGAAGACTCCACCAAACATGGACCGCATGAAGGTGTTTGCTGCAATAGCGGAAGCGGCAAACATGAGGTACGCGTCGACGATGTAGTTGAGAAGCGAGAGGAAGATGGAGAAGATTCCGAAGCCGGTAAAGAGACCGCTCAAGACAGGAACGATCCAGTGAACGTTGCCGGTGTAGCCAGTCCATCCGAACCAGAAAAGACCGGCTGCGAAGAGCACGCCACCAACCATACTGATGGGTAGGCGCCATTCTGGAACGGGGATGTTGTTGTTGGCTTCCAGCTTTTTGATGTATCGTGGATTGTCGACGACAATGATGATGAAGGCGATGACTTCACCAGCGACCATACCGAAGTAGGCAAGTCCGCCGATGCCAGGACTCCAGCCGTAGACGCCTTGGAAGACGAGGGCGTATGCGGTAAGGAAGAGGTAGAGTAAACCATCTAGAATTGTTAGCTGAGTTCTTGTAACGAGATGGGATGGCCAAACGTACAGATAAAGCTCATGTAGATGGTGATGAGCAGTACAATTGGCTCAGTGAAGAGAATGCGCATCGGTCGGCTGACGTTCTTAACGATCAGCTCCTTGAAGTCGACTTCAATTTCCTCCTGCTTCGCGTGGATACCCCAGTTCTTGGTTCGTCTCCTGAGCTCGCTCGCCTTATTGATCAGCACAACGGGAGGATATGTCTCCTCCATGAAGAAGAAGAGCAGAGCGAACGACAGAAAGCCCATGAAACTGCTAATGTATTCGGTCCACCGCCATCCCAGATCGCTCTGTGTGATGAATCCTCCGATGAAGGGTGCAAGTAGAGGTCCCATGAAGACAGTTGCGGAGAAGACTGCGACGGCAAGGCCGCGAAGTTTGTTGTCGAACATATCCGCAAAGACAGCGGCGACGATAGCGAGCGGAGAGGAGCCGAAGAGACCGGCGAAGAATCGACATATCATGATGGTCTGGATATCTTTGGCTGCGGCGACCGCGATGCTGAAGATGGCGAAACCAAAGGCGGCGATGATGAGGGGAGGTTTCCGGCCGTACAACTCGGAGAAAGGCGCCCACATCTGGAAGTTGTTAGCATACCTGATCGCATGTCTATGGTCAGCATTCACTTACCAAAGGCCCAAAAGCATATCCAAAAACGAACAAACTCGTTCCTAGGGTACCCACAACATTGGCAACACCGTATTGTTGCGACACTGCTCCGGTAGCGGCCGAAAAGATACTGCTACCCATGGTGGCTGTGAGGGCGTCGAATGCTAGGATAGCACCTATGCCAATCTTCTTCTTCATCGGCCAGTTCTGCGCATGCAGCGGATCGTCGACGCCGTCGAACTCGACTACATATTCTTCCCTGTCCGGTAGAAGCGGGGGGAAAGGCTTGCCAGCTCCTAGGTTCGGCAATGGCTTCTCTGTACGACGGCGTGTGAGGGTCCTCGACAACCGCGAATCGACGCGCGATGCACCCACTGTGCCTGCATGTTGACTTCTGTGTGTCTCGATCCGGCGGATAGCTTCGGGGTTGCGTTCGGTGGGATGTAGTGTCAGGTAGTTGCCGCTCGAGGCCTGCGAATTGACGGTCGGTCGGCGGTCGCGTGCGGGGGTTGAGCGGGCAGTGCGTATTTCTTCGAGGCGTGCGCTATGTGTGGATGCAGAGCTTGCAGAGCTAACCGTCGAAGCCGAAGATGTGCTGTGCCGCGAGAGAGGTGAGGCGACCTCCTCTTCCTTTTCTGTGGTTGGTGATGCTACTGCTTCTGTTGGGAAGGATATCTCGCTCTGGGTGCGCTCTCCTCGCTCGTGTGCTTCGATGTTGCGCATGCGCTCATCAGGTGTCTGATCGTGCAAATGCCGTCTGTGGTACTCTTCGCGAAACTGGCTGTGCGGGTCCCAATTTGCGAAGCGCTCAGGGCTTGCATTCGCCTCATTGCGCAGGATGTCCAGGTCTTCGTTCTGCATCTTGATCGCAATCTCCTCTTTCCCCGACGAAGGTGGTGAGAGTGGCTGTCGCGCTGGAAAGCGATAGAAATTGCCAGCGCTCGGCTGTCGGAACAATAATAGTAAATGTTCAGCCCGACGACGAGGCCGTTGTGGATCGTGTGGATCTAACGCGCGACGGTACGACTAGTCGTGACCGTGTTTTCGGGAGATGGACGCGGGTGCTGTCAATGGCGATGAACAAGCTTCAATCGTTCAATCGCTTGACAGCAGCCCGTCGCCCTAAGTATCTGGCGCGCGTGGCCGTCATGAGCGAAAGATTTGCTCGCCTGCACATCTCCCGCATCTGTCCCATGCGACATGGCGAGAATATTGCCGATACCAACGCCCATATCCGGCGGACAAAGGGTGAGTAAGCCACCGCTAGCCGACTGAGTGAAGGCGGTCAGAGCCGTTGTGCATCGTGATTGGGCGGAGCAGTCGACACAGCGAAGAGGTTTGCCGGCGGAAATAGAAGTTCGCCTACGTCATGGGCAGAATCTGCTGGGTAATCAGCGGCGCAGGCCATCGTCATCACCGTGCATACGTAGCGCCTCATGCAAGTGGGGCACCTCGTGGTCCTCAATTGAGAAACCGTCGCAATAGGGGGAGATGCAATTGATGCCCATTCGTATGCCCAGCGACCCGCAGTAGCATTCATTGCAAATCTGTTATCTACATCGCAGCTACCTCTCTCTCAAATATCTTGCCCAGGTGCGCGTGCCGGGTTTCGCCAGCCGGCAACAGCTGCGTTGCGAAGATGCCACAAGTACCGCCCCTGCGATCAATCCACCACCTTAGATTCGGTGCACCTCCCCACCGTAAAGTGCCAGCCCTCAAACCTCCATCGGCATCGTCTTCGAGTGCTACTAAACCTCCCAAAGCATGAGACCACTTGCGCGCACCAGGAGTGCCAACCGGAGCGTCGCCTGGAGTCATGATGGCAGCGTAAGCTGGGATGGACAGCGTCTGATTGAGCGACTCCTGCGCCGCGGGTGGTATACATGGAGCAAACAAGAGCTCGATGCTTTCCGACTTGAGAAGCTTGCCATCATTCCGGAGAAGCGACTTTAGAAGTGCGAGGTAGTCTTCGGTATTGCCGAACAAACCTCCGCCACCAAACTCATCTTGAGGATCCAGCGGCTGTGCCAGTGGCATATCTGATGGATTGCCAGGTATGAGAGCTGCATCAGGTGCAGGACGGGTCGTCATCGGCATCAACTCTTGCTGAATATTGTTGTGCTTGACGTAGAAGGAAGTCTTATCCATCCCCAACACGTCAAAGACGTATTGGCGCATGTATGCTTCCAACGTGCAGTTGTTGGCCCTCGCGATCATCAAGCCCACAAGCTCCAGCCCGCCACCATATGCGAAGCCGGAGCCGGGCTCAAAGATGAGAGGTGTCGCAAAGCACCGCGTGATAGGCGTGCGCATGAAGAGACTTTCTTCGTTGCGATGCTGCCTCCACTTCACGAGGTCAGCCGCGAGAAAGTCATAACCGACTCCGCTCGTGTGTGTCAGCAATCTTCGCAATGTCAACCTTTCTTTTGCAGGTTGTAAGATAGGTTCATCAGCGTTCCAGCCAGTCAGGACAACAGGATTCTTCCATTCAGGCAGTAAACGATCGGTGTCAGTGGGTTCGTCGAGCGAAAAGAGCCCGCGCTCGACGCACTGCAAGGCTGCGATAGCCGTCGCTAGCTTCGTGCAAGATGCCAGCCATACGGTCGTCTTCGTCGATACTGGTGGCGACGTGGAGTCAAGCTGCAGTGTGCCAAATGCAGCAAGAAAGTCATCCGGTTCCGAAGTATCAGCTGTGAATCACGTTAGCCGCGAACTGTAGGCCATGTAACAGAAACACAAATGACAAGCGAGGTCGCCGACCGTGCGAACGGCTGCGAGCATCCGACGGCTCCGTCGCATATTCCCAGTCCATCTCAACGTGCCGCTCTCAAACGCACGCTAAACTCAACGGCCCTGGCAAGTGTTTTGGCAAAAGAAAGCATGCAAAACCGGACCATACCCTTTCGAAGTGCTCTTGCAGCACCGAGAGCCACACCGGGCAGCAGGCGATCAGGGCCGGATGCAACTGCCGACTCAAAAGCGTCATTGAACGAGGCAGAGGTTGTCATCGGGGTTACTTGGAAGGTACGTAGTGCTTTGGGTGTTTATGGACATCATTTTCGATACCAGACCTTTATATCTAGATGCATGTAGACTGCGCTTATCATTCATCCTTCTGAGTGACTCACAACTGCATCAGTTCCTGCCCGCGGAGCCGATAAAAGGGCGTTGTAGGATTTAGAACGATGCAATAACTATCGTGAGGCTTCAGTCGCTTAGATGCTGACAGAGCGCGTTGCTGTTTTGGGTACTAGGGTGAGGCTGCCATCCTGATTCCGCGACTATTTTTACGTCCTACGGGCGTAATCTTTCTCTTCGACGCCCTTCGCGCTGACTGCCCACGCTGTAGCCGCGGAAACAGGTATCTCGCGACTATCACTCCGACTCCATCGCAGCATTCTATCCTACATAGGTAGCCAGGCCGCTGTTGCGTTTCTCGCGTCCGCTTTCGCTCCAGCTTCCACCCGCCCCCACCTTCCGGTCCCGCACCCCACCACACCACGCCAAGGTTTGATGCACACGAGCAGGGGGTACGAACGCACACTCTGACCGGTACCTGACAGCTCCAGACTTATGCGACTTTACTTTTTTGCTTCAAATTCTCTTGCCTTGCCTTCAATCTTAGAACACACCATGCCTGCATTGTGGACGTGGGCGAATCATTGCGCATGGGGAATGACGGCATACCACATCTCCTGTCATCTCCGCGACTAATTCTCGGACCTATCCATTTCGCATCGTTACAGATGCTGCGAAGCTGCTGATCCTTCTAGTGTTCCCAATTCGGAGGGGACTGCATACACTTGCCACCGTATGCAAACTTGTCACAAACGGGTCCTCGACACCACTTCATCGTACACCGGTCACGGCTGCGGGAGAATTGAGCTCGATAGCCGACACGATCACGTACGATGCAGACGGTATCGATCGAAAAGGCGCCACTCCGGACACATTGTTGACAGGGACCACCGTGGCGGGAGCGCCCGACCGCTGCAGATTGGCTCGAGCCCTGTTGGTTACGCATGTTTGACAACCCGTACGCGAGGAAACCCAAGGTCGGACTCGCGTTTCGTCAAACCCAATACGTTGTCGTGGTCAAGCAGGGCAGAGTCCTCGGGTCCACTACCGGCCACTAGAATTCCGTCAACGTCCCTTGATCATCCCAGGATCATGAGTATACACGCATGCAACATAATTCAGCGTAAACGACCTGTCCAGGTTTCAAAACAGGAGTGTGACAAGGCCTGAAGTGCAACTGCTACTCACTGCAGCAAGTCTGCTCTGTACTACCAATCCAGATCACTGACGCATAATGGGCACACTAATGCCAGGAGCTGAGATCGTGTTGAGTATTATGGCAAGAGATCTCGTTTTTCTCACCGATCAGCATCGTATACTAACAACGACCACGCGGTCTATCGCATACGGAGTATATCCCATCTCCGCGTCGATGCTCGTATATGCGGGTGGGTACATAGCCGGGCAAGCTCTCGACTGCCGTTATGCGCAACTCAACGGTCGTCGTTCCCAAACGCTGTATTGGTCGACTTTTGGTATTGTTTTTTGTGGTCGGCCCACTTTTGACAAGCCTTGGCGGATGTCTTACGCCCCCATGCTCCTCTCCCATTTAACAGGTTTGGTACTTCAAAAAGCCACCATGCACAGATGGTAGGCATCCCTTCACTCGAAAAGCCGTTGTTCAATTGTCTCAAACTTTGACAACGTTCCACGCACCATACAACCTTACGAATCATCTACACAATGCCTGGTGGCATAAACCCTCCCATCGAGGTCAAACTGAGTTGGCCAACACCAAACTATGTCAACCCTACACTTCGACCAAACGCCATCCTCTGGATTGCGTGTGTACTTGGACCTATTACCGTCGTTATGACTCTTGTACGGTTATGGGTCAGAATATTTCATCAAAGATGCCCCGGTTGGGATGACTGGTTGATGCTGGCTGCCATTGTAAGTTGCTCATGATCACTCATCACGGCTACGCTAACGACCCCAGGCCCCGGTGATCGCCTTGACAGTCATATATCCCCTAGGTAATATCTAAGACCAGTTCACTGCTATCTAGCTAACGCGTTCAAGCAACCAATCAAGCGTTCGACCGACATATTTGGGACCTAGACTACCTCTTCGAACCGGAAATCATCGTTAACGCACGGAAATACATTCTCGCAACCGAATGCGTCTTCTGTGTTGCAACTGGCCTCGTCAAAGTCTCCATTCTTCTATTCTACCGACGTCTCTCGGCCCGGGCCGTGTCGAAGACATTCGTATGGGTGACGTGGGCCACTATCGGCTTCATCATTGCCTACACCATTGCCTTGACCTTGGCACCTATCTTGGGCTGCCAACCGATCTCAGCATTCTGGGATCAGGTAAACATCATCAAGAAGTTACAAGGTTATGAGTTCCACTGCTTCGACGAAGGTGCCGACGTCTTTGCTGCCAGCATCATATCTTGCGCCCAAGACGCCCTGACCGCGGTTCTTCCCACATTCCTCTACTGGAATCTTCAGATACCGATTCGACAGAAGCTTGCGTTGTTCGGTATATTTGCCATGGGTTACGGCGTCGTCGCACTGGGAGCTGTGCGGGCCTACTACAGCTGGTATACCTTCTATGGCACTTACGACGTGACATGGCACACTTGGAATCTATTCCTTACTTGCATGCTTGAGCTGTACATCGGATGCTTATGCGCCAACGCTCCCGCCATGAAGGTCTTCTTCAAACACTTCTTCCAGGAAAAGCTCAGTCAGCGATCCAAGACGAGAACACCAGCCGGTACCGATGATCGCCAGGATAGTGCGCAAACCAAGTCGAAGAACTCGTGGAGGAAGTTCGGTGCGAGCATTACAGGCGGAAGCTGGGCCAACAGCACCAAGGGATATTACGATTCTCACCTTGGTACGACTGTCGACCCGCATGGAGGTGTGCATGTGCACAAAGAGGTGCAAGTGACCATGTCGCCAACCAGCTCGGCGATGCCGACACCCACTGGCATTGACCGCCCTGTGTCAACTATGACAGCCGACATGATCTGCGACCCCGATTACGAGGACATCGAGTTGGGTCGTTACACCACAGGCCACAACTCGCGAGCATCGAGCGTGCGATCGACTCATCTCTTCGAAGGGCACGACTTGGAGGCACTTCCCCCATTACCGATGTCACCTGCATCGCCAAACTCGCCAGCCAGCGGTGCTCCCCTGTCATCGCATCCTCTCTCACCCACACAGAAGAGGTTACCCATAACACCCCTACCGGGTACCGCGATAAGTCAGGAAAACAGGAGGGAAAGAAGTCCCACACCAATGCCCCCACCGCCGAACGCGCGCCAGTCACCATACCCCCCACGCGATTCAAGTCAGAAGAAGCCAAGCTGGCAGTCGTGGTCTTGAAGCATGCCGCGCATGCTAATGTTCAGGCCCTTATGTCGACCCATACGCACGCACGATATGAAGCATCGCGTAGATCGCGCAAAAATTTCCTTGTCTTTCCTTGTACTTGCAGTGTCGCTGTAATGCCGCTGCAATGTCGCTTTATGATACCATGTTCGCTCTCTGGCGCTACTATAGAAGCATGTTTATATGCATCAATATATTTATACCCTTACAAAGCTTCATGCACACTGCCACCATCGTTCTCGATTAACAAATTCGATGTTGCGACGCTTGCTTCCACCGATCTTGGTCGCAGATGGGGTCCCGATGATGACGACTTACACCAACGCGCTGCAACCTCGGCATGCAGACGAACCATGTCATTCACGTTAAGATTTAACCGTACGTCAGAAAAAGAAGAAGTAAAATTATGTGCACCTCGAGACGAAGATGTAAAGTAGGTTCTAGGCCCATCATCTATTAGCCGAAAGAAGAAGGTGCATCCTCGCTACTTTTTGTTCGGAATTAACAACCCGGCTATTCCGATTCCGATGAGGCGGCCACCTTGAATCTCGCACACGGCCCGGGGAGCACTTTCAACATCCACGCCCTATCGCACGTAATGACTCAATGGCGTTCTCCAAAATTAAAACGCGTTCTCCACCAAAGCCTGAATCTCTAAATCGGTCAAAAGTAATCAAATGGTACACTCCACCGGCATGATGACGACAAAGCTTTCCCCACCAACGCTTTTCACACCCTCGGAACTCAAATCGAATCCAACCCTATCAAAATCCATCACGCAACTGGTCAACGACGCGTTCTACCGTTCGTATGAACGAGATACGGTGAAATGGGATAATTCGGAATCGCGCTTCAGCGATGAAGAGGGGCTTCATATGCTGCTGAGTGGGGAGGGCAGCGTTATCGCATTGATGTTTGACGATGCGGCGAGCGCGGACGAGAACGGTAGCATCAATGGCGGAAACGGTAGCATCAGTGGCGAAGGCAGCAGCAGCGACGGCAAAGAGAGTAGAAAGGTCGTCGCATGCGCCTCCCTCGTACCCTGGAAAGGCGGCTGGGAAAAAGAATGCGCACACACAGAAACAGGCTGGGAGATCAAAATCGTGTGTGTTGACGGAGACCCAAAGTACCACCACCGCGGTCTAGCAGTCCAACTCCTCAACTTCCTAGAGCAGTATCTCATCGTGAGAGAGACCATCCAGCGCGAACAAAAGGGACTGCAGGGCCAACGCGTGTTGAGCCTTTGGATTTTGGCCGCGGAGTGTCTCAACGGCGCGTATTGGCGTAAGAGAGGGTATGAGGTGGTAAGGAAGAAGACGTGGGGACCGGGGACTTGGAGTTGCAAGACGAGTTTTGAGATGGTGGTTTTGAGGAGGAATGTTACGTTTGGGTTTGGTGGTGGGTCGGCAGTGAGGAAATGAGGCAACAAAATGGAGAGGGATATAGCGGCATAATGGCTTCCATGGCCCCTAGCGTAATCGAGGACTCTCTTCCCAGTCTGGCTTTGGAGACGAAGACGCCATGCTCATGTTGAATGTCAGGCCGGTTGTCGCGTAGAACTCTCGCAGTCCCGCCCCACGCAGATCAGGCAAATAACAGCGTCGTGTCTTGCTGCTCAGGGTCATGAATTCGTTTGGTTGCTCCTTGAACACGAGCTCGATCTGTAGATCTGACCAGTCTGACCACGGGTGAAGTAGAACCTCATCGAGCTTCCTCTCCATGCACTGCGTCCAAGGCTCATTACCGAAGACCATGAACTGCGCGATGTCCTGGACGGCTGTAGCGACGCGCTCGTCAGTCAGTGTGTCCTCGCTGTTATGCTTCTCTTTCACAGCATTCCAGTCGACCTTCGGATCTAGTACGAACAGACAGACGAAGTCTCTACGCAGGAGTCGCATTTGCAGTAGCGGAAGGAGGTTGAGCGACGGATGTAGCACTCGGCGCGGTCGGCGCACCTGGACAATGCCTTGCCATACGGCCGCCATTTCAGCAGCAATCTCATCAGCGGTCGAGGACCCACATCCAAATTTCGGCTTTTGAATCGGAGGCTCATTGCAGATGGTTTCGTCAATGTATACGGTGATTGATTTAGGCGCGCGCGAGGACAGCCACTCCCCATTGCTAAAGGTAGAACACACCGTGTGACAGAAGAGATCAACATCCAGCCAGTCCAGACCGACTTCGAACATTGCAAAAAAGTGCGAGAGGAATTCTTTGCGCAGCTTTTGACACACATGTGCGGGTGAGAGGATCGAAGCGGGAGTGGAGCCTGCGCCGTGGGAGAATGAGTTCGCAGTGAAGCGCCGGACGCGGCCCTCGTATTCGGCAGTCAAGAATTCATAGACTGAGTTGCGGAGTTCTGTGATGATTTTAGTGTTATTGCGACAGATTTTGCGGTCTAGTGAACTCACCCGCAGGCAGGTCGAGAAAGCGGAAGGGCTCGGGGGGTGAGCGTCGCGTTCTCATGTTGGGCGCGACAACGCTGTAGGAGTTGAAATGAGTTTCTCCAGATATCTTCAGTAGTTATTTGTGAAACGGGATTGTAAGATCAGAGAGGAGGAGAAAGACAGTGTCAGCAAGTTACAGACCGTCATCAGCGTGGTGGTCCGTGGTGTGAGTACCCACGCCAGGTAAACGACACCGGGGTCCGTGTGACGCGTGTATCAGGGGAAAGTGGAGACTTGAGCAGCTATCAAAGAAAGGAATAAAACTGAATGATTCAAAGGATTGCGTAGCCTTAAGGTTCTACTAGATCTAATCGTTACATTAATGGAGGCTGTAGCGCACTTGTCATCTTGTTCAGTTTCCTCATCCTCCCAACTATGTGCGTGGTTTGACTGGACAAACATGATAGATAAACCAATGCTAGTACACCGTGAAAAGATGTTTCAAGCCTCGAATTCCAGTGCAGGGAAAGCTGGGAAGTCGCTCCATTTCCAAGCCTCGAAAAGTCCAACGCTCCTAAAGTATAGCTCTGTGCTTGAGTATTCCCCGCCCTCGTCCAACTCAGGGCCAGATAGCGAGTATTTCATGTAGAATTCAGCCTGAGGGGGACCGTAGACGCCGATGTTGGAAACCATGATTCTCTTGATAACACCAGTCGCGATTTCGAGCAGCCACTTTTCGTTCCGATTGCGTACTACCTCCTCTAGGGAACCAGAGTCTTCAATGATGAATTCCGCGAACGCATCCGGATCGTATTGTCCGTCTTCAAAAACGTGGTTCATGCTAGTCTTGTCATGGACAAAGCGACAGGTGAAATCTGGTCGGCAGAGTCCAACCTTGATGATTGGTAGCAGGTCAAGTTCAGATCCGTCCCCTTCCTCTTCCCCGCGCCACGGAGTCACAACTGTCATGCCTTTCGGTACAAACTCAGCATTTTCGATCTTCCCGTTAATTTCCGGAAAGAAAGTGTGCAGATAGCCGGTGACCTCCCCCCAAAGTAGGATGATCTCTCGCTTCATACAGATAGGGCGAAACTCGGTTCGCAGCTGTTGACAAGTCTGCGCGAGCCCAAGCCATAGCAGTACGCCGCGAGGTAGGTCCGCTTCAGTATCGGCCGTAAAGTCATAGATACGGTTGCGCAACTCTAATACACATATTAGTCATGGTCTTGACTTCAACCAGCTTACACTTACCTGCTGGCAAGTCCAAAAAGCGGAAATGGTCTTTGCAGTCGCTCCTGCTAATAGTGGTGTGGGTCATCGTTGAGATGAAGTCGGAGCTGCGCCGGGGGTGTATGTTGTGAGACTGTAGTGGAGAGATGACGCAGTTGGTTAAAGGTGAAGTTACAACGGTAGAGTGGCCCTTGTTAGTGTTGCGCTACCTGGGTAGTCGCCTAATGCGATCCACATTCACGTGTCTCCACGTGACTAAGAGTAGATTGCGTCCAAACATATAATCTGTGAAGCATGCCGCAAGTTACGTGGTTTGTATGCTTCAGGTATCATCTATGCAAGTACCTAAATCTGTAAGAGTCTTTGACCATGATACTACAATGCAAGACCGCAAGCTAGCATGAGATATCGACGCCCAATCTGATCACTCGCCGACTCTATTCTTTCTCTACATCTTCCGTCCGGCTCGAATTGTTGAAATTACGCACAACAATACCTTCAAATGCAACGTCACGATAAACCCCAGGCCAATCTTCAGAACTTGGCATGTTGTAGAGCCGTCTTATCTGATCCGTGAAAGCTTGCCCTTCCCGGTCCAAGGTCATATCGACACCGTGGGGTGTATGCCCCGGCTTGTACCACAAGTAGAACCTGCCATCGTGATGAAAGCACAATTCAGAGATTTTGGATGCTTGGATATCGTGTCTCAATGCAGGCGACGTATTTTCCACGATGTCCGTTATGAGCTCACAGTTATACTGTGAATAGAATTGCTCTTCGGTATCTGCAGGACCGGGGATGACGCTGACCTCGGTTTCCGGGGACGCTATCTTAACTTCCAGGAGAGGTAGTATGTCCACATTCGTGGATGGCGGATAGAGATAAATGACGCGCGAGGGGCGTTGCCCATCGAGTACCCGCTGGTTCGTATGGCCCGACGCAAAGAACGCGTTCGTGAACCTCTTGATGTCTTTGTCTTTGACTGTGAAGGAGACGTTTTGCATGTAGATCTTCCTGAACTCATCTTGAATTTGTCGGCAGACTTGTGTGAGACTGATGGTGGGTGGGTTGCCAGGCTTGAGCATGATGTTGCGCGGCGGTGCCTCGGCAGCGTATTCATAGATGCGGTTCCGAAGTTCTGAGGTGTGAAGTTAGTGAACCTAGTTCATCACATGAAGAAGCGCTCATAACATACCTGCAGCGAGGTCTAAGAAGCGGAAGTGGTGTCCATCAGTCGACGCGGAGGTAATTGAAGCATCGTGGAGTTGCATAGCTGCAAGCGCGTCGCCAACAGCGCTGGTATAGGAAGCGATGACCTGATCTATGAATTGCGGAAGGTGTTTTATGAAGTATCCGTGATCTTCATCGACGTGGAGCGTGTAGGAGTCGGCGAGCGAGTCGCCGTGCCTGGAGCTTTCATGTTCACATGCAATCAGGCAACCAATCCCACGCTAACCCAAAACAGTCATTGTCCGCGGCCCCGCTTGCCACGCGTGCACCTCATACAAAAAGTGAATTACACAGGTGCGCCGTAGGCTACATTAGTCTACAGATCAAAGTCAACAAAACCCTAAGGCAATGTCAACTTCCCGGCTACGTTCTGCTTCTATCCAACGCTTTTCATGTGCTGAATCGCACTATCTCCCACCTGCATTATACTGGCACCTCATACAAGAAAAAGCTAAACAGGTTTGCAGGCTACATTAAGCTAAACCCTTGCAAAGTAGATGACCTAACGTTAACGTAGGCTCTAGGCTGTTCAGTTTTTTCTAGGCCGGCGTGCTGGTGGAGAGCCTTTCATACCATTATCTCGTCCCATAGGCCATCAAGACCCGTAGTACCCATCCCTGAGGCGAACTGTCCGCTGAACTTGACATTGACATCCACAGCTTCGTCTGGGGATTGCATGCTGATGGCTACACTCTTCACCTCGTACTCCTGTACAGCAACGCGCCACTTTCGCTTCGCTTCCTTGACTAGCGCAGTGTCTTCAGTTCCGAGACGTGTACAACCACCATACTGTACCAGCTTGGTGATGGAGACTCCGGCGGGAGCACAATCGTCGAAATGGATAATGCGTACTTCCAGTCCCTTGAAGGCCAAGCCCAATCTCACTAGGTGGATGATCTCCGTTGGTCGATCGAGCGTGCAGTCAAAAGCCGTCTCGTACTGAATGATGAGCTTCTTGGGACCGCTTCCATACTCTTCTTCGTTCGGGTAGAAGCTCTCGAGGAATGCGTGGACAGCGTGCCAATCGATGACGAACTTGGCGCGTGCAAGCCACATTGGTCGGTACTCGGAACGTACCTAACACGTGGATATGCTAGATTAGTACATGTCTCGTACCCATCTCGCATGATAAGTTACTTGGCGGGAGACTTGTGTCAACGCGATGCCTGCGGCGCCGCGATCACGAGGTCCATGGACTGGTGTGAGTAGCTGAGAGGGTACCTCTGCGACAGCGTACTCGTAGATTTGATTGCGGAGCTCTGAATGGACGTCAGTCTTCCGCTTTGCGACATTTCGCTATATATGTACTAACCTGCTGAGAGACGCATAAAGTCGAAAATACCTGTTGGAGTATACGCGACCTTCTTCGCTCGCGGAAGGCGACTGCTGGACAGGACGTCGTCGTCACGGCGTCGCTTCAGGCGAAGCATCGAGAGCTCGGGCGTGTAGCGATCCATAGTGACGTTGTGGACGCTGCACGGGTGGTGTTGTTGTTGTTTTTGTACGGATGCGAAATACGTGCCGTAAACTTGCCTAGGGTCTCGCGTTTGCGGTGACGTCATCTACCTTGGTAGCCTACAAACGCGTTTGCATTCACCATTCGCATTCACTTGAGATAGAAATAACTGAATGACCTCAGAGTCGTGTATGAGAGGCCGGATCTTCGCTTAACCATGCACCTGCATCTTCGCTCGATTGGGGCCAGCGCTGACTTTGGCCCCACAACTGCCCAGGTGCGCCTCGTGCCGGTGTGACACCCATCATGGATACGAACTACGAAGAGTCACAGTCCTGCCTCAGCGCGCTGTGTAGAATTTGGTGTCTACACTGATGACATATGACTTCAAAAGATAACTCCACGAATCTCTCGATGCCAGATACCGTCGACTCTCATCATCCGTCGCCAAGAAGTGCTCACGACCAACTATTACACATATTCAGGAAGATGAAAAAGCGCCGCAATGTACCCAAGATCGCACCGACACCAAACGAGCCAGTACACATCACGTCAAGGCTTCTACTGTTACCAGCTGGTATGTCCTTAGAAAGAATGTGTTGATTGCTCGGCTAAAAACACCCCAGAACTCCGCAACCAAATCTACAAATACGTGCTACTATCGGAACACCGCCCCATCGAACTCTTCAAATCACCCGTCCTCTACAGCTCATGGAACCACAGTACCTCCGCCTGGTTCCGCATGATGAAGCCCAGCCAAGTATGCCGGCAAATGCGCAAAGAATACCGACCCTTAGCTCTCCGCCACCATGACTTCACCATCTACATCAAACACTGGCTCCGCTACGTTGACTTTGTCTGCGGGCCTCAAAAGCAAATAGGATACGTGCTTAGAAGCATCGACTTGGTTATCGAAGATCCATTGACAGAGCGATTGAGGCTCGATGTACTGCCTTTGCTGCGGGTTCGGTATTGTAGTTATCCCAATGGAAGAGCATCGATATCGTTTAGGCCCTGTTATAGCTATCTGAAGCAGCCGACGACGATGAAAATGCAGCTGGATTTGATATTGGGCTTTGACGACGCACGTTGGGTGGCTTGCATTTGCAGTGGAGATGTCGCGGAAGTTGTGATACATGCTGGAAGAGGGAGCCTTGACTACGGCGTTGCTATAGTACGGGTTGTGGTTGCGTTTAAAAGTGGGAAGGCACCTGGTCGGCTTACGAGTGAGGTCATTGTTCCCGAGGTGATGGTTCGTGACGAGGGTTTTGTGGACAAGTTTGCGGAGAGTGTAGGCTGGACGAAGAGAAAGGGACTGGATGTTCATGCTTCGATAGAGGGGCATTGTAAGAATGTTTGGCCACTTCGGCCGACGAAGTACTTGTCGAGATGGATATGAGATCGGGAGTGTAAAGTTGTATTGTAAAGCGCTACCTATTTTGCAAAGTCGTGGCATCGAGTGCGTGTACTTCCATGTTGACGCACCCGACCTGATGACCACCCAGGACGATGTGAAATAGCCGCTTTCATAATGAAAGGCGAACTGCTGAGTGATAATCCAGAGCACCTTGCCATACATTGGGAAGACATCACCAGGCCGCCTGGGCGCATGTCTCAGCTATCAACCAAAGCTAGCATGTGAGTATCATCCATCCCCTTCCCCCTCTGCATACTACTCACGAATGCCAAATATAACTTTTGGTCTTATCGTCATCGTCGCTGAACCAAAACTTGTGCCGATACCCATATGAACGCTCCTGCGGGTTTGGGTCGGGCCATGAGAGCCTCAATTCACGTATGCCACGCGTGGGCTGAGCTGCTTCGTTCCACATCTCATGAACCGCAGTCTTCCACTTTTTAGCCTTGTCTTGCTTCATGGTGATTCGGAGTGCAGAGTCGGAATATTGAACCCTCAGCCTCATCTCTTTGATCGACTTGGCCATGTCTCGCCACTCTGAGTTGGACGAATCAGCGAATAACGAGAGCATACTGTTGACCTGTGCGATGCTTTTTGCCGCCGAGGAATATCTTTTCAGATCCTTCTGAAGTTCGAAGGTAAAGCGAAGCTTTGGTGAGCGCGCGACAAGCGAGACGACGCGGGCGATGTCGGCATCGTAGAACTCATCCACATCCATGTCCTCATCGCGGCTATGCCCGACTACACTGATGATGTGTCCGCGGTAGCGCAGCATCGGGGCCTCGTCGCTAGGCGGATAGAAATCGCGGATGTATCGGGCGTAGTGGTAGGTGGATTCTAGGCGAAACGCAGTTTCAGTCATGTAGATAATATGGAACTCTTTTCGGATTTGCCGGCACGTCTGTGTAAAGCAACGCCATCCTCCTACCGGTTTGATCGGATCATCGTGGCGGAGACGTAGTGGAACGGGGTCTGCATCGATGCAGAAGCTGTATATCTTATTGCGTAGTTCTATGGGCAACGTATTAGCTAGGTTCTGGGTAGGTAGGAGGACGTACGCACCACCTGGAAGGTTCAAAAAGCGACTGTTTGATGCGCTCATGGTAACACCCCGCATCTGCGCTTCTACGGAGGCCATGAGCGGGTACTCCTCGTCGATTTCTGAGTTACTGCTGTCAAAGTTAGTCCCGGATGGCTGGGTGTGGGTGGTAACGTACAGGTGTAGGTGATCCATCTACGAGCTTGTGTTGTGAGAGAGAAGAGTCTGTGGTGAAGTGAGAATAGAGGGAAGCGCCTGACCAGGTGAACCATGGTACGGCTGCCAAGCCATGAGGTAGCGCGTGTTATCGGGTACCTGCATGTACTGTGGGGTCCGCGGGTGCGGGGCTTCACCTTCACGTGAGATACGTAATCAACGAGCAAACGCGCTTGACTGTTTGGGAAGTGGTACGTTCTTCTGGAAAATTGGTCACTCCGAAATTATGGAACCTCGCAGGCAACACGACCCAGAATGTCAACCTACATGCGACTCAGAGATCATTGGACGCCAATACGAGGGCACTAGGCGTAAAATGATGTCTGCCTCAAGCCTGCGGTGCTGAGTGCTTATACACGCTCGTAGCATCCGTGAAAAGTATAGCAAACGCATCCATGGGCGGCGCACCCATCTCAATCAAAGCCTGCCGTGAGTCCACCTCCCCAACCCGCTTCATGGCTTCTTCCATTATCTCCCTCGAATAGAAGGTGAAACACATCTCAGGTACGGTGCTGCAGGTAATCTCGATCCTTTGGAACACAAGCTCCAAGTGCGGACGAAAAGCACCGGACGAGATGTGGGCGAAGAAGTCGTCGACGGAGGACGCAAGATCAAGACATGCGCTAGCATCTGTGAACGCGACCTTGACGGAGGGGTACTTTGCGCAAAGACGTGCGAGTAGTCTCGCGTCGTATCGGAGCCCGTAGTATGTGGTAATTCGAATGTTGCCTTGCACGCCAGGAACGCCAGTCGACACAGGAAGCTCGTCGTTCGGGCGGCCCGGCTGTAGCGGTTCGTTTCCAATTCCATTTTGTTTCCTCAGTCCAGGATAGAAGGAATAGAAGAACTTTTGCGCGGTGACCTGGTGGATGACAAGGACCGTCTTGGCCATGTACATTGACCCGAATTCTGCGCGTGTCTGCTGGCACACGTTGCGAAGGCCGCCGTACATTCCGAAGCGAACATGTTCGTAAGGCTTCTGTGGTGGCTTGGGCATTCGTGGCAGTTGTATAGCCTTCGGTTCGACGCAATATTCGTAGATGCGGTTGCGAATTTCGCCAGGCAGGGACAGGAGCGGCGAAGTGGACACTGTCATGGCGTTGAAGTGAGGGAACGATTTTGGTATCGACGGCAAGTGCGAAAGACGATTCCTGCCTTCGTTTTACAATTCATCCAGGTAGGAGGTGAAGATGCGGAGAAATAACGTAGCAACAAACAGGCAGAGAAGCGCTAGAGCCCATTCGGCTAGCACGGCGTCTAACGCTGGGTGCCTCATCTGGGCGCTCCAGGATGCAGCCGTTTATACCAATCCTCCGGCTTGCAGTAATTCGTCCGAACATCCAGTACACGAACGTCAGCCAGGCCAGCATTCTTGAGAAAATCCATCGTTTCGAGGCCCGCCGAGTGAAAGATAGTGTCGCGCTTGGAGCCCCACGGAGGGTCTGCCGCAAGCCAGATGTCGAGAAAGGGCGTTGAGACTACTGAAAAACGGCCCCCATTGAATCTGAGGTCTCGCACACCCAGAGTTTTGAGATGAAGGATTGCGGCATCCACGTTATTGTTTTCGGGTCGGACCGTTCCTAATGTCTTTGGTCCACTGAGAATGCTGTTCAGATCCTGTACAAGCAACGAGCCGTACACCTCTGATGCAAGCTGGCTGCAGGGTTGACCAGGGTCGGTTGGAACGTGAGTGGTGTCAACCTCTGTGGAGAAATCGAACTCGCATATGAAGGATGGGTTATTGGAGCGTATCTGCAGCAGCGGAAGGATATCCAGATGGTATTCATTTCGATCATTGACTCCGGGGCCAAGATCAAGAATGATGTTGGCAAATATTGGGCATATACAGGTCTCGACGCCTCCCTCCACTCGGCCGTATTCCTGGATGACCATTGCGAGGTATTCGTATATGTGTCGTGCGTCCACCCGGAGTTGAAGTTGTTCGCGGTACAAAGCCCCAAACTCGCTTCGAAGCGTCCTAGAGACCTGAGTAAAGCCTAAGAACTGATGACGGGTGCGATCGATCTGTAAACCAGGGTGACTGTCTTGGGGACGTTTCATGTCCACGATGCCTTCGTTCTTGCAAAACAAGTAGACATTGTTCCGTAGCTCTTGAGTCAAATTAGCGCGGATTCATACAGCGATAAGGTAAATGTTGCTCACCGCCAGGCAAGTCCATGAAGCTGTTGCTTTGGCGAGAAGTAGTCATTGAAGCCATTTCCTTGTCGGTCGTCCTGCTTGCTGAACACTGTAGTGGAGCTGCTTCTGGTTATGGCTTTCGAGTTGATAATCAGGTGGTAGAGCTGCTGGTTACTGTGCTGAACCCGGCCTGCAGTTATATTCGTGGAAGGAGTAGTTTGTCAATGCTTGACAAACTGCCAGAGCGCTTCCTTCCCTCTCTAAAACACTTGTTAGGCTCGAATAAGCCTTTCCTCGACGACCTGATCTATGATCTCGACTTGTGCACAGGCGGACAAACACAGGAAGGCGAAAGGATAGAAAGGGCACAGTTAACGGAGTGATATTGGGCAGAGACCCAAACGTGATATACTAGGTAGCTGCTACCAAGCCTTGCTACATTGCCTTGCCTTCAGGCGTGCTGTTCCACGCATGTTCGAATTGTTGCCATCCGCCATGGGGTTCCTCGCACATCTTGAGATCGCTAATGACGAAGTCGTAATACCCTTCAGCAGGCAGCTTTCCCTGGTTTACGGTCCCGCCCATGGCGATGTTGATGAGAATCCTGAAGTCTTCCATGCGGCGTGTGCCCTCTGGAATACAACCCTTCATGACTGGGTAGTTGTCGATGTACCAGATCATGCGCCCTCTCCATCCGGGTATGCCCTCTTCTTCGATCCAAGCGAAGCCGTAAGTGTGTGGTTGGCGTGCGAGGTCTGGAAGGGAGGTCTTGACGACGCGATGCTTCTGTGCATCCTCGCCGGTGTACGAACCCCAATGTAGACACGAGTGGTTCTCCGTCTCGCCGTTCCAGCTCTCTGCAAGGTCGACCTCGCCGTCAGTCGGCCATTTGAACGGGTCTGCGGGCAGCATCCAGTATGCAGGCCATATGCCTGGTGCAGAAGGAGGTAGACAGGTCGCTGTCAAGTATCCGCGCGGCCGCGACAGCGTCTGGTGTGAGGTCAAACGCGCAGAGGTGTAGCTGCCGTTCTGTACGAGGGCGCGCACGATCAGGCGGTTGTCGTGATGGAACGAGTTCTCGGGTTTGTCCGTATACATCTGCTTCTCATTGTTGCCCCAGCCATGGTCGCCGATCTCGTGCCGGAAGTTCTGCGACACGGGTGTCTTGATGTCGAAGGACGGCTTCCAGTACACATTCTGGCCCTGAGGTGGAGGGAGATTCTGGGGCGGCGGAGGCTGCGCAGAGTTCGGTCGGTTCTGGGGAATAGGCGGGGGGCCGCCAGGTGCTGGAGATTGGGGCTTGCTACCCTGAGGGACGGGCGGTGCGAGGGGCTGCTGTTGCGGAGGAGGCGGGCCCCATTGCTGCTGAGGGGGTGCGCCCCATTGATTCTGCTGTTGATTCTGCTGCCCCCATTGCTGGTTTTGGGGTGGGAATTGCGGAGGATACTGGCTGCCAGAGTACTGCCCGGGATTTGGCGCGGGATAGCCTTGGGGTGGCTGCTGGTAGCCCTGAGGTGGCTGCTGATAGCCTGGAGCGGGTTGCTGGTAGCCCGGGGGAGGCTGCTGGCCCGGATAGCCCTGTTGGCCCGGATAGCCTTGGTTCGGGTGGCCTTGCTGGTGATGGGCCCCGGAAGGCTGCCCAGTGAACTCTGAGAGCTTCGCCTTGCCCTTTGCTAGCAGCTTGTCGAGTGTGCCTGACATTGTGTCGCGATGCCGTGATACGAAGGAAGTCACGGTGGGACGAAGGTTCCGCTTTGAGCCGAGCCGCCATGACGCAAGCAGGGCTGCACCTCCCCAAAAGCGCCGACGAACTCTCCAACAACAACACGGATATCAAATATGAACAGCCTTGTTGCAACAACCTTCTTCGTCTTCAAGGTCAGGTAACCTAGCCTTAAGAGATTATCAGGCAGGTGGTCTAGACCATCACGACTAGCCAAGGCATGGATCTTCCTCGCAATGTACCAACCTCTCCACGCTCAAGCGTGCCTCCATCATTTCTTCGACTCATTTTTCCCTCCTTCCTCCAATCAGTATCGCTCCTTCTCTGTCATTATATGATTCGTCATGCTTCCCTGTCGTCGCCTACAAACAGGCGTTCACCCACGTTACACCCATGACGTCACATCTCACCACAACAACGGCTATTCACCCGAATAGCCAACCAGGCTGCCCATGGAAAGCGGGCAGGATGCAGGCCTACACATCCACGGCAGCAGCTATGTGAAACAGGAAGTGCTGCCTGTGTTAACGTAGGCCCCGCGTCATCCCCGTGTTTTGGCAGCAAGCAAACTGTCTTAACGGAAGTCGCGCCTTGTCGCACTGTCGCACAGGACCAAACACTGCATATCTGGCAAATACAGCCTTCTCTCTTACACTCCACCACCCCACTATTCCCATCAACTACTCCACCTCAGACCTGTGATACCACACCACTCGCCCGCCATTACTCACAAGCCCAACCGAACCAACATGTCTTCCATCGTCAATGCCCTCAGCGATCTTGTCTCGTCCATGGTCGAGCTCGTCTGGTCCTTCATCACCACTGCCGGCGCGCTAGTCCAGAAGACGGTCCAGTTCGCTCTCAACTTCGTGTTGGAGATGATCGACCTCGTGGTTAACTTCTTCCGTGGTCTCGTGGACCTTGCTGGCGGTATCGTTAGCTTCGTACTCGGTGAGTTGGCTGACGACATTTGACTCGCGCACTCAATCGATTTGGAAACTAACAACTCTATAGGCAACGTCCTTATGCTGGGCGTCGTCGCCGCCGCAGTCTTCGGCTTCCTCAAATACCAGCGCAGCCAGGGCAAACAGGTTACCGTCGGCAACAAGAAGCTGAATTAGCCTCTCTTCCGCGAACCCGATCTCTACAACCTACGACGATCCAACTGTTGGTGGTCTAGGCCTTGGACATGGCTGGTACGGTGGCGTTGAGTTTCACACTTCCCTACGAATGGCGAGAAATTGTATGATACCCCTTGGTGACGGCAGCGTCATGGCGCCCAGCGCGGAGAATTAATGGTCTAGCGCTTAATCATGTACCAAATCAACTTGTCTTTACTGCTTTCTCCACCGGTCGCCCAATCTACGCTGATCCTTCCCGTGTCCCAGGGCTTACCCGTTTAGGCTCTGAATACATTCCCCAACATCACGAATAGAATTAATCTATTCGTCTGATATGTAAATATCGAGTGAA
>Ga0265797_10001738_pt1 | contig 37950 bp, 32 predicted proteins | sample P2T30metagenome_FD_192433 | JGI IMG/M metagenome (GOLD analysis project Ga0265797, IMG submission 192433) | Plant litter microbial communities from East Loma Ridge, Irvine, California - P2 T30 | ecosystem: Environmental > Terrestrial > Plant litter > Unclassified | place: USA: California...
GCAGTTGTGTGCTCACTGCGGAGTGATATCTGAAGATCTGTCGGCCTATCCCATGGAAGCCTTGGATACCCGCATTCTACGTCACGTATGTTTCATACCTGAAAATGGCTCGTGACAGTCGACTGGGATTGGGGCTGCGCTTCACGTCTACTAGAAGACTGACAGCACACGCCGAAAGGTCAATAGATCCAGTTTGCTCACGGACCACGAACAAACACCACAACGGATTGACTAACACTTCTTGCACTGATGTCCTACAAAGGATTGAAGTACTTACCACCCAAGAAGCCACCAAACATGTTCGCTGACTGACAAAAATCGATCGGGGAAGAATGCGCTCATGCATTAAGAATCTAGATCAGGCATTCATGCGTTTTGTGTACATGCGTAAGATCAGAAGAAAGACGAACGAAGAAGATGTATCATGATTTATACTTCCCCAAAGAGACTCTGCTGGCTTTCCCACGCGCATGTTGAAGTACGAAGGGTGAAGTTGGGCTGAGGTTGCTCCAAGCTCCACCAACTTGCAGCGGGTTCTCTTCCGACCCAGTCCCTCGGGTCCTTGTTTGGCGAGCATCGGTCAAAGACATCTGCATGCATACACCATCATCTACCGCACATCGCTACCAGAAGCCTCAGCTTTTTTCCATAGGGTGTATCATTAATCTTTGATGGTGAGACGCTTGTGCTGAATCGAGTCGCTGTGGCTTTTCCGACCACAGTACTCCGTGCTTCAGCATGCTGTACGTTAATTCGCACGCTGCAGTTCAGCATACCAGAATTTCACTCTCGAACATCAAATGTATAACATGTCACCGATTCACACACTCTGGAAATGATCCATCCACCAAAGCTGTCACCAGCCGAGAGCTGTTACACCTCTCAGCAGCGACCCAAAACCCCTTAACTCAGCCTTCAAACAAACCGCGAACATGTCGCACTTCCCCTCGTCCAAGTCCAAGGAGATCCCCATGGGTCTCGGGGCCCAGCAAGACAGTCGCCGCGACACTCTACACCCTGGCAAGGACTCTCCAGCTTCTCGCAGCTCGATGAGTTCCCACAAGCCAAAGTCAAACCATCACGGCGGTAGCAGGGGTGATCGATCATCAGTGCCTGAGTCAACTGTGTCCAGCTCGTCTCACCGCAAGACCGGTCAACACCAAAGCTCGCGCTCTCACATGGACTCTATTCGTCCAACTCACGCCTCAGGTCAGCGCGAGTCGGGTCACTACGAGAACTCGCGTTCGACTCTCCGTCCGACTGAAGGCCCAAGCCGCAACGACTACTGCTTCTCTCCTGAAGCCACTCGCAACCCCGGTGAGAGCTACACGCAGACTTCCAGCCGACACACTGGGGCTACTGGAACTTCCAGGCTTGCCAACGGTCAGCTAGTCAAGACGCGCGAGGTCAGACCTACGGAGACATCGGTATTTCCCGGCAGTTCTGTTGCAAAGGATCTCGTGCGCGTTCCAGGCAGCAGCCGTTCTGTTGCCTCTACTGTCCCCAGCAGATCCACTTCCAACGGTCACCTACATGTCCCTGGCAGCAGCCGTCACCTTGGTACCGTCGACGCCAGCAGTGACGCCATGGAGATTTCCTCCTTCACTTCTCTCGAGCTCACGAGATCTGATGGCTCCAAGCTCAACATCGTTCATGGGGTCAAGATCAAGATCCCCGGCAAGTCAAAGTACTGATCGTCCGCCTCTGGAAGAAGTTAAAAGTGCAGGGCGCATTGAAAGACAGCCCAAATGGTGATATATAATACAGTGCTTTGCTATCGTGACATTCGCTTGGAACATCTTTTGCTTCGCAGGACATCAGAATACAATGAATAGCATCTCAACAAACTTACCTTTCTTACATGATATCCATTTCGTCATGACATTATTCCCGAGTGTTCAGTAGTAATAGACGACTTCCCATTGGCGATGCTCTATCGCTTCCTTGAACAACTTTAACGGCGAGCTAGCCATGCAATAGACCATGGAGGCTGTGATATAGAGACGAAGAGAATATTGCCTTTCGTACGTACAGTACAGGTCCAGGTTTCAATGAGGTCAACACCGGCAACAGCAGACGCCAAGCAGATCGTTCGCCCCAAAACGCTCGGTCATCCATCTCGAACTCGCCCACGCTGATTGGCCAGCGTCGGTGGGAAGCTTTGCTTTCGAGGACGACCGCAACACCACCAGCGTACTGTACTCGCCGCCGCCACATCACCACCGCCGTCTCTCCACTCTCTCTCCGCTCCTCCACCGCCGCAATGTCTACGCCTCGCGCCGTCACCGCCCTTGTGCGCGCGCGCCCGACCTCTGCCACCGCCTTCCTCGCCCGCTCCGCCTTCAGACCCGCGAACACCGCCGCCGCATTCTCGACAACCTCAAGAACCAGTGCCAGCGGCGTTGGCGCACCACCTGCAAACTTCCGCCCGGCGAGGCCTCTGCGCTTCGACGAGAAGAAGGACAGCCTCTTCGACCATGCCGGAAACTACTTCCTCTTGACTGAGTTGTTCCGCGGCATGTACGTCGTGCTCGAGCAGTTCTTCAGACCACCGTACGTCCACGCGCCTCCCAGTGCCAATGCCGAGTCATTGAAGTAGTCACTTACCCATATACCAGCTACACAATTTTCTACCCTTTCGAGAAGGGCCCCATCTCGCCCCGCTTCCGTGGTGAGCACGCCCTGCGCCGCTACCCAACTGGCGAAGAGCGCTGCATTGCCTGCAAGCTGTGCGAGGCCATCTGCCCTGCGCAAGCCATCACCATCGAGGCCGAGGAGCGCGCTGACGGCTCCCGCCGCACGACCCGCTACGACATTGACATGACCAAGTGCATCTACTGCGGCTTCTGCCAGGAGTCATGCCCCGTGGACGCCATTGTCGAGAGCCCCAATGCCGAATACGCCATGGAGACAAGGGAGGAACTGCTCTACAACAAGGAGAAGCTTCTCACCAACGGTGACAAGTGGGAGCCGGAGCTGGCCTCTGTCGCCCGTGCCGACGCACCCTACAGATAAAGAACGAGCCGGAAAGCTGAGTGAGCAACCACGAAAATATTACAGAGTGGGGGTGTTGTAGTACCATCAGGCCACACGCCAAAACGAGCGATCATGGCACACTATTAGATGCGTATAGACGGTGGATAGAGCCATCAGGTGTACGCACAAACGGCGCGGCGTGGTGGAATGGATTTTTCTTTGTACCAAACTGTACATAGCGTCTGTATTGCATGACTATCGGATTACAATACAGGTTTATCATTCAGCGATGGTGGCGTTTGCGAGTGGCGATATAGCGAAGAACTTGAGCCGCGTTTGACAGACTTTCTCCTGGGTCCAACGTGGCGATGCCTTGTTTTACACCAGACAAACTCACATGGAGTGAATCCAAAGCGAAAGGAATTGTACACTTGTATCAATGATATACATCTCTTTCCGAGGGACAATGTCATGGCATATTCGCGAGTCATAGATGTGGATGTATTTGTAGTAAGACACTACGCAAAGACCGAACTCAGATATTCGTGACCTTTCCGCGCACGGAATTGACAATCTTAGGAACAAGGAAAATGATACAAGAAAATAATTTTTGACATTTGAAAACACACATGCTTCCTTTTCGATCGCTAGAAAAATGTACTTTACGCCTTGAAACCCTTGCCCTCGAACCCAGGACGGCCGCCCTTCTTTGCGCCAGGCTTGCCGCCACTCTTACCCTTTTTGCCCTTTCCTTTTTGTCCCTTGGCCTCACTCCTGGCCTTCAGGTTCGCCTCTCTCTTCTTGTCCTTCATCTGCTTGCCCTTCACGACCGCGTCCTCGCGGTCTTTCCACTCCTTCTCACTCTTGCCCTTCGCCTTCTCTTTGCGCTTGAGCGCCTTCTTGAGAAGCGAAGTGTCGTCTCGCACTCTCTCGCCGTGGGCACGCTTCTTTGCGTTTAACCACAGGTCCTTCTCGGCGATGTCGGCGCGCTTCTCGGCGTCGTAGCCGTTGATGCGCTTCTGCTTGGCTTCGGCGGCTGCGAGCGCGGACTTCACGTCTTGTGGTCCCTTGCGCTTCTTGGTGTCGATGAGGTGGGTTAGCGAAGCGTCGGGAGCGGTGCCGTCATCGAAAGCGAGGCGAGAGAACGAAAAGCTGTTCTTCTCCTCCTTCGGTGTCTCGCGTGGCGAGAAGATGTCCACGTTTAATGGGCTGCCGCTACCGCGAAGACGCTCTTCTTGCTTGCGCTCTTCCTCTTCTTTAGCCTGGCGGCGCAACTCCTTCTTGTGAGCCTTGCGCTGCTCCTCCTTCTTCCGCCTCTGGTCCAGGAGTTCTTGGCGAGATTTGGGGTTCTTGCCGTCAGGGCCATCGGCCTTGCGCTTGTTGCGAAGTTCCTCGATTCTTGAGCGTAGGCGGTCTTGCAGAGCCTCGGAGTCAATATTTGGGAGGTTGATTCGGGGCGACGCTGTGCCGGAAGCTGTGGCGCGAGGCTTTGTGGCGGCAGCAGTGTCAAGTGTCGGGAGAGGCTGTTGCTGTACTGAGGTCTTCTTTTTGGGCGCAGATGTGGGCTGGTCTGAGGGAGGTACTATGGATGATGAGGATGAGGCGGTTGAGTGGTTGGCCGACAGGTCGAATGCTGGGCTGTCGATGGTCGGGCTTGAGGGTGCTGTTGAGGCGGCAGAGGCGCCAGCTTCGTCGGGGTCAACCAGGCCGCTCATGTCCATCTTGTCCATGTCGTCTCCGATTTCGGTAGGCTCGTCGTCGTCCTCGTCGTCTTCCTCATCATCGTCTTCGTCTTCCTCGTCATCTTCGTCGTCGGCGTTTGCAGTCTTCGAAGGCTTCACGGTCTTTGACTTTTCTTTGGCAGCACCGTCGACTTCGCCATCTTGCTTTGCGGCTTTCTTGGCATCTCTCTTCTCTTTGAGCTTTGCGGCCTTCTCCTTCTTCTTCTCCCTCTTCTCCTTGCGCTTCTCAGCCTTCAGACGGCGTCTTGCCTCAGCTTCATCAGCAGTCTCCTCGACCTTTTGCCTCTTGCCACCGTCTGGCTTCTCGGCAGCGACAGTCTCTTCCTCACCATCGTCCATTCCAAGCTCGCGCTTCCTCTTCAGCTCGCGCTCCTTCATGATGTCGAGCGCGCTCTTCTGGTTGGCGGGGTCAAGCTTTGCCTTCTTCGCGGCATGCTTTTCTTCCTTGGTCTGCTTTTTCGCTTTCCACTGATCGTTGGGGTCCCGGCCGTCGACTATTTGCGATCCGTAATATTCTTGTGCGGGAGTGAGCGCAAGTAGTGATTCGAATGCTTTGGCGTGGCTCTGTAGGCGCTCCTACGATGAGGCGTTAGATGGGCTGCAGAAACGGGAAAATTTGACGAGGCCGTTTGCAAATTTACCTCGAGGCCGTCGAGAATATCCTCCTGTCCAGACATGCTTGTGATCGCTGGAATATAGTGATTTTTGAATATAGGACAAGCGCCAAATCAAAAGGCAGCGAGTATGGCGGCGCGACAGGCTCTCGTCTACTGCGGTGAACTTGAAGAGAAACCTGAGCGACGGAAGAGACCCGCTGCGAAATCTTGGCGGGCCTTTTGCCGGCCGAGGCAGGGCTCCACGCTGGCTCCACACTTCACTCTGTCTAGTACGAGGTATAAGAATAAAATACAACAACACAATATTACATGTAAATAGTTTAGCATTGTATGACTTCATGTATTCGTCTCTCCACCAAAGTAGTTTCTTGCGCCTCTCATTCACTACCAAGATATCGATGCAGCACATCCTCGTACACCCTTGTACTTCGCCTTCCAAATCATCATCTACGGGCCTCAGCGTCTCCACGGCGGTGATCCGTTATCACTCACCCAGGCTGTAGTCAAGCTCATCATACACCCTTGTACTTCGCCCTCCAAGTCATCATCTACGGGCCTCAGCTTCTACAACTGCGGCGGTGATCCGTAAGCACGCACCCAAGCTCTAGTCAAGCTCCAGGAGCGTTCATCCTCAGCATGGTCCAGATACTCCGCTTCCATCCATTCCATACGTTTCACGAAGTTTCCCAACCTCCAAATATCCTGCATGAAAATTGGTATCTTGAATGCCGCAAGTTCCGCCAACTTCTCACTGTATATGATGGCTCTGGTGGCCTCGAGAGAGTCTGACTTCCCGATGGAAGGTCTGTGGTGAGAAAAGTAACAGTACGCAAAACGTGCACAAGCTCCGATGACTGGAATGCTGAGATCCACCATTTCGCGAAGGCTCATGCGACCAACAAGCTCCTTGGACGTTGCGAGGATTTCTACCTGAACACGGCCTTCAAGGAGCTTGAGTGGCCAGAACGTTGAGAGCATCTCGTTCACAGTGACCATGTGTGTTGGCTTGTGGTCTTCTACATAGTATCTCAAGGTCTTGAGCTGTGTAGGCATGTCATTGAATGCGTAGAACACACAAGTCAGGAACAGCAACCGGCTTCCTCCCACTCGGAAGCGACGCACGGCAGCACCGGGCCTTGTCACGTCTTCCAACGATTCACCTTTTAGAGACAGGTGACAGATGTTGCGGAACATGTGGTGCTGCAGGTAGAATGCCTTGGCGAAGCTCATGCGGAATGGATTTGGGTGGCAGTTGACGCGGTTCCAGTATCGCGTGCTCATGCGGAAGATAGGATCTCCTGATGATCTCGAAGGGTAGTCGGGATGAGCAAAACCTATGTCGAAGGTCGCTTCCTTGTAGAATAGCAACCTCACTTCACAGTGTACTTGCTTCGACACCAGCAACAGCCGCCTGAAGTCGCCTGCGCGTGCGACAGCATTTTGGAAGCAAAGCTCTCGGATTTCAGGGGGCAGGTCGAAAAGTCGGAATGTGGCAGTCTGATCGAGCCGGAGGAGACGCTTCACAAGATCCTTCTTTGATTTCTTTTTGTACTCCCGGCCAGACAAGTTTTTTCTTTGCATGACGAATTTCCGGAGCTCATCTTTCGGGTATTGCGAGTACTGTAGAGCATATATGGGGAGAGCCATCTTGCTGGTATGTGACGGGCGCGATGCCCCACGCGGTGATACAGGTGCGCAGTGCCTAGCGTCTTCGTTGGATCAGGTGATAGAGGCGGCAGTTGGCCGAACAAACGCCAAGCAGTGAGGTCGCTTTTCTCAGCGGCCGTGGAAGTGAAACGATGCGACTTGTCGTGGCGCCGAGTGAATGTTAACTTTCTTGTGCTTGCGATGTAGGCTGCAAACAGATCTCAAGACGCTTGTCGAGCGATGAGAGGCGTGGTTCAGGACGTTCGGTGTTGAAGCAGCCGGTATAGTATTTGTGTCGTGTGACTACAAGTGTAATCTACCCTCAGGTCGGCATGTTGAAAGAGGAGTGACAGTCGGCGTCGGTGTTGAGCTCGAAGGTGTATCTGCGTATTTGCGGGCGGCACGCTCTTTGCTTTGAGTAACAGTCAGCCAGTGTAAGGTATCAATACATGTAGGCCACTGAGAATGGATTCCGTAGATGAGTACGTGAACGCCGCGAAGTTGCGAAATTCTTTCAAACCCCAGTCGCGCTTGCCACTTTTGCGCGCCGCCGAGTAGGTAGCCAGTAACATGTAGCACGATTGTCAACGATCTGATAACAAGTAGCCGTGATCTGAGCAACTGTCGGACCATATCGTTCCTTCATAACAAAGGTGAAATTGTACTCTGAACTTAAAAACTTTATACAAAACTTTTGTGAAATGAAATACCCGTCTCCTAAAAATTACACTTCTCTGAGCAGCCCCTCAGTCTCCCCCAGTCATCGACTTGGTGGGTATGTACAGAAGAGGTTCTTCAAGCCTGTGATGAATGTTGGAAAGTAGCACCTGCCGACCTGTGGCCCTCCACAAGCTCGACCGGCGCAGTGTAGCGCGATTTGCCGTAAGCATAGTAGTAGACGATCGTGAAGATGATACATGCAACCCAGACCAGGGGCGACCAGTTGGCAGTGGTAAGGTCAATCGGGAGGGTCGAAGGGAAGCAGGACCAGACGATGATGAAGGCGCAGTAGAAGAAGCCGAAAGCGTTGATGTAAATGCCGTAGGAGCCCAGGCCCCAGCGGGCTGGAGGGAGTGGCTCGCCTCTGATGCGCTTGAGTAGCACGCAGCCTGTTATAATGTTAGCCGGTGTTTTGGATTGAGGTAAGACTTTGACAACACTGACCAATGCTGATCATGTAGGTGCTCAAAAGACCCTGCAGAGAGAGTGAAACGAGAATCTCGAAAGCAAGGGAGCTGCCAAGGGGGATGAAACTGAGGACGGCGACGATGGCAGATGTGGCGTAAACAGAGTTGAAGGGAATGTTCCACTTGTGGTTCCTGTGGCATTGTGTTAGCGCCTTCTTCAAATTAAAAAAAAGGCATCGGTCTTTAGACTTACATCTTGCTGAGCCATGGAGAGAATGGAAGACCGTTGTCACGAGAGAACGCCCACATCTCACGGGCACTGGTAGCCAGAGAAGTGATGTTGCCCATGTAAATCAAAATCAGTAGCAATACGTTGAGGAACAACGAGAGCGGGCGGGAGCCGGTGTTGTTGAAGAGCAATGCGTAGGGCACATCCACGGCAAGAACATCCTCAAGTGGGCCAATGCAGAAGAGCATGGCAATGAGCATGATGAAGGCGGCGACGATGTTGCCGACGAAAGACCAGACCATGCAGCGGGGCACAGTGACAGATGCATCCTCGACTTCTTCGCTGATGTGGACCACACTGTCGCTTCCGAGACTGCAGTAGAGAATAGTGATCTGGCTGAGCATAAAGGCCGTGCCCATGCTGCTCCAACCACTGTTGTTCTCCCAGTGCACGAAAACTTCCTCGGCCGAGTTCTTCGGTGTCATGACGAGAATAGGGATGATCACCACGAACCAGCCAACGGCGTGCGTGACCAAGCTGCCGATCTCCAGGGCGGGCATGAACCCAGATCCCCAAGTGTTGAAAACAATGGTGACGAGGTTGAAAGCCCACATCAGCAGTGTGATCTGCCAACCTGTGCAGTAGAAGTCGGGGTTGTACACCTGGACCATAGCCTCGATCTGGGTGGCCAGAACTTGAGTGCTACCAGCGGTACTGGCGAGCCATCCAAGAGTAGACATCCATCCGGAAGAGTAAGAGAGAACCTTCTGCCATGCAGGTGGCGAGAATTCAGAAACCCAGTCTGCGTTGACGTTGTGAGTGAATGCATATGACTTGGATGAACAAAGACCAGTACTTACGGTATTGTCCGCCTGATGTAGGAGCCATGCTGGCCATTTCCGCGAGACTGACGACTACGGAGAAAAAGCAAGTCACAGTGACGATGAAGCAGACGAAAAGTCCGGCAAAGCCACCGTTTGCGAAACCGACAGAGAGTGAGACCAAGATAAATTCCCAAGATGCCATGTAGACAGCTATAGCACTTGTTAGCCTGCCGAGCACTTCAATCGCGGCCTTTTCATTGCTATCTTACCCACGAAACCAAGCGCACTCCAGAAGGAGAAGTTTCTCTTGAACTCCTGCTTCTTTCCCAGACGAGCCATGTCGCGTTTGTCGTTCTCGCCATGGCCCATGATCTCCAAGCTATCGCTAGAGAAGGATTCTGTCGTCTTCAGGCCCGTCGCAGATGAGGTGGCGCCCTTCAACTCGATGTCATCGTATGGGCGCTCCATTGAGCGGCGTTGTCGTGAACTTTCGGCCATTGTGATACTCCCTCAGAACCCGAAAGAGGCGTAATGGTATAGAAGGAATGGCTGCAGGAACAATTACCAGGAAAACCCGATGCGAAAAGTTACCTTAAGTCCCAAGCGATTGCCACGCGACTCGCTTCCATTGTTTCTTCCACGCCAAAGTGGCCTAATGCACGCAACTAGCTGCAACAATCTATCGCGGCAGTGCATGATTGGTGAAGAGGGGGTCTGGATCTCTCGGTTATGCTGAGGAGGATGCGCCGGCCGGCACCTGAGCTGCAGAACGGTGGAGGACTGGCGCAATTCTGGCCGTTTGATTGGACGGTAGCACAAATGCTGTCTCGCTTGCGTCCCCAAGCCCCGATCTCCCCGGCCCACGGTCCCACTCAGAGCTCTTCAAGCCGTCTCCTTTTGATTGCCCAAACACCCTGTGCCGGAGAAGTTGCTCCCTCGAGTTTCACGCCGGCAGTAGGCTCTCTCGGGTCGGTCTTCACAAGTGCATCGCCGTCGAGCCATACATCCTTCGGCCACGTTTGGTAGCATCGAAGGCAACTAGCCGTTTCTCCTTACCAAAGATGCTAGACTTACTGGTGCACAGAACATCATGGGAAAGTATCGAATTAAGCTACAGGAAGCCGAAACAGCAAATGCACCGGCATGCTATATCGTATGAGACTCGTATTGCCAGCAAGGCGTTCTCGACGGGGGTTACATCCGCTTTACGCGTGCTTTCAGGGCAGGAAAAATATACAACCTCATCTCTTGATATTGCTTAACATTGCTGCAGTGCCAACGCGAAATACACAACTTCCCAGAATACGTAAAAGCCCGCTTACTTCTTCGTGCTATCCACATCTTTCTTCTTCGTGAGAATGTCCTTGAGCTTTGCCATACCAGGTATCAGGCTGTCGTGTTTTCTCTGCGGGCCCATCAATCTGTTGGCCTCTTCTTCGTCGCCTTTTTTGAGAGCAGCCATGATCTCGGCAGATTTCGCGCGAGCCGCTTGCGCTTCTGGCGAGGTCATGGTTTCCGCATTGGTTACGTTAGCGTTGGGAGGATGGGTCCACGGGTTGGCCTCCCAGCTCTCGATCTTGTTCCCTTTCGAGGCCATGGCGAACTATCGCTTTTAGTGCGCGATGTCTTTGGTGGTCGGCTTGTTTCCGACGTGTTTCGTTGAAAAGAGGAAGTGTCTGTTGATACTCGTAGATGGGACGGAAAGAGTGATCCGTAGTGTATTCAACCAAATGTAAGCTGTTGCAAGATATAGAGAAGTGACCCTCTCACATACGGCGACGGCAGCCCGATATATATACCCACTGTCTCAGTGGCTTGGAGGCTGGAGATGGCATGTGTAACCGGTGGTGTGAGTCTAACCATGTGATCTTCCACAGGAATCCTTCCAGAAAAGCCGTGGGAGCCGGCGTCTCACCACCTCACCACCATCGCTTGTACGATTTGCTCCGCCTTGCGAATATTATTCGCACATGACAACGCACACAAGCTTGCAAGCACAGCCCACAGATAGCGCATCCTTCCCTGGCAAAACCGCTCCATTTAGCGACTTCGAAGGTTCCACTAGCGAGGAGGGTCCGCAACAGCTCGGATCCACGACTCCACTCCGCAAGAGCCGTTTCAGACCCTTCACAGACATGGAATTGTTACAGTGGCTCGAGTATACCTCCTGTGGTGGGAGGCACAGTGTACGAGCCTACAGTAAGCCACGTTCAACGATGCGATCAAGCTCAACGACTAAGTGGCCGCTAACATCTCGGGCCAGTTGAACGGCATTTTACTCAAGTCGTCGAGTCGTACTGTACTCGGGTTAGGGTTAGGTTGACAGTGAAATGTCAAAATACGTGTAATTATCATGTATGTAGCGAATCCCTATAATGTTGAAGACTGAGAAGTAGGTGGACATGATTGTGCATTCACCTCTCATGCACACGACGCGCGAAACCTCATTCTCATGCTCGCTTCGATGTTGGACGCACAGTTTGTCCAAACCGAATGAACTGTTCTAAATTGTCTCAAGCTACCTACATGTATATGTCTCTTTCCACGCATCAAACAACATCAGTACATACTAACAACAAGCCAGCAGTCATGAGCGTAGGTTGAACAATAACTTGTATGTAAGCACTGAAGAAGTGGCTGGCTGGGCCGCGTATTTCAAAATACTAATGAGTATGCTATTGATAATCTCATCTGGGGTTTACATTCCACTCGATCGCTTGGCCCTCTGCTTGTGCTCGTAGAATCTCATGCATTTGACTCTGGCTCACAGGCGTCTCCCAATTGCCGTTTACTGCATTCATGTCGTAAGACCAACCACGACTTCCAGGGCCATATATTTCGCTCTGTTCCATAAAGCTCATATCGTAAAGTGGCACAGTGTCCGAATTCACGGCCAGCTGCGCTTGTGGTGGCGCGTACACAATGTTCTGAGGAATCTGAGTAGACATCCCCATGGCCGAGTCCATTGCCGAGTCTCGAGACAGCTGTCGAGCGGTGGGCTGAGCTGGAAGGCTCGGCCTTACTGTCAGGATGCCCTCGGAGGCGTCGATCAACGAAATGGCTTGTCTTGCAAAGCTTGCTCCAGCGTCGCTGTTGACTTTTAAAGTCCACCGGTATGCTTTGAGCATATGTCGAAGACTGTCTTTCTCTTCAAAGCCGAGCGCCGTATCCTCCAGTAGGCTTCCAAAATAGTAGATCAGCGCTGCACATTTGGCACTGCTCATATACCAGAAGGAGGCCAAATGCGATGCAGTAAGTCTTGTAAAGAAGTCCACGGCGTTGCTGAACCTCTCTTTGGCGGCATTGCGACAGATAGAGACCAGTGTGGCGTCCGGCTCTGCGCTACGGAGCAAGGATAGAGCTATCTGGCGATGCACACCAGCTTCAATGGATAAATATGCAAGACGTAGATAGCCGACCGATGTGAGCTTCATCGATGCTGCAGTATCCATCTTCAAGCCGTCCGGCAGCATGAAGAACCAGTCTTTGAGTCGGATCTGTAATGGTTTTATTCGCTCAAGGAGGACTGTCAGTCCGTTCTCTTCCGTCTGCATAATGCGTTGTATGCGTGGCGAGAGCAAGACAATCATCACATCTGACAGTATCTGAGTAAGTCCAGCCATGTTCATGAAAACCAGACGGCCCTTTTCAACTTCTGAGCTACCAGCAGTCTCGTCCTCATCAATCTCAGGAAAGTCATCAGCTGTCAAGCTGTTCACATCCCAAGAATCGCATGGAATAAGCGAAGGATGGCCCTGCACAAACGCCAGCCACTTGTCTTGTATTAGACAAGCCCAACTCAACCGCCGCCGAAGTCCAATCTCCCACTTGGGTATATCCCAATCACCAGCGTCAAGGTGCAAGCCCAGGCGATGGGCCAAGTGGATGAGTTGGGACGTGATACTCAAGCGAGATTGTCCAGATAGATAGCCGGAGTCCGTGGCTTGACACTGAGATAACAGCAAGCAAGCCTGTATGGTAGAAAGCTTTGCTCTCTCCATAGAGCTATGAAGTGAGTCCATGGCAAGCTTCTTTAGTGGAGCCATCTCAGGTTTCGTTTTTACGGTAAGCTTGTCGCTATAGTCCCAGTATGCTGATGCAAGAAGGTACACAGCAGCCAAAAGAGGCGGCGCGAATTCATGATACGAGCGCGCGTGCTTCTCGAGAAACACTTCTTTGTGCAGGATCGGAAATGCCGGATGAACAATTCGAAAGTAGAGGCTTACGAGATCCGGACCATGGCCTTGTACAGCTTGTTCAATTGCGTCTCGAACCGAAGTCTCTTGAGAGAGTGCCGGGGTATCTGCGTCCGGCACAATTCTGAACGCATGCAGAGGATGGACAAATCTGACTTGAATGGAAGCCTCAGATTGTATGCCAGGATCGTGATTAATCGTAGAGCCGAGACCGTACACATTTAGAGGATTGTTGACACCTAGGTATTCGCTGTGATGGAGGTTCTGTAGCCCCAAGGTTCTCTTCAGTAAGGTTGTGCCTTCGGGGAGTGTATCGTACTCTTCCACACCCGTACCAGGAGTGGTGATGCTAGGTCCAGTCGAACTTGATACTGACTGGCCGTCCGGCCTCGCTGCGTGAGAGGCCGGTCGCTTCCTAGAGGCATATCCAGAGCTTCGTTCGTAAGTGCATTGTTGCCCGTGAAACTTGCACAGTACGCATGCTGACTCCCTCTCGTCGGTGTAGCATTTGGTTTTTCGCCTTCGACATGTATCGCACGGCCGCGTCCTCTTGGTGCCGGTCATTCGGACTGCCTGTGTCCAGTGTGGCAAGCGAGCATGGGTTGCTGATAAGGCGTGTGTAATCTATCGGTGAGCCTGCCTCAGGCCACACAACGAATCCAGACGAAAACTTGGAGCGTTCCAGCCTTCTGACGACATTCTAAAACCGAGTATCTAAAGGCTGGTTTCGATGACCCCTTGGACCACGAAAGTTCGTGAACCGGAGGTACATCCGAGCTAAAAAATGTTACAGTTTGATGGATGGAAGTCTGTGCACGGTCACGTTTTAATGGTACCTGATATTAATTCGATGTGCCCACTGTTAAGGTTCTACTTGCACTGTTTGCTGACAGCCCAATAATGCTGTCTTGCTGGCCATCATGGCCATGCCGGCAGCTATTGACATCGAGGCAATCGCATCTCGGTGCGAGGTGCAGCCGTACGAGAAGATGCCACGCGTCATTTCATGCGGGAACATCATTTGAAGATTTGTCTACGTGTGAAGAATCTTGATGGACTGATGCTGGCACCAAATACGCGAACATTGCGAACGATCTCTCAGATGGACATGGACGTTTCACGGGATCCGGGAAAGGACACAATGACGCTCAAAATCATCACAACGCTCGGGCATCCATCGATCAAAAGCGGTCTCTTCGGAATGCGTGACCGGAAACTGCTGATACTACATGCTACGATATCCATCCCCGCCCTCTCCTGTTCTGAAGTTCGCCTCTTGTAACGGACGAGCTCATGGCGTCGCTTCGAAAGCTTTGGCAATGTCGAATACTTTTCCATCTGTCCCTGAGGCCCCGACCATCGTAACTCCAAATGGCAACGGCTTCGCTGGTGTTTCTTCGTAGTAACTGGCATTCACTGCTAATCCGCACAGATCCAACACGTTGGCAAAATGAGTGTATTCGCCAAGTGATGAGTTCAGAGCTATTGGGTCTGCCTCCATGGCGGCGACAGTGGGATGATCTGTCGTGGTAGGTACGAGAAGTACATCTATCTTCTCGAACGCGATAGCTGCCTGTCTTGTGTAGCTCGCCTGCAGATGTTGGTCTCGGTAGACGTCCCACGGTTTGACATCTCTCTTCAGGGCTGCTTGAAACAATCTAAGGGTCGTGGGATGCAGATCCGACCCATGGTCTTGTAGGAAAACCGCTCCAGCACACTGAATTCGTTCATTCATCAAAGCTCCGTCGTACAACAGCCGACTACCGCCCTCGAAAGGTGTCCAGTCCACTTCAATAGGTCTGCCACCGATTCGGCGCATTCGTTCTACCGCGGCGTCGAACTGATTACGATATATTGGTGTACAAGCTGAGAGTGCACTTTGGGGTGGAACGCCGAAGGTAAAACCAGCCTCTTGCAAACCACGGAACTCTACGTGCCACAGCGGTAAGGATTGCTGGAGCTTAGCGAAAGGATCATCCATGTCAGGACCCTCGTCTGCGGCCAACCACACGGCTCGTGCAGAAGCCACTGTCGGCGCGAGGATTGATATGGTATCCAACGATCTGCAGGCAGGAACCAACCCAGCTGCGGAGAATGTGCCTTTGGTAGGTTTGTAGCCAACGATTCCATTAAAGGCAGCAGGCACTCTGCCGGATCCAGCAGTATCAGTACCGAGAGCGAACGATACAAGTCCAGCAGCAACAGCCACAGCGGAACCTGAAGACGAGCCACCCGATATCCTCTCGGAGTCAAAAACACTTCGAGGGCACCCCAAAGGTGACCTGCAACCAGATAGACCCGCTGCGAGTTGGTCCAGATTTGTCTTGCCGACGAACAGTGCGCCAGCCCGCAGCAAGGCAGTGACCACCTTCGCGGACTCTATTGGCGTGTAACTTGCTCTCTCACAAGCTGATGTGGTGGAGATGCCTTCCACATCGATGTTGTCCTTTACCGCAAAGGGTATGCCATAAAGAGGCGGTGTAGGCTTATCTCGGTATCGCTCTTCGAGAACTTGTGCATCACGCAATAATTCGTCGGCGTCTCGCAAGTAGGCCCATACAGCAGGATCCTTCTTCTTGTACTCAGAGACCCTTCTGAAAACCTCCTTAGCAACCTCTGTGACCGAAACTTCTGTCTTGTTGTACTGCTGTCGCAACGACGAAAGATCTAGATCTCCACGGAAACCAGGCGTAGAAGGAGGTGTCGGCTGGTCGTGAGCATAGCTGATCAGTGATGCTGATGGGCTGACAAACCCGAACAGGCCATCATATGAGCAGAGCATATCGAGTGTAGAGTTCACGAAAGTGTTTCCGAAACCAGCAGTGCAGTCGGAAAGGACGCAACATTCGAATCCTCGATCTGAAGCCTCGCGGAACGTGGCGTTGACGCAACATTCTGTGGTTACACCTGCGATCAACAAATGCGTCACACCTCTTGCAAGGAGCGCTCGGTGAAGTGTTGTATTCCAGAATGATCCCTTTCCAGGCTTGTCGACGACGAGCTCTCCAGGGTACGGTGTAAGCTCGTCAATGATCTCGTGGCCGTGTTCTCCTCGAACTAGCAGGCGACCCATGGGACCAACATCACCAATGCCCAAGACATGATGACCAGACGGTGCCAGCTTCTGCCTAAGGCGTTTCGATGCTGGCAAATCTGATAAGTCGGGCTTGTGACCTTCTCGTGTGTGCAAAACATGAAGTCCAAGTTTGCGAGCCGCTTCCAGCGCTCTCTGTGTCTGTGGGATGACCTTTCGAACGCTTGCAAAGACTGTTTCGTTGGCACACTGTAGTTCACCATAGCCTCCAATGTCCAGGAAGTCACGCTGCATGTCGATCACTATCAGAGCTGTCGTCTCCGGGCAGAACTTAAAGGCGTAGGGACGCGCTGAGGGAAGCTCCATCATTGCGTTTGAGCAGGAGATTGCCGCGTTTCAAAGTCGAATGTGTTTGTGAAGTCGCTGTTTGCTGTCGCTGTCAAACGCAGACCCAGGATCCCATCAAGTTAAAAAGAATAGAGGATTGCGGCAATGATCTTCTCGCCGGCTTCACCGTTGCTTGTTGGCCGACGGTGGCTCGGCGAAGGCATGCATGCACTCGAGCCGCCGGCCGCCGAATACTGCTGTACACTTGGCCACGCCAAGGATCTTATCAGTTGATATGCTCGCCGTACCATTGCTTGTCATGACTCGATATGCATTGAGGTTGCCTTTAATACAATGTACAATGCAAGGCGCCCCGTGGGGTCAAGGGGCTATTATCGCCACTTCGCCGGCGGACCGGCGGCGAAAAGTCAAACTCTGGTACGCTCATCAGCACGGATAGTAAGTTAGATCCTCCTTCTATTACAATTAAAGGATTTCGAGATCAATCCAATCGATAAGCGATAGTTATCTATCAAGAAACCCATTGCTTGTCAGATTACACCCACGCGCAGCATGCTATATCAACGAAAGGACACTCCACCATGCTCAGACCAATTCTAGCACGTTTGGGTGTTTACAGCAGCGTTTCAGATGGCTTCACACATACGGCAGCGGTTCCTGGCCGTCAAGAGCGAGCTGAAGAAGAAGACTGAGCCGAACGGCTGGATCCTTCCCAAAGAAACAACATCATTTGCTGATCCAGACAAATGGAGCAACATTGACGCCGATGTCACCCCAGTCGAGCGTCGTACTTGGACATCCTTCACGGTGCTGGGATTCTGGATCTCGGATGCGATCAATGCGCAAGGGTGGCAAGCGCCCTCTTCTATCATTGCACTCGGCTTGACATGGCGAGAGGCTGTCTACTGCATTATCCTCGGGACCCTGGTCGATACTATTCCGCTGATTCTCAATGGAGCGATTGGTGCACACTTGCATGTGCCTTTCCCAGTCGCCGCACGATCCTCGTTTGGATTTTACCTGGCAAGGTTTGCAGTTGTGGTACGATTGACCACAGCATTGTTCTGGCATGCTATCCAGACGTACACCGGATCAACCGCAATAACACAGTGCATCCGCGTGATCTGGCCAAGTTATCTGGACATACCGAATCACATCCCTGCATCAGTTGGCATCACCTCGCAGCAATTGATATCGCACTGCTTGTTCTGGAGCATCCAGTTTCCATTCTTGCTGATACCGCCGCACAAGTTGAAAGTCTTCTTCTGGTTCAAGGCGATCGTCGTTATCGTTGTATCAATAGCTACTGTCGTCTACATGACGAGTATGGCTGGAGGCTCTGGCGACATCTGGAACCAAGAGTACCAAGTCCACGGTTCACAAAGATCCTGGTTGATCATGTCAAGCATGATGGCCATCACTGGAAGCTGGGCAACAATGGCCACGAACGTCGCCGACTTCACTCGATATCTCAGGAAGCCAAATGGCGTGTACTGGCAAGGGTTCTTTCTTCCGCTTATTTGTCTCGTCCTCGGTCTGTTTGGTATTATCTCAACTTCCTCAGCCAAAGTCGTGTATGGAAGATACATCTGGGATCCTGTCGAGCTGGCGGCTCAATGGCAGACTCCGGGCGGGAAAGGCCTTGCTTTCTTCGTCGGTTTCGCGTGGTGCGTTGCTCAGATTGGAACAAATCTGTCCGCCAACGTGATCAGTGGATCTAACGATCTGACTACACTCTTCCCTAAGTGAGTTTGTCGCTACATCTATCTGAAGTGCCTACTGACATCGGTTGCAGGTACATCAACATCAGGCGAGGCGTAATCCTCATGACAGTCACAGCTGGCTGGGTGATGGTACCATGGAAGATAGTATACTCAGCAGCCAGTCTTCTGAATTTTATGACTGGTCTCGCTGTCTTCTTGTGCCCGATTGCTGCGATCATGGCTACCGATTACTGGCTAGTCAAGCACAGGCACATCGACATTCCAGGACTTTACCGAAGACATGGGAGATATCGTTACAGGTACGGAGTCAATTGGCGCACCGCTGTAGCGATGCTGGTCTCGTTGGTACCGAATCTGCCAGGGTACGTCTCTCAAATCGATCTTCGACACAAGATATTGACCAAATACAGCCTCGCAAATGCGGTCAAGTCCAGCTTGGATATTTCATCCGGCATTGCACACCTGGTAAGTGCCATATGGATCAATTGGAGGTAGAACTCAGACAAGCTAACCTCGACAGTACGACATGAATTATCTATACGGATTCGCAAGCGCGACATTCACTTACTGGGGTCTGTCGTATGTATTTCCTGCACACGACTCGTTGCTCGACGCTAGTATCTATGACGACCCCGATGTCATAGACGGTGGAGGCTCTGTTGAACACAGCGAGCAGGACTTGAATGACATGGCGGCCTACGAGAAGAGGAATCCTTATGCTGCTGTGGGCGGACAAGTGTAGTCGGTTTGACTACCTGAGTCAGTTAAAGTTAGACAGATAATGCATACCACGTAATATCCCAGCCCTATGAACGATTTGTGACCCTAAATTGGAACAGCCAAATCCATTGAAGCCACACGTACGTTCTATGTGTTCGCTTGCTCTTGTACCTCGAGAAATTTTCCATACCATGGTCGAAATTCCTCGGAGCATTGGTTCAGCGAGTCCAACCGACGGGCAGTCCAGACCGTGGCCGCCGGCCATTCTTGAGGCCGGCGGCGATGTACAGGCGATATCTGCTCGATATGCGACTATTTTAAATTGCTTGACACTATACACACTTACCTATGTCGCAGCCCGAACACACCACGATACTTTCCAAAATAATTGTATCAATCTCTCCCCCTCACCAACAAGACCATCCAACCACTCTTCGATGGCCACCGCCATGGAAATCGCCGTCGTCGGCGCCCACCTCTCCACCTTCCCCCTCAACGCCGACCTCCTCACCCTCAACGCCACACTCTCAAAACGCACCACCACCGCACCCACCTACAAACTCTACGAACTCGCGAACACCACACCTGCGAAACCGGGACTGGTACGCGATCCTCAAGGCAGCAGCATCGAAGTCGAGATCTGGAAAATGCCTCTCAGCAACGTTGGAGCTTTTCTAAGTACCATTGATTCGCCGTTGGGGCTTGGGAGCGTTGAGATGGAGGATGGGAGGTGGGTGACAGGGTTTATTTGCGAGGCGTATGGGTTGGAGGGAGCGAGGGATGTTACGGGGTGGGGAGGGTGGAGGAAGTACAGGCTGTCGTGTGAATAGACGTTGCTGGTGTGCTTGACGAATGGAATGAAAATTAGTGTGCTCTAGCAATGTTGCTTATTACAGGTAGGTTATTGATACATATATTACAGAGGGCGTCAAATGCTTGCCACGTAATCGTGATCGTGGCAACACAGTTGATCAGCCCGTGCGGTCTTTATACATCCAGGACATGTAGTCGTCCACGCCTGTTATTTCAGGCTCCGCTTGTGTTGTGGCGGCAGTCTGGGCGGGGGCCTGGTTCTCTTTGTTTCCGTACATCCAAGACAAGTAGTCGTCGACAGTGTTTATGGAAGGCGCTGCCGACGGAGTTTTGGTGTGAGCGACCTCGGAAGGTGCCTGCGGCTGTGACGTCGACTCCACCTCAGTCACCCCAGTAGGCGGTTTTGCAGCATAAACGACTTTGCCGTTTTCCTTTTCCAACTCGTCCACCTTGTTCCTGTAGTCCCTACCCTTCTCAGCCATTCTTCTTAATTTCTCAAGGAAGAAGCTCTCGAATCTCCTCAAAGACCCGTCGTTCTCGTGCATCTCGGGATTAGGCTCCACTTCTAGGCTCTCCGCGCCGCCTTCGTCGTCAGTCATTATGGCGCGGGAGTGGACCTGCTGACGCTTGGCTTTGCACTGCGCGTAGGTTGCCCACGCAGCGGCTGGATCGTCCATCTCTTTGAAAAGGTACTCGACTGACCAATCGTCATTTGGTGTGAGGCGTGTTGGGCGTTCGACACGCTCGCCGTTGACAATAGAGCCAACGAGAATAGTGGCGGCGTACAGAGGAGCGTGCGTTCCATCTTCGCGCAGAGGCAATGGAGCAGCGTCGTCTCGGGTTTCCTCCTCTGTAGCGTTAGGTTTCTCCTCTCTGGCCTCGATGCCCATCATCTTGCGCTCAAATTCCGCGATTTTGCTCTTCGACTTGGACTGGATCTTGTCGATCTGCTCTTCTTCCATGGGCTCCGCGAAGACGTACATGGCCGTTACCGGCGCAGCGCGTGTCTCGAAGTGCAGGCGCAAGCTCTTGTTGGGGAACTTGGCCGTTGCCTCTTCTAGCACTTTGTTCAGCATGTCCACACTGATCTTGAACTCCTGATCTCCGAGACAGCGGTTGATCTGACCATGTATGGCGCGGTCGATCTCGGCCATAGGCATGTACTGGAAGCCGAAGATACGTTGGACATTGTGGTACGCGAGGAAGATGCCATCCATGCGGCCCATACGGGCTTGCAGCATGTACTTGAGCATGGTTGAACGCATCATGTCATAGTACTCTCGCTCGTAAGACTCCCAAGCACCCTGGTGGGTGAGAATCTCGTAGCCAAGCATAGGCTTGTAGTCCGTTGTGCTCATGCGAATACTGGCGATGGAGCGGGTCTTGATGTCGAACATACCGGTACCTGGCAACCTCGGATCGTACGCGTCAAGCTGAGAGCGCATGAGGAAATCACCCATAGTGGTGTATTGGTAAGCCTCGGGTGCATTGCGCTCTTCCTCAGTGATCTCGCGCGGATCACTCTTGCGGTAGCGCTCATATTCGGATTTTGGTAAGGTGAGCAACTTTTCCATGGACTTTCCAAGCATCATCAAGATGTTGCCACTGTCGTACTCCTTGTCTGCATCGATGGCATACGTGCCGTTCTTCCATCGGAGGAATATGGCAGTGGGAGCGCGATTGATAGCTGTAAATGTTTGTCTGTCCTCGGGGAATTGACGAGAAAGCATACCGAGGTTGAGGTCCCTCCAGCCTGACAGTAGATAGTGGAAGTGGCTCAGTGTACTCGTCATACTCGATGTGGAGCCAACATATTTCTTGCCGTGGGCCTTGGCCAGCTTAGATAACATGTTGTCCTGCGAAGAGGTCTTGTATTCCGGAAGGGCGTTGAAATCGAATTCTTCCACAGGCATCACGTTTTGCAGGTATGGATCAAAGTTGTACACACGAGAGTGTTGATCCTGTAGCGATGTAACACCAGGGTTGAACAAAACCCTGTCCAAACCATACGACAGTTCTGGTACTGGCGGTTGCTCGATATCGAGCGCCGTGATATGCAAGCCTTTCGCCTCGATCAAGGGTAGACCTGACTCCGAGTCGTCGACATAGTCTTCTTCCGTCGCATGCTCCGGGCCCTGCTCAGAGTTCATGGCTGCGGAAAGATCGCGACCCACCATGGCGTCTGACATAGATCGACCTGTACCCTCGGAACTGTGCAATATTGGATCAAGGGTCTGGCGGCCAACCATGGCATCTGACACAGATCGTCCGTCATCCTCAGAACCTTGCAGCATCGAGTCGTGGTTTACGTCCTCAGTTGAATCGAGGGCATTGGGCTCAAGCGATGCGTCCGTCGTGGACACACCCTTTGTTATTGCTGCCGAACTTGTTGTTGCCGTCTTTGACAGAAGTGCACGCTTGGCTCTAGCTTGTCTTCGTCGAATTGCGCGTGAACTTAACTGAGGTCGCGAAGAACCAGACGAGCTCGATCGCTCTTGCCCCCTTGTCCCGGTATCCTCTTTACTGGATGATTCACCCACAGGCACGGCCACTTTGTAATGATTGTCAGTCTTTGATTGAGCTTCTCCTTTGCGACCTTCGTGTTGCGCACTCGTAGATGAAGGCTTTGCTTCTTTTGGTTCAACGCTCTCTGTCTCCTTGGACTCAGAACTGCTGCCGTATAGCATGTTCTTCAATTTCGCGAATCCAAGCATTCCGCTTAAAGAGCCAGGCCGTGGTTCTTCTGTCTTTGTAGGCGCAGGCGTGGTGGCCGTAGATTCTGATTCTCGACCAGTCGCAACGTCGCCTGGGTTTTCGATAGGACCGTTTTCTGCTTGAGCTCCCTTGAAACCCCATGGTTTCGCGGAGAAGGCTGTGGAAGGACGCTGTGGTGGAGCAGAGACCTTATCGGCTCGTTGGAGGCTGTCGAATGAAGCTTTGAATGCCGGAGCTGCCTCAACAGGCGCTGCCGTCATGCCTCCCCATTTGGGCCGTTCACGAACAACACGAGCCTTCGACGCGATGCTCATCGGCTTCCCATGATGAAGGTCCTCTGGTTGTACTGAAGTCTTCTTGCTCTTGCTGGAGGAAGTTACACCTCCAGCTACCAGGATATCATCTACAGCGCTAGTCGAGCTAGCACCTGCTTTCTTCTTTGCCAATGGTGAAGCTTGATGTCCATCAGAAGTTTCCGGAGCCGGTTGCAATCGCCGAGCTCCTGGCCAGTTCTTAGAATTGGCAAGACGTGCTTTTCTCCCCACCAATGGCTTTTCTGTCTGTTTCGGCGCATCGTCCTTCGCAGTAGGTATCGAAGCAGGCGTCGCAGGCATCGGTTCTTTCATGAGACCTGCCAAGACAGACTCGTACGTCTGCCTGACGTCCGTGGAGGCATTTCGATCGGTCGAATCTGCTTCTCTCGGTATTCCTTCGAGGGCGCGAGATGAGATGTCGTCCAATTCGGCGCTTTTCAGGCTCGCTCTCGCTTTGGTATTTGCCGCATAGCCAAGCTTGGCCTTCAGCCCTTCGAAGCTGGTCGCCTCGCTGCTGGCAGTGTCGCTCGAGATGTCCTTTTGTTCTTGATCCCGTCTTCGCTTCCGGCTTTCCAACCTGGACTTGCGAGGCTTATCAGAGGCTGGTCCATTCTTGCCACGCGATTGCGTCTCTGCTTCGACGCTCAGATCGTTGAAGTTTGAGTGCCAGTCGTCGGCCGTTTCGTCTTTCTGTGGTCGCGCTGTCACGTGCAGTTGGCGGCGACAGGACAGACACACATGGCCCGAGAGGGTTCGCGAGGGCGCACGCGACAGGTGCCGGTACATTGAGCGAGATGTGGCGGGGTGGGCGAGGAGAGGAGGAATGGACCCAGGAATCAATAATTCTCCTGGTACAGCTCTACCATGACGACTTCACTTCGCGCTAGCTGCTAATCTCAAGATCTCGAATGAGGCTCTGCTCTGCTTCTGTGGACCCCTTTGGTCGATGCACTAGGGTAGATCCGCCATCGTCGTTGATCTATCCGTGTCCGAGCGCAGCAGGCGAGGGGAGCTCTACCAAGGGCGGGCTACGTCGTTGGCGGTTGGCTGGCGCTGGCTGGAAGCAACAGCCAATGTGTGTTTCATGCTCTCTCCACCATAACTGCTCTTATACTGCCGCCTCATATTGAAGAAAGCCTCTTCTCGTGCGTGACAAAGCGCCACTCTGGATACCACCACTACTGGCATGCGACAACATCTCACTACTACATCCACACACAACACGCCCTCGCGACCGTAGGCAGCCATGGACATCTTCCAAACCGTCTCCGGCTACATCACCAAGATGGTGTCGGCCGGGGACTCTGCGCAATCGCAGGCCGCTGCCCGAATGAAGATCCTACTGCTGGACAACGAGACCGTATGCGAATCGGCACGTTTCATACCGCGAAACCGCTAACACGTCCTTCAAGGTGCCTATTGTTTCCTCAGCCACTACCCAGTCCGCCCTACTAAACCACAATGTCTACCTTACCGACCGTCTCGACAACCAAGAAAGAGAGAAGATGCGCCATTTGTGCTGCTTGGTCTTCGTCCGCCCATCATCAGACAGCATACAGTTCCTTATTGACGAGCTGCGGGAACCAAAGTATGGAGAATACCACATCTGTACGTCAAGCCATCCAACAACACCACTTTGTCGCAGGCAGGATTTCTGACTGACACAGACTTCAGCAACATTGTCAAGAAGAGCGCTCTTGAGCGGCTAGCGGAAGCCGACGACCATGAAGTCGTCAAAGGCGTCATGGAATACTTTGCCGACTATTTGGTGATCAACCCGGACTTGTGCTCGATACGCCTTCCCGCGCGGCTATTCTCGACATCGCCAGAACTATGGAATCAAGACAGTCTGGCTCGGTCAACAGAAGGTGTCATAGCGCTGATGTTGTCGCTGAAGAAGAAGCCACTCATTCGGTACGAGAAGAACAGCCTGCTATGCAAAAAGCTCGCGACGGAAGTCCGCTACAACATGACACAAGAGGAGCAATTGTTTGATTTCAGGAAGACAGACACACCGCCGATTTTGCTCATACTGGATCGAAGAGAAGATCCGATCACTCCGCTGCTAACGCAATGGACATATCAAGCCATGGTGCATGAGCTTATCGGAATCAACAACGGACGTGTCAACCTGAGTGACGTACCCGACATTAGGCCCGAGTTCAAGGTATGTATTTGATCGCTGTTCGCGAGGTTGCATATGCTTACAATACACAGGACATTGTGATCAGCCAAGACCAAGATCCGTTCTTCGCTAAGAACATGTACCTCAACTTCGGTGATCTCGGCCAGAATGCGAAAGACTACGTCGAACAATTTGCCTCGAAGCAGGCATCAGGACAGAAGCTTGAAAGCATCGAAGACATGAAGCGCTTTGTCGAAGAGTTCCCAGAATTCCGCCGCCTCTCTGGAAATGTAACCAAGCATGTCACGCTGGTAGGCGAGCTGTCTCGTCGTGTTGGCACTGACAATCTGCTGGACGTCTCCGAACTCGAGCAAAGTCTCGCATGCAACGACAACCACTCACAAGACGTCAAGACATTGCAGACATTGATCCAAAACCCGACTGTTCCGTCAGAAAACAAACTCCGCCTGGTAGCGATCTACGCGTTGCGCTACAACACACACTCCTCCAACGCCACGCCCGCGCTCTGCGAACTTCTCACAGTCGCTGGCGGCGTTCCCAAATATCGCGTCAACCTCATTCCTCGCCTGCTAGCATACGCCTCGTCACTACAGTCCGCACAAGGTGCTGGCGCCGGCATCCCAGACCTCTTCCAACCCACAGGGCTTTTCGACTCTGCTCGTGCGCGCTTCAACCGTGGCCTCCGCGGAGTCGAAAACGTGTACACACAGCATTCGCCTCTGCTGGAGACTACGTTGCAAGACCTCATCAAAGGGCGCCTCAACACATCAGCGTACCCATTCGTGGAAGGCGGCGGACAGACGCGCGATAAACCGCAAGACATCGTCATTTTCATGGTCGGTGGTACGACGTACGAGGAAGCGAAGATGGTCGCCCAGGTCAATGCCAGCAGTCCTGGTGTGAGAGTCGTATTGAGTGGGACCGGTGTGCTCAGCTCGACCGAGTTCTTGGGTCAGGTTGAGGAGGCTGCAGAGGCTTGGCCTGAGCCGAGGGAAACTACGGCTGCAGGACGCCTGAGGAAGGAAGTTGGGAGGTAGTGTGGTGGTGAAGCCAGACGCCTAGACGGCTTGAACTTGATGCACCAATTCAATGAGGATACCCACCTGCCTACTTTAAGCATACGAAGCATTTGTCGTCGTTTCATAATTGCCCATGCAGAAGAGCAGTGAATGGACTCGCGCTCAAGACCACCATACATGACGTTAAGCTACTGATTATCATAGTCAATCCTCCCACCTGCCACCTGGTATCTCAACGCGTACATTTTCTACTCTTCCCACATGTCAGGTTCGTGTTCAATAACAAACCACGGACCCAAACCTAGCGCTCTCCCTCCTAACAGACAACCCAACACCAACACCACTACCCACAACCAACCCTCCACAAAACACCCCAACCAACCAACCCCTCACACCAAACCAACATGATCTCCCTACAAGAACCTTACAATCCGGCGGAATAGCAGCAACAGCTCAGCAAGCGCCCGCCTGGATACCGCCGTATACCTGGAACCCCAGCTACCGACGAGGCTTCATATATCGCCCCGAAGACCTCACGTGCCCCAGATGCGGCCCACTGGGAGCCGTGTGTTACTGCTCGCCACGTGGCAGCGGAAACGTGGAAGTGTTCAAGGTCTCGGGGTTGTGTTGTACGATTCTGTGATGGCGCTGCGATGGTGAGGGGGTTCTTCGGGGATATTTATACGTCTGACTACGCTAAGCATACGGAGCATTTTCGTTGTGCTGTCGTTTTAAATAGTAGTGACTAATGTGAGCTTGATATCACGGTATATGACGTTGGGTTACTGATTACTATAGTCAATCCACTCGATCACCACCTAATACATCAACGCGCGCCTTTACTACACATACTCTCCTTCAAATCATGCTCCCAATTCCCTCGACTCCACATTCCCAACCATGGATCCAAACCTAGCGCTCTCCCTCCTAAAAGACAACCCAAACCCAACACCACCCCCAACCAACCCCTCTCACGACATGCCAATCAACAAACATTCTCCCTCCGGGGGACTACCCATCCAAAACGCCTTCCCCTCCCGACTCCCGCCCCCAGGACCCCCCATGCCAACCATCCACAGAACCCGCAACACTCTCCCCCTGCAGCTCGCAGTCCCCGAAAAAGTCACACCCAACGGCGAACCCATGTCAGACACCGAAACAACACCCGCCATACCACCCGCTCTCCAAAATCTCCTTGACAATCCACCACCGAGCTGGAATTTAGACTGGCGACGAGGACCTCTGTGGCCGCCTCGGATTGAAGATGTCATTTGTCCTAGGTGTGCTCCGTTGATGGTTGTGTGTTATTGCGAACCGCCGGGGAGTGGGAACAAGGGGGAGCCGAGGACGGTTCTTGAATTTGGGGGGTGTTGTACGATTTTGTGAGAGGGCGGATCACGAGAGCTTAGTGGCTTGTGAAATGATTTTCACAGAATGTTTTACGAGGATTGTTATGCTCTCGGTGGCATGCATCACCAACACTGTATCATTCAGACAGTAAAAGCTCAATTACTTTCGGGACGTCTTGTGGATGACAAGCTCTTTTGAGCAATGTTCTTTCACGAATCGCACATACCCAAGAATCCTGATGGTGGCAGCGGGATGAGCATACCGCAGACGGTCACCACTGATCCTAGGTCCGAGTCATCTGCAATACCTCCACTTCACACGATTGTCACGCTGTAAGCTTCGAATTTGTGTCATTACTTCATTATAATCCGCGATGCCTTGCTGCTGCGGCAAAGTGCAGTATCTACACAATGTTGTAAACCAGCTTCTCCGCGCTGACCTTGCCCTCCTCGTGCAATTTGAAGCCGGTGCTAATGTCGTCGATAGTACCAAACTGCTTCACACGGTTGGGCTTGACTGATCCCTTCTGGAGGAAATCAGGGATCATCTGGAGGTACTTCTCCCACAAAGCCTTGTCCTCTGGGGTCTCTTCGCCGCAGTTGTCGAAGAAAGCGCCGTAGGGCAATTTGCGCTGGAAGACAGTGTAGACGATCGTGCTCTCGATCTTGGCTTTCTTGTTGATGCTCTCCACGGCAGGCCTGACGTCGCCGATGGGAAGCAGAGTGACGATGTGGCCACCCTTGGTGGGCGAAAGGGCTTTGGCGATGGCTTCGGGTGTGCCCTTCTCGGCGATGCAGTCGAGAGCGTGCTCAAGACCATCGTGGGACTTCTGGCGGACCTGCTCGGGCCAGTCGGAGTCGTTGTAGTCGACGACTGCGTCCGCACCCAGGGAGAGGAGAAGCTCGTGATTCTTCTTAGAACCAGTGGCGATTACGTAGGCACCCGAAAGCTTGCCGAGCTGGATGGCGTACTTGCCAACACTGCTTGTGCCGCCGTTGACGAGGAACGGGAATGCAGACTTGGCCGGCTTCGAAGGCTCGGGCATGTTCAAGCGCTGGAACATGGCCTGGATGGCGGTAGCGATGGGCAGAGGGATGACCGCGGCGTCCGCATAGGAGATAGAGTCGGGAATGGGGAAGACCAAGCTAGCCTCAATGACCATGTACTCAGCGAAGGCTCCACGAGGAGGATCGGCAGCGGTGCCCTGGACGAATCCAGCGACACGCTGGCCCGGTCTCCAGTGGGATCCATTGTTGTCGTGGACCTCGCCGGCGAAGTCGCAACCGACGGTGCGTCCAGCGGTGTCTCCATATTTTGCAGCTTTCCAGTCCGTCGGATTATGAGCTACTGTATGCACCTTGACGAGGATCTCTCCTTCGCCAGGCTGGGGGATGGGAACATCGGCTTTGACTTCGGGGTCATTGCCTTTGCCATTGGAGACGAGAGCTTTCATTGTGGCGGCCATTGTGAATTGATGTCGTGGGTTGATTTGGAGATTTCGAGTTGAGAGGATGGGATGTGATGTTGCGCTGGATGAGCAATATCAAGAGTATATAAATCCGTAGCAGCCTAAATGCCTAATGCTATGTGGACCACTGACGACGCTAGACGTCAGATATGGAAGCTGGAAGAGGAAGGAGCATTCTAGGCTCTACATCGTGGCTTCGGTTGCTTTCATTTGTTACCCCCTCACAAGTACTGTAGAAACGTGATTACAAATGGAGCTGTACACGTTCCGGTCAATGCCGCTGCGGTGTTGCAAGGTCAGCCATGTATGTGCTCCAGTACAGTACTCACTGTCGTGCGGCGATATCTCGGAAGTGGCATGGGCATGAGCAGCTCTGATACACCACGTCACCTGGGAGCTTGCGCCTCGCCCGCCTTAGTAAGAATGCCGTCTAGCCTTCTGGTATCCTCCGTTCATGCCTTACTTGACAGCTCATTTGTATGTATATATTCACATGCCTGATGGCCGCTCAATGAAGCGCTGACCAGCAATAATGCATCTGATGAGGTCTAAGTTCTTGATTTGGACGACTCCGCACGCGCTCGTTCGCCTCACCTCACCCAATCTCAGACTGTCGCTTCATACTCAGCTCCTACCTTCAGCTTCCAACTATCCATTGTTACTTACTCACTGGCAGATCCGGCAATTTCAACATGGCATATTCACACCAGAAGGCTTCGTGAACCTGCTGCACGTATGCTCTGCGCCAGCCCGACTGCGCGCGCAAGCTTTGGTAGCAACATTGCGCCGGCACCTTTACGGCAATGCCAGTACCTATTGCTCGTGCCAACTCATTGACCTCTTTGAAAGAACGACTTCAACTACGCCACCTTTCAACTGGCCCTCACGAACCGTCCTCGTCGATTCCACTCTGAGGAAGAGTTGCTTACGACATGGACGAAGCGAGCGACACTTTGTCAAACAGGCGGGACAGACTTGGCAAGAGAAGGAAGCTCAACATTGACAATGTCATTCAAGAAGACGATGAGCTCGCGCTGAACACACCCAAAAGCCAGCGAACCGGGAGTCGGATTGGCGGCAACCCGGACCCAATTGTGATCGATTTGACAGCATGCGACGACACCCCTATGGCAACTCCTGCTCCCCAGACGCCGCAGAGCGATGAGACGTCTGAAGATGAGATTGCCGTACGCCATACTCACGCTACTGGATACGACGAGTCCTCACCAAAAGCTCCGTTCGTGCAGATACCTCGACCATGTCTGACAATGGCCGCCTTCCATGGGTGGCAACCACCGGATACTTTATGGTTGGAGTTTGATGTGTTGACGGAGCACGCAATTCAAGATGAGGTCCAATATCTTGACCTAGATGACTTCACGGTCTACCGACAGCCTTCGGACAGCAAACGAGGTATGGAGATGTCTACCCTAGATAGGCTCCAGACTTGGAAAGGCGTGGACGAGCTTTGCTTCAGCGGCAGACTCTCGACCGCGTCCGCGAGTTACTACGTGCACAACGTCAAGTTTAGCATTCTTGCAGTCGATGGATATGGCGATCATGACAGCACCAGTTTACGCGACAAGATATGCATACGATCACCGTGGGCGCGAGCGAAAAATGTCTGGTACAGACTTGGCCGCCCTTCAGCCGAATATAGGAGCTTTCATGAAGACTACATGTGGTTGGCAACGTTTACCAAGTACATCATCGATTTCTTTCTCGAACAGGAGACCGACGTAACGCTGCACTGTTTTCGATCGAAGTTTACACCGTGGGTCCTGCACCAATACGGTGAATCCGCGGAGTTCCAAGCCTGGCACGAAAGGTGTGGCCAGCAGCAAGATTTCGGTACTTCGGTGGCAGCATACGTCAACTACCTCTTCAAAGAATGCTATAGCATCGATGACTCGACGTCTAACCTTCTTCAACACACCATCTGGCGTGAAATCGACCCGGCGAATCTGACTGCTATCGAACGGCAGCCCACGGATCCGGACGGTGCGACTATTGTGACTTCATTCACCCTCCGCTGTTTTCAGGACATGTATTTCGCTGCACACCTTCAAACGCATGAACCCATTCCTGAAGTACAGGCAAAAATCACGAGGCGCAAGCATGAGATGTCTCTCACGCCGTGGAATGCAGCTCCTGTCTCGCGTCCTCCTTTGTGCGCCGTCAACCAAACAGGTCCATTGAAGATACGCCAAGGCGACGTAGTTTGTACTCCCTCGCATGCGAATGGTCAGTGGAAGCGCTCAAAATCGAAAGTGTGGTACGCATATGTATCCGGTCTTCACAAAGACAGAAGGGGCCACACTATGCTGGACGTGCTTTGGCTTTACGAGCCTTCGGACACGACACTTGGGGATGTCCACTATCCGTTCGAAAATGAGCTTTTTCTCTCGGACAACTGCAGCTGTGGTGACCATGGAATCCCACTCGAAGCAGTAGTCGCAAAGCTTGATGTGGCGTGGTTTGTCACTGATCCACATGCTGTGAAAGGTTACTTAGTTCGTCAGAAGTTCCAGACGGTCGAAGCCGAAGACAGTTACGGTTTTGTGACTTTGACTTCCAACGACTTCAGCTGTCACGATAGTCACTTGTCGGACTTTGAGTTGTGTCGGCGTTACTACAAGGTAGGGCAGAGCGTCCTTGTAGATCCGCCAAGTGGGGACAACCCGGAGGGTCTCTTGCAGCCTATGCGAATCCTTCGTTTTGATATAGAAAGGCAACGTGTGATTCTCCGTGGTTTCGACCGGGCTTCATGGACAGATACAGCGGCTTTCCCCAACGAGCTTGTTGAGTCAGATCGAGAGCTTGCGTTGCCAGCTATTCGGATCGTGCGAACTTGTGAAATCGGCCAGTTCCCTGCCAGACAAGAGGTGACCCTGCCATTCAATCGGAGAGGTCTCGGGGATCACTTCTACGTCCTCGACACTGGCGCAGTGATTAGCACCCAGACTTCACTGCAAACACCTCCAGACTCCGATACAGATGACAAAAAGGTCCAGTCATTTAGTGGCGTCTCATCGCAGCCACTAACCGGTCTCGATTTGTACTGCGGAGGAGGAAACTTTGGTCGTGGTCTTGAAGAAGCAGGTGTGGTCAAAATGCGTTATGCAGTTGACTGGGATGCATCAGCGATGCATTCGTATCGCGCCAACACCGAAAATACCGCAGACGCCCAATACTTCTTGGGATCAGTCAACGATTATCTTCGGAATGCTTTGGATGGATCTACGAAACCTGAAGTTGCTTCTATCGGAGATATTGAGTTCGCCTCAGGTGGGAGTCCGTGCCCGGGTTTCTCCACAATGCAACTCAACAAAGAGAGTGAACAGTCTTTGCGGTTCGCTTCTATGGTCGCCTCGGTTGTCGCGTTCGTTGACACCTACAGTCCGCAATACTTCATTTTGGAGAATGTAGTAACAATGGCCAACAAGATCTTGGTGAAAGGACAGGAGCAGAACGTGTTCTTGCAAATTCTTGCGTCGTTGGTGGCTTTGGGGTATCAAGTTCAACAATTCCTGGGAGATGCTTGGAGTCTCGGCAGTTCTCAATCACGCTCTAGGGTGTTTATCGTTGCATCTGCGCCTGGGACTGTTCCTTTGCATCCACCGCCCAGGACACATGGACATCCTCCTGGTAAGGAAACGAGGCGTAATCTGGGTCGGACGACCAACGGTCTCCCATTCGGCATTCGACGGTATGAGAGCACGCCTTTCTCATACGTCTCTGCCGTGTCAGCCACGAAGGACCTGCCCGACGTGGGTGACTCGTTGACCCAAATATGTCCACGATTCCCCGATCATCGCACCCATGCTGATCAGAGCTTGATAACTCGTCAACGACTGGTCAGAGTGCCCACCCACCCTCTCGGTACAGGTCTCGTTCAAGCAGTGGATAGTGGGAATGTGACTTCTGGGGAAGCATACGAATGGGTCAAGAACTGCACAAATTTGCGGGCCAGAAAAAAAAGCCGTTCATACACTCGCATCAGGCCCGATGGCCTTTTCCCAACCATCTTGACAGACTTGCATTTGCAATGCGGCATCAACGGCAATGTACTGCACTGGGAACAGCATCGCTGCATAACGATCATGGAGACACGAAGAGCACAAGGCTTCCTTGATCATGAGGTGATAGTCGGGAATCCTTCCCAGCAACTGAAGATTGTTGGAAACAGTGTTGATCGGAAGGTGGCGTTCGCCATGGGCTTGGTCATGAAGGAGTCCTGGGACAACACACTCAAGCTCAAGCGAAACATGCTGAGAGGTAACGCATCAACTGCGGGTACGCTTCAAGAGCAAGACTCCATGGATATCGACGAGGATTACGGCTGTTCTCAGAATCGCGGCAATGTTGTCGCGCACCCCTCGTCTGCTCAAGTTGAACTCGCCAAGCGTGAGTTTAATCAAATGAGGGCGAAAGATTTTGCCACAATCATGCAGAGGCTAGGACACCACCGGCCAAAACAATCAGAGATGCCCCCTCGAGTTGTTGTTCCGCAACCTGGGAGTCAGAGATGGTCTGGTGAGTCGCCTGCGGCTGCAATTGCGATCAGGCGTCTCGAACAAGAGCTTGATGCTGTCCTGCCCTTGCGTGGCGGATCTCCGCCATGACACGAGCACAAGAGAAGGTTCTGCTGACTATGCTCGAGATTTCATGATTATGCTTGATGCTGAAATCGTTCACATTGCCACAAATGACGGGTTGCATTGGTGGGTACATACAGTCGACCCTGTTTCTCGTATTTTTAGAAGAACAAATATACTCATAATTGTATGAATAATGTTGCGTTTCCTCGAGTCGCTTGTACATTGAACACTAGACTTTTTGTGCCATCTATCGTTACCATCTAAGTCTGCAGCTCCGTTTTATTGCGCCTCAAGATACATTGATTCTCCAATCCTCCGGATGTAGAATATATTTGTATGACGATAGAGGCGTGCACGTGCGTACGAGATGAACGTCGGCTTCCAGGCCGTTGCCGCTTTTTTGGTGTACGCTTGCGTTGAAGTTGTCGAGAGCGAAGGCAATGCGCCGCGACACCGACAACATTCTTGCCACGCTCATTACTGCCGTCGCACACAAGCGATGAGAGCCTCGCATGGCTTATCTGCACCATCGGCATCGCTATTGCGCTTCCTGCGATGCCAGCTAGGCCACCAGTCGCCTGCACCTTGCCTCACACCCAAAACCACTATCATCTCGAATCGCCAATGTCGCACTTTTGCCAGCGCTACCGAGCGCTGTGCTGTACAATTATACCCTAGCACTGTTACGCCGCCTTTTATCGCCAAATCGAATACATCACAGCCATCATGTCGGCACGCCAGCACTGCCGCTCCACCATCACAACCACGACGACCCCTGTCGACCAAACCCGCTTTGCGAGAACCCTTCTGGCGCCGCCTGAGGACATCACCACGTGGAACCACAGCCGAGCGATTTCGCGACAACGGCCTGCTTCCTTTCCAGGACCTTTTGGACGACCCGCACAGTTTAGGAGGCAGGAATCTGAAGCCCAGCACAGAACTCAAACTGCGATGCACGGAATTCGATGAGAATGGAAACGTCGTGCTGGTCAACGGCGAATTTAAGAAGCAAGAGTTGATCGCAAAATACTCTCTCATGCCACGAGACTTGAGGAAGATCGATAGCTCGGTGCTCCCACACATTTTGGTCAGGCCGAGCGCGATCATGATAAATTTGCTGCACATCAGATGTCTAATCAAGCACAACCGTGTGTTGGTATTCGATGTGTATGGCAGCACGGACTCGTACGCTCAGTCACTGTTCATGTACGATCTCGAGGGAAAGTTGAGGCAAAAGCAGACGTCTTCGACGGCTGGTGGAGCGCTGCCTTACGAGTTCCGCGCTCTGGAAGCTGTGTTGATATCCGTCACTGCTGGTCTGGAGAGCGAGTTTGAGGGCGTTCGTGATCCGGTCATGAACGTTTTGAGAGAGCTGGAAGAGGACATCGACCGAGACAAGCTCCGACACTTGCTCATCTACTCGAAGAAACTCGGCACTTTCGAGCAAAAGGCACGCTTAATACGAGATGCTATTGAGGATCTTCTCGAAGCGGACGACGACTTGGCAGCCATGTACCTCACAGAGAAAGCCGAGGGCACGGAGCGCGAAGAAGACAACCACGAAGAAGTCGAGCTCATCCTCGAGTCTTACCACAAATTCGCGGACGAAATCGTGCAGGTCAGCTCTAACTTGGTCTCCTCGATCAAGAACACCGAAGAAATCATCCGCGCCATCCTCGACGCCAACCGCAACAGTCTCATGTTGCTCGACCTCAAATTCTCTATTCTCACACTGGGCACGACGGTCGGCATGTTTATTGCCGCCCTCTACGGTATGAACCTGGAAAACTTCATCGAGGAGACCAACTACGGCTTCTTCGGCATTTCCGGCCTCTGTGCTATCCTGACAATAGCTTCTTCCATATGGGGCCTGCGCCGCCTGCGCAAGGTACAACGCGTCAGTATGTGGGGCGAGAGCGGCTCTGTGCGACAAGCAAGAGCTCTCGGCCGCCAGCCCGGAAGAGGCAGCTGGAGAGAAATCGACGGCGCCCCGGGAGCCGAGGGTAGCCACTCTCAAGGGCTGGGAGAGGCCGTGGCGGGCATCAAGGGCAGAGATGCGATCAAGAACTGGAAGCGCGAGCAGGCCCAGAGGCTGAAAGAGATGAAGGACAGCGGGCTCAAAATGTAAGACTAACGTGTAAAGTGGCTCTCAACTCTGCTTTTATTTGCTTTTGGGTAGCGAGGCGTTGGGGTTGGCAAATGAAACTTTTGTACATATATATAAAGCATAGACCGCGAGGTTCTTGGGTCTGCAGCCTGTTTCATGTTCATAGACTTATGTGCTGGGATACATTTTTGCATTATCAATAGAACACATCTCCTTTCATTAACACCCGCGCGGTTCTGTGCAATAGAGCACTTTCCAACCTCCCATCTTTGTATACGCTTCCGACATCTAAGGTCCCGCTTGCGTGGGCGATCCGAACACTCTCCTGACCTTCCGCTCCGACTGCTACCTCTGCAGCGAGAGTTCCTGACATGCGGCACGTTGCACCCAGGTTCAACGCTAATGTCAGAGGGACGGCTTTGTGTGCCTGCTGCATTGATAATGCTCGACAGACAACGTGCACGCCTGATACGGCTTCGGCCTCAGAAGGCTTGGACAGAATGACTATCTTAGGAACACTTTGTACATCCGGATCCAGTCCCATGGCAGTAGCTCCTTCTCGCCGGATAGTCTCCAGGCGTGACATTAGAGTGGTATTCGCAGCGATTGCGTCAGATGTCATATTACCGGGGATTGCAAGGTCTGACGCGAGAACGAAGACACCAGGGTTGGCGATATCGGCTAGTGTTGCGCGAATGGTGCTGCCGTCGGGTAGGTGAATGGTGTCTATGGCGTTGCCAGTGGGTAGGGCGTGACCAGTCTTTGCTCCTGCTGGATCTATGAAGGATAGAGTAATCTTTGAGCCGGTCCCTCCTACACCGTCAATGTTATAATCACCGCGAGGTTCGAAAGCTGAACGATCGCCATTGAGAGTGAAAGTGTTGTGGACTTCCTTCGATGTGTTGGTATTGAACATCCGTACCGTAATCTCGCCGTTTTCACTCGCTGCGCCTTTGGCCTTGACCAGTCCTTCGTTGAAAGCAAAGGGTCCGACCACAGAAGACATGTTGCCGCAATTACCAGCAACGTCCAGACGGCCATCCTTGATTCCGACTTGAACGAAAGTATAGTCCACATCAATGCCAGGACGAGATGACTTTTCGATCACGCATACCTTGCTGGTTGATGAGATTCCGGATCCCATGCCGTTGAGTTGTCTACCAAAAGAATCCGGTGATCCCATAGCTCGTGAAAGGATGGGCTGCCAGCGAGAAACTCCAGGAGGAAGGTCTGATTTGTGGATCAGTAGGCCGTTCGAAGTGCCTCCACGGGCAAAGGAAGCTGGGAAGCTGGCTGCCATGCTGTTGTTGGTACCAGAGAGAGGCCGCTTTTGGCTACTAGGACATGATATGGGTGCTGAAGGTTTTCTCAACGCAGACGCTGGCCTATAGTGAATCTTTAATGCCCGACGTGAGACCAAACGCATAACCAGATCAGTCAAGGAGGCTCTGCTGAGGTGAGAGGAGGGACTGTTCCAGGAAAGTCAAAAGTATGAGGCTTAGGAACAAGACAAGTGGGCACAAAGATCGATTAGATGTCAATAAGAGATTAAGCAGCTTTGTAAAAAGTCTATCAAGATGTGTTAGTCGGCTGCCGATGTTATATATGTGATGTTGCATGCGATTCGGTTTGATGCCGCGCGCTCTCTCCGGCGCTCCCTCCAGAGTCCGACCTCCAACGCTCAAGCTCGCCGCCAGCGAAACATCGTCATCTGCGACTGACGAGCCATCACTACCCACTACACACACATTGCACACCAACCACCCACCCCATCACCACCAATCGCGCCACCACAGACTCTTCATCAACCTAATCACACACCAAATACCGTAACCATGGCCCAAGAAGACGCGGCCAAGCGCATCGAAGAGGCAAAGAAGCTCTCCAAAGACCAGCCCTCCAAAGCCGAAGCCATCTACAAGGAGATCCTCTCACAACCGCCCGGAACCAGCGACAAGGCGGTGCGCGAGTTCGAGACTGCGCTGTTGGGACTGGGAGAGCTGTACAGAGATCACAAAAGGACGCAAGACCTGGCGAACCTGATCCAGCAAACGAGGGAGGTGCTCACAACATTCGCGAGAGCGAAGACAAGCAAGCTGAGTGAGTGAAGGCGTTGCCTGAGATCTATCACATGTGGAACATCATGCTAACAGTAATGCGCAGTCCGTCAGCTGCTCGACCTCTTCCACCCCATCCCCAACACCAACGAAATCCAAACATCCGTCACCAAGTC
>Ga0265797_10001739_pt1 | contig 37943 bp, 42 predicted proteins | sample P2T30metagenome_FD_192433 | JGI IMG/M metagenome (GOLD analysis project Ga0265797, IMG submission 192433) | Plant litter microbial communities from East Loma Ridge, Irvine, California - P2 T30 | ecosystem: Environmental > Terrestrial > Plant litter > Unclassified | place: USA: California...
TGCGAGTTGGTCGGGGGGGAAGCGTGATATGGGGGAGTAGGTGGGGTGTTCGAAGAGCCATTGCCAGGTTGTGAGGTCGCGTGGGACTATATTTCATGTCAATGGCTTTACCGATACACAATGCTACATGTTGGCTTACGGAGAATGTCATTCTGCAAGCTCTTGAAAGGCATGTTCACTGTTAGGGATGGACTTGATTGGATACACGATGAAGGAGATATTTGGGAACATGCAGTGATACTGCAACAAACCTGTACATACATAGCTATCTACACGATCGCCACTCACGCATGGTGCCGCATTTGAGAGCCTCGGCCAGGAGATGTGTACATCCAAGAAGAAGGGCGGCACGATGATCCGAAGAAGGTGGAGATAACAGACAGCAAAGGCGGGGAAGAAGTGAAGCTTCCAGCCTCACCAAGTCGCACAGCAGACATGTATCATCATGAGTATCGATAAACACATATATGTGCGGCCAGACAGTATCGAATAATCTTGCCATCCTGGTATACATTCATCCAATCTGCTGTATGGCGCTGTATATGTGATGTTGAGAAGCATGCTAGACGGCATGCTCCTTAGCCGGGAAGGTGGACTTCAGCTCCCCACTGCTATGTGTTTGTACGTGTTAGTCCACTGAGAGCTCTAATGATTCGCAGGTTCTCTCATCAACACCAGAAACCTGACCTATTACATCTCGAATCAACTCACCAATGGCCTTTCAAAACATCAAGGTCGCCATCATCGGCGCTGGCACCATCGGCCTCTCCTTCGCCGCCCTCCACCTCATGAAGAACCCCAACTGCACAGTCACCCTCTACGACACCCGACCAGACCTCAAAGAGTACATGGAAGCCAAACTCCCCCAATTCCTGGTCGACGCGGACGTAAAAGAGTGCACAAGCCGCGTATCAACGACCGTCAGCATGGCGGAAGCAGTCGCCGACGCCAACATCGTGCAAGAGCAAGGCCCAGAAAACGCCTGCTTCAAGCGGAAAGCGTGGTCGCGAATCGAGCTCGATGCGCCGCGAGATGCGTTGTTCTGGTCGAGCACGTCGGGAATACCGGCTTCCGAGCAGAGTATGGACATGGAAGATCAGACGAGATTGGTAGTGGTGCATCCGTACAATCCTCCGCACATCATGCCGCTGTTGGAGGTGGTGCCTTCTCCGTCGACGTCGCAAGGAGTCATAGATCGGACATTGGAATATTGGCGGAGTCTAGGGAGGGTACCGGTGCTGATCCGTAAGGAATGCACTGGGTTTGTGGCTAATCGCCTTGCGTTTGCGCTCTTCCGTGAAGCATGTAGTCTCGTTGCGCAGGGCATGGTAGGTGTTGAGGATCTTGACGCTGTAGTGCAGGCTTCGATGGGTCCACGGTGGGCAGTTGCCGGTCCTTTCAAAAGCTATCATGCTGGTGGTGGAGAGGGAGGTCTGGGAAGCTTCATGGACAAGATCGGAGGTACGGTACAGGAGTGCTGGAATGCCAGTGATGAGGATGTCAAAGCTGGTGGCATCGTTGTTGGTAAGAAGTGGCAGGAAGATATATGCCGCCAGACTGAGGAGGCTTATGGCGTCGTTGATACAGCCGAGCGTGACCTCAAGACGAAAGCTGTTCTGGAAGCAGTGTCACGATGATGAACTGGGTCGTAGATTCTCGATTACCAGCTACAACACACTTAAGTCCCTGTCATCCATATCAACTCTTACACGTGTCCAACGATACCGACAGAGAAAGACAAGGACACATGCATATATGAACTGATGAGCAAGAACCGTTGAGATGATTAGTTTCGGCGACATGGCACAAGGCAACGATATCCACGTCTTCGTACCCAGTGAATGTATCGGCTTCACATCATCACGGAGCATTCTGAGACCCATTGACATGCATATACCAGGTACAACGAGTGCATGTGATTGGGCCCCGCCCGCTTGTGCCGGGAGCTGGGAAGCTGTTCCCTTCCAATGAAGCAACCTCTCACTCCGCGCCTACCTCAACCTGCATCAACTCGTGTTCCTAACGCATGCAAGTGAACCGGGCTGAGCCGTGCAAAGCCTCACATTTCCAACCCAGCTGACAACTTCTTCTCATGCGAAAGTATTGCATTCTTTTCCCTTCTTACCACTAATCCCACATATTCCTCCTCGCGCATCGCAGTTGCTGCTCTCGTGCTACTCGCTGGACCTCAGAGCTCTTCAACACCAGAATACTATCTCTGCATCCGCTGTGCATACGGCTCCTCTGCGTTTGTTGACGCAAGCAAGTTGTCTGCCTGAAGCTCCAAGCTAAGCGCTGTGCGGTTGAGGGCAACATGTCAGAACAAACCGTTCCAGTCGCTCAGTCGCCACCAAATGAGGCATCTATCGCCGAGGACCAGTCTACAGCAGCCATGTCTACCACCAAAACCTTCCAATCGCTGCCACTCGACGTCAGAAGCTGCATTATCGAGCAGATCAAACGACCCAGCGAGCTCAAGAAGATATGCCTGGTCTCAAAGGAGTTTCACGAGATCGCTGTGCGCTTCCTATATCACCGCATCAGCCTTGACCTGGGGAGCTTCAAGGACAACCTCATGCCATCTTTCCTCAGCCCTCGCAACATCGGCCTCAAGTACATCCGACAGATCCATCTTTATCTAGCACACGTCACCGACCGATGCAACCAAGAGCAGCAAGCGACCTTCGCCACACGCATGCTACTGGAATTTCTACCTGAGAATATCCTCGAGGAGTTCAGGTGCGGCTTCATGGAGACGTGAGAGATTGCCGAGCTGCACTCTCGGTGTGAGGAATTCGCTGACCATGTTTATCACAGCTGGTGCCCGTGGCGGCCCTTTTCGGCAGACAATCTGATGCTACTCTATCGACGGCAGAAGAAGATGAAATGGCTCGAGGCCATGGACATGGATCGACCGATCTTGCCGGAGCTGAAGAAGAATCCCGAAGTCGAAGTCGGCCTGTTCGACAATGCGCGAACACTGGCCCTTTACCCCGAGAACCGAGACAGTCTGAACTGTGGAGGCTACTACGTTCAGAAGACCAAGGACAAGCTTGAAGAGTTGATTGTCCATACGCGATTCTTGAACATTGACGACGACAGTCCAGTTAGAAGCAACCTGACTGTGCGCGAGATTAACGATACCGCTACTGGACCAGGCTTACTGACAAGCACTCTCTTCGCCCACATGTTGCCCTTCGAATCTTGCACCCCGTTCCAGAACTTGACCTCCCTTCGACTACACGAGGTCAACTTGCGATACTGTGCGGACAACTGGTGCAAGGCCATTGCCTTTCACAAGGTGCAGAATCTTCGTGTCTTTCACTGTCCTGGTGTGGACGCGCTTTTGGGACAACTCAGTCGAGCCGCACATCTGCCCAAGGTACTGCGGGTGCTGGAAATCCAGCACAAGGACAACGCCGATCAAGAAACTCTCGTAGCACTTGACGGCTTCCTATGTCTCACCTCGGGTTTGACTGATCTGCTCATCGACCTCGTGAATGTGCGATCTATGCCAGGCGTGGCAGGCATCGTTCGCCATGGAAAGACCCTCGAGACGCTCAACATCCACTGCACCAGTAAGACCGCATCGAACCCAATCATGGGAGATGTGAGCAGTGATCCGGAAGAACTTGTGTTCGACACAGAGGACTTCGAAAAGCTGTGCTCGTCGGCTGGCGAGCTTGAGCAGCTGAGCTGTGCCTGGCCTGAGCGATCCCTGATAAAGCGTCTTGGGCACGAGGACTGGTGCTCTTTCGAAAGGTCGGTGTCGAAACTACGAAAGCTGGTCACGCTACAAATCACTACCTGGCCGAGCAATAAGCCAGGCTCCCAACTGCTTCCACGAGCCATATACGAGCAGCTGCTACAAGGAGTGGCGACCCACCTCTTCGAGTCAGCAGCCAAACGCACACCTTCTCCGCCCGACTCTCCCGCCCTCACAGCCCAACCCGATGATGGCGACGCAACAGCAGTGGTATCCGCTCCTCTCCTCCCATACTCGCGTCTCCGTTTAATCGCTTTCGGCATAAGCGACAAGATCTACGAGCGCGAGGACTCCAGGAACCAACTGTTGTACATCAAATCCTCAGCCTTCGACGCCGAGGGCGGGAATATCATCTACGCGGCGCCGGTAGGCTGGTTGGCGAGGCAGTATCTCGAGCCAAGAAGCGAGATCCTCGATTTCGTGCTCTCGAGGGAGGCGAGGCTGCCTTGCAGGGGTGAGAGAGGAGATATGGATGGGAGGTTTGGGTTCACTGTTGACGATGACGACGTCTAGTGGCGAGGAAAAGTCTTTTCGGGCTTTCAAGTTCGGAAAAGGATTGTCTGGTCGTTCGTTGTGGGTCATACGATTTCGCGTGTTTGCTTGTTTGTTTGGTTGCTGGACTGTTTGCTTTCGGTCTTTCCTTTTATAACACGAGTGGGATGACTTTATGAGATACCCGACTGTCATGATGAATAATGCTATCCTTGTTGATGGTATATAAAATTTCTAGTAATGAATGAATGACGAGGCGTGGCGCAGTTCACGAGATTTGCACGTGACACAAGACCCATATTTTGCGGCATTGCCTGTCGATATTGGAACTGACACAGGACCACCATTGCATGCCGGAGGTCACAAGTTGTCAAGCATTAAATGCTGTATCTCGGATAGTATTTCATATCACCGCTTCAGCCTACGTACACGACTCCCATTGAACACGTAAAACTCCCGGTCAACGACGACGCAGTTCTCCATCCATATAACTCCCCTCTCCCACCCTTGATGTTGTTCTCCATCAACGTGGTCTTGCACACCCACGAGAATAAAGGAACCATGAACCCGAACCAGTTCCCGCCGCCGTTCAACCCGCAAGGGCCGCCGATGAACCAACAAGGACCCTGGCAGCAGCAGCAGCAGGGTCAGCAGCCTATGCCTATGCCTATGCCAGGCCCACAGGACCCTCAGGCGCCTATGTCTGGGCCACAGCATCCTCAGCAGCCCATGCCTGGTTTTCCAAACCCTCAACAGCAACAGCAACAGCCCTCTGGACTCCAAAGTCCTCGACCTCAACACCCGCAGGGCCCTCCACCGTTCGCCGGGATGGGGACACCTCAGCTCAACGGCATGTATGCACCACCCGCGCAGCCAGGTGGTCAACCACAGCAGCCGATGGCGCAAGCACAAGGCCAACAAGGGCTTCATCGATTTCCATTGGCCGAACAGTCAGTGATGTCTCAAGGACCACACCGCGTTGTATCGACGCCGGGGCAAGTGCCACCAGGTGCTATCCCGCCGCCCCAGCAGGCACAGCAAGGCACGCCTTTGCCTCCCTCACAGCAGCAGACGCCGCGCCCGCCACAAACCCCGTTACCGGTCAATACACAGCCTATGCAGGCAGGACCACATAGTGTACACTCGCAGCAGCAATCGCAGCACGGTACACCTGCAAGGCCTGTCGGCGCTCCCGGACAATTCGGTCCTCCACCGCAAGTTCAGCTGCCAATGCATGGGGGGCCTCCCGGTATGCAGCCACAGCAGCAGCCGCCGTTTGGCAACATGCCCATGTCCATGCCTATGGGCCCGGGCCATCCCGGTGGACTTGCCCAGCATCCGCTACATCAAGGTATGCCGCAGATGATGCCGCCTATGGCCCAGCAGTCAGTGCATGGAGGATCTCCAATCCCACCGTCTGCGCCACCCAGTGTCCATCAGTCAATCCATGGAGGATCTCCATCCGCACCGCCTGCACAAGCCGGGCCTCTTGCTGGAAGCCGAGCGCCATCCGTCCGCAATGCTCAAGCGGCTGGGTCAAGCGCGCAGCAAGCCCAGCCCATGCACGTGCGTGGCGCGGACCTTCAACACGACCACATCGAAGCTTATAACGAAAGATTCTCTGACCTGCGGGTGCAGGAAGTCATTGATATGACAGCAAAGCACCAGCCTAACTATTACGATCCACCCGAGCTCGACAGCGTGCTAGAAGATTCGCTGAAGATGTACGAAGAACATCAATTGAGCGAGTTCGCAAAGGAGCGCGATCAGATCCACGCAGCTGTCAAGGAAAACCTCTTCCAGGGCGGTAGTGGTGGTGGTTCGAAACGAGGAGCAGGAAATGCCGCTCCGAAGGCAAGACGTGAGTCTCGTGCCGGCTCGACGAAGTCCAGGAAGGATTCAGCAGGCAATGAATCACCGAGAAACGATCCACCGTCCACACCACACATCGCGTTTGCTCCGTCCAAGCACGAGCAGAGCCAGATTCCAGTGGCCAACAACACCCCAGACCAAGAGGCCGCAAAAGCCGCCCACGGAAAGCAACCAGCGACTCCAGATGTGAATTTGGAGCGAAGCAGGTCGCCCCCTCGGTCTCCCTCTCGCTCGCGGCGTCATGGTCGAAGACGTGACGCGGAATGGGAAGGATGGTCTTCGCGATCCAGACGCGGTGCAGAGCGATGGCGCAACGCCGGAGTGTACTATTCATCCGGCGCATACAAAGGCGGAATTTTGGACAGTGCAAGACCTCGACACAGGCGCGCGGATTCGCAGCCTTGATATCGCTGCGGTTGTTTAGAAAGTGGTTGTCAGTCCAGGTGGATTATGATATTAGGCGGTTAGAGGTTGCGATGGCGTTTGGGTCGATACTATGCATGCATATAGTTTTGAATGATTTATCGTTGTATACGATCGTGAACTCGCACAATAGACACGCAAGCTATGCACCCTCAAAATGCCAAAGTGAAGTCTCCAATGCCTCATCAGCGCGAGGGAGGCGAGATCCATGCAAGCCGTGCGCGCATCAAGTATAGGCAACATATCAAGGCGTAGAAATTCCAGTCATCTTCTTAACAGTCAACTGCGGCTTCAAACTGACAACATACGTCAGCCTATCCGTGAACAAATGGCTGATCTCCGCATGCATCGCCGGAATAGCACCGAACACGAAACCGCCGATAGGAAACAGCACAGCTTCGAAGATACCAGCAACCTGGAACACTTTTGTGCTGAACCCGTCGTGCTCGACCATGTCTTCCAGCAAGCCGGCTCGGCGCATTTCTTCTTGGCGTAAGCCGATGCATAAGTGGTGGTACTGGGCGTAGAGATAGAAGTAGCACATCATGAGGGAGAAGCCGGCGAGGCGACACCAGCCGGAGAAGTCGAGGGCCCAGTGGAGGACTTTGGGGACCATGAAATCCGGGTAGCAGAAGTCGTAGATGCTTGAGGTGGTGAGGATGACGGCGAGGTGGGATGGGAGGAAATGCGCTTCGAAAAGGCGGTGGTATAGTGTCATGAGATTCGTTTTGTTGATTGTTTTGGGCGGCGCGCGCTCGGTTTCGGCGAGCCTGGGGATGAGAGACTTGTGCAAGCCGGTGGAGGTGTAGAACGCGGACCAGTTCGCGCTGCAGGCCATTAGTGCGCTGGACCCATACCTCTGCAAGAGTTTGAAGACTGACTTCGAAGCACTCAGCGGCAATTCTTCTGGTGGCGCGTTCGCCTGGCGGTGGCGATTGACCATCTTGATGCTCTCCCTGATCGCGTACCCTGTGTCGAGTGCGCCCCACATGTGTCGCAGGGCTTGTCTGTAGCGAGCCCGAAGGCCGTCGTAATAGCCAGAGAGGCCCTTGACATCACTGCTGACGTTGCATTGACTGGCAGCAGAGTAAACAATACGCACCTGGAGGTTGCCGCCAAGTGAGAAAAAGCACTTCAGGTACATGTGCATGTCTTCACCGATGGCACCTGGGCCTGTATCCCAACCGCCGACATGCTCGAGTAGTGTCATTGGTAGAGAGTAGACTGAAGTCGGGATGCAGACCCGAGAGCCCTGATAGAGACTGGAAAGTCCAGCGCCGGCCCACATCATATCTGCCGTGCGGACTGAAATTGGAACGCGATGTAGATTCCGATCGAATACCAAAGGTGGCACGTACATGGTCGATTCGTTGGTTTCAGCGAATTCGGTGTGCATGCGGGCGATTTGCTGGAAGTAGCGAGATGAGAGGTGTGTATCCGCTACACACGGTTAGTAAAAGTCACATGATTCTACGTGTATCCCACTGACCATCCATGGTTGTCATTATGATATTTTGCTTGAGGGCCGCATCCGGATAGTCCTTGCAGGCCTGTTTGCCAGCCCAGCTTTCGTTGCTACTCTTTCCTTGAGCCTCGCCTGGGATACCCGCAGGATGGATGGTGTAGCTCATCTTGTAGAACGATTGTTCGAATGCAGTGATGAGATTCTGGGCCTTGAAAGCGGATTTATCTTCTTTTTCTTCCATTGCTAGGTAAATCTGCACAGCATCAGCCTCTTGGCCCGGGATCGCACAGATAGCTTCCAATGGCAGTGTCCAGCCCTCCAACACTCAGCTCTGGACGGATGACATACATGATAGCAATGGCGCGCCTGCGAATGAGAAGCCAGTACCCGTAAGGTCATCTCCAGAGTTTCCACCTCTTCCTTGTAGGCCGGTATGATGATTACGAATAATGGAACCGGAAATGTGAAGTCGCCTTCGTCGCTCTTAACGCTGCCAGCCCTCCGGCGCCTGGTATTTGGCATGAGTGCAGTCGCATCTTTCATGCGCCTGATCATATCGATCATGGACCAACACACGCGCAGTGGGAAAGCAATAGACATTATGTGTAGCAGTACCGTGTACACGCTGAGTACCAGCTGCACCCATGTAGTCTCGCCATTATATTTTCCCTCCTCTTCCCTTCCGTGCGGTTGAACAATTAATGCGAGGACCAGAAGAATCGCGACGGCGCATATGCTGAAGGCCGGTGTGCATCGGGTGATCCAGGCATAGTAGCTCATGGCGGACAGCAACGGTGGCAGCGGCGGCGGCGGCGCGAAAAGGAACGTGGTAATTGTGTAGTTTACATCCAGAAACGAGTGAAGGAGAAAGACAATGGGAAGGGAGGGTACCACAACAATAATACAACACGCAAGGGAGCCTCCAGGAAGCAAAATCCCAATCGCGCGCGAAAGCTCTCCCGAATGAACTTTAGGAATGTCGCAGGGTTCTCTGGGGTAGCGTGCCGACAAGATTGCATCTGGTTGGCTGTTAGATTCAATACACCACCATCCCTCGCTTGATATTATCACATGGATAACTGCAGCAATCTATTGTGTAGTAGCGCACGAGGTCATCCTTGCGCGATGATTGGAATCATGGTCCGAGATGGTTGGGTTGGGGAACGTTTAGGCCACGCAAGACTGGTGCTCGATACCTGCTTTGACATCTGTCAGAGTCGTGTTACAGGTGTCTGGTTAAACAACCAACCAACACCATGACACACTGAAAGGCCAGAACTGAGTCGCTGGCGGCGAGACTATCGGTGACATGATATGGTACCGTATAGCTAGGCTTGTGGTCGTTCCTTCCACAAGTGAGTTGGTGGCTACCATCGTCTCGCGATAGGGAGGCATAACGGCTGAACGTGGTCGAACCCGAATGCCAATTCGCCAGGAGAACGCCCGATCTCCTTCGGTTGCACAGGAGTTGTCTGTCATGTGCTTGACATGCTGTGCCATAGCGCTGCGCCATTTACTTGTGGACAAGAGACCAGAGCCAATACTTCGTGAGCGTGCTTGATTTAGTAGGTCGATACATCAGACGTGATTAGTTTACGAGCGAGCGTTATCGACGTGTAGTCCAGAGGGAGGTCATGAGGTCTGTTAGGAGGAGCCATATCTGTGAGAAGTTGCGTTTGGAGCGAGGGCCTAAGGCGATAGCAGGATGGCTTCCGAATCTCGGCCAGATGAATACGAAGATTATCCTTGGAGTCGAGACTGTGCTATATTGGAGGACCTCGGGCACGAGCTCTCTGAGGTTGCTCATATGCGTGTGTTGTGAGGGAAGAAAAAGGTAGAAGAAGCTAGCTGGACATCTCGCTGGACATCTCGCTAACGAGCAAGACTTTGCGAGCTGCATGCTTGAATAGAGCACCACGAGAACGACAGCTTCAGGAAGTCAACGCAAAAATCAAATCGCCTACACAGCACTAGCAAATCTCCAACAACCAGTCAGCAAGCAAATGTAAGGCACTCACGCAAGACTCATCAAGCAGAGACAGCGACTACATGTTTGATGTATGGTCACCGTACGCCCACATGTACCTAAGTAGTGAAAGAAGACCGCTTTACGTGCCTCTGTCCCTTCCTACCAAAATCGCACTCCTAGAATCACTACGATCTCTAGCAATGCAAAGATAATCGTTTGGAAACCTGGTAGTCCTTCTGACCAATATATGCGGACCCAGTTGTCGTTCACTCTCTCAGATTGACCTTGGAACAGCTCATGTACCCAGGTTGCTTAGAGACGTCGTTTTCAGGGTATACTGGACGTCGAGGCCTGTTGACTGGAGTTATACGCTTAAGCCATTTCCAGAGATTTGCAAATATCTATAACACGCAGAAAGCAGCCCAAGCAGAGCCTCCATCACGTGCCGTCTCGGCGTGTGACGAGCTAAAACAGATGCGCCACATCATCATACTCTCGGCCTTCGGCTTCTTGCTTCGAGACTTGAATGAGCCGCACTCCTCCTTTGAACAACGCCTCACAGCCAAAGGCTCGCTCACTCTGTATCATGATGTCCATCACGGGCAACAGTGATCACGAGTAGAGACAAAGTGGTACGAGGTATGGCCTCCGCGGCTGTGGCGAACCGGCTGCCATCACGGTCACGCGATAACGAGAAGTGGGTTTTTGTCTCGGGCTAGTTGGTTGGACTGCGGAGAAGCGGCCTTTGGACGACGACATCTGGAGTTGGCGCGGGCGGCTAGGATGGGGCATATGTTTGCATGCTGGAGGGTTACGGTCTATCTTGTCGATATGCTCGCGAAGTGCTGTAGAGGTGTACAAGAGGATAGAATAGGATTATCATCTATATCACCAGACTCATCTGAGTAGAGCTTCAGTAGCAAGTATGACGATATCAGTATCAGTATCAGTATCGCTGTGGACGGCTTGTCAGAGCAGTCAGGACCTGAGTGTGGACTTCTGGTCAAGATGGGATGACGTGCCGCCGAGAAGGAGCGCCCAAGCTTCAGTGGCTGGCGCGTTGCCAGGCACCCAGAACTGGACCTGGAGCTCTATCATCGCCTCTCATCCACCTCCACCCTCATCCTTACACCCCATCACCACATTCCCATCAAACACATATCACCACAATCATGAAGGGAACCACAGTCATGGCCACCGCTATCGCGGCTGGCACCGCCTCCGCCGGCGTGCACAAGATGCCGCTGAAGAAGGTCCCGCTGTCCCAGCAGCTGGTAAGCTCCATCGCATGAGCCATCAATGGTGGCAATCCGGACCAGCAGCTGACCTATCAACAGGAGAACGCCAACATTGGTGACCACATGCACGCGCTCGGCCAGAAGTACATGGGCATCCGTCCCCAGGCCCACGCCGAGGAGATGTTCAAGGACACCTCCATCAAGCCCGAGAAGGGCGGCCACTCCGTCCCCGTCAGCAACTTCCTCAACGCTCAGTACTTCTCTGAGATCGCCATCGGCACTCCTCCTCAAGAGTTCAAGGTCGTTTTGGACACCGGTAGCTCCAACCTGTGGGTTCCCAGCCGCGACTGCGGCTCCATTGCCTGCTACCTGCACTCCAAGTACGACCACAGCGAGTCGTCCACCTACAAGAAGAACGGCTCCGACTTCGCCATCAGGTATGGCTCTGGCAGCCTTGAGGGCTACGTCAGCCAGGACACCGTCCAGATTGGCGACCTCAAGGTCAAGAACCAGCTGTTTGCTGAGGCTACCTCTGAGCCCGGTCTTGCCTTCGCCTTTGGCCGCTTCGACGGTATCATGGGTCTCGGCTACGACACCATCTCCGTGAACGGCATTGTCCCGCCGTTCTACAGCATGATTGACCAGGGTCTCCTCGATGAGCCCGTGTTCAGCTTCTACCTCAGCGACACCAACGACGAGGGTGCTGAGAGCGAGGCCCTGTTCGGTGGTATCAACAAGGACCACTACACCGGCGAGCTGACCAAGATTCCCCTCCGCCGCAAGGCTTACTGGGAGGTCGACCTCGACGAGATCACCTTCGGTGGCCAGTCTGCTTCTCTGGACAACACCGGTGCCATCCTCGACACCGGCACTTCCCTCATTGCCCTTCCCTCCACTCTTGCTGAGTTGCTCAACAAGGAGATTGGTGCTAAGAAGGGTTACAACGGCCAGTACAGCGTTGAGTGCGAGAAGCGTGACTCTCTTCCCGACCTCACCTTCACCCTCACCGGCCACAACTTCACCATCGGTCCTTACGACTACATCCTCGAGGTCCAGGGCAGCTGCATCAGCTCCTTCATGGGCTTTGACATCCCCGAGCCTGCTGGCCCCCTTGTCATTCTCGGTGACGCCTTCCTCAGAAAATACTACTCCGTCTACGATGTCGGCAACAACGCCGTTGGTCTCGCCAAGGCCAAGTAAATGTCTCGATGACGACACGAGAATGCGACAGGATGTATGACACCAGGGAAGGAAGTCCGGCGTCCAATGTTGTGAGTTGGACAGGGCTGTTAATAGGCACTCGGGCTTTGTGAAGCGGTATTTGCTTTGCTCGTCTTGCGTGTAGCATTAGGCATCCAGATTGAATGAATTCAGAAGTACGCATGTTCTCCTTGTGCACTGTTGTGTAGCTTTTGCGCTCAAGTTTGATTGCGGACTCTCCATGGCAAGTGAGGCTGCCTAGTCTCTACAATCAACGATATAAGCACGCTCGCTCCTAATTTCAAAGAGCACTTCACATATTCCCTCGATAGTCGGCATACTCGAGTGTATAGACATTACCCATGGTACTAGCAGATAGCAGAACTGTAGCTGATTTTTGGACGAACACAAGCTGAGTATCTTCTCCCTTTATACTGAGGTGTGCCGTGATCAACAAGAGTGAGGGTTGGGGATTGTTGCCTGGTGACTAACAAATTGTCACATGTGATTCGATGCACGTCGGCGTATGCGCGCGCGGCCCGTGCAAGCGAGACTTTGGTGTATCAACGGCCGCCTCTCAACTTGCTCCACTGATCTACCTTTCACCAAGGTTTGATGACATGACGGCGGACTGATCACGTATCTTGCACACCTTGACGTGACTAGATTCGCTGCTCATCAACATCGTCGCCTGCCATACTGCCACGCCACAACTGTTTCTGCTTTGTTTTGTTCGCGTGCCTGCGTGTCTTTGACTTAGCTTGTCGGCGACCTTTCTAACCGAACTGTCAGGCACTCGCACCATCACAGGGTCTCGGCCAACCAGCAACCCACGACCTCTGTCTCTGACTCCACGCCTAGTCGCTGCCTACATGGATACCGGCGCCATGCCTTTGAGATAGGCGAGCGAGGCAATTCAGAGAAACGACAATCAACCTCAACGCAGATCATCCCGAGGTGAAAGCACCAGCAAGCGGGCGACTCGCCATTTACCGACTCGGAACCACTGATTGGACTCGACTCGACTCGGATACCTTTGGGCATAATCATCGCGGAAATCGTTCGTTACAACACTACTACGATAAAGAGCCTACCTGTCGCTGCCATGGCTTCCACGCAGAAACTCGGCTTCAAGACGCCGACCTTCCGAGCGCAGATGGAAGAGCGCAAACAGCTCCGGTCTGCGTCGACAAAAATGGACCTTAGTGTGGATCTGCCTGCTAGGTTCAAGAACGTCACGGATGAGGAGGACGAGGGTCATGGAGATCAGGCAGATCGTGCGGTCTTTCAAAAGAGCATACTCGGCGTCTTCTCACAAGCCGGCAGGAAGCCGAAGCTCGATCAAGAAAGAGAAAGCGAATCAGAAAATGAACAAGAGCAGGACAAGAAGCAGGAGTCTGTTGGCACTCAAAGTCATAGCAAGGGTCATCGCAAGAAGCTGTCCGACAACAAGCTCCTCAAATCTCTGGTGAAGCCTATACGCAAGCGCAGCGACTCGGAGTCTCAAGATGCTATGTCACAGTCACAATTTCTACCTCCACGAGAATCGCCACAGGATGTGCCCGAGCGGCCTGCAAGTGCTGAACCGCAGCTGCGCGACGCGACGCCCTTGGTCGAACAAAAGTTGCGTGCGCAAGCTGATGCGGAGATGGAGGCATCGACTTCGACAGTTCGGAGGAAGAGCAGGGAAGAACCAGAGCCAGGCGAGAAGGGAGTGCTGCTCATCAACACTGTGGCCAAGATCTTCAATTTCGAGGAGCCAGAAAAGGTCCTGGCGGTCTGGTCATGCTGGTACCTGGAGAAAGTGTTGCTGCAGGGACATCTTTATGTCACTGACAAGCACCTCTGCTTCTATGCATATCTGAAGAAGAAGGGCGCCACGATCAAATCTGGATATATGGCCAAGCAGGGCAAGAGGGACCCTCGCTACTCTCGGTACTGGTTCACGCTGAAGGGAGATGTCTTGACGTACTACAAGGATGCGTCTCATCTGTATTTCCCTCATGGGAGCATCGACCTTCGCTTCGCCATCACTGCATCTCTCGCTCCAGAAAAGGGCAAATCCAGCACCGACGGCACTACACTCTTCACCATCACGACCGAGAACCGCACATACCACTTCAAGGCGGATAGCTCAACGAGTGCGAAAGAATGGGTCAAGCAACTTCAGAGGGTGATTTTCCGCAGCCACAACGACGGCGACAGTGTCAAGATCTCACTACCTTTGCGCAATGTCATTGATGTCGCACGCGCTCCTTTCGTCGATGGCGCCAACACCGTGAGTGTCAGCACGGTCGACAATGCAGAAATCTTCGCAATCGAGGAGTACTTCTTCACGTTCGCATCGCAAAGCAATGATGCTTTGGGGCTGTTGACCAGATTGACGGAAAACAACGAGATCAAAAAGGCTGCCGCTACCAACGAGGATCCCGCAGCTCTACTTAGTAGGACATCCTCGTCGCCGTCAAAAGACAGCGCCTTTGACGGCAACAAAACAAGACGTATCTCTCGATCACCTGCACCTCTGGTGCAGGAAAATGTTCGCAAGACGCTTTCGCCATTGTCCATTCCCGCAGCGAAGAGTCCAAGAAGCAGCGGCGAGTTCGGGCGTGCGAGCACGGAGACTTCACGTCGGAGCCTCGATCAGTCAAACTCGAGCTTAGATCGAGGTAGAGATAGCTCTTCGCGCTCTGGCAGACCTCAAAATGTCCTGCCTCACCGTGTACCGAGATCGCCCGAGTCATCGTCAATTCATGAGTCAACTGACTCATTCGCGACTACGATCGACCACCCAATGAGCTCGCCCTCGGTTGGCCCCGACGACGTTGACATGTCTGCTAGCGTGATGTTGACTGGAGATGGTGCTTTCCGCGAACCCACTCTAAGGATGCCGGCACCCAAGCGTACAGTATCCGAGTCCTCGGCGGAACGCCTCAGGAACGATTTGCAAGACGCATCCCGCTCGCCAAGCGTCGGTAGCGACAAGATTCGCGTCCAACCACCAACTCGTGCGCACACAGATCAATCCCTCGGCGATGGAGAAAGTGCTCATGGCAGGAAGAGCGTTGATACGGCGACTCGTCCTGCGAAAGATGGCTTGAAATCGCATGGTTCTACTGCTACACTCGTATCTCGTGCGACACGTCCCATTGCCGTGCCACTGACTCATGCATCGAAAGTGGCTGGCTACGTGCTTGATTCGAGCAAGGCTGTGGGATCTTACCTAAGCAGCAGCCCAGGCATCTACTTCGACAAGATATCCGGCGCGTTGGCTGGCGGGCGTCGCCAGTACGTCGACTCCGAGGGTCTTGCACCAGATGACTATGTTAAAGACACCGAAGGCGGCGAGGACATCGCGAAGAAGACTGCAAACTTCCGCAACCATTTCTCTCTGCCACAGTCTGAGTTGTTGGTCTCTTCGCACTTTGCTTCACTATACCGTGTCCTGCCGCTTCCTGGCAAGATCTACCTTGGAACGAGATGGTTCTGCTACCGCAGTCTTCTCAACAAGACCAGCTCGAAGATGGTGATCCCGCTCAAGGACATACTCAATGTCGAGAAGAGCAAAGGGTACCGCTACGGGTCCTACGGCATGGTAGTCACCATCAAAGGGCATGAAGAGGTCTTCTTCGAGTTCGGCAGATCTGATGACAGGGATGTCTGCGTCATTGCTCTTCTGCGTTCCCTGGAAGTGGTCGAGAATCTCGACGAGTCAATCCTCTTGACCGAGAAGGAAGCTTTTGACGCAGAAGTCGCAGCTGCAGAACATGAGCAGTTGCAGAACGCTCGTGGCGACCGCGGCGTTGAGGCTGATCCTGTTATACGAGACGTACCAGAAGACGGCCCACCGATCATTTTTGACGACGGCAGCGCTTCAATGCTGGACTTCAAGCCCAAGGAGCCGATGCGCATCACTTGCCTCACCATTGGCTCTCGTGGTGATGTACAGCCATACATCGCTCTTTGCAAAGGTCTAATTGCCGACGGCCACCATCCGAAGATCGCCACACACGCAGAGTTCGGACCTTGGATTCAGAAGCACGGTATTGACTTTGCACCTGTTGGAGGCAACCCTGCAGAGCTGATGGCTCTGTGCGTGGAGTATGGCATGTTCACTCCGAAGTTCATTACCGAGACAAATTCCAAGTTCAGAGGCTGGCTTGATGACCTACTCGTTAGTGCTTGGGAAGCTTGTCAGGGTAGCGAGGTGTTGATCGAAAGTCCTTCCGCCATGGCCGGCATCCACATCGCAGAAGCGCTCGGTATTCCCTACTTCCGGGCTTTCACCATGCCTTGGACCAACACGCGCGCTTATCCGCATGCTTTCGCACCTTTGAGCTTCAAGTTCGGCGGAAACTACAACATTGGCACGTACACCGTCTTCAACAGCGTCTTTTGGCAACTGACTGCTCGACAAATTAACAGCTGGCGACGCAACACTATGAACATTAAAAACACCACCCTCGGCCGCATGAAGCAAAACGAAGTTCCCTTCTTGTACAACTTCTCTCCCAATGTCGTTGCGCCGCCACTCGATTTCAGTGCTTGGGTGCATGTCACTGGCTATTGGTTCCTGGACGAGGCTAAGGGCTATACTCCACCTGCTGATTTGCAAGCATTCATCCAGAAAGCCAAAGACGACAAGGTGAAGCTCGTCTACATCGGCTTTGGTTCTGTCATTGTGTCGGACTCGAAGGCGATGACTCAAAACATTGTCGACGCTGTTCTCAAGGCTGACGTCCGCTGCGTTCTTTCGAAGGGCTGGTCAGACCGTCTCGACGCCAGAGAGCCGAACAAATCAGAGGTCCCTCTTCCTCCATCGATTTTCCAGATCGCTTCAGCTCCCCACGACTGGCTCTTCGGGGAAATGGACGCAGTCGTCCACCACGGCGGCGCCGGAACAACAGGCGCAAGCCTCCGCGCCGGCAAACCCACAATCATCAAGCCCTTCTTCGGCGACCAATTTTTCTTCTCCACCCGCGTCGAAGACATCGGCGTCGGCATCCGCGTCAAGCACATCACGCCCAACGCGCTCGGCAAAGCCCTCTGGATCGCCACCCACGACGACCGCATCCGCGCCAAAGCCGACCTCCTCGGCAAGCGCATCCGCGCCGAAAACGGCGTCCAGACTGCCATCAACGCCTTGTACCGCGATATGGAGTACGCCAAAAGGCTTATTAAGCGCAAGACTGGGAAGCGGCTCCCTACGCCGGGCGAGAAAGTGGCGGAGGACGATGACGAGCAGGATACTTTCGGCGACGACGAGGACGACGAGCGCGCGGAGGAGGAGTGGCAGTTTTTGCAGGGCGATGAGGTCGCTGATGCGGCGGGCCAGCCTGGCGCTGGTATTGGCGATCCCTTGGGCTGGGAGGCGTATGCTAAGCAGCGCCGTTTCTTGGGAGCGTTCGGTGGCTATGCTGCGAAGGGGGAGAGCGCGGCGATGAATTAGAGTGGGAGTTTGTCAGACAGAGTGTGTTTGTTGGATTTTGCTTTTTTGGTTGGTTACTATGGCGAGGTGCTCACGGAACTGGATTGAGCGGGGCTGGTGTTTTTTGGGCATTTTTGAGCGTGGTTTGGGACTTCAAAGACTGGGTACGAATTGACGAACGAAGGTGATTGTAATTTGATGACATGGAATGGGATGGATCATGAGCGTTAGCGTTAGAGACAGTTTGTAATAGAAGATCAATGTCGAACTTGAGTGTAAATCGTTGTAGCACAGGGTGGGTCGATCGACCATGTGCAACACGCACGTCGGAACGGAGCTGTACCCAGTGCTGAGCTAATACTCAATGCTGGAGCTGGTACCAGTGCCCTTGTGTCGCATAAAGATACATACATACCTCAACACATACCTCGTGTATGCGGTTTGTCAAAATCACCTCACCATCCATCAGTGTGGCGCATCCTTCATATGCAGAACCGGCCTCTCGGCTCGGGTCTCGATGTCAGATCCCTGCGTTGCCGATGCATCCCAGTCCTTAACACCCTCGCTCTCTCCGCAACATCATGCACATCATTTGCATGGGCCCAGACTGCAGTGGCGTGCACAAGGTTCGAACAACGCATCCTTCTGCTTTTTGTTTGTGTGCTGTGCCGTATACCTGCCTCACAGGGTCGTAAATCGGTCAAGCTCGGCGCCACTCGCACACCGAGGAGATGCCTCCGCGCGAACACACTTTGCCTGAAGGGGGGCGCAAACGCAATGCACGTAAGCAGTGGGAGGTTGCCAGCTATGCGCCTTCCTTTGTCTCCTGACCCTTGCTCCCGTTTCAATATATACCGGCCAGGCTAATGGTTAAAAGCTTCGAACCGGTGCTTCCTTATTTTCCATGTCTAGTTCGTTTGTGCTATAGGACCCGCCGACTCCAATGCCTCAGAAGCGCACGAGCGTCACTCAGGTTGCTTGCGACTCTTGCCGGCGGCGCAAGGTGAAGGTGAGGAAATGCCTCTGGACTGGGCCGGCTTGGCCTCATGAGAGAGATCGCGTGTCGATTAATAACATCTGAGCAAAACAGTGTGATGGCGCGCAGCCGATCTGTAATCGCTGCCTGGCCAGAGGCGCGCTCAAACCTTGCCACTACAACAAGCTGCATCATATTAGTCTGCTGCGAGAGCAGATCTCGCAGCTGGAATCGGAGCTCTCCAGGACTAAAGAGGAATCTTCTTCGAGGGCACCGGAGGCGAAAGAGAGTGCTCTGCCGTTGTGGAGCGACTCACATGGAATTGCCAGTCGGCGTGAAACACAACCACTCTGTGAATGCTCTTCAGGCACGAACTCGTCGAAATGCATTAAAACCGAGTGCTCTACACACACACAGCCTGCCCCAAATGCTGAGCTCATTGACCATTTTCTCGGCGAACATAGCCTGAGCAGCGCCATCAACCGCAGCTTCTACTCGCCCGAGATCCAGGAAGTACAGCTTTCCAACTCGAGGAAGCCTGACTACCTCATATCCTCCATCTGGCTTGAAGCCGAGCAAGTCCCAGGAGTCCACATCGAGTGGGTGAACAGAACCTTCTGGGAGATGCGAGCCAAGGGCAGATGGCTGGCAAAGCAAGGCTTGGAAGTTTCGGCAATCATGGGAGAAACATGTCCTTCGCTCCATCCAGATCCTCGTTCTGGCGAAGACGATGCAGTCAATTTTTGGACGGTCTCGCGATGGGCTGCGCGGTTTGTGGACAAGTTTCTCGATATCAGCCATTCTGATAGGCTGGCTTGTTGGATTGTTATGTTTGTCACTTTTCAAGTATGGCTTCCGTCTTTTGGTACAAGGTGTCTTACTGGACTATGCTGACGGTGTGCAGTGGCAAATATGTCCAAACAGCGAGACGTACCGAGCGATTCCGGACTGGTATCGACCGCTTCCTTTCCAGCGCTTTATGCCACATATGGCGTGCTTGGACATCCTGATCTGGTATGCAATCACTAGTCTTTTGCTTTTTTTAATCTCTGCTACCGAAAGATTCCTGACCAGCCAGCCAGGCCGTCCGCTCGTTTCTATCTCGCGAAACATCCCCGCGACTTCGTCGAGGCTGTGATGAGCAGCATCTCTGTCTCATGGCCACATGGCGATTCGAAGCTTTATTGCAATGATCTTCTAACCGGGAAGCGTGCTATCAACCCGGAATTCATCTCTTGGTGTCTGGACATGGAGAACTGGAGCGTCAGTGAGCATTCTATTGCCTCGATGCCGGAACTCAAAGGCATGATCAAGACGCGGTGAAACTGGATAGCCGCTCTTTGGGAGGTCACAACGTCTTTCGCAAGCATTTTTTCGGTATCAGCTGCGTTTCCGGATGCCCTGCGCTTTTCTCCATGCAAGAGACATCATATCGCACTATCCGACATGGGATCGGAATCTGGCCAGACTTCGCCAGTACAACAAGAGCAGTAACAGCCTGGCTGGCACGGAACAGTCTTGGTATACTCATTTTGGAGGCTGGAAGTGCAAAATTATTCTTTCTCGAAGGAATGTGTGGTATTTCACAGTGCATCGGCGACCAAGAGCTTTCCTTCGCCCAAGCTGTCTGCACGGCTCCAGGGAAGCGAAGCTAAAAATGAGAGCTCACTGGGCGATCTCATCGGCTCAAACTACACTTCAGTGTCTTCTGGTTCATCGACTACCTACTGGCTTGGTGTATTTACAACGCCTCGCCAATTGAGTCATGGTCACCTCCCAAGCGCTCACTGAGGCGTCTTAAGAGGCGAAGGAAACAGTCTTGGGCCGGCCGCTTGGCTCTAGCATTGGGTGCACAGACTGACGTGGAGATCGTCCACTGGCGCCTGGTGTGTCATGCATGGGCCACGGCCCTGTTGCTTCATAGCATGGTGGCATTTGCATTGCTTGTACGCGTCGGCTTTCAGTCTTCGGGAGATAAGTGCGCTGCACGTCAAGCGAGCATCCAAAGCAGACCAGGCTGCAGTTTGATCAAAACATGATGACATCTACCTCCTCCAGATGGCGAAGGGTTGGCGAATGGCCTGTCTCTTTCCGTTATCCGTTTCCGGTCGGGCCTTCAGTGGCACGCCACGGGAATGTAGTAGAGGCTTGAAGCAAGCTGTTTTGGTTCTCAATGAGATCTTCGTGGCGAAGGATGGTCGACATTATAGACGGAACGATTAGATGCTGTTTGCTTCACAAATGCGGTTGCCACTGAGACCGCAGTATCCTTAGCAGTCCGCAGCGGAGAGTCAGTTCTTCTGCACACGTGATGGGAGGAATCATGAGATCTTTCCACTATCAAGCAGTCTTTACCGTTATTAAACAATCGCTTTCTGACGAAACTACTTGTGAACTGGGGTGATCAAGGGCTGTGGAGCATCAACATTCAGCACCGGATTTGCCTCGGCTGTGTTCAACATAAATAGACAGCAACACCTTTCGTGCTATATTCACAACAATCCGAACTTATCAAGCGCTTCAATCGTTTTCTATTATCGGTGTACATTTAGAGACGCCGCCGTCTAGGGCAAGATCAAACGATGTGCGTCTTGCATTCAAGCAAGGTATGATCCTTCGTGGCGGGGTCGGACTCATAGCAACCCTCTATGACTCCAAGACACAGAACATCTTAAATATGCACAAAGAATAACTACAAACATCGGAGCAGACACAGCGTGATACATCACAATGTCGAGCAACATCATCCTGCGGCCTGCCACGCGCTCCGACACCTCAGACCTGGCCCTCATCGCCAACGCCGCAAACGCGCAATCGGCTCTTCACAGACGCATCGCGCTCCACCAAGAGCAGTTCCCATCAGACTACTATCGCTGGCGTCTCAATATCATCCGCCAGCGTTTCGCGACTTCGGACTTACGCACCATCGTGGCTGTCGATTCTACGAGTGGCGAAATCCTCGGCCAGGCGTCATGGGCTGTCGAGGGCTCTGGCACGGCTTTGCACAAGCGATGGCTCAAGGAAAGCTCGTGGATGAATTACCTCGAGGAGAAGCTGATCTCGGCTGAGAAATGGTGGTGTCGGTACGTCACGGACAGGAGCGTAGACTACCAGTTCCTCGACAGCTTCTTGGCTGCTTTCCTGGGTAGCGAGCGACCCACGCGGCCGAGCTGTTTGCATTGTCACTTGATCGTCGTCAACCCGAAGACGCAGACGAGAGGCGTTGGCAGGATGCTCATGGACTGGGGCAAGAAGTTGGCTGTCGCAGAGGATTTGCCGATTTATTTGGAGTCTAACCTTGAGGCTACTGGGTTTTATGAGAAGATTGGTTTTGCGAGATTGGGCGAAGACTGTGTGGTTGATCCTGATGGGAAGGAGGCGTTTCGCATTCCTACTTTTGTTTGGGAGGGGAGGGAGAGGGAAGGTCGTTGGCTTGAGCAAGAGAGTGCTACGGGAGAGACGTGGAGGTGGAGGAGCGATGTGCTGTCTGGATGAAGAGCTTTGTTGGCTCTTGTAGCATGGTCCAGAGTCCTCGATAGATGGTCCATTGCAATACTGCCGTTTCGAAGCACGCATGTACTATCTGTCACACAGCTAATATGAATGGTTCGGTGTCAACATCAGCTCGCCCGATACTGGCAATGGAGGGGAATCGATCAAGTCATTTATTACATGATGACAGCAAGGCATGACTTAGATGAACAGCCTGCAGGTAGATGGGTTTTAGGAGGATCGATACATAACGATACCATTGGAGGACAAGCTCAGCGTAACATGGCATTTCCATCGCCGTCTGTACCTTGCCATCAGCAGTCAAAGTCTCTCGAGCCGATACCCGTAGAAACCTGCAACACTCACCAGCGTAACCCCAACTCGGGCCGCCCAAAGCATATCGATCGCACGCAACAAGCACTGAGGCATACTTCGACCATCTGCGCCAAAGCAAGGCTTGTTCCGCTTTCGCTTTCATAGGAGTTACCTCCTAGTTCCGCGCCCTTGGTTGCGCGCTCGTTGCGCCTTTGCGCCATGCGCTCCCCACTTTTGTTTCTCGTTCGGGAATCATTCGCCGCCAAGGGCTGCTCAGTGGCCTGACACAATGCCCGGCACTGCCTCTCGATGCTCGCTAAACGTGGTCATGCATTGCTGCGATTGGTACTGTCTTGCGTTTCTCACCGGAGTGAAGATGGCTGTGGGAAATGCGTGGGTGGTACGGCTCGCTGTTGCTACGACATAAATTGGGCGTTCGCTGCTCGGGTGTTAAGAGTGCTTATGGATAGACCTTTTACACTTGGCCGACTAAGTCTGTTCGGTGGATACTGAACAATTGTACGCCGATCTTTCGAGTCTCTAATCATGAGCAAAGGAGCATCTCAACTCATAAACGAGTCCATCCCAGATATGGATGAGAACTATGGTCAACACAACCTCGAACATCCAATCTCGTAACCACATCACTGACTTTTGTGACACAGTTCCCGGCAGTGTCTGGTACTACCAACCAAACAAGATTGCGCCTCCGATCTTTGCTGCGGCCTACTTCGCCAGCGGTGCACTCCATGCCTGGCAGACATAGTAAGCCGACACGATGGTCCATTGCAACAAACTGCGACTAACGTAACGTACAGCAAGTACAAGTCATGGAGAATCACACTCCTCATCCCATGGGGTGCCCTCCTCATGACCGCCGGCTTGATCATGCGAGAGATCGGAGCCTTCGACATTGGTAACCTTGGCATCTTGATCGCGAGTGTCGTGCTTTTATTGTCCGGCCCGTAAGTGGACACCACAGCTTCGACTTGTCTAAGATATCCTGACAATCGTCACAGTCCCATCTACTCCGGTGCAGCCTACTTCATCCTAGCCCGCACGCTCTACTACATCCCCTGGCTATCACCTGTTCATCCAGGACGGATCCTGACGACTTTCATTGGCGTCGATTTCCTTATCGAATTGATGGTCGCCAACGGCGCAGCAAAAGCGGCAAATACTACAAATAGCGCTGCTGAACACATGGCTGGTGAGATCCTGATCAAAGTTGCGTTGATCTTGCAAGCATGTACTTTCGCCGCTTACGTGGCCATCCTTGTCATCTGGCACAGGCGAGCCAAGCGCGCGAACATCCTGTCCCCGAATCTGCGCAAGGTAGTTTGGACAATGTACGCCAGTGCGACGTTCATCTCTGTGCGCTGCATATACCGCATTGCGGAATACTTCGAAGGCTGGGATGGCGAAGTGTAAGTGATACCGGGGCACACAGGTCTGCCAGGTCTCTTTACTGATCAGATCGTAGAAACACCAACGAAGCATACTTCTACGTCTTCGAAGGCGTCCTCATGCTCGCCAACTCTGTCATGTTGAACGTGATGCACCCTGGTCGCTTGCTGCCGCAAGACTCTAGAGTCTACTTGGGACGAGATGGAGTGACGGAGCTGAAGGGGCCGGGCTGGAGGGATCCACGCAAATGGTGGGTGCAGGTTTTGGATCCTTTCGATTTTGGTGGATGTATGAGGAAGGATCCGAAATTCGACTTTTGGAACCATCCGGAGACGACGGAGAGGGAGGAAAGTACAGCGGTGGTTGAGAGCGAAGTTGGAAAGGCTGAGAGTGCGGATGTGGTCAGAGAGACTGGTGGCAGAAGGATTTGAGCCTCCGATTCCGGAAGATACATTGATGGGCATGAGAAAGGACGTCGGCGACACCGACTTGAATGAATGAGCGAGCAGTACCAGAGCTGACGATTGTCTAGAGGTCGCATGAGACCTGTATTTCCTCTTTGTCTGTGAATAATGATCATCAAGCATAAGTCGGCTGCAACTTCCCACACAACCTCAGCGCCACCCTCTCCGGCAAATCATTCTCATACATGTGTCTTGCCCAACGCTCAACAAGCGCCCTCGTGTCCGCCGGATCAATAATCTCCTCAATATTGAAATGGTTCGCCGTCCGCACAGGGTTCATCAGACGGCGGTACTCCTCGTCAAGCTCCCTATACCTTGCCTTGCGTGCATCGACGCCTTGTTCTTTCTCGATTTTCCTCAGCTCAGCGGAGTGGCCTACGTCGATGCCACCGTCCAGAGGAAGGCTGCCCCATTCGCCAGACGGCCAGCCGACTCGCATGTGTGGGTCTCGCGCATCGAGCATCAGGCTTCCTGCCACGCCGTAGGCTTTGCGAACGATGACTGAGAAGATGGGGACAGTTGTGGTGTAGTAAGTCTTAGTGAGCTCGACTCCCCATCTCATAGTCGCCTGCTTCTCAGCCACAGTGCCAATGGCGTAGCCTGGGACATCGACGAACTGCACAATCGGCAAATTGAAGACGTCGCAGAACTTCAGATGGCGTAAAATCTTCTGCGAACCAGCCGCGTCCAGAGCTCCAGAGAGGACTTCAGCGTTGTTGGCGATAATTCCGATAGGTTTGCCTCCAAGACGAGCGAGACCAACAATAGCAGTCCGGCCCCAAAGAGGACCGATCTCGAAGAACGATCCCTCGTCCACAACACCAGAAACCAGCCGGCGCGAATCGTACATCCTCTCTCGTCTCCGTGGTATAATCGATCTCAAATCCTCACAGCGCCTATCAACCGGATCCTTCACCTCCCCAACAGGCGGCACTCTCGTCCCACAATTCGGCAAAAACCCCAGCACAGTCCTCAACTGCTCAAAAGCCCCCATCTCGTCCGCAGCAAGATTATCAATCGTGCCATTAGTGCAATGCACCCCCGGCCCTCCCAAATCACTCAAGCTCAAATCCTCCTCAAACGTCGCGCCAGCCACCACTTTCGGCCCAGCATTGAACAGCGACCCGATGTCAGCCGCCATAACAGAGAAATGGCAGCTCACAACCCTCGCCGCTCCTAACCCGATCGCAGGCCCAAGCACAGCTCCCAGATTCGGAATCCCGCCGTTGAGCTGCTTCATGATCGAGTCCATCCCATGGAAAGGAGGAACGTACGAGTACCCCTCCGTGCGAATCGTGCTCACGCTCCCACCGCCCGACGACCCATCCACCAACTTCACAATCGGCAGTTTCAACGCCACGGCCAGCTTCTCGAGATACATCGTCTTCGCCCAGATCGCCCCGTCAGCGTGTCCGGCTCTCAAACTGAAATCATCAGCTGTGAAAACCACTTCCCGTCCACGCAGTTTGCCGAAACCCTGGACGTTGTTGCTCGGCGTGAAAGACTTGGGCTCTTCGCGCAGAGCATCCAGTTGTTTCCATTCGACGGTTCCGGCGGCGCTGCCGATTTCCTTGACGCTGCCGGCGTCGAAGAGCTGCTCGACGCGTTCCCGGACCCAGAGTTTGCCGGACTGCTTTTGCCGGATGTGGCCTGGGCGGGTGGTGTCTGGTGTGGCGGCTAGGGTGCGGAGGGTGGAGAGTTGGGAGAGGACGTCGCTCCAGTCTGCTGGTAGGGCGTCAGGTTTTTGTTGCTTTCTTCGGCGGCGGGTGGTGTTGGGTTGTTGTTGTTGTTGTTGTTTCTGGGTTGAGGGTGGTTGGTTTAAGTGGTCGTTGACTTGGGCTATTCGCTCGGTGGCTGTCGATGTTTGGTCCTTGGAGGATGATGAAAATCGTTCGTCTTTGGGGTCTGAGTTACCCATGATAGTATCGTGAGTTCGTTGTAATGCCAATCGGTCTACTTTTGTTAAACTCTAGGATTTATTCGTCAATGAATACCAATAGTCCAGACAATCAAGATCGATGTACTCTCCAAGTGCCATCGTGTACCAAGAAGAAGCCGAGGTCCTCCTCAGCGCCCGCTGTGTAGGGCCAAGATCAGCGGCTCGCATGCCTAGGCAACTCGAAAGCCAAACAGCTTGACGTTCAATTAAACAATAAAGGCATAGTAGCGTAGTCAGAGGTGAAAAGTAGTAGTAGTAGTAGCATAAACGCTATCTCATACAACAAGAAGGAACCAGTAAGCAAAAAATCCGCCAATGGGAGACCAAAGATCCAAAAACAAGTACCTATGGACCGGACCACCATCTTGAAAGCTGCAAATCACAAAAGTCCGCAGACAGATCACAGCTGGGGTTTGAAACGCCGCTATAACTCCCTCGCTTTGATGACTGATTGATTGAATCCGCACATGTATAGCACCGGACTGGATGCACGACGATGACCTGCGTGCTGCCTCCCTCTCCCTTGTTTTGGCATCTCATGTCTCTCCTTCCGCTTCGCCTCCATCGTCTTCGTCTTTCTCCATTTCGGCGGCCAAGGCAGCTTCGAGGTCTGCATCGTCGTCGTCTTCGTCGTTGTCAATGTCCTCTTCGTCTACGCCATCGAGCTTTGCAGGCTCCGAGGCGTCCACAGCGGTGACGTCCCCACTAGTCACAGAAGCCATGTTGGTCAGACTGGTAGTCCTACTCAAGGCCTCCTTCTTGCGCTTTTGCAATCTGCTCCCTTCTTCGGGATCAGAAGTAGGTGGGACATCCGCAGCAGTGGCGTCGTCGCGCTTACGCTTGTTGCTGGAGGGTGTTGAGTTTGCGGTGTTCTTGCCGGCGTCCGACTCGCTCTCGCTTTCGCTGGCATCCGGTGCGTCGCTGTCTTCGACGTCGGAGTCGCCGATGAAGTCTGCGAGCTCGGCGTCTATTGAGTCCCAGTCGTCGGGTCGTTGATCCTCGGTGGGGCTGCCGTCTTCGCGTCCATCTTGTGGGGCGTATTTCGCCAGCTCTTCTTCGTCGGTGTCTATGTCTAAAGTGAGATGGGTACCATTGGTGGCATCCCGACCTCCCTCGTCCTCGGCTTCGGTGAGCGCAGCTTCTTCGTCTGATGACGAGAGTGTGCCGAGTTCCTTTTCTTCGAAACTGTCGGGCAGCGCCGGCTGGCCGTTGACGGGCGCATCAGAGTGAATGCGGTAAGGTCCTTCGTCGACCTTGACCCACTGCGAGAAACATGCAAAGAGCCAGCCCGAGTTGACAATGGAGATCCTGCCGCCCTTCTTAGCAGCCTGGCGGACCTTTGCCGTCCTCCTCTCGGGGCTCGCGATTACGTGTGTGGTCTTCTTGGTGATGTTCTCTGACACGTTGGCGCCAAAGCTCTTTGCCCAAATCACAGTGTCGTAAGTATGGATGTTCACGCCCAGTGGTACTACGCCCGAGAAGACTAAGTGGACGTCACCCAAGACGCGAGATTTGATTTCGCGCATAATGACCGCAACATCTGGGATCTTCATCTTCGAGTCCTGGAGATCCTGCTTTTTGTGTTGTCCAGGGCGCAGTTCAGCGACGCGGCCGCTCTCAATTGCAGGCAGCTCTTGTTCGTACTGCTCGTAGAAAGCTTTGTGCACACCTAATAGGTTCTTGCCCAGGTGTTCAAGCTCCGTGTCATCGTCTTGTAGAAGGTTGTGTCGGTATTTGGGGTGGTCTGTGGGAGTCGTCTCTTTCTTCTCCAGTCCATCTTCCTTGAGCATATCCGCGGCTTCTTCCACTGCAGGCGAGTCCTTGACTTCTTTGGCCTCCTCTTCTGCAGCATCGAGAATTTTTTGCTTCTGGAGCAGTGGTCTTTCGGCGAGCTGGTTTGCGAGTGTCTCGTCGTGTTCGTGCTTCTTCTCTTCCAGTGTGCTGTCGTCTTCGTTACCAGCCATGGAAACCATAAGATCGACGGCTGAAACTTCGCCATTCGCTCCTGCGGGGGTCATTGGTGCGCTCTGAAGTGGTGAGTCGGCCTTCTTCTCCTTCTCTGTGTCGTTGGACTGGGCTTCGTCGTTGTTCTTGGTCTTGGGCGCATCGTTCTTCGCTGCGTCATCAGCCTGAACCTTTGCAGGCTTCGCGGCTTCGATAACATGCTGCTTTGGCAAAAAGCTGCTGTTGATGTCGCCGACTCCGACGAAGAAGTCGTAGGCTTTGACCTTGACAAGGTTTGGTACCCACTGCCAGACATCACCACGATCGTCAATGATCGCAACCATGCTTGTATCCACTGGGAACAAGCGCGCAAGCGCCTTGATCATCTCCTTCAGTCCGTTTTCATCTCTTGAAAGAACGCGGTTGCCGAAGATCGCGCGGTCTGGGTCGATGAGTTGCATAACATTCTCGGCGTAGTCGCGTGATGCCATGGTGTAGACGTGCATTTCGTATCGTTTTGAGACCTCGGCCAAGAACTCTTTGAGACCTGGTCGGGGCTTGACGTAGTACGTCTTCTCGTCGCGCGGTAGGTTAAAAGACGCGACATCTGCCAGCGCCTCGTAGTTTGGATTTGAGGGGTCGTTCTTCCATTCGCCGATGGTCTCTTCCACACAGCATTGGATGACAGTCTGGTCCAGATCGACGACCAGCACCAGCCTGCGCGACTCCAGTAGCCTGCGCTTCGCCTCCTGGTCCGCGCGCTCTGTCTCGTCCTTGCTGACAAGCACGGTGTGCATGCCATGTCGGTCGTGGATTGTGTTGAACGTGGCGCGATCTGTGCCCTTGACGGTTGTGTTGTAGCTCTTCACCTCTTTCATGTCCTTGCCGCAGTCGGCGCATAGCCCTCCAAATTGGATCTCATGCTTGCAGGCTTCCTCGACGTCCGCGACGAGCGTTCGGCCTGTGATGGTCTGCCCGACTTTGACGCTCAAGGAGTTCAAAGTGCCCTCGAACTCCGACTCGAAGGTCGCGGGCCACGTGCGCTCAACCTCGCGGTCGACGTTGCCATCCTTTTCGGTCCAGACGCCCTCGGTGACCTTGGACTTGTACTCGTAGTCGAACAGCGGAGCATTCTCCACGAGATCGCTCCCAGGCTCGCGCAACAGGCGCGTAACCTTGATGGGGTACAGCAGGCCGGGAGGCGTGTATAGATGCATTGGTGGTGGGAGTGTTGGGTGTGTTGGAGTTTAGTGGGCGGTCACATGCTTTGGCTGGCGCATCTGGTTTGGCGACTGGAATGTGGCAGCGGTCGGGGTCGTTGGCGGGCTGGACACAGCCAGGCGACAGCTATCTCTACGTCACGAGGCAAGAGGCACGTTCATTCACAAAAAGAGAGTGATCACTGCCAGATGCTACGGGTGTGTAGGATTGAAGCTTTGCTTGGAGCTTGTGATAGAGCTTCCAGTCGCGTGCGTGCTTGACAAGCACCAGTACTACTGCCACGCGGTCGTAATGTTGAAGGGAAATGGAATTGACAAGGGGCCTGAGGGTGAATCGTTGTAGCGCAATTCGTTTGACAATTGTTGTTGGTGATTGTTGATTGCGAATGGCGGCCTGAGGTGTTTCGACGCGATTTCATGTGCCGCTGAGAGAAGGGAAGCTCCTCCATTTATACCCCACGAACAAGCAGAACAACCCTAGTCTAAGCTGCGGTAAGATCCCGGCAATCCCGTGACGTTGTTCTCCAGGCTCCACCGTCGAAACAAAGGTCGATGGAGACGCTAGCCACTTTCACTACTTCCCATTGCATACATTCCAGCGGCAACTCGCTCTCGCCATCTGGCTTCAAAAACCGCACTGCTCGTCCCACCGCTGAGAGACAAATACGGAGATTGAAGCTAGACTATGAGGTCCCCTTTAGCTTCTCCGCCACTTTGACAAACCCATTACCATCCATCTCTACCCAAACATCCACCAATCCCTCCTTAGTCCTCAGGTGCTCGTCTCTCTCCTCCTGAGGCCTCTCAACATAGATCGTCGCAAACCCACACTTCTGCGCCCCCTCCAAGTCTCCCAAATGCGCAGCCACCATCCCGCACTGCTCTGGCTTCAAACCCAGCCTCTCAGCGGCTCCCAGATACACCGCCGGGTTGGGCTTGTACGAATTGAACATCTCTGCGCTGAGAACGTGCTGAAACGGCATCTTCGAGTGCTTCACCATATTCCCGATCAACGTCAGATTACCGTTGGTGAGCGTCGCAGTCTGCAGTCCCAAGTCGTTGAGAGCAGCGAGGCCAGCGTTGGTGTCCGACCAGGGCTCCAGGCGGTGCCAGATCAGACTCAGATCCTCGACTTGCTCTTTGGACCAGAGGTTTGCGAGGCCGCGAGATGTGAGGAGCTCGCGTAGGGAGTCTAGGTGGTGCTCGTCTACGGTCTTCCAGGTCAATGATGGGTCTGCGGCTACTGCGCGCGTGAATGTCAGGTAGGATGTGCGCCATTCTTGGGCGAAAGCGGCCCAGTCGTCGCGGGACTGTGTGAACGTGATCAGCATGACGTTTGCGAGAATCGTTTTGATGATGTAGTACCATCTTGGTATCCCCAGCTTGTTTCGCAGCATCGATGAGGGCCTCTGTGACCGTCTTACGCCAATCGACGCATGTGCCGAAGATGTCGAAGAATAGGGCTTTGAGCTCGTTCGTTTTGGCCATGATGGTGTTTGCACGGTTCAAGGGAGGAGGAGGATGCGTGGAATCAAAGTAGGTAGTTGGAACTTTACAGCTCTCTAATGTGGTTTTACAAGTACAGGTAGTACTATATGACAAGTTCCACATCAGATACTAAGATGTTGCGCGCCCTGTCGTTTCCTAATTGCTTGAGGTGGACCTCGGCGAGGCGCACGCGGGGACATGGAGACGCATCGCATCGCATCGTTTGGTAGCATCAATCTCTTGACATGTGCTTTAATCTGATTGTGCATTCGCATATTCCCTGTAACATTCAGACGATATATACGTCGATCTAGAACGATGAGTATGCTCGTTGTGTTTCGTTAGTCGCGTCTTGAACATTGTTCAGATGCCGGGTCAGATTGCTGGAGGCACGAGTACTTCGCAGTGGTTGGCGTAGCTGGGGAGGTCTTGTCGAGCTATGGAACAAATCCTATGATGATTATAATTTTGAAGACCACTGAACGTTGAAACCATGGTCACGCATCACCATGGTCGTTTTTTGTAATCATCGGATGCTTGAGGACTCAGAAATCGTGCTTTTGTCATGCCACTGTGAACACCAACCCGAACCCTTGTGCTGTGCTGCCCAATCTTGAGGCTGTGATTCGTCAATAACGGTACGACGCTAATGGGAGCACCCGCAATGCCCTCAACATTCACTTCCGAACCTCGTCGCCATTGCCTAATTCGGCGAAAATGATAAAATTGATAAATTCGACAAATTCGCTCAAAGGGACATTCCCTCGCCTCTATCGTTATCATCGTCATCGTAACCATCGAATCAGTACAGTGATTCTTCTTGCTGAGAAATAGCCCTCAAGCACTGTTGAGAAGTGGCTATAGGCGGCTAAGCCCGAATTGGCAGCGATGTCGCGGCGCTAGCGATTGCCTGGTATATGTACACTGTCTGGCCTCAAACGAGTTGTATATAAATAGGGTAGGATCTGTCATCACACTTTGGCCTCTTGTCTCGTCTTGTACATACTGCAAGCACACATATCATCTGCGAATCGACCGGTCTTCGAATACCTGCACACATCACACCAGACAGTCCACGCCGTTGGAGTGCTTCGGCTTGTGATACACTCGTCCTTCAACTATCTTCCATTACAGATCGCGAATAATCCGCCGAGGTACGTGAATAAGCCTGTTCCATGATAGCTTGAAAGATGAACCACACGATCGGCCATGCATTAGCTGAGCCCGGGAACTCTCGCCAAACTCTGGTCTCTTCGGCTCCGACATCAGACTCCACCACTTCAAACCTGCTCAATGAGTTCTGTCGCATGAGATATCGGCAACAGCTCCTTTGAATGCATGAATGCTGACCGAATCGCCGACAGACCATAATCGGCAACAATCAAAGACAAGCAAGATGGCGGCCTACTACACCTTCGAAGACTACTCCGGCACATCCACCCCGAACACTTCCGACAACCCTTACGATGGCTTGATCGAGAATTGCAAAAATGATCCCGTAAGAACTCAACTCTACACAGTTTGTTTACCTGTTACTGATACATTCGCAGCGACAAATCCAAGCCACCTACAACAACCACCGGACCAACCGCAACCAGCAGCAAAAGGCGAAACTCCTGTCTCCCGACTTCCCAGGCGTCACGATCGACGAGATTCTCGCGAACCTCGAAGACCCCAACCAACCGGACTACAAGGACTGGCGTAACTGTCTCGTCTTCTGGGCCCGCCCGACCGCCAAAGTGCGTTCCATGATCGCAGAAATCCAGGCGAAACTACTCGAAGTAGCACCTTGTAAGTGCAATACTCCATCACACAAATACTCCTCAGCAAGAAACCAAGAACACAAAGACTAACATACCTTAAAAAAAGCCCTCTGGACAATGCCCCCAACAAGCCTGCACATGACCGCCCTCGAAATCACCCACTCCCTCACCTCCCCCGAAATCGAAGCCCTCGTCTCCCAAATGCAACCCATCCTCTCGCCCATGGCAAACCACACCAAAACCCACCGCGCCCGCCTCGTGAAACCAGTCATCAGCTTCGACGCCCAAGCCCTCGCCCTCTCTTTCCTACCAGCCGCCGGCGAGCCGGGCAGATCTCTCGACGAGGACACGTACAGCTACCACCATCTCCGCCGAGATTTGTTCGCGCAAGCGCACGCCGGAGGGATTAAGGTTGGGAGTCGGTATGTTGTGCCGTCGGCGCATTTGACTATTGCAAGGTTTATTAAGACGCAGGACTTTGAGATGGAGGGGTTGATGGGGGTTGTTGGGGAGCTTAATGAGTGGTTGGAGAGGGAATTTTGGCCTACGGAGGAGGGTGGGGTTAGGGATGGTGGGGAGTGGGTTGTGGGGGAGGAGAAGGGGTTGGAGGTTAGGAAGGGGACGTTGTGGTATGGGAGTGGTGGGGAGACGATGCTTGTTGGTGAGGGGTTTTGAGATGTTGGGCGGTCAGGTGGGAGAGATTTGTGGTTGTACATGCGATATGTTGAGATGGAGGACGGTGTTATGGTACAGTTTTAAGCGGAGATAGATCCTATAGAGCGGAAGAGAAGTAGGTGTTTGAAAATTGATATTTCATAGCTCATGCAGGAAACTAGGTAGCTGATCGCAGCTCGTCAGCGTCACGGTGATTGCGAGGAAGTAACAACGGCAACGTAAGGAGCACATGATGAAATGGAGATTTCACATGGCATCATCATACAGTTAAGGGGCTTGTCACCTTTCCTGTTCCGCGCAGAATCGATGGAGGAAACAAATGCCACGTTGCAGCCGATGGGTGAGCCATGTTTCGAGGATTGCGAAGGATGAGAACTGCCAGACTGGACAGATTCTTATCTTGCTTGCTTGGGTAATGATAGAACGGATCAGCATTTGCTGGCGCCCAGGAGCTGGCGCAGTGATTCACGTTGCGTTCAACTTCGGTTCTGTCGAGCGTTGACTGCATCGACAGATCATTGCTACTTGGATGGCTATTGGTTGGACATCAGTCTTTTGCGCAGGTTGGTAGTTTTCGTTGGTAGCCGTTGTGCGCTTTGCCTACTACTGTAATCTCGTTGGTGGCAACATTGCAATCCCTGCTGATATTGTGTGTTGCGACAGCTCAGACTGATGAGCTCGAAGAGTTGGGAAAGAGAAGCCTAAGGTGATCATTGCTCACGCTGCGCAGACACTGTGGCCCGGCTCAGTATAGCAGCCGTGAAGTGACCTGTCAGCCGTACAACACTACGATAGACCTAAGGTCACGATGATGCGCCTTTTGGATCATCGCGGCGATAGCCTGACTGTCAGCGAGTATGGCACAGTTGATACAGGCTCGGATGATTCACTGGAAGTGGAATTCCAGAAGTTCTTGATCTCGTTTGTCGAAAACGTCTCACTGGCGGCTGGACAGAAGTCGCTTAGCCACGGTCGAGCAGGAGCTGCTGATGAATCATCAGCTCCATCGAAATAGCAATCGCAACGAGACACTCATCTTCGGTGTCACATTTGTCCTTTGCATCATCCAGTGCTGACATTCCAGACCATGAATATTAGCTCATCATCGATTTGGTTGTTCGCCACCAGCAAAGCACACCCACCCACCATATCACCTCCAAACTGCCAACATCTTCACACCCGGAACATGCCGCCAATCTCACTCACCAAGTGGCAAGCGAACACCCAACCAGGGCCACATAGACCAAGGGTCGTGATCGGCCATGGCTCGCGGCTCCAGCTCCGCACGAGGCAAGCAATATAAGGGCTGTAAAGTACGAAGGATTCGCAAGAAACGAGATTTGGCAGTTGGCGACTCGGAGATCCGTCCGCACCGCATTGTAGGTTGTTTGCCCTGAAGGCTCGGCTAGCAAGGTGAACGATGCGTTGATTGTCTATTGTCGATCTAGGGGATTTATCGATGGTCAGACTACAGAGAGTCAGAGGTTAGCCAAACGGCGAGGGGTTGCGCTTGGATCTTGTGATCGACTCTTTGTGAGACGGGACTATTGGCAATAATTATTGTAGGAATGTATTTGGTGCTGACATGACTCTCTCTCTGTCTCTCTTCCGCGAAGTGCCTGTGGTGTGTAAGCCATCAATGCGATGCTCTCCCTATGGGCGAAACTCCTGAGAGTGTGGTGGTCTGCAGTGGATTCCCATCGGCTGCAGGGAGCCGAAGGAGTTCACGCGCGAGTGCGTCATGCATGAGAAAAGGCGCAGCGAAACTCTGAACTCTGAACTCTCACCCACGATGCGCGTATACTGTACATGTACAAGTGCTGGTAAGTGGTGCTACGTACAGAAACAGCATGCATAGCAGACGAGCAGCCCGGTCTATATGACGATTAGTGCCCTGACAGGACAGAGCGCCAGCCTCGTAAGATCAAGCTTCCGCGCTCGCATATTCGCTAGGCCCCAGCGCGAAGGCGTTTTCAGAGAGAGCTGCATGTGGCATCCATCCCACGCTTTTCTCCGCGTCTGTTCGGCTCGCCGCGAGACATACATAAGCTACAACGGCGACGAGACAAGGAGACTGGGGTGCGTCTGGGGATGTGATTCGGATATATTGTGGCTTGGAGAGAGTTAAGGCAGGGCGAGGCTGCTTTCAATGCTCTTACCCATTTGTGTGCGACGTTTGAATACCGCTGGTATGGGACGAACAGGTCGCTTGGTTGAATGACACGCGGTATAGCCTAGGCTGGGTAGTACGAACGGTGGTTCGGTATGTGTTCGTCCACTCTTGGCCTTCTGTGCCGTGTTGTGAGGGCAAGAAGCGGCTGGCGTCGTGGGAGGTGTTGCATATGTTGGAAGAAGGGGTCTGCGCGCGTTCCAAGACGGAGGAATAAGGTCATGGTCTGCTGTATCAAGAGGTGGCAAGGTAGGGTTGATTACCTCACGCCACGGGATGTCTACTCCTCCTGGTGGTGGTGTACTTGCGGGTCATGGCGGGCAGAGATGATGACCCGCATTACAGACTGCTCAGCTGGTCTCGTCTCGGCTGCTTTGAAGAACGGTTGGGCATGGGCATGAGTGGGCACGAGCAAGCACGAGCAAGACCGACAGATCTCTATGAGGCTATGGTATTGGTGATTTCTAGAAAGCTGGCGTTGCGGTGAGAGAGAAGGTTCTTTTCATAGATAGAACGGCCGGTACACTTAGCAGACTAATGCATGAGCGCGCGTATCTTCGGCGCGGTTCTTCTTCGACACAACACTCCAGTCATCCATTCCTTCTGCAAAAAGTCCCGACGACGGCAAGCTGGGCCTGATCCCGTCTCGCCTTGCATGATGTGCTGCACTCTGCAGTCTGCACTGCACTGATCGCCATAGCATAGTCCCGGCGTGGGGCCACATTGCCATGTAGGCACGTACTACTGCATCTTGCATTGGCTTTGCACACACGACACTCTGCCATTGAGAGGTTGACTCCCTTTCACTGGTATCGCAGAGGCTGGTCGAGCATACAGCAGTGCGAACAACCCACTCGCACCCACTACACCCACTCACACTCCCACACACACGCTTTACGCCGCCGCGTCAACACACGACTATTCTTGTACTTAGCGGGTACACCGCCTGGCATGTGATGGATGGATGACTGAGCATAGTGCCGATTTCATCCGCATTTTTGGGCTACTAACATCGCCGCGATTCAGTAGGAGTAGTAGTGGATCGGACAAAACAACGCCTGGCCTTGAAGGAAGCGTGTGAGTTTCCTAAACGCCACCGCCTTCTTCGGTCTAGATTATTCGCATCGTCAACGCCATGATCTACCCGGCCGATGGGGTGTTCGGCTTGAACTAGGCTTCACGTTTAAACCACGGCAATCTACTATACTTTCGATTGATTGATGTCTGTCGTCTGGCTCGTCTTCCCCGCTCACATATTGCGACACGTCTATTCTGCTCTGGGAGCTGAAGCGCGCCTACGAGCGTGAGGCACTGAGGGCTTCGCGACTATAGACGACGCTGGCCGAGATCCGACGCAGGAGAGTCAGTGCGCAGCGAGGGCGTGCAGCAAGTTGCAGTTGCAGCGTGGGGGGTTTAGGTTTTTCCCTTGTCCATCGTCGTTCTGTTCTGTCACGCTTCGACTATTGCAGTATGTGAGCGCGCAACTACTACTGGGCACGGCGAGCGCGAGGGGAGAGCTGGCAGGGATGTGTCCCCTTCTACGCTGTATGCTTGCTCGTCGGCCTCCACGACACCGGTCTGGTTGGCAAATAGCAGGCAGACTTGGACCGATTCAAGTGCTGAGAAAGACGGTCACGCGGCGGCTGGTCTTCGGCCTATGTACGCCTCTTGTTGCCCTCCTCGTCCTCGCCGTTTGGCTGCTTCCCAGGCAGGCATCTCTCATTCATGCCCACGACTCGTATCCCTGCGCTGCTCACAAGTCCTCGCATGAAGCTAGCGGCACCAATCGTCGACAAGTGCCTTGTGCGAGACGGCGAGCACCATCACCCGGCCACCTTGACGTGCGCGGCCGGCTCCCTTGAGCGTGAAGAGCGGAGCGCAGTGCGCACTGCTCTCTTCTTCTCCACCGGCTGCGGGATACCCTGGACGCTCGATCTGCACCGAGCGCCGTGCCCTTCGTGCTAAGGCGTTGAACCTTCCTTCCCTGTGACGCGATTCACTAGGCCGATAGATCCAACCTGACCACCCAGAGCTTTAGGCAAGCCCATCTGCCTTTTGGGCTGCTTTCGTCAGCTGCGTGAGCCCATGTTCTTGTCATCCTCTGCGGCTGATCGTGCTCGAGGAGTGCGAACATCCTGGCCCTTGAACATATGTCTCAATCCACGCCCGCATACCAATGGTCGTCGCGCTCGTCGTCGTCGCATTTAGGTCAGGGTTGCACGATCCGCGACGGGAGC
>Ga0265797_10001740_pt1 | contig 37929 bp, 24 predicted proteins | sample P2T30metagenome_FD_192433 | JGI IMG/M metagenome (GOLD analysis project Ga0265797, IMG submission 192433) | Plant litter microbial communities from East Loma Ridge, Irvine, California - P2 T30 | ecosystem: Environmental > Terrestrial > Plant litter > Unclassified | place: USA: California...
GTTCCTGGGGCCAGCTGGCGATGCGCGGCCTGATCACGCGCGAGGAAGCGCGCCAGCTGATGGAAAAGGAATACGCGTTCAAGGACATCCGCGTGCGCCTGCACCTGCAGACCAGGCGCCGCGAAGACCGCCTGGTGTTCGACGTCCAGACCGCGATCGCCGAGACCTTCGGCCTGACTTCCACCGGCGAAGGCCTTGAGGCGCGGCGCGCCAGCGAATACCTGATGCAGCGGTATTACTGGGCGGCCAAGACCGTGACCCAGCTGAACACCATCCTGCTGCAGAACATCGAAGCCCAGCTGTTCCCGACGCCGCTGATCCCGGTACCGATCAACCCGCGCTTCAACGAGGTCGGCGGCTTCATCGACGTCAATTCCGACGACACCTTCGCCGCCCACCCGTCCGCCGTGCTCGAGATCTTCGTCGTGATGACCGAGCGCCCCGACATCAAGGGCATGACGGCGCGGACCATGCGCGCGCTGTGGCATGCGCGCAAGCTGATCGACGACGATTTCCGCGCCAAGCCCGCCCACCGCGCGCTGTTCCTGCGCATCCTGCAGGCGCCGACCGGCCTGGTGCACGCGCTGCGCCGCATGAACGACATGGGCGTGCTGGGCCGCTACCTGCCGAACTTCCGCCGGATCACCGGCCAGATGCAGCACGACCTGTTCCACGTGTACACCGTCGACCAGCACATCATGATGGTGGTGCGTAACATGCGCCGCTTCACGATGACGGAACACGCGCACGAATACCCGTTCTGCAGCCAGCTGATCGCCAATTTCCGCGACCGCTGGCTGCTGTACGTGGCGGCGCTGTTCCACGACATCGCCAAGGGCCGCGGCGGCGACCACTCCGAGCTGGGCAAGCAGGACGTGCTGGCATTCTGCCGCGACCATGCCATCTCCGAGGAGGACACCGAACTGCTGGTGTTCCTGGTCGAGCAGCACCTGACCATGTCGCAGGTGGCCCAGAAGCAGGACCTGTCGGACCCGGACGTGATCCAGGCCTTCGCCCGGCTGGTGCGCGACGAGCGCCACCTGACCGGCCTGTACCTGCTGACCGTGGCCGACATCCGCGGCACCAGCCCCAAGGTCTGGAACGCCTGGAAGGCCAAGCTGCTGGAAGACCTGTACCGGGTCACCCTGCGCGTGCTGGGCGGCGAGCCGCCGTCGGCCGACCGCGAACTGCGCGCGCGCCAGCAGGAAGCGCTGGCCACGCTGCGCCTGTTCGGCCTCGGCCCGCACGACCACGAGGCGCTGTGGAAGCAGCTCGACATGGCCTACTTCCTGCGCCACGACGCCTCCGACATCGCCTGGCAGACGCGCAGCCTGATCGACAAGCTGGGCCGCGACAAGCCGGTGGTGAAGTCGCGCCTGGCGCCGATCGGCGAAGGCCTGCAGGTGACGGTGTACCTGAAGGACCAGCCCGACCTGTTCGCGCGCATCTGCAGCTACTTCGACCGCAAGAACTTCTCGATCCTGGACGCCAAGATCCACACGACCAAGGATGGCTACGCGCTCGACACCTTCCTGATCACCGACGAGCATTTCGCCGGCAGCTACCGCGACATCATCAACCTGATCGAGCACGAACTGTGCGCGCTGCTGCTGCTGCGCCAGGAACCGCTGTCCCCGCCGCTGCGCGGCCGCCTGTCGCGGATGTCGCGCACCTTCCCGATCACCCCGACCGTCGACCTGCGCCCCGACGAGCGCGGCCAGTTCTGGCTGCTCTCGATCGCCGCCAACGACCGCAACGGCCTGCTGTACGCGATCGCCAGCGTGCTGGCGCGCTACCGGATCAACCTGCATACGGCCAAGATCATGACCCTGGGCGAGCGGGTCGAGGACGTGTTCCTGATCGATGGGCAGGCCTTGAGCAACCAGCGGGTGCAGGTGCAACTCGAGACCGAACTGTTTGACGCTTTGAAAATTTAATGGATTTATGACCGAACCTGTACGCCTCTCCAAACGCATGTCCGAACTGGGCCTCTCCTCACGCCGCGAAGCCGACGACTGGATCGCCAAGGGCTGGGTCCGAGTCGACGGCAAGGTCGTCTCCGAGCTGGGCAGCAAGGTGCTGCCGCACCAGAAGATCACCGTCGAACGCCAGGCCGCGGCCGAGCAGTCCAAGCGCGTCACCGTGCTGCTGCACAAACCGGTCGGCTACGTCAGCGGCCAGGCCGAGGACGGCTACAAGCCGGCCGTGGTGCTGGTCAAGCCGGAGAACCGCTGGCTCGAGGACGCGTCAAACGAACAGTTCCACCCGACCCAGCTGCGCTCCCTGGTCCCGGCCGGGCGCCTGGACATCGATTCCACGGGCCTCCTGGTGCTGACCCAGGACGGCCGCGTGGCCAAGCAGCTGATCGGCCAGGACACCTCGATCGAAAAGGAATACCTGGTGCGCGTGCAGTACACCAAGCCGGGCCGCCTGCCGGACGAGGACCTCAGGAAGTTGAACCACGGCCTGTGGATGGATGGGAAGCCGCTGCTGCCGGCCAAGGTGCGCTGGCAGAACGAGGACCAGCTCAGCTTTACCTTGAAAGAGGGGCGCAAGCGCCAGATCCGGCGCATGTGCGATATGGTGGGTTTGAAGGTGATGGGCCTGAAGCGCGTCCGCATCGGACGCGTCAAGCTCGGGGAGCTGCCGCCGGGCCAGTGGCGCTACCTCGGCCCGGACGAAAGCTTTTAAACGGTTTAGATGGTTTCAATGCGCGGGTTCAGTGTGGCCCATGCTTGAGCTGCATGCAGGTCCAGGGGTCCAGCACGTGCAGTTCGTCGAGCACCGCGCGCGGGCCCTCCACGCTGCCGCCGCTGTCCGGGTCCCATTCCAGCTTGAGCTTGGACCGGCCCTTGCGCAAGTCGATCCTGGCGTAATCGATCCAGGCGTCGTCCCTTTCATATTCGAAGGTCTTGATCCAGCCGCTGCGCAGCAGGTTCTCGACCGCCTGGCGCACCGCGAACGGCGGCAAGCCCTCGATCGTGTTCGGCGCCAACTGGGGGTCGCCGAGCACATCCACATACCTGACAAATTCCGTAAGCCACGTCATGATCGTCTCCCAGTTCTTGTGACCTTGGAACCAGTCTAACAGCGCAGTTACCAACTTTGGGTTAGCTGGCGCACGTTGGCATGCAAAACCAGCACGGGCGTGCCATAGATTTGTATCAAGGTGTATCAACCGGCCGGATCTTCAATATTCGTAAAGAATCCAAAGCCGATAAAATCGAGCGCCCCGGAAAGCCTGTCAGTACAGGCGAAACGCCCATGTGGCGCAAGCCCCGGCCATTGCGCGAACTCGTCCACTCGCGTAGCATCCGGGACTTGCCGGCTCACGAGGCCGGGCGAAAACCAGAACAGGGATCCCATGAAAACAGAAGTTCCACCCCTACCCTATACCCAGACCCGTTCCTTCCTCACCGTCGCCCTGATCGAGCTGTGGGAGCGCTTCGGCTATTACGGCATGCAGGCGCTGATCGTCTACTACATGGTGCAGCGCCTCGGCTTCGAAGACAGCCGCGCCAACATGGTATGGAGCGCGGCCGCCGCCCTGATCTACGTGGCGCCGGCGATCGGCGGCTGGATCGGCGACAAGGTGCTCGGCACGCGCCGCACTACCTACATCGGTGCCGTCATCCTGGCCATCGGCTACGCGCTGATGGCGATCCCCAGCGAGAACACCTGGGTCCTGTTCGGCGCCCTCGGCGTGGTGGTGGTCGGCAACGGCCTGTTCAAGCCGAATGCCGGCAATCTGGTGCGCAAGATCTACGAAGGCGACGACTCCAAGCTGGACAGCGCCTTCACTCTCTACTACATGGCGGTGAACGTCGGCTCGACCGTCTCGATGCTGGCCACGCCGTGGATCAAGGATGCGGTGAACGCCGCCTACGGCAACCAGCTGGGCTGGCACGCCGCCTTTGCCGTGTGCAGCGTCGGCCTGGTGGTCGGCCTGCTGAACGTGGCCATGCTGCGCCTGACCATCGCCCACGTGGGCTCGGCGCCGGACGCGCAGCCGGTCCAGCCTGGGAAGCTGCTGGCCGTGCTGGGCGGCGGCGTGGTGCTGGCCGCGGCGGCGGCCGTGATCCTGGAATACCAGTCGCTGGCGCGCGCCTTCGTGTACGGCGCCGGCGTGGTCCTGCTGGGCATCTTCGTCCACCTGATCCGCAAGAGCGCGCCGAGCGAACGCGCCGGCCTCACCGCGGCGCTGGTGCTGACCGCGCAGATCGTGTTCTTCTTCATCTTCTACCAGCAGATGTCGACCTCGCTGTCGCTGTTCGCGCTGCGTAACGTGGACCTCGACTTCCGCGTGTTCGGCGCCCACCTGTGGACCTGGTCGCCGGCCCAGTTCCAGGCGCTGAACGCGATCTGGATCATGGTCCTGTCGCCGGTGCTGGCCTGGGCCTACTCGAAGGCCGGCCGCAGCGGACGCGACCTGTCGATCGCGGCCAAGTTCGCGCTCGGCTTCGCCTCGGTGGCGCTGGGCTTCTTCGCCTACGGCGTGGCCGGCGCCTTCGCGGTGAACGGCCTGACCTCGTCCTGGATCATGATCATCGGCTACGGCCTGTACTCGCTGGGCGAACTGCTGGTCTCGGGCCTGGGCCTGGCGATGATCGCGCGCTACGTCCCGGAACGCATGGGTGGCTTCATGATGGGCGCCTACTACGTCGCCGTCGGCATCTCGCAATACCTGGGCGGCGTGGTCGCCAACCTGGCCAGCGTGCCGGCCGACGTCGCCGACCCGGTCCAGACCCTGCCGATCTACACCAGCCTGTTCAACAAGCTGGGCATGGGCGCGATCGCCTGCACCGTGATCGCGCTGCTGGCGCTGCCGCTGGTGCAGCGCCTGACCAAGACCCACCAGTCCCACGCCTGAGCGGCGCCATGACCATCCTGACCACCGCACGCCTGCGCTTCGAACCCTTCGACGAGCGCCATGCGGACGGCCTGCACGCCATGAACCGCGACCCCGAGGTGCAGCGCTACCTGCTCGGACGCCCCGAGACGCTGGAAGAAACCCTGGCCTCGATCGCGCGCGTGCAGGCGCGCCGGGCCGCCCTGGGTTATGGCTGGTGGGCCTTCATCGAACACGATTCCAGGGAACTGGTCGGCGCCGGCTGCGTGCAGCACCTGGGCCACGAACCCGCCAATCCGCACGAAATCGGCTGGCGCCTGCGGCGCGACCGCTGGGGCCGGGGCCTGGCGTCGGAAGCGGCGCGCGAACTGGCGCGCTTCGCGTTCGAGGCGCTGCGGGCACCGACCGTGTGCGCGATCCGGCATCCGGACAACCTGGCCTCGCAAAAAGTCATGGAGCGCCTGGGGATGCGCTACCTCGGCCTGCAGACCTGGCATGGGGACGAGGTGGCGGTGCATGAACTCGGCCGCGCCGGGTGGCAGCAGGGCGGATAGGCGCTACACCGCGGCCACCCTGCGCTGCGCCAGGGTCTCCAGCAAGGCCGCCAGTTCCCGCGCCGCCGGCGGCTTCACCACGTGCGCGCTGAAGCCGGCCGCCAGCGAGCGCGCGCGGTCTTCCGGCTGGCCGTAGCCGCTGATGGCCACGAACTCGGTGTCGCGGAAGGCGCCGCGGCGGCGCAGCTCGGCCGCCAGCTCGTAGCCGTTCAGCCCGGGCAGGCCGATGTCCAGCAGCGCCACCTGCGGCGCCGGGCCGCCGCCCTGCTCCAGGGCGTCCGCCAGCGCCAGCACGGCCTGCGGATCGGACAGCGCCGTCACGTCGTGCCCGCCCATTTCCAGCAGCGCGCGCGTGGATTCCAGCACGTCCGGATTGTCGTCCACCAGCAGCACGCGGCAGGCGCCGCTGGCGCAGGCCGTGCTGCGATGGTCCGGGCCGGGCGCCGCGGCGGCATCGAACGGGGCCAGCGGCAGGCGCACCTCGAACACGCTGCCCCGGCCCGTCCCTTCGCTCGCCACCGCCACGCTGCCGCCATGCAGCGCCACGATGTCCTTGACGATGGCCAGGCCCAGTCCGAGCCCGCCGCGCGAGCGGTCCAGCGCCTGGCGCTCCTGGACGAAGCGGTCGAACAGGCGCGGCAGCATGTCGGGCGCGATGCCGATGCCGTTGTCGCGCACCTGCAGGATGGCGTCGCCGCCGTCGGCGCGGGCGCGCACCTGGATGGCGCCGCCGTTGTTGGTGTACTTGGCGGCATTCGTGAGCAGGTTGCCCACGACCTGGGTCAGGCGGATCGGGTCGCCGTTCAGTAGCAGGCCCTGTGCCGGCACCTCGAGCGTGAGCCGGTGGCGGCGTTCGGCCATCAACGGCGCGGTGGCCTCGGCCGCCAGCGCCACCAGGCGCGACAACTCGACCCGCTCCGGACGCAGCTCGAGCTTGCCGCGCGCGATGCGGGCCACGTCCAGCAGGTCGTCGACCAGGCGCACCAGGTGCTGGGCCTGGCGTTCGATGATGGCCAGTTCGCGTTCGGCCCCCGGCAGGCGCCGCATGCGGATCAGTTCGAGCGCGATCAGGATCGGCGACAGCGGGTTGCGCAGCTCATGCCCGAGCATGGCCAGGAATTCGTCCTTGGCCACGTTCGCCACCTCGGCGTCGCGCCGCGCGCGCGCCAGCTCGGTCACCTCGAAGGCCACCACCGCGATCGCTTCCACCGCGCCCGCCTCGTCCAGCAGCGGCTGGTAGACGAAGTCGACGAAACACTCTTCCAGGACACCGTCGCCGCGCACCAGGTCGGACCGTACCGAACGCCCGACGTAGGGCGTGGCGCTCGCGCGCACGCCGTCGAGCAGCTCGAAGATGCCCTGCCCTTCCAGTTCCGGCAGCGCGCTGCGGATCGGCTGGCCCAGCACCTCGCGCTGCCCGATCAGGGCGGCGTAGCTGTCGTTCACCAGTTCGTACACGTGGTCCGGCCCGCGCAGGATCGCGATCGCGGCCGGCACCTGGCGGAAGATCGCCGCCATGCGCGCCGCCGCGCCGCGTTCCACCGCGCGCACGCGGGCGCGCATCAGCTGCGAATCGATGCGCGTGAGTAGCTCGCGCGCGGCGAAGGGTTTCACCAGGTAGTCGTCGGCACCCGCCTCCATGCCTTCGATGCGCGCTTCCTCGCCGGCGCGCGCCGACACCAGCACCACCGGCGTCTCGGCCAGCTCCGGGTCGGCGCGCAGGCGCGCGATCAGGCCGAAGCCGTCGAGCACCGGCATCATCACGTCCGACACGATCACGTCCGGTCGCTCGCGCCGCGCCGTTTCATAGGCATCGACACCGTTGGCGGCCAGCAGCACCTGCCAGTGCTGGCCCAACAAACGTGCCAGGTAGTCGCGCATGTCGGCATTGTCGTCGGCCACCAGCACGCGCGCGGCCCCCGCCAGGTCCGGCGCGGCCGCCGGCGCCGCGGCCGATTCCGGCTGGGGCGGCCGCGCATCCTCGCCCAGCCAGCGCGCGGCCTCGCTGGTGAAGGCGGCCAGCGCGCGCGTGCCCGGTGCCGCCGGGAGATCCTGCGCCACCGCGTCCGACGCCACCAGCGGCAGCGTCACGGTGAAGGTCGTGCCGCGGCCCGGCTGGCTCTCGAGCGCGATGCTGCCGCCCTGCAGTTCGACCAGGTCGCGCACCAGCGCCAGGCCGATACCCGAGCCTTCGTAGGAGCGCGACCGCGCCCCTTCCACGCGCTGGAAGCGCTGGAACACCTTGTCCAGGTCGCCCGGCGCGATACCGGTGCCGGTATCGGCCACGCTGAGCTTCGCCTGCATGCCGTGCTGCTCGAGCGCCACCGTGATGCCGCCCTCGAAGGTGAACTTGAAGGCGTTCGACACCAGGTTCAGCACGATCTTTTCCCACATCCCGACGTCGACCCGGGCCGGCGGCGACAAGGGCGCGCAGCGCACCTCGAAGCCCAGGCCCGCGCTCTCGACGACCGAGCGGAAGCCGCTCGCCAGGTCGGCCGTCAGCGCGGCCAGGTCGACCGGCACCACGTTGGCCTGCATGCGCCCGGCCTGCACGCGCGAAAAGTCGAGCAGGCTGTTGACCAGCTTTTCCAGGCGCAGCGCATTGCGCCGCACCACGTCCAGGCGCGCGCGCTGGGCCGGCGGCAAGGGCTGGGCGGCGTCCCGCAGCCCATCCTCGATCGGGCCCAGCATCAGGGTCAGCGGGGTGCGGAATTCGTGGCTGACGTTGCTGAAGAAATCGGTCTTGGCACGGTCCAGTTCGGCCAGCATGTCGGCGCGCCGACGCTGTTCCTCGCTGGCGCCGGCGTTCTGCAGCGCGGCCGCCACCTGGGCCGCGACCATGTCGAAGAAGCTGCGGTAGTCGGCGTCCAGGCGGCGCACCGGGCTCACGCCCAGCACCAGGATGGCGGCGGGGCGCTCCTGTCCCGCCGCGGCGACCGGCAGCGCCAGCGCCTGGCGCACCGGCTGCCCGGCCAGGCCGGGCCGGATGCCTGCCACGCCGTCGAGTGCCACCAGCACGGCTTCGCCGCCGACCGCGGCGCGCGCGACGCCGAACGCGCCGCCGTCGCGGTCCAGGGCGATCGCCTGCGGCGCCACCCCGGGCGGCAGGCCGGCCCCCTGGGCCAGGCGCGCCTCGCTGCCGTCCACCAGGTACAGCAGGGCGAACGGCAGGTCGGCCGGGTTGTCGGCCAGCGTGGCCACCGCGGTGGCGGCGGCCGCCGCCACGGTCTGCTCGCGCAGCGCGTCGGCGGACAGGCGCGACAGCGTGGCCAGCCGGCGCGCATTCAGGGTGCTGGCGCTGAGGTCGGACGAGGGGCAGAACAGGCCGCCGACGCGCCCTGCCTCGTCCGCAATCGGGCTGTAGGAAAAGGAATACCAGGTCTCTTCGAGGAAGTCGCCGCGCCGCATGAACAGCTGGACCGCGTCGACGAAGGTCGATTCGGCGCGCCCGAACACCTTGTCGGCCAGCGGACCGCACACGTCCCAGATCTCGCTCCAGACCTCGGCCGCCGGGCGTCCCAGCGCCCACGGATGCTTGGCCGCGCCCAGCACGTCGATGTAGGCGTCGTTGTACAGGAAGGTGGCTTCCCTGCCCCAGCCGATCCACATCGGGTGGCGCGCGTTCAGGATCAGGCTGACCGAGGTGCGCAGGCTCTGGGGCCAGGTCTCGAGCGGCCCGAGCGGCGTTGCGGACCAGTCGAAATGGCGGATCATGCCGCCCAGTTCGCCGGGCGCTTCCAAAAAGTGCAGTAGCGGCAAGCCGTGATTTCCCGTACCGGTCGCAGCCCCATTATTCATTCCATCTCCCATTCGAGCGTGCCGGAAGGCACCGGCCGCTTCATGGACTGGGACTGTAACATGTTGTCTTGCAACGGTCATGCTTATTTCACATTGCTCAAAATCGTCAAAGTGTTGTTAATACGTGTCGAAACAACATGCGACGCGCCATCCGCCGGCTTGTCAAACCGATGTGTGTTATTGCCGTCTAGAAATATGTTATATTTGGCCGCACTTTCCCGCGCCGCCATGCAGCGGCCACGTAGCGGCCACATCCAGAGATCATGACCACCCTTTTCCACGCCAGCCGGGCGCGCGCCCTGCCCTGGTTCTTCTGCGCGTTCGCCGCGATCGCCGGCGCCGCGCCGGCCGCCCATGCCGCCAGCCCGCTGCCCGCCGCGCCGGCGGCCGCGCCCAGCTACAACTTCTCGCCGGTCAACCAGTACAACCTGCAGGTCTCGGCACGCTTCTGGAACCCGATCATCCGTTACGTCTCCGCGAAAAGCGGCGTGCGCCTGAACCTGAAGCTGGGCCGCACCTCGGCCGACACCACCAGCTTCATCCTGGCGCGCGAAGTCGATTTCGCCTTCACCAACCACCTGTTCAGCCCGGACCGCCAGAAAATGGGCTGGACCGTGTTTGGCCGCCGCAACGCGCCGCCGGTGCGTGCCCAGATCGTGGTGCCGGCCGATTCGAAGGTCACCGACCTGCGCGAACTGGCGGGCGGCGCGGTCGCCTTCCCCGGTCCCGAGGCGCTGGTCGCCTACAAGGCCTCCTACGCCCAGCTGCTGCGCAGGAACATCCCGGTATCGGTGATCTTCGCCGGCAACCAGGATGCCGCCTTCACCCAACTGTTCGCCGGCAAGGTCAAGGCGGTGGGCGCGAATTCCCAGCTGGTCGCCAACTGGCAGGGCCGCGAAGGCAAGGGCTTCCGCGTGCTGTGGAGTTCGTCCCCCTTCAACGACCTGGCGCTGATGGCCTCGCCGCGCGTGCCGCTTGAACAGGTGCGCGCCGTGGCGCGCGCCTTTCTGACGATGCACCAGGACCCGGAAGGCCGCAAGATCCTGGCCGCTGCGTCCGAGCTGGTGCACGCGCCGACCCCGCTGTCCTTCACCCCCGCCGGCGACGCCGACTACGACAGCTACCGCGCGTTCTATGCCGACGCGCCGGCCAGCCTGAGATGAACCTGTCGACGCGACCGCTGCTGCGCCGATTGCTGCCGCGCTCCCTGGTGGGGCGCGTGTTCGCCGTGTTCAGCCTGGCCATGCTGGTCTTCCTCGGCACCGGCCTGGGGCTGTTCTACCGCTACCAGTTCGAGCAGCACATCGAGGAGACCCAGGACAGCGCCATGACGCTGATCGAGGTGGCGGCCCAGACCATCGAGGACAGCGCGGTGATCGGCGACTACGACACCGTCAAGCGTACCCTGAGCAAGATGCTGGTGCAGTCGCCGTTCAAGCGCGCCGCCTTCCTCGACGTGTCGGGCGGCGTGATCCGCGTCGAAGCCCCGGCGGCCGAGACCCCGGCGCATGCCCCGCCGGCCTGGCTGCGCGAGCACATCGCCGCCAAGCTGTACGACGTCAACCGCGTCGCCAACGTCGGCGGCAAGGACTACGGCGTGGTGCGCCTGTCCTTCGACGAGCGCAAGCTGGCCGCCCAGCTGTGGACCCTGATCGTCGAGACCGCGACCCTGAGCGCCGTCGTCTTCATCCTGAGCCTGGCGCTGATGCGCGTCCTGCTGCGGCGCTGGCTGTCCAACCTGGGCCGCCTGCGCTCCTACGAGGACGACGTCGCCGCCGGCCGCGTCACCGCGGAAGCCGACCTGCACGCGGACGCGCCGAGCGAGATCCAGGAAGCGATCCAGGCCGTCAACCGCAGCGCCGCCAGCCTGCGCGTGCAGTTCGGCCAGCGCATCGATTCGCTGATGAATTCCCTCATGCAGCACAAGAGCGCGATGGACCAGGCGGCGATCGTGTGCGAAGTCGATACCGACGGCCGCATCGCCGAAGTCAACGCCCTGTTCGTGGCCAACAGCGGCTTCATGCGCGACGAGGTGGTCGGCCTGCCGCTGGCCGAGGTCGGACGCCCCGCCGGCACCGGCGAACCCTGGCGGCCCGGCCCCGCGGTTTGGAACGGCGAGGTCGTGATCGCCGGCCGCAACGGCCTGCGCCAGTGGCACCGCACCATCGTGCCGATGTCCGACGCCGCCGGCGTCCTCGAACGCTACATCTGCATCGACATCGACATCACCGAGCGCAAGGAATTCGAGCGCGCCATCGTGGAAAACGCCCGGCGCCAGACCCTGGTCGCGGAACTGGGGCGCAAGGCGCTGGCGGCCAACGATCCGGACGAACTGTTCAGCGACGCCGCCGAGGCGGCCGCGCGCGGCCTGGGCGTGCCCTGCGCGGCGCTGTTCGAGGCCGGCCCGGAGCGCACCCTGGTGCTGCGCGCCGGCGCCGGACGCCTGGCCGCCGCGGCCGGCACCCGGCTCGACTCGAGCGGCGGCATCCTGCTGCCGCTGTCCTCGAACGCGCCGCTGCGTCCCTGGTTCGCGCCGCTGGCCGCCGCCCACGGCCTGGACAGCGGCCTGGACGCCAACATCGTCTGCGCCGACCGCCTGTTCGGCATCATCGGCGTGTACACGGACGGCCTGCGCCGTTTCAGCCCGGACGACGCCACCTTCCTGCGCGGGATCGCCAACATCCTGGCCACCGTGGTCGAGCGCCAGGACGCCAAGAACCGCCTGACCTACCTGGCCCAGTACGATCCGCTGACCCAGCTGCCGAACCGGCGCCAGCTGGCCGTCGGGCTGGAGGAAGCGCTGGCGCGCGCCGCCGCCGGCGGGCACCGCGCGGCCGTCATGTTCATCGACCTGGACCGCTTCAAGAACGTCAACGACATGCTCGGCCACGGCGTCGGCGACCAGCTGCTGGTGGAAGCCGCCGGCCGCCTGCGCGCCTGCGCGCGCGCGAACGACCTGGTGGCGCGCCTGGGCGGCGACGAGTTCGCGGTGGTGCTGCCGGACCTGGCGGACGGCGACAGCGGCTTGACGCCGGTCGCCGAGCGCATCGTGGCGGCCCTGTCCCAGCCTTTCCACCTGCAGGGCCAGCAGCTGTTCGTCTCGGCCAGCGTCGGCATCGCCACCTATCCGGACGACGGCCAGACCGCCGAGGTGCTGCTCAAGAGCGCGGACACGGCGATGTACGGCGCCAAGAACGGCGGCCGCAATACCTGGCGCTTCTTCGTGCCCGACATGCACGAGAGCGCGGCCCAGCGCCTGCAGACCGAGGCCCAGCTGCGCCTGGCGCTGGAACGCGGCGAATTCCTGCTGCACTACCAGCCCAAGCTCGACCTGGCCGGCGGCACGGTCAGCGGCTTCGAGGCGCTGCTGCGCTGGAACCACCCGCAGCGCGGCCTGGTGCCGCCGCTCGAATTCGTCTCCATCCTCGAAGACACGGGCCTGATCCTGCCGGTGGGCGAATGGGTGATCGGCGAAGTATGCCGCCAATTGAAGGCCTGGGAAGCGGCCGGCCTGCCGCCGCCCCCGGTGGCGATCAACCTGTCCGCCCGCCAGTTGCAGCAGGCGGGCCTGGCCGCGACCATCGAACGCATCGTCACCGGGGCCAAGGTGGCGCCGGCGCTGCTCGAATTCGAACTGACCGAATCGATGCTGATGGCCGATCCGGAAGCCGCGGTCGAGATCCTGTCGCGCATCAAGGCGCTCGGCATGCGCCTGTCGGTCGACGACTTCGGCACCGGCTACTCGAGCCTGGCCTACCTGAAGCGCTTCCCGCTGGATGCGCTGAAGATCGACCGGACTTTCGTACGCGACCTGCCGCACGACAGCGACGACGCCGCCATCACCAAGGCCGTGATCCGCCTGGCGCACAGCCTGAACCTGAAGGTGGTGGCCGAAGGCGTGGAAAACCTCGAGCAGATCCGCGAACTGGAAAAATACGACTGCGACGAGATCCAGGGTTATTACCTCAGCCGTCCGCTGGCGGCGGCCGGCGCGGCGCAACTGCTGGTGCGCGAGCAGCCGCTGTCGGCTTGATCGCTTTCGGATAAGATGGCGGATTCGCCCCACTTCCTACCCGAACAGCATGCCCCATTCCCCTTCCGCTTTGCGCGCCGCCGGCCGCGTCCAGGCCATCGAACCCTTCCGCGTGATGGAAATGGTCAAGGCCGCCGCCGCCATGACGCGCGCCGGCCACGACGTCATCAGCATGAGTGTCGGCGAACCCGACTTCACCGCGCCCGACGTGGTCGCCGCCGCCGCGATGCGCGCGATCCAGGCCGGCACGACCCAGTACACCGAATCGCTCGGCCTGCCCGCGCTGCGCGAAGCCATCTCCGGCTGGTATGCCGGCGCCTGGGGCCTCGATATCGACCCGCGCCGCATCGTGGTCACCGCCGGCGCCTCGGCCGGCCTGCTGCTGGCCTGCGCCGCGCTGGTCTCGGAAGGCGACGAAGTCCTGATGCCGGACCCCTGCTACCCGTGCAACCGCCACTTCGTGACCAGCTTCGGCGGCAAGCCGGTGCTGGTGCCCTCCGGTGCCGATACGCGCTACCAGCTCAGCGCCGACCAGCTGGACACGCATTGGAACGAGCGCACGCGCGGCGTGATCGTGGCCTCGCCCTCGAACCCGACCGGCACCTCGATGACGCTCGACCAGGCGAAGCGCCTGCTGGACGGCGCGCGCGCGCGCGGCGGCTTCGCCATCGTCGACGAGATCTACCAGGGACTGTCGTATGGCGACAAACCGGTCAGCGCCCTGGCGCTGGGCGAGGACGTCATCACCGTCAACAGCTTCTCGAAGTACTTCAGCATGACGGGCTGGCGCCTGGGCTGGCTGGTGGTGCCGGAAGCGCTGTTGCCGGCAATCGAGAAGCTGGCCCAGAACCTGTTCATCTGCGCGCCGACCATCGCCCAGCACGCGGCCCTGGCCTGCTTCACCCAGGAAGCGATCGGCATCTACGAAGAACGCCGCCTGGAATTCCAGCGCCGCCGCGACTTCCTGGTGCCGGCCCTGCGCGACCTGGGCTTTTCGGTGCCGGTGCTGCCGGATGGCGCGTTTTACGTGTACGCCGACATCGGCGGACTGGCGCATCCGCTGGCCGGCGACAGCACGGCGTTCGGGATGGCGGTATTGAAGGAGGCGCAGGTGGCGATCGTGCCGGGCGACGACTTCGGCTTCGCGGCGCCCAAGCGCCATGTGCGGTTTTCGTATGCGACCAAACATGAGCGGATTGAGCAGGCTGTGGAGCGGCTGGCAAGGCTGCTCGCAAGCCGGTAACTCCGGGGTCAGAGCCCCAAGAGAAAAACCGGGCTCTGACCCCTGCGATTACAGCGCCGCGATCAGCGCGCGCAGGCTCGCCGCCGACACCGGCTTCACCAGGTAATGGTCGAAGCCGGCCTCCAGCCCGCGCTCGCGGTCATCCTCCTGCCCATAGCCGGACAGCGCGATCGCGGTGGGACGCTGCGCGCCATCCGAGCGGGCCCGCACCGCCTTCATCAGGTCCAGTCCATCCAGGCCCGGCAGGCCGATGTCGCAGATGATCACGTCCCAGGGCTGCGCCAGCGCGGCATCCAGCCCGCTCTGGCCGTCGTGGGCGCAGTGCACCTGGTGGCCTTCGGCCGCGAGGAAGCCGGCCAGCGTGTCGCAGGCGTCGACATTGTCCTCGACCAGCAGGATCTGGCGCAGCGCGCCGGAGGCGGACGCCGCCTGCGGTGGCGGCGCCTGCACGGTCCGGGTGGAGCGCTGCAGGCGTACCGTGAAGCGGCTGCCCCGGCCCAGGCCGGCGCTGTCGGCGCGCACGCTGGCGCCGTGCATGGCCAGCAGGTTACGCACCACGTTCAGGCCGACCCCGAGCCCGCCCTCGGAGCGCGCCAGCGAGCGCGGTCCCTGGGTGAACAGGTCGAAGATGTGCGGGATGACTTCCGGCGCCATGCCGATGCCCTCGTCTTCCACCACCACGGTCGCCTCGCCGTCCTCGACGCCCGCCGCGATGCGCAGCAGGCCACCGTCGCCGGTGTACTTCGAGGCGTTACCGAGCAGGTTGGTGAACACCTGGGTCAGGCGCACCCGGTCGCCCTCGACCACCACCGGATCCTGGCCGGGCGGCAGCTCGAGCTCGAGGCGCTGGCGCCTTTCCTGGATGCGCGGCTGGATGGTCTCGACCGCGTGCTGGATCAGTTCCGACAGCAGCAGCGGCTGCACCGACAGCGTGATCTTGCCGCTGCTGATGCGCGCCGCGTCCAGCAGGTCGTCCAGCAGGCGCGCCATGTGGTCGACCTGGCGCCCGATCACGCGCGACAGGTTGGCCTGCTGGGCGCCGGCATTCGGCAGGGTGTTCAGCAGCGAGGCCGCCATGCTGATCGGCGCCAGCGGGTTGCGCAGCTCGTGCGCCAGCATGGCCAGGAATTCGTTCTGGCGCCGGTTGGCCGCCTCGGCATCCTCGCGCAGGTATTCGGCGTTGAAGGTGGCCAGCACCAAGTGTTCGTTGGCTTCGCGCAGGCGCTCCAGCTGGACGCGCGTTTCCTGGCATTCGGCTTCATGGCGCGCGGCCTGGGCGCGCGCCGCCGCCAACTCGGCCTCGAGGGCCTGCAGGCGGCGCAGCAGGAAGTCCTCAGGCACCTCGCCGGTGCCCGCCTGCCGCGTGGAAGCGTCCAGGGAACGTTGCTTCGAAGCGCCTGACTCGTCCTGGTACGTTCCCATGCTCGTTCCTTATTTGTGCAGCAGGCGCGGCGTCGGCCAGCCGCTCAGCACCCCGTCGTAGGGTGCGATATGGTCGTCGATCTCGAGGCCCTTGTCGGTAATGCGGAACCCCCGCAGCTCGTTACTGTGGGCACAGCCGCGCACCTTCACCACCGTCATGAACTTGCACAGGCGCCCGTCGACCTCGGCAAAGCGCATCGCCAGCACGGCATCGGCCAGGAAGCACAGGTTGTCGATCGAGAAGCGCATGTCCGGACGGTTGTCCTCGAAGCCTGCCGTGATCAAGGCCGTAACCCCGCGCGCGGCCAGCGTCGCGAGCGTGCGGAACACGGTCAGCCGCAGGTCGTGGCGGAATTCCGGCGCCAGGTACAGGCCGATCTCGGACAGCGAATCGATCACGACCCGGGTCGCACCGGTGGCCTCGATGGTCTCGAGCAGGTCGTCCATCAGCTCCTCGGCCGACAGCGACAGCGACAGCGAATCGAGTACCGTCACATGACCGGCATCGATCATGCCGACCAGTTCGGCGTTGTGCAGGCGCGCCGTGTGCTTCTCGAAATACACGGCGACGCCATGCTCGCCCAGTGCCGCGCCGGCTTGCAGGAATTTCGAGCCGAGGATGGTCTTGCCGATCCCGGTCGGGCCCGATACCATCAGCGTGTGCCCCTGCGGCAGGCCGCCATGCAGCATGTCGTCCAGCCCGGCCACGCCGGTGGTGATGCGGCGCGGTTCGCGGTCGGCGCTGGTGTAGGCGCTCTTTACCGAAGGCAGCAGGCGCGGATAGACGCGGATGCCGTCGCCGGTGATGCGCATCGTATGCGAACCGGCCATGTGGGCCTGGCCGCGCATCTTGACGACGCGGATCTTGCGCACCACCGCGTCCCCGTCCTGGTTGTGCGACAGCGCGATCATGCCGTCGGCCACCGTGATGATCGGGTTGGCCTCGACGTCGGCCTGGGTGTATTCGCCGATCAGGAAGGTGGTGGCCTGCCAGGTCGCCATGCGCGAGCCGAGTTCCTGGATGAAATGCTGCAGGTCCCACAAGCCTTCGTTGCCGGTGCGCCCGGTCTGCACCACGGAGCGGAAGGAATCGACGAACACCAGGCTCGGCGAAAAATCCTCGACTTCGCGCATGATGCGCTCGAGTACGCCGCTGAAGTCGCCGGCGCGCAGGTCGTCGGCCAGGTTCACGTAGCGCACGCTCGGCCCCACCTTGTCCATGTCGAAGAAGGAGAACTGCTGCTGGTAGCGCAGCATCTTCAGAGGCGGCTCGCCCAGCACCGTGAAGAACAGCGCGCGGCGTTCCGGCCCGGCGAGCGCGAACATGACCTGGTGCGCCAGCGTGGTCTTGCCACTGCCGGGCGCGCCGGCGATCAGCGTGAAAGAAAACTCGGTCAGCCCACCCCCGAGGAGAACGTCGAGCCCCGGTACGCCGGTGCTGAGTTTTCCCAAGGCTACTTTCTCGCTCATTACTTGTGCTCCTGTTGATTCTGTTGCTTCTCGTCTCCAGCCGCGCTTTCCGCCAGCAAGCGTGCAGTCAGGCCGGCGCCGATCAGGGCACCGAGCTGGCGGGTGAACGTGCTCGTCAGTTCTTCGTTCGCCGCGGCGGCGGTGTCCGCATCGACCGCGGCCAGGTCCGCTTCCAGCCCGGCCAGCAGCGTTGCGCTGGTCTTGCGCGACGGGTCCACGCTGAGCCATGCGTAAACCGGTACCATCAGGCGCAGCGACCGGCCGAACAGTGCGCCGAAACCGTTTTCGCCGATCAGCGGCACCAGCTGCCGGCCCAGGCGCGACCAGGTCCGCACGAGCGGCTGTGCGTGATCCGGCCGCGGCCCATCCGAAGCCTCACCTGCGCTTGCGGGCTGCGCTCTGTAATCGTCTTTGTCCATTCAGGGGTTTCGGATCCAGTTTCTTTTACCATGCAACGCCGTCCAGGCGGCGTTTGCAGGAAGATTATAGCCTGAGTCCGACGTATGGCTTTTTTTAAAAGAGTGTCAATACATCCATACGAGTGGCCCCTTCGGCCCGGTGCTAAGATGGCAGACTTGTCGAACTCATCCGTTTCAATTCATGACGACCCATTCCCCCCGCCGATTTTTCCTCTTCAACACAGCGCTGCTGGGCGCCGGCCTGCTCGCCGCCGCCGCTGTGCCCGCCCAGACTGCGCCGGCCCAGACCGTGCTCGAGGCGCCGCTGCGCGCCCACCTGGCCTTCCTGGCCGACGACCTGCTCGAAGGCCGCGGCACCGGCCAGCGCGGCGGCGAACTGGCCGTGCGCTACCTGGAAGCCCAGGCCGCGGCGCTCGGCCTGAAGCCGGTCGCCGGCACGAGCTACCGCCAGAAAGTCGAGATGGTCGGCCAGAAGACCTTGCCCGGCAGCACTCTGCGCTTCGAGGCCGGCGGCAGGCAACTCGCCACCACCTTCGGCCAGGAAGCCGTCTACGGCAATGGCAACGGTCAGGCAGAAACGTCCCTGTCCGCGCCCGTCGTGTTCGTCGGCTACGGCATCGATGCGGCGGATGAACACTGGAACGATTTCCAGGGCGTCGACGTGAAGGGCAAGCTGCTGGTGGCCATGGTGAACGACCCGCAGCCGACCGCCGGCGAGCCGAACCGCTTTGCCGGCAAATCGCTGACCTGGTATGGCCGCTGGACCTACAAGTTCGAGGAAGCGGTGCGCAAGGGCGCGGCCGGCATCCTGCTGATCCACACCACGGCGTCCGCCTCCTACCCGTGGAGCGTACCGACGAACAGTTTTTCGCACGAACAATTCCACCTGGCCGGCGCCGGCAACGCGCTGCAGGGCTGGATCAGCGAGGATTTCGCGCGCACCCTGTTCACGGCCGCCGGCCAGGACCTGGACAAGCTGCGCGCGGCCGCCGAAGTGCGCGGCTTCAAGCCAGTCGAATTCAAGGTCAGGGCCCAGGCCGAGGTCAAGAGCGCGGTGCGCCAGGTGACGGAGTACAACGTGGCCGCCATGGTCCCCGGCAGCGACCCCAAGCTGCGCGAGCAGGCGGTGATCTATTCGGCGCACTGGGACCACCTGGGCGTCGATACGCAGAACGGCAAGCCCGACCATATCTGGAACGGCGCCATCGACAACGCCTCCGGCAGCGCCGCCCTGCTGGCGATGGCCCAGGCCGCCATGACGCATCCGGCCAAGCGCACCCAGATCTTCCTGTGGCCCTGCGCCGAGGAACAGGGCCTGCTGGGCAGCCTGGCCTGGGTGCGCGCGCCGCTGTGGCCGCTGGCGAAGACGGCGGCCGACCTCAATCTGGACAGCATGAACTTCGTCGGCCGCACGCGCGACATCGGCGTCGCCGGGGCCGAGCGCAGCTCCCTGTACGACACCTCGGCCGCGGTGGCGAAACAGATGGGATTGACCCTGGCCGCCCCCGTGCCCGACCTCGGCGGCGCCTACTTCCGCGCCGACCACTTCAACTTCGCCAAGGCCGGCGTGCCGGCCTTTAACGTCGGCTCGGCGGTGTTCTCGGGCGACGGCAAGTTCGAGTTCGAGCACGACCACGGCGCGGCCGACCGGATGCGCGCGTTCACCAAGGATTACCACCAGGTCAGCGACCAGTACGATCCGAGCTGGGACTTGTCGGGCATGGTGCAGCAGGCGCAGTTCACGCTGAACCTGGGCCAGGCCGTGGCCAACGGGGCTTCGATGCCGACCTGGAAGGCGGGCGAGGCTTACGGCAAGGTCAAGCGCTGACACCTGGATCCGCAGCGCTGGCGGTGGACAATGAAACAAGGGTAATATCGTTACTAGAAGAAACTTTGTCATCATCGTCCACCAGGAAGCCCATGAAGCGCACCACGCTGGCCACTCTGCTCTGTCTATCCCTTTCCACTTCCTTCCTGCCGGCCATGCCGGCGCTGGCCGCAGCGACGGCCGCATCCAGCGCCGCCGACCAGCGCTTCCGCACGATCTACCAGGATGAATGGCGCTGGCGCATCGGGCAGCGCCTGGCCTGGGACGATGATGCCCCTGCCGAAGCGCGCGGCGAACTGGCGCGCGTCGACGCCCGCACCCAGGCCGCGCGCCTGGCCTACTGGCAGGACGTGTTGCGCAAGCTCGACGGCATCGACCAGGCCGGCCTGTCGGCGCCGGAGAAAATCAACTACGCGGTCTACCGCGCCCAGGTCGCGGCGTTCGCGCAAGCCCAGCGTTTCCGCGAATACGAGCAGCCGGTGAACGCGGACAGCGCATTCTGGAGCGACATCACCTACATCGCGCGCCGTCCGCTCAAGAACGAAGCCGAATACCGGACTTACCTGGCCCAGCTGGCCGACCTGCCGCGCTACTTCGGCGAGGAAATCACGAACATGCGCGCCGGCCTGGCGCGCGGCTTCACGCCGCCGCAGGTGACGCTGGCCGGGCGCGACGCGCCGCTCAAGGCGATCGGCGAGGCCAAGGACCCGCGCGACACCGTCTACTACACGCCGTTCAAGAGCATGCCCGCGACCATCCCGGCGGCCGAACAGGAAGCGCTGCGCGCCGAGGGCGTCAAGCTGATCCGCGATGCGGTGCAGCCGGCCTACCTGAGCGCGCTGGCCTTCATGCGCGATCACTACCTGCCCAGGGCGCGCACCACGCTCGCGGCCGAAAGTCTCCCCGACGGCAAGGCGTATTACCAGTCGAAGATCGTCGAGTACACGACCACGTCCCTGGGCGCCGAACAGATCCACCAGATCGGCCTGGCCGAGATGGCCAAGATCCGCGCCGAGATGCAGCAGACGATGGCGCAGGCCGGCTTCAAGGGCGACCTGCCCGCCTTCCTGCGTTTTCTGCGCACCGACCCGCAGTTCTATGCGAAGACCCCGGACGAGCTCTTGAAGAGCGCCGCCTGGATCGCCAAGAAGTTCGACGCCAAGGCCGACCAGTACTTCGGCTACCTGCCGCGGCGCCGCTTCGCCATCGTGCCAGTGCCGCCCGACCAGGCGCCCTACTACACCTCGGCGCGCGGCGGTCCGGGCATCTACCTGGTCAACACCTACAACCTGCCGGCGCGCGCCCTGTACAGCCTGCCCGCGCTGACGCTACACGAATCGGCGCCGGGCCACGCCTTCCAGATGCCGGTGGCGCTGGAACAGAAAGGCGTGCCGCCGTTCCGCCGCGCCTACATTTCCGCCTACGGCGAAGGCTGGGCCCTGTACTGCGAGCGCCTGGGCAGCGAGATGGGGATCTACGAGACGCCGTATGAGACCTTCGGCATGCTGAGCTACCAGGCCTGGCGCGCCGCGCGCCTGGTGGTCGACACCGGCATCCACGCCAAGGGCTGGACGCGCGAACAGGCCCAAGCCTATATGCACGACAACACGGCGCTGTCGGATCACGAGATCGAGACCGAGGTGGACCGCTACATTTCGTGGCCGGGCCAGGCGCTGTCCTATTATTTAGGGGAGATGGCGATCATGGGGGCGCGCGCGAAGGCGGAAGGCGCGCTCGGGAAGAAATTCGATATCCGGGCCTTCCACGATACCGTGCTGCAGATGGGGGCGGTGCCGCTGCCGGTGCTGGAGGCGCGCATCGACGCCTTCATCGCTGACGGCGGCAAGTCGCCGTACGCCACGGACCGGTGAGTATCGGGTAGGGTGGACGGGTTTCCCGTCCACGCGTTCAAACATCGCAGGCATTGCCGCACGGGCGGTTCATGTGCCGGTCGAACGCGTGGACGGCGCAGCCGTCCACCCTACTCGAAGAGTTTGATTTTCAGCTGCACCGAGATCCCGCCGTACAAGCGATCCTTGTAGCTCGGGATGATCCCGACGTTCACGCCCACGCGCTGGTACTCGTAGGTCAGGGTCGGGATCGCCGCCGGGAACCAGCCGCCGTCGCGCATGCGCGGATAGCCGTCGAAGGCCGCGATCGCCGCGCCCAGGCGCACCGGGCCGATGGCCCACGGCTGCCAGATCACGCCGGCATAGTTGGACCAGTCGCGGTCGCTGTTGTAGAAGCGGCCGACGGCGGCCGACATCGTCCCCGAGAAGCGGTATTCCGCGCCGAGGCCATGGTTGGCGCCGTTCAAGTCCTTGTCGCGGTCGAAGTGCCAGGTGGCGAAGCCGCTGTCGATCCAGAGTTCGCTTTTCGGATCGGCGTCGAGCCAGGTGAACAGGGGCCGGGTTGCGGTGCCCGCGCCGTCAGGCGGTGCGGATTGCGCATGCGCGCCGGCGGCGCCCAGGGTCAGGCCGGACAGCGCCAGCGCCCGGAACAAATGGTGCAGGTTCAATGGGTTCAGCTTCAATCGTCGGCCTTCGGGTCGAGGTCGGGGAACATCACTTCGGTAAAGCCGAAGCGGGAGAAATCCTTGATGCGCATCGGGTAGAGGATGCCGAGCAAATGGTCGACCTCATGCTGCACGACGCGCGCATGGAAACCGTCGACCTCGCGACTGATATGTTTTCCATATTGATCGAAGCCTTCGTAATGCAAACGCATATAACGGGGCACGCTGCCGCGCAGCCCCGGCACCGACAGGCAACCCTCGAAACCCTCTTCCATGTCATCCGACAAAGGCTTCAGGACCGGGTTGATCAGCACCGTCTCGGGCACGCTGGGCGCGTCCGGATAGCGCTGGTTCTTGCCGAAGCCAAAGATCACCAGCTGCAGGTTGACGCCGATCTGGGGCGCGGCCAGGCCGGCACCGTCGACCGCGTGCATGGTCTCGAACATGTCGGCGACCAGCGCATGCAGCGCGGGCGTGTCGAATTCGGTGACGGGTTCGGCCACGCGCAGCAGGCGCGGGTCGCCCATCCTGAGGATCTCGCGAATGGCCATTCAAGCGCTCTCTTTGCACAGTTGCTTGAGGAACTCGGCGTAACCTTCGGCGGTTTCGGGGTGCTTCATGCCGATCGCGGCGGTGGCCTTCAGGTAACCGAGCTTGGAACCGCAATCATAACGCTGTCCGGCATAGCGGTAGGCCAGCACGCGCTCGCGCGCCATCAGCGAGGCGATGCCGTCGGTCAGCTGGATCTCGCCGCCGGCGCCCTTGCCGAGCGTGGCCAGGTGATCGAAGATCGAGCCCGTCAGCACGTAGCGGCCGACCACGGCCAGCGTCGACGGCGCGTCCTCGGGCTTCGGTTTCTCGACGATGCCGGAGACCAGCTCCAGGTCCGGACGGTAGGCGCTGGCGCTGACGATGCCGTACTGGCGCGTATGCTCGCGCGGCACGTCCTGCACCGCCAGCACGCTGCACTTCTCGTAGGCGTAGAGGTCGGTCATCTGGGCCAGCACCGGCTTGTGGCCGGGCGCGGTGTCCATGAAGTCGTCGGCCAGCAGGACCGCGAACGGCTCGTTGCCGACCACCGGGCGCGCACACAGCACGGCGTGGCCCAGGCCCAGCGCGGCCGGCTGGCGGATGTAGATGCAGTTGACGCTCTTCGGGATCACGCCGCGCACCAGGTCCAGCAACTGCTGCTTGCCGGCCGCTTCCAGCTCGGACTCGAGCTCGTAGGCCTTGTCGAAGTGGTCTTCGATGGCGCGCTTGTTGCGGCCGGTGATGAAGATCATTTCGGTGATGCCGGCGGCGACCGCTTCCTCGACCGCGTACTGGATCAGCGGTTTGTCGACGATGGGCAGCATTTCCTTGGGCTGGGCCTTGGTGGCGGGAAGGAAGCGGCTGCCGAGACCTGCGACGGGAAATACGGCCTTTCTGATTGCGGTCATTCTTGCTCCGATGGTGATGTGGAATCGTTGTTGTCATGGCCCAGCAGCGCCAGCAGCCCGGCTTCGTCGAGCACGGTCACGCCCAGGCTTTCGGCCTTGGCCAGCTTGCTGCCGGCCTTTTCGCCGGCGACCAGGTAGGAAGTCTTCTTCGACACCGAATCCGAGGTCTTGCCGCCGGCCTGTTCGATCAGGGCCGCGGCGGCGTCGCGCGACATGGTCGGCAGCGTCCCGGTCAGCACGAAAGTCTTGCCGGACATCGGGCCCGCGACTTCCGGCGCGGCATCTTGCGGCAGCAGCTCGAGCAGTTCGCGCCGCAGCGCCGCCAGCGCCAGCAGCTGCTCGCGGTTTTCCGTAACCGCCATCCATTGTTCGAGCGAGGCCACCAGCGGCGCCGGCAGGCCGAACACGCTGAAGATGTTCAGGTGGGCGAGGTCGTCGAGCGTGCGCCCGTCCAGCAGCTGGCGCGCGCGCGGCTCGGTCAGTTTCGGGATGCCGGCGGCGGCCAGCAGCTGCACTTCGTCGAGCTTCTCGCGCAGCTGGGCGCGCGGCGCATGCTCGCCCTGCGGCGCGACGCCGGCCGCCAGCAGCGCGTCGAGCGCCTGCTGGTTCTTCGGCTCGGCAAAGAAGTCGGCGATCGCCTCGGCCACGGTGCCGCCGATGTCCGGCAGCACGCGCAGCAGTGCGGCGGGCGAACGGCGTACCAGCGCCAGGCTGCCCAGCCAGTCGGCCAGGGTCTTGCCGGTGGATTCGCCGACGTGGCGGATGCCCAGTGCGAACAGCAGGCGCTCGAGCGGCGGGCGCTTGCTGGCTTCGATCGCCGCCAGCAGGTTGTCCGCCCACTTGGTCGCGACCTTGCCCTGCTTGACGGTTTCGGGCGTGGTGCCGTCGCGCTCGTCGGCGACACGCTTCATCTTGAGCAGGTCGTCCAGCGTCAAACGGTACAGATCGGCCACGCTGTGCACCAGGTCCGCTTCCACCAGGCTGTCGATATAGCGGTCGCCCAGGCCCTCGATGTCCATCATGCGCCGGCCGGCGAAGTGGCGGATCGCCTCCTTGCGCTGCGCTGCGCAGGTCAGGCCGCCGGAGCAGCGCGCCACGGCCTCGCCCTCTTCGCGCACCACGTGCGAGCCGCACACCGGGCAGAATTCGGGCAGCTTGTAGACCATCGGTTCCGGCACCGGGCGGCGCTCCAGCACCACGGCCAGCACCTCCGGGATCACGTCGCCGGCGCGGCGCACGATGACGGTATCGCCCACGCGCACGTCCTTGCGGCGCACCTCGTCTTCGTTGTGCAGGGTGGCGTTGGTGACCGTGACGCCGCCGACCGACACCGGATGCAAGCGCGCCACCGGCGTGATGGCGCCGGTGCGGCCCACCTGCACGTCGATCGCCTGCACCGTGGTCAGGGCTTCCTCGGCCGGGAATTTATGGGCCAGCGCAAAGCGTGGGGCGCGCGAGACGAAGCCGAGTTCGGCCTGGTCTTCCAGGCGATTGACCTTGTAGACCACGCCGTCGATCTCGTAGGGCAGCGCACTGCGCTTCTGTCCGATCCCGCGGAAGTAATCGAGCATGCCTTCGCAGCCGGTCACCACCGCGCGCTCTTTTGAAACCGGCAGGCCGAGGCGCTCGAACCAGTCCAGCACCGCGGCGTGCGATTCCGGCATGTCGGCGCCCTGCAGCACCCCGATGCCGTAGGCGAAGAAGCGCAGTTTGCGCTGGGCCGTGATGCGGGCGTCGAGCTGGCGCAGACTGCCGGCGGCGGCGTTGCGCGGGTTCGCGAATTCCTTCTGGCCCGCATCGCGCTGGCGCCCGTTCAGGCGTTCGAAGTCCTGCTTGAACATCAGGACTTCGCCGCGCACTTCCAGCACGTCGGGAATGGCATCGCCATGCAGGCGCAGCGGGATCACGCGCACCGTGCGGATGTTGGCCGTGACGTCCTCGCCCGTGAAACCGTCGCCGCGGGTGGCGGCCTGCACGAACACGCCGTTCTCGTAGCGCAGGCTGATCGCCAGGCCGTCGAACTTCAGTTCGGCCGCGTATTCGACTTGGATTTCACTGGCCGAAGCGCCTAGTCCTTTTCGTACACTGCGGTCGAAATTGGCGATGTCCTCGTCGCTGAATCCATTGTTCAGCGACAGCATCGGCAGCGCGTGCGTCACCTGGCTGAACTCGGGGATCGGCGCCGCGCCGACGCGCGAGGTCGGCGAATCCACGGACGCCGCTTGCGGATGGGCGGCTTCGAGTGCCTGCAGCTCGCGGAACAGCTTGTCGTACTCGGCATCCGGAATCGTCGGGGCGTCGAGCACGTGGTAGTTATAGATGTGGTGGTTCAGTTCCTTGACCAGCCACGCCATGCGCGACAAGTAATCTTGTTCAGCCACGAATGCTCCTCAGCTGAACAGGCGCAGCGCGCGGGTCGAGCCAGCCGGGATGTCGGCGGCGTCCATCTCCTGGTAGAACTCGCGCACCTGGCCCGCGATCTCTTCCAGCGTGCTGTCCAGCAGCGGCTGGTCGAAGTCGTCGACGATGGCGGCGTCCAGGCGCAGTTCCAGCGCCTTGGCGCAGGCGACCATCCTGCCGAAACCGTCCTTGCCTGGTGCCACGCAGGGCACGTCCAGCAGCAGGGTCAGGCGCGAGGTGGTCTCGGCGCCCAGGGTCACGTTGGTCGACAGCGTGAACAGCACGCCCGCGGCCTTGCCGCTGCCACCGTCCAGCATCGCGAAGCGGCCGTCCGGACGCACGTCGAAGCCCTGGTTTTCCAATGCGCCGATCAGGGTCGACATCGCCCACGGCGCGCCCTTCGAGGCCAGGTTCACGCCAAGCTGGGCGTCGTGGCCGGCAACGAAGCGGTGCAGGTTCTTCGCTTCGCTCATCACCTCGATCATGTCCGGCACTTCAGGCTCGGCGCCAATCTCGTCGGCCACCGCGCGCAGGCGCGTGACCATTTCCGAGTATTCGATCTCGTTCAGGGCGGTGCTGCGGGTGGCCAGCTGGACGCCGGCCTGCAGCCGGGTGTACACGCCGCCATGCACGATGGGTTCCCAGTCGCCGCTCACGGCCAGGCCGACGAAGTGCACCGGCTTGTTGCCGACGATGCGCAGCTTCGACAGCGCCGGCAGGATGCGGTCGCCGCGCAGCGGGCCTTCCGAATTCAGCGGGATCAGGCAGTCGATCAGCGGGTCGACCAGCTCATCGGCCAACTTCGCCGCGGCTTGCGCGGGTGGGCTGTCCGGGACGGTTCCCGGCAAGGTGGCGCCGGCCAGCGGGGCCAGCGCTTCGGCGGGCATGCCCGCGGCCGCCGGTGCGCCGCCGGCCGCAGGGGCCGTCGTGGGCGCCGAAGCAGGTGCCGGGGCATGCACCACCGGTTCAGCCAAAATGTCCGGACCGGGCTCGAAGACGGCCGGCGCCGGCGCCGCCAGCTCGTCGGGCGGGAGCGCCATGGCGTCCAACACCGGCTCGTGGCGTTCGACCGGGACCTCCGGCGTGCGTTCGGCGGCGGCGCCGCGCTGCATCAGCACGTCGTCATGGTCCGAGGAAAACGCGCGTTCGACGCTCTTCCTGGCCTTGTATTCCTGCCATTTGTTGTAGCCGATGACGCCGACGACGAAAACGCCGGCGGCCGCCGCGATACTCATTTGAAAATCATTCATGCTGCTTGTGCCTCGAGTGCGGTGGATTCGGCGCGCTGCACGCCTGCTGCAAGTGCAGAGAAAAGCTTCATCGTGGTTCCCTTGTGGTCTGCGGCCGCGGCCGCACGGCCCTGTCGTGTTCTATTGCCCGGTGTCGTTCCACTGCTTCGATTGGCGCCGGCAAGGCTTGCAGTTGCGCCCTCGGCTCGACGGCGGGTTCAGGGCGTGAGGGTAGCATGAAGGCAAGAACTTACGTAGCAATGCAGGGACCAAGCATGTCGAAATGTCCATAAGGACAGGATGATACCAAGTTGGCAGGGCGGGCGCCATGCGCGGCAGGTGCGCCAAAGCGAAAAAAGGCCGCACCGACATGGTCGGAACGGCCTTTCCCACATGCTGCTTACGATTTGTTACTCTTTCAGTGCCGCAGCCAGCGGCGCGACCTTGTCGGCGCCGACGCCGACAGCCTTGGACAGGCGGCGGCCGTAGTCTTCATCGGCCTTCCAGAAGTGCGACAGCATGGTCAGGAGGGTGTCCTGGTTCTTCACGCGCTTCAGGTCGCCGGACAGGTTGGCGATCAGGTCGTCGCGGTCCTGGCTGCTCAGCGAGCGGTAGAAGTCGCCGGCCTGCTTGAAGTTCAGCGTCTTGGCGATGCGCTGCTGCTGGGTGGTGCCGGTCAGCGGCAGCTGGCTGCTGCGTGCGTTCGGATCTTCGACCAGTGCGCCTTCCAGGCGGCTCGGCTGGTAGTTCACGTGACCCTTGCGGCCCGAGATGTTCGCGGCGCCATCCTGGTGGTTGTTGTTCACCGGGACCAGCGGACGGTTGATCGGCAGCGACTGGAAGTTCGCCCCCAGGCGGTGGTGCTGGGTGTCGATGTAGGAGAACAGGCGGCCTTGCAGCATGCGGTCTTCCGACGGCTCGATGCCCGGCACCAGGTTACCCGGCGCCATCGCGACTTGCTCGGTCGCTTCGAAGAAGTTGTCCGGGACCTTGTTCAGGGTCATGGTGCCGACCTTGCGTTCCGGTACGCCCGGCCAGATCTTGGTCGCGTCCAGCGGATCGAAGTCGAACTTGTCCAGTTCCTGCGGGCGCAGGATCTGCACCACCAGGTCCCACTTCGGGTAGGCGCCCTTGGTGATCGCCTCGTACAGGTCGACCGTCGCATGGCTGGTGCTCTTGGCCTGGACCGCGGCGACTTCCGTCGGGCGCAGGTTGCGCTCGCCCTGCTGCGACTTCCAGGCGAACTTGGCGTACACGTACTCGCCCTTGGCGTTGACCAGCTTCAGCGCGTGCACGCTGCTGCCGTTCATCTGGCGGTAGTTGGCCGGCGTACCGTAGTTCGAGTACACGCGGGTCAGCATCTGGGTCGATTCCGGGATGTGCGAGAAAAAGTCGAACACGCGTTCCGGCTCCTGCACGTTGGTCACCGGGTCCGGCTTCAGCGCGTGGATCATGTCCGGGAACTTGATGGCGTCGCGGATGAAGAAGATCGGCAGGTTGTTGCCGACCAGGTCCCAGTTGCCTTCCTGGGTATAGAACTTGGTGGCGAAGCCGCGCGGGTCGCGCGTGGTCTCGGCGCCCGAACGGCTCGGGATCACGGTCGAGAAGCGCACGAACACTGGGGTCACGGTGCCCTTCACGAACAGTTTTGCCTTGGTCAGGTCCGACAGGTCGTCGGTGGTGGTGAAGCTGCCGTGGGCGCCGGTGCCGGTCGCGTGCACCACGCGCTCAGGGATGCGCTCGCGGTCGAAGCGCTGCAGCTTCTGCACCAGGTGCACGTCCTGCAGCAGGGTCGGGCCGTTGGGGCCGGCCGTCTGGCTGTTCTGGTTGTCGCCAACCGGTGCGCCGTTATCCTTGGTCAGGACCTGCTGCGCGTACGCGCCTTGCGCCAGCGCCAGTACACCGGCAGTCACGGTCAGCGCGCACACACTCGCGCGGCCGAGAGAGAATTGGAAGCTTCCCATATATCTTACCTATTGAAACTGTGAAAGGAATAGTTATCCTAGTTCCAATCTTTACATTTGGAAAATTAATTGTTTCAATAGGTTCGATAGCTTTGCACTTTATTTGTGCAAATATTGTTTTTTTTGACAGATTGTCGGAAGGGGAGACGCGGCGACGCGCGCCGCGCACAAGGATGGTGCAGGCCGGCTCAGGCCGCCGCCAGGTCGGCGGCGGCTTCCATGTCGACCGCCACAATGCGCGACACGCCCTGCTCCTGCATGGTCACGCCGATCAGCTGGTTGGCCATCTCCATGGCGATCTTGTTGTGCGAGATGAAGAGGAATTGGGTGTGGTCGGACATGCGCTTGACCATGCGGCAGAAGCGCTCGGTGTTGGCATCGTCGAGCGGCGCGTCGACTTCGTCCAGCAGGCAGAAGGGTGCCGGATTCAGGCGGAACATCGAGAACACCAGCGCGGTCGCGGTCAGCGCCTTTTCGCCGCCGGACAGCAGGTGGATGGTGGCGTTCTTCTTGCCGGGCGGCTGGGCCATCACCTGCACGCCCGCGTCGAGGATTTCCTCGCCTGTCATGACCAGTTTCGCGGTACCGCCGCCGAACAGGATCGGGAACAGTTCCGAAAAATGCCCGTTGACGCGCTCAAACGTGTCCTGCAGCAGGTCGCGCGATTCGCGATCGATGCGTCCGATCGCGCCTTCCAGCGTGCCGATCGCTTCCAGCAGGTCGTTGTTCTGGGCATCCAGGAATTGCTTGCGCTCGGTGGCCTGGGCCAGTTCCTCGACCGCGGCCAGGTTGACGGCGCCCAGCGCGGTGATCGCGTTGCTCAGGCGCGTGACTTCGCCCTGCAAGTAGGACGGTTTGGTTTCCGGGTCGAGCTTTTGCGCCAGCGCCGCCAGTTGCTCGGCGTCGGCGCCGGTGGCGGCCAGCGCTTCGGCAAACTGTTCCTGGTTCAGGCGCGCGGCCTGCTCCTTGAGCTGCATCTCGGTGATGCGGTCGCGCTGCGGCTGCAAGCTGCGCTCGGCACCCATGCGGGTTTCTTCCAGCTGGCGCAGTTGCTGGGTCAGCTGGTCCAGTTCGTGGCGCGCGTCCGACAAGGCCTGTTCCTGCTCGGTGCGGCGCGCCAGCAGGTCCTGCAAGCCCTCCGCCGCGGCGCCGGATTCCAGCGATTCCAGTTCCAGCTTGGCCGCGCCGACAGTCTCGCCGACGGTCGCCGCCTGCTGGCTGGCGGTGGCAACGCTGCGCCGCAGCTCGTCGATGCGGGCGCGCTGGGTCTTTTCGGCAAACACGGCTTCCTGGGCCGCGCGTTCCAGCTGGCGCAGGCGCTCACGGGCGTCGACCAGCACCCGCTCCTGCTCCTGGAATTCGGTCTGCCCATCCTCGTGCGCGCCCTGCAGCTCGGCCAGTTCCATGTCGAGCATCTCGAATTCGGCTTCCGCCTCCGCGCGCGCCTGGCGCTGCTCGGCTTCCTGAAGCGCGATCTCGTCCAGGTCCGCCGCGATCTGGCCGCTCCTCTGGTTGAAGCGCGCCTCGACCTCGCCCTGCCTGACCACCTCGATCTGCAGCGCATGGGTCTCGCGCTGCAGCGTGGCGACCTTCTGGCGGCCTTCCTGCAGGCGCCGCTGCAAGTCGGTGACGGCGGCATCGGCGCGGGTGGCGCGGGTGCGCGCCTCGTCAAGCAGCAGCGCTTGCGCGCGCAGCTGCTTGGCCGTGTTGTCGATCTCGTGCTGGCGCGCCAGCACGCCATCCTGCTCGGCGTCGGCGGCATAGAAACGCACGCTGGAGCGGCTGACGATGTGGCCGTTCGGCGTGACGAACACGCCGCCTTCCGGCAGGCGCTCGCGCTGGGCCAGCGCCGTGCCCGGGTCGTCGGCCGCGTACACGCCGTGCAGCCAGTCGTCGAGCAGGCCGCGCAGGCCGGCGTCGTTCAGTTTCAGCAGGCTGGCGAAGGGCTTCAGGCCGTGATGTTCAAGTGCCGTGGCGCTGCCGGTGCTCGGCGTGTAGACGGCCATGCGCGCCGGCGGCGCATCGCCGAAGAAACCGCGCGCCCAGTCCAGGTTCGAGATCTCGAGGGCGCCGGTACGCTCGCGCAGCACGGATTCGAGCGCGGTCTCCCAGCCGGTTTCGATGTCGAGCTTCTGCCACAGGCGCGGCAGCTTGTCGAGTTCATGCTTTTGCAGCCAGGGCTGGACCTTGCCCTGGGTCTGCACGCGTTCCTGCATCTGGCGCAGCGCGGACAGTCGCGCTTCCAGCCTGGCGTTGGCGCCGGATTCCTGCTGGACCGCGGCGTGGGCTTCGCGCCGCTCCTGCTCGACGGCCTCCTGCCGGCTGGCGGCTTCCTCCAGCATCAAGCCCTGCTCTTCCAGCTGCATCTGCTTTTCCTCGAGCTGCATGCGCAGGTTGTCGAGGTGGCCGGCGTCCGGCAGGTTCAGGCCGGACCGTTCCTGCTGCAGGCGCTCGCGCCGCGTGGCCAGCGTCGCCAGGATGCCGGCGGCATTGCGCTGGTGCGCCGACGACAGCCCGATGCGCTGCTGGACCTGCATGATGCGCGCGCGCGATTCCGTCGCCTGGTTCTGGGCTTCGCGCCAGGCGGTCTCCAGCGCCGGCAGGCGCTCGTTCTGGGCCTCGACCGCAATCTGGGCCCCCTCCACGCGCGCCGCCAGTTCCTCCAGGCGGAATTCGGCTTCCTCGATCTGCTCCTGGAACTCCTGCGCCTGGTTCTGCCACTGCTCGCGCTGGGCGGTCAAGGTGCCGACCTGGTTCTGCAGGCGCGTGCGCGACTCGACCACGAACTTGATCTGCGCTTCCAGGCTGCCGATCTCGGAATTGGTCTGGTACAGCGCGCCCTGGGCCGTGTGCAGGCGGTCGCCCATCGCGTAGTGGGCCTGGCGCACGCGCTCCAGCTCCAGCTCGTTGTTGCGCAGCTGCGCGGTCTGCGCTTCCAGGCTGGTCTGGGCCTGCTCCATCTCCAGGAACCAGCGCGCCTGTTCGGCCTTGGCCTCGTTCTTGCGCAGCAGCCAGAGCATCTTCTGCTTTTCTTCCTGGTCCGCCTGCAACTGCCTGAAGCGGTTCGCCACCGCCGCCTGCGCTTCCAGCTTTTCCAGGTTGGCGTTCAGCTCGCGCAGGATGTCTTCCACCCGCAGCAGGTTCTCGCGTGTGTCGGACAGCCGGTTTTCCGTCTCGCGGCGACGCTCCTTGTACTTGGAGACGCCGGCGGCTTCCTCCAGGAACACGCGCAGCTCTTCCGGGCGCGATTCGATGATGCGCGCGATCATGCCCTGGCCGATGATGGCGTAGGCGCGCGGCCCCAGGCCGGTGCCGAGGAAGATGTCCTGGATGTCGCGCCGGCGCACCGGCTGGCCATTGATGTAGTAGGTGGAGGTGCCGTCGCGCGTGAGCGTGCGCTTGACGGCGATCTCGGCATACTGGCCCCACTGCCCGGCCGCCTTGCCGGCGCTGTTGTCGAACACCAGTTCGACCGAGGCGCGCCCGGCCGGCTTGCGGTGGGTCGAGCCGTTGAAGATCACGTCCTGCATCGATTCGCCGCGCAGTTCGGATGCCTTCGATTCGCCCAGCACCCAGCGTACCGCGTCGATGATGTTCGACTTGCCGCAGCCGTTCGGCCCGACCACGCCGACCAATTGTCCCGGCACCTGGAAATTGGTGGGATCGACGAAAGACTTAAATCCCGACAATTTAAGGGAGGAGAGGCGCACGGTGTCTTACAGGGCTTGGGGGTTCGATGAAGCGTGCATCATACCATTTGTTGCTTGCTGTCAGGCCAACTCCGCGGCTGGCCCGGCGCCGATTCGGCCGAACGCGGCATGGAGCGAAAGTTGTTGGATTCGTCATCCACCCACTGCATACTGTGGCGATTAAAGGAGGAGATCGATGCCTTCATTGCCATTGGCTTGAGCCTGGGCGTGTCCTTTGGGTGCGCCCTTGGCCTTCTGCTCGGCAATATCGCCCTGGGGATCGGCCCGGGCATGGCCATCGGTGCGGCGATCGGGGCCCTGGTATCGAAGCGGCGCGGCTGATCCGCGGCCTGTTCAGGTACAGAGATAATCGAACCTGACGCGTGCCGCCACGCAGGGCGGCACGTAGGGGCCCTGCGCCGGTTGCCAGCCCCGCCGCAGGTAGACCCGGTCGCTCCCGGACAGTTTCAGGGCGGCGGCGGTCAGCCACTGGTGGGCGTTGATGGGATCGGCGCGCGGCAGCAGCAGGGTCGCCGCCAGCAGGCCGAGCAGCAATGGCCGGGGCGAATGCGCGCGCGCAGCCTGCATGCGGCCCAGGAACAGCCCTGCCGCGGCCAAGCCGAGCAGGCAACCGGCCGCCGCTTCGCTGGGCGAATGGGCGCGGACCTTGACCCGGGCAATGGCAACCAGGACCGCCAGGGCGACGCCGGCGAGTGCCGCCGCACGTACCCGGTCGCGCTGGCGCCGTTCCGGCAGCCCCGCATCCGCCGGCGCCTGGGCGCCGCGCCGGCCGCGCCGCTCCACCAGCAGCACCAGTGCGACCGGGAACACCGCCGCCGCACGCGTCGCATGGCCGGAAAAGCCCGTGAAATCGAAGGCGCGCAAGCCGATGCCCCAGCCGAGGAAGGCCATCTGGCTGGCACCGGCCACCGCCAGCGCGGCAGCGAACAGCAGGCACCAGGCCAGCGCCAGGCGCCAGCAGCGGGCGCCGACCAGCCAGGCGGCAATGGCCAATGCCAGCAGCGCGGTGACGTTCAGGCCGCCCAGTGCGGATAGATGGAACCAGCTCATGGCAAACATCGGCAGCGGTCAAAAGGTCGACTATACCGCCGCATGAGCTTACTTGCGTTTCGCTTGCCGCCTGACAATCGCTCGCGTCAGGAGAACGCGCGCGCCTGCATCGAGGCGCCGTTGTCGCTGTCGTTTTCCGCTGGGCGCGCCATCGCCGCCAGCAGCACCTGGCCGACCACGCCTTCCATCGCCAGAACGCGCGCCGCGCCGCTGTGCAGGGCGTCGGCCAGCTTCTCGGCCGTCATCGAAAAGGCTTCGCGGCGCCCGGCGCCGGAGAAGATGAAGAGCGTGCGCAGCGGGCTGACCCAGGCCAGCCTGACCTTGCGTTTGCCCTCCTCGCTCCTGAATTCGCACCACATGCCGCGCTCCAGGCCATCCAGCGGCGACAAGGCCTCCTGCCGCGCCGCTTCCTGCTCGGCCGCGGCGTTTTCCAGCTCGACCCGGCGCATGGCATCGGACTGGGCCGCCTCGACGGCAAGCTCCAGCTGGCGCTCGGGCGAGAGTTCGATCGGCGCGCGCACGATGGAGGCGTGGTATTCGGCCAGGCGGGCGAAGAAGTGCAGGCGCTCGGCATCCTGCCAGCGGATCGCGTCCAGCCATTTGTTGAGGGTGGCGAGCAGGCGCGGCAGCCTGGCAATCAGGGCCTTGCGCTGCTCCTGGGTCGCCTTCGGCTTCACGCTCCAGATCAGGTCGTCCATGGCGCGGGTGGCATTGCCGACCGCGCCTGGCTTGTCGGTCTCGATGCTGTAGGCAAAGGTCAGCACCGTGGTCCAGCGCCGCTCCAGGAAGCCGCTGACGACCTCATTGACGTCGCCGGCGCCGACCCGCAGCGCCACCGCGTCGCGCGCGGATCGGGTAGCCAGCGCCAGCTTTTCCTGCTTCAGTGCCCCGGCGACCGGTAGCGCCAGGGCCTGTTCGCGGGCGCTTTCCTCCTGCGCGATGCTGGCTTCGAGGCCGGCCACCGCTTCCTCGAAGCTGTCCGCGCCCGCCACCTGCTCGACGCTGCGCCGCATGGCCTGGAACATCGGGTCCTCGGCGTCCTTGTGCTGTTCCCAGCCCATGCGCGACAGCAGGTCGACCAGGCGCCGCGCCGGATGCGCTTCCTCGAAGAAGAACTGCTTGTCGCGCAGCGCCGCCTTCAGTACCGGCACCTGCAGCACCTGCAGCAGTTCGCGCGCCTTGGGAGGAATGCTGTCGTCGAGCAGCACCGTTTCGAACACGCGCGACAGCAGGTCGAGCGTGTTCGCATCGCCGCGCGACAGGCTGCCCTGCGGCAGGCTCTGTTTCAGGCGCGGCAGGTAGAACACGTTGTGGGGAACGGCGGCGCCGTTCGCGGCCGGGCCGGCGGCCGGCGCCGGGGGCGCGTCGGCGAGGATGGGCTCGATGCGCGCCAGCAGGTCGAGCAGCGGCGCGCTGGCGGCGCTGGCCACGGCCGGCGCCGGCGCCGCATTGCCGGTGGCGGCTGCGACCAGGCCCAGGACCGGGACGCCGGCCCACTGGGCGGTGCTGACGAAGCCAGCCTTTGGCCCAGCGCCCGCCGGTGCAAGCGCCATCGCGTCGCCGGGCGCGAGCAAAGCGCTTGCCGGCATGCCCGTCATGCCGGCGAATCCGGCCGCCGGCTGGACGGCTTGCGCGGCCGCCACGAAAGCCGCCCCCTGCATGGCGGTGAATCCGGCCGCCTGGCCGGGCGTCGCTTCCTGCACCGCGGCGAACCCGGGCCCCGGCGCAGCCGGCACGCCCACCGTGGCGCCGGTAAAACCGGCCGCCGGCGGGCGTGCCGGCTGCGCCGGCGCGGATGCCGCCTGCGCCCCACCCGGCCCGCCACCGGCCGCCTGCACCGCCGCCTGGAAGCCCGTGGCGCCGCTCGGACGCCAGCCGCCATTCCCGGCCGGCAGCAGCGGCAGGTCCGGAATCAGCGGCACGCCTTCTTCGCCGCCGTCGTCGCCGAACAGCGCGCGCAGTTGTTTCGCCAGCGCGGCCCGGCTGCCGGCGCGCGCCGCGCGCGCGGCCGCCGCGTCGTCGGTCTTCTGGAAACGGTGGCTGTCGGCGCCGGACTGGCCATCCTTGCGCTTGACGGCCTCGGTCAGTTCCTCGAACAGGGGGGCGAAGTCGAACACGATATCGGGACGTAGCAGGCCCTGGACCAGGCCATGGGCCTCGCCGTCCGGCTCGAACTCGCGCCAGGCGTCGTCGAGCGCCTTCAGGAACACCGCCGGGCGGAAGGGATTGTGCCCGGCGCGCAGCAGGCCGCGCTCGAGCAACAGGCCCAGGCGCACGCCCAGCGTCGCCAGCGCTTCGGACTGCTGGATGTCGAAGGGCCGGGCCAGGGCGCCGAAGGCCAGCTTGTCGTCGATTTCTTCCAGGGGCACCAGGCTCAGCGCCGCAACCGGCTTTGCCTGTGCCCTGGCTGGGCCGAGTTCGTCCAGCTCGCGCCGCACGGCCTCGTCGATGGCGCTCGACGCCAGGTGCACGAAGGCGTAGCCATTCTCCTTGAGCAGGCGCGCCGACTTGACGCGGCGGTAGACCTCCCGGGTGTCGATGCCCGGCTCGCTGATGTCGGCCAGGGCCGCCGCCATGCGTGCCGCCATGTCGCCGAGTTCGCGCTGGACGAAGGCCGACACGCTGGCCGCGAGCGCATCCAGCGTCGCCTTTTGCGACGCTGCCTTGCGGGCGGCCGGGGTCTGGACTGGGCTGGCGGTCATGGGCGCAGTGGGCTCGGTAAGCGGCATGGGGGATGAGGCATATTGTGGCACATAATTTCCATGTAGCAATAGTGATTATCGGTTCCGGGTGGTGATCCTTTAATCCAACTGCATCGGCACAGCACAAGCCTCAAGAATGAATATGCTATTGATGAGCTAGCTCATCCGTAAATTGTCGAAAAATCGTCAATCAAATGCGTAAAATTAAAATATAGATATTAGTTTTATGCCTTTTGAAGAAAAAATATTCTCTAATGCTCAGTCATCGTCCTACAAGAGCTCAAGAGAAGGTCCGATACCCGTTCTACTGCCGGGCTCGCATCATTGCATCACCGTCATCGCTGCCAATCAACAATGTTTGGAAGCACCTTTTCGGTAAGCAGGACATTTCCCACTTTTGAAAGGAATGATCATGACTTCGAATAAAAACTCGCGCCCGGGCAACCAAGGCGGCTCCCACGAGCAACACGTCAAGGCTGGCCAGCAAAGCCACAAGAATGACGCCAACCAACAGTCGGGTTCGGCCGGTTCCAGCTCGCGCTCCAGCGGCACCCGCGGCGGCACCCCTGAACAGCATGCGGAAGCCGGCCGTCAAAGCCACAAGAACGACGGCAACAAGCAATCGGGTTCGGCAGGGTCCGGCTCGCGCTCGAGCGGCACCCGCGGCGGTACCCCGGAGCAGCACGCCGCAGCCGGACGCCAGAGCCACAAGAACGACGGCAATCGCTGAGATTGCATGACGCTGGGCGGTGCCGCTTCCGGGCTCCGCTGTGAACAGTGACCATACAGGAAGCAATGACAGAGCCTGAGCGGCGATACCGCCCCAGGCTCTTCTGCCATCTGGGGTACGCATGATGGAGGGCGCGCCCCTACGGCAAAGGCCAGCCGCGGACGCGCAAGGCGCATCCGGACTGGCCTGTTACCGGACGACGAAGGCCGCCTTCAGATGTTGCGCAGCGACGCCCCGCGTGGCGGCGCGAAGTCGCGCACCTCGTCGACCAGGCCGGCGGCCTTGGCCTCGCGCGCGGTCAGGTGCAGGTCGCCGTACTGGTGGATGCCCCACTGCTCGGGCGTCAGTTCGACGTGCTTGCGCAGGATCGATTCGGTACGGGCATCGTCGGCGCGCAAGCCTTCGACGATGATGTTCAGCGCATCCGGACGCGAGCCGGGCGAGGCCGTCGCGTGCGATTTGTGGATCATGAAGCGCGCGGTCTCGCTGGCATAGCGCTGCCGCCCGGCCAGGAACAGGATCACCGCGATCGAGGCCACCGCGCCGCCGTTGTACATGATGAAGTTGACCGGCG
>Ga0265797_10001741_pt1 | contig 37918 bp, 32 predicted proteins | sample P2T30metagenome_FD_192433 | JGI IMG/M metagenome (GOLD analysis project Ga0265797, IMG submission 192433) | Plant litter microbial communities from East Loma Ridge, Irvine, California - P2 T30 | ecosystem: Environmental > Terrestrial > Plant litter > Unclassified | place: USA: California...
GATGTACGGGGCGCAGGGGGCCGGAGCCACGGTCTTCCTGGCACCGTCGGCCAACTGCGACGAGGTGGTCGGCCACGTCCCCGACGGCCTGGACGTGTACGCCGTGGGCACCCTCGACCAGGCGGTCGACGTGCTCGAGACGGTCGCCGACGGCGGCGACACGGGCGCGCTCGCCACCTGCTCGGCGGGCTGAGCGGACCGGGTCGGGTCCCAGGGTCGAGCACCTAGGATGACTCGGACCATCCACGACCAGCCAGGAGCTCACTCTTGACGTCAACCGCATCGTCGCGACCCTCACGCCGTTCGCCCCGAGTGCCCGTCCTCGTCACCGTCGCCGTCCTGGCCGCGCTGGTGATCGCCTTCTTCGTCTTCTCAGGGCTGCTCACGGAGTTCCTCTGGTACCAGCAGCTCGGCTTCGCCGACGTCCTCACGACCCAGTGGATCGCGGGCGCCGCGATGTTCCTGGTCGGCTTCGTGGCCATGGCCGTGCCGGTGTACGTGAGCATCGCGCTCGCGTTCCGGTTCCGCCCCGTCTACGCCAAGCTCAACGCCCAGCTCGACCGGTACCAGCAGGTCATCGAGCCGCTGCGCCGCGTCGTCATGATCGGCGTGCCCGTCGTCCTCGGCTTCTTCGGCGGCATCGCCTCGTCCGCGCGCTGGCCGGTCGCGCTGCAGTGGCTCAACAGCACGCCCTTCGGGCGCACCGACGCGCAGTTCGGCCTCGACGTCGGCTTCTACGTCTTCCAGCTGCCCTTCTTCCAGGGGGCGGTCGGCTTCGCCTCGGCCGTCGTGCTGCTCTCCGGGGTCGCGGCGCTGGCGACCACGTACCTCTACGGCGGCCTGCGCGTCACCGGTCGCGAGGTCCGCATCTCGCGGACGGCGCGCATCCAGCTCGCCGTCACGGCGGCCGTCTACCTGCTCCTGCAGGGCGTGAGCCTGTGGCTCGACCAGTACGCGACGCTGTCGGACGGCACGAACAAGGTCGTCACGGGCGCCACCTACACGGACGTCTTCGCGGGCATCCCGGGCAAGCAGATCCTCGCCGGCGCCGCCATCGTCGTGGCCCTGCTGTTCGTCGTCACGGCGGCCAACGGCCGCTGGCGCCTCTCGGTGATCGGCACGGCCTCGCTCGTCGTGGTGAGCATCATCGTCGGCGGCGTCTACCCCTGGGTGGTGCAGCGCTTCCAGGTCGACCCCAGCGAGCGCACGGTCGAGTCGGAGTACATCTCGCGGAACATCGAGGGCACGCGGGACGCCTACGGCGTCGCGGACGTCGTCGAAGAGCAGTACGACGCGACGAGCGACGCGCAGGCCGGCGCGCTCGCGGACGACGCGACGACGACCGCGAACATCCGCATCATCGACCCGGCCCTCGTCACGGACGCGTTCGCCCAGCTGCAGCAGTTCCGCCAGTACTACAGCTTCCCCGAGCGGCTCGCGGTCGACCGGTACACGATCGACGGCGCCCAGCAGGACACGGTGATCGCCGTCCGCGAGCTCAACGTCGAGCAGCTCGGCTCGTCGGCGACGCCCTACAACACCGCGTTCGTCTACACGCACGGCTACGGCGTCGTCGCGGCCTACGGCAACCAGCGCTCGGCCGACGGCCAGCCGGTGTTCCTCCAGTCGGGCATCCCCACGACGGGCCTGCTCAGCGACGAGGAGGAGTTCGAGCCGCGCATCTACTTCGGCCAGGAGTCCCCGACGTACTCGATCGTCGGCGGCGACGGCGAGCGCGACATCGAGCTCGACTACCCCGCGGGCAGCGACGACGACAGCGGCAACGCGACGACGACGTTCGCGGGCGACGGCGGGCCGACCCTCGACAACGTCTTCAAGCGCCTCATCTACGCGATCAAGTTCCAGTCGGAGCAGATCGTCCTCTCGGACGCGGTCAACGACCGGTCGCAGATCCTCTACGACCGTGACCCGTCGCAGCGCGTGCAGAAGGTCGCCCCGTACCTGACGATCGACAGCTCGCCGTACCCGGCGGTCGTCGACGGCAAGGTGAAGTGGATCGTCGACGCGTACACGACGTCGAACGACTTCCCCTACTCGACCTCGCGCTCCCTCTCGGAGAGCATCGCCGACACGTACACGCCCCGACCCACGTACGCGACGGACAACGTCAACTACATCCGCAACTCGGTCAAGGCGACGGTCGACGCGTACGACGGCTCGGTCGACCTGTACGCCTGGGACACCGAGGACCCGGTGCTGCAGACGTGGCAGAAGATCTTCCCGTCGTCGCTCACGTCGATCGACGAGATGAGCGTCGACCTCATGGAGCACGTCCGCTACCCGCAGGACATGTTCAAGGTGCAGCGCTCGATCCTCGCCACGTACCACGTGACCAACGCCGACTCGTTCTACTCGTCCGACGACGCGTGGGTGACGCCGAACGAGCCCACGAACACCGACGGCACGCTGCAGCCGCCGTACTACCTGACGCTGCAGCTGCCCGGCGAGGACCCGGCGTTCTCGATCTACTCGACGTACATCCCCCAGCAGACGGGCGAGAACGCGCGCAACGTGCTCACCGGCTACCTGGCGGCGAACGCCGACGCGGGGTCGACCCCGGGCGAGGTGTCCGAGGACTACGGCAAGCTCAGCCTGCTGACGCTGCCGAGGACGGACACGGTGCCCGGCCCCGGTCAGGTGCAGAACAACTTCAACACGGACACCGCGGTGGCGAACCAGCTCGCGCTGCTGCAGCGCGGCGACACGAGCGTCGTGCGCGGCAACCTGCTGACCCTGCCCGTCGGCGGCGGCCTGCTCTACGTGCAGCCGATCTACGTGAAGTCGAACAGCGACACGTCGTACCCGGTGCTGCAGAAGATCCTCGTGTCGTTCGGTGAGCGCATCGCGTTCGAGGACACCCTCGATGCGGCCCTCGACAGCCTGTTCCAGGGCGACTCGGGTGCGGTCGCCGGCGACACGGACGTGCCGACGACGGGTGACGGCGTCATCAGCGACGGTGAGGGCGGCGACGCCGCCGGTGACGACGCGGACGCCGGAGGCTCCGACACGGGCGACACCGGAGCCGACGCGGGCACCGGGGCCGGCACCGGCACCGGCACCGGCACGGGCGCGAGCACGGGCAACGCCGACCTCGACGCCGCGCTCGCGGCGGCGCAGGAGGCGCTCAGCGACCGGCAGGCCGCCTACGCGTCGAACGACCTCGTGGCGGCGGCGGAGGCCGACACGCGCCTCCAGGCGGCCCTCGAGGACGCCGTCGCCGCGTCCGGCGCACAGCAGTGACGCGGTGGGGCGGCACGCGATTTGCGCGTCGCCCCAGGGTCGTGTAGTGTTCTTTCTTGTGCCGCGGGGTGGAGCAGTTCGGTAGCTCGCTGGGCTCATAACCCAGAGGTCGTAGGTTCAAATCCTGCCCCCGCAACCAAGACGCGACACAGCACCACGCGAAGAACCCCTGGCCCCTCGGGCCAGGGGTTCTTCGCGTTCCCGGGCCTCCCTGTGCGTGGGGGCCTGCACGTCTCCTCGACACGGGTCACGCGCCTCCGGCCCGCCCGTATCGTGGGGCCATGTCGCAGCTCACCGTGGTCGTCGCCCCCGACTCGTTCAAGGGGTCGGCCCCTGCCCCCGTGGTCGCCGCCGCGCTGGCCGCCGGCTGGCACGGGACCCGGCCCGACGACGAGCTCCGCCTGCTGCCCCTGGCCGACGGGGGAGAGGGCACCGTGGACGCGTTCCTCGGCGCCGTCCCGGGTGCCGTCGCGCACCACGTCACCGTGCCGGGGCCGCTGGGGGCGCCCGTCCGCACCCGGTGGGCGGGCCTGCCGGACGGGACCGCCGTGGTCGACCTGGCCGGCGCCTCCGGCCTGCCCCTGCTGGACGCGCCCGCCCCGTGGGACGCCACCACGCGGGGCCTGGGGGCGGTGCTCGCCGCCGTGCTCGACGCCGGTGCCGGTCGCGTGCTCGTCGGTCTCGGCGGGTCGGCGTCCACGGACGGGGGAGCGGGAGCGCTCCGCGAGCTCGGCCTGCGGGTGCTCGACTCCGAGGGCGAGCCCGTCGCGGACGGCGCCCGTGGCCTCCTGGACGCCGCCGTCGTCGACCGGTCCGGCCTGCGTCCGCTGCCGCCGGGCGGCGTCGACGTGCTCGTCGACGTCACGAGCCCGCTGCTCGGCCCCTCGGGGGCGGCCGCCGTCTTCGGGCCGCAGAAGGGGGCGACCCCCGACGACGTCCCCGCCCTCGACGCCGCCCTCGCCCGCTGGGCGGCGCTGCTCGGCGGCGACCCGACGGTGCCCGGGACCGGCGCGGCCGGCGGGACGGGACACGGGCTCGCGGCGTGGGGCGCCGCGCTCGTCCCGGGGGCCGCCGCGGTCGCCGCGGCCGTCGGCCTCGACGACGCGCTCGTCGGCGCCGACCTGGTGCTCACCGGAGAGGGTCGCCTCGACGGGCAGAGCCTCGGCGGCAAGGCCGTGGGGCACGTGCTGGGCGTCGCCACCGCCGCCGGCCTCCCCGCGGCCGTCGTCGCGGGCGTCCTCGGCGAGGACGCCGACCCGGGCCCGTGGTCGTCGGTCGTCGTCACCGCCGAGCTCGCGGGGACGCCGGAGGCGTCGCTCGCCGACCCGGGGACCTGGTTGTGGGCGGCGGGGGCCGCCCTCGCCGCCCGGGCCACGTCGGAGGTCGCGGCGTGAGCGCGGCACCCGACGCCCTGACACGCGTCGCCGTGGCCCAGTTCGCGCCCGGCGACGACGCGGACGCCAACCTCGTGGTCGTCCGGCGCCTCGTCGGGCGGGCCGTCGACCGGGGCGCCCGCCTCGTCGTGCTGCCGGAGTACTGCGCCTGGTTCTCGCCGTCCCTCGGCGAGGAGGCCGTCGCGGCGGCACAGGAGCTCGACGGACCGTTCGTCCGGGCCCTCGCCGAGCTCGCCGACCGCCTCGACGTGGTCCTCGTCGCGGGCCTGCTCGTCCGCGTCGACGACGACCCGGGGCGCTGCTCGAACGTGCTCGTCGCCGTGCGGCCCGGCGAGGGCCTCGTCGCGACGTACCGCAAGCAGCACCTGTACGACGCGTTCGGGCAGCGCGAGTCCGACTGGGTCGTGCCGGGCCCGGTCGGGCCGCCCGAGACCTTCACCCTCGACGGCCTCGTCGTGGGCATGCAGACCTGCTACGACGTGCGCTTCCCCGAGGTCACCCGCAGCCTCGTTGACGCCGGCGCGGACCTCGTGCTGCTGCCGGCCGAGTGGGTGCGCGGGCCGCTCAAGGAGCACCACTGGCGGACGCTCGTCACGGCGCGCGCCATCGAGAACACCGTGTGGGTGGCCGCGGCGGACCACGCGCCTCCCGTCGGCGTCGGGACGAGCCTCGTCGTCGACCCGTCGGGCACGGCCGTCGCCACGATCGGCGACGACGCCGAGGCCGTGGTCGTCGCCGAGGTGTCGGCGTCGCGCACGGCCGAGGTGCGCGCGGTCAACCCGGCCCTGTCCCTGCGCCGCTGGCGGGTCGAGCCGGCCTGACGGGCGTCCGTCGCGACTCCGGCCGGGTGCCCGCCGGCGCCGCCGCGACCGTGCGGTGCGCGGCGTGCGTGGCGGACGTCGTCAGCGGCCGGCGCGGCGGGCGTCGCCCAGCCCGGTGAGCCCGGCGACGGCGCGCTCGAGCACCTCGCGGCGCTTGCACACGGCGAAGCGCACCGTCGTGCGCAGCTCGTCGGCGCTCGCGGGGCTGCAGAACGCCGACACGGGCACCCCGACGACGCCCGCGAGCCCGGGGAGGTGGCGACAGGCGTCGCGCGCGTCGTCGAAGCCGAGCGGTGCCACGTCGGCGACCACGAAGTACGTCGCGGCGGGCGGCGTGACGTCGAGGCCCGCCGAGCGCAGGCCCGCGACCAGCAGGTCGCGTCGGTCCTGCAGGGACCGCGCGAGGCCCGCGAAGAACGCGTCGGGAAGGCCGAGGCCCACGGCCACGGCGGGCTGGAAGGGTGCCCCGCCCGAGAAGGTGAGGTACTGCTTGACGGTGAGCACGCGCTCGACGAGGTGCGCGGGGCCGGTGAGCCAGCCGACCTTCCACCCCGTCACCGAGAACGTCTTGCCCGCGCTCGAGATGCTGAGGGTCCGTTCCGCGGCACCCGGCAGCGTCGCCACGGGCACGTGTCGCCGGCCGTCGAAGAGGAGGTGCTCGTAGACCTCGTCCGTGACGACGAGGGCGTCGTGCCGGGTCGCGAGCTCCACCACGAGCCGCCGGGTCTCGTCGTCGAGCACGGTGCCCGTGGGGTTGTGCGGGTCGTTGAGCAGCACGACGCGGGTGCGGTCCGAGAAGGCGCGGCGCAGCTCGTCCGGGTCGGGCCTGAAGTCGGGCCGGCGGAGCGGGACCGGCACGAGCACCCCGTCGGCGAGGCCCACGAGGGCGCCGTACGCGTCGTACGAGGGATCGAGGACGACGACCTCGTCGCCCGGCTCCACGAAGGCGAGGAGCGTGGCGGCGAGCGCCTCGGTCGCCCCGGCGGTGACGAGCACCTCGCGGTCGGGGTCGGGCGAGAGGCCGTGGAACCGCCGCTGGTGCTCCGAGACGGCCTCCCGGAGCGCGGGGTGGCCGCGGCCGGGCGGGTACTGGTTGACGCCGCCGTCGATCGCGGCACGCGCTGCCTCGAGGACCTCCGCCGGGCCGTCCTCGTCGGGGAAGCCCTGCCCCAGGTTGACGGCGCCCGTCGCGGTGGCCAGGGCCGTCATCTCGGCGAAGACGGTCGGGGCGAGGCGGCCGGCGTCGTCGAGGAGCAGGGCTCCGCGGGCGGTGCGGGCCCAGGGCGGCGTCGGAGGTGCGGGGGTCACCCGTCCATCATGACCGCTGGGACGGCGTCCCGACGGGTCGGCCGCAGGAGGCGCGGCGCACCGCCCGCGGACGGCCCCTGCCCGCCCCGGGTCGGCTCGCAGGGCGCAGTCATAGGGTGGGTGCAGCCGCCTCCCAGGTCCGTCTTGCACCCCGCACAGGTGCCCCGGCCAGGGTGGGAGCGCTTGGAAGGAGCACCCCCATGGACCACGACACCCCCGACGCCGACGAGCCCCGTCGCGACACCCCGGCCGACGGCGCCGAGCGCCGTCCCGACGACGCCGTCCCCGGGGGTGCCGGGACGGCACCGGGCGCCGACCGCGACGGGCGCCCCGCGGACCCCGTGCGGGACGCACCGACCGAGCGGATCCCGGACGACGGCGTGACGTTCGGCGCACCGCCGCTGCCGGGCGCGACCCCGCAGCCCCTCCGTCACGAACCTCCCCGCGGACAGCAGGCACCGGGGTCGGCGCACCAGCCGTACGGGCAGCAGGCGCCGGCGTCGGCGCACCAGCCGTACGGACAGCAGGCGCCGGGCTCGGGGCAGCAGCCGTACGGACAGCAGCCCTCCGGGCAGCAGCCGTACGGGCGGCAGCCGTACGGTCAGCAGGCCCCCGGTCGGCAGGCCCCCGGTCAGCAGGCCCCAGGGCAGCAGCCCTTCGGGCAGCGGCCGCCGCAGGCCGCTCCGTACGGCCAGCAGGCGCCCGGCTCCCTGCACCAGCCCTACGGCCAGCAGGCACCGGGGTCGGCGCACCAGCCCTACGGGCAGCCGGCCCCCGGTTCCGCGCACCAGCCGTACGGGCAGCAGGCGCCCGGCTCCGCGCACGAGGCGCAGGGCGTCCCCGCGGCGGCCTGGCAGGCCCCGACCGGCGCGACGACGACCACCGGCCGCCGGCGCAGCAGGGCGGGCGTCCTCGTCGCCGCGCTCGCCGTGGGCGCGCTCGTCGGCGGTGCGACCGGCGCCGCCGTCACGACGGCGCTGCGTCCCGCGACGTCGACCACCGCCTCCGGCCCCGACCGCGGCCTCACGGTCAACGACTACGACGACGCCACCGTCGTCACCGCGGTCGCCGCGACGGCGACCCCCTCGGTGGTCACGATCAACGTCGCCGCCGGGCAGTCCGGCGGCACGGGTTCCGGCGTCGTGCTCACCGACGACGGGTACATCGTCACGAACACGCACGTCGTCACGCTCGACGGCGCGAGCGCCGACGGCCAGGTCAGCGTCACGCTCAGCGACGGGACGATCCTGCCCGCCGAGATCGTCGGCCTCGACCCCACGGTCGACCTCGCCGTGCTCAAGGTCGACGCCACGGACCTCACGCCGATCGGCTTCGCCGACTCGTCCGACCTCAACGTCGGCGACCGGGCCGTCGCCATCGGCGCGCCCCTCGGCCTCTCGAACACGGTGACGGACGGCATCGTCTCCACCCTCGACCGCAGCATCACGGTGCAGTCGTCCGCCGCCCCCACCGACGAGTCCGGGCAGGGCGACCAGAACGACAACAACGGGCAGGGCCCGTTCTCGTTCAACAACGGCGAGGGCACCCCGCAGAACCAGGCCAGCTCGGTCATCTCGCTGCCCGTCATCCAGACCGACGCCTCGATCAACCCCGGCAACTCGGGCGGCGCGCTGCTCGACGGCGAGGGACGACTCATCGGCCTCAACGTCGCGATCGCCAGCTCGGGGGAGTCCTCGGGCAGCATCGGCGTCGGGTTCTCGATCCCCTCGAACCTCGTGAAGCGGGTCACCGACGAGATCATCGCCTCGGGCTCCGCCTCGCACGGACTCCTCGGGGCCAGCGTCAACGACGCCACGGCCGACCCCTCCGCGGACCGCGTCGGAGCGCTCGTCGCCGAGATCAGCCCCGGGGGAGCGGCCGAGCAGGCCGGGCTGCGCCGCGGGGACGTCGTCACGGAGTTCAACGGCACGGCCATCAGCGACCGCACCGACCTCACCGCCCAGGTGCGCTTCCTGGCCGGCGGGTCCGAGGCCGAGCTCACGTACGTCCGCGACGGCCGGGAGCAGACCACGACGGTGACGCTGGGCACGCTCGACTCCTGAGCGCCCGGCGGCGAGAGGGGGCGGTCGGCGGTGCGCCGGCCGCCCCCTCTCGTCCGTCGTGACGCACCGTCCTGGTAGGGTCGACCGACTCCGCAGGGCGGCTCCGTGCCGCCGCGCCCCCGGGCGCCGACCGACACGAGGCAGGGCAGATGGCAGCACAGCTCGACCGCCTGCCCGGCGTCTCCTACGTGATGCCCGTGCTCAACGAGGAGGCCGAGATCCGCGCCGCGGTCGAGAGCCTCGTCGCGCAGGACTACGAGGGCGAGATGGAGGTGCTCCTCGCCCTCGGGCCGAGCGTCGACGACACGGACCGGGTCGTGGCCGAGCTCGCCGCGGCCGACCCGCGGGTCCGCAGCGTGCCGAACCCCGTGGGCTCCACGCCCGCAGGCCTCAACGTCGCCATCCGCGCGTCCGTGCACCCGGTCGTCGTCCGCGTGGACGCGCACTCGGTGCTGCCGCCCGACTACACCCGGCTCGCGGTCGCCGCCCTGCTGCGCAGCGGCGCCGACAACGTGGGCGGCATCATGCACGCCGAGGGCCGCACGCCGTTCGAGCGCGCGGTCGCGCACGCCTACGGCAGCCGCATCGGACTCGGCGGCACCCCGCACCACGTCGGCGGCCGCGAGGGCCCCGCCGAGACGGCCTACCTCGGCGTCTTCCGCCGGGACCGCCTGCTCGCCGTCGGCCTCTTCGACGAGGGCGTCAAGCGGGGACAGGACTGGGAGCTCAACCGACGGCTCCGCGAGACCGGCGGCACCGTGTGGTTCACCCCCGAGCTCGTCGTGACGTACCGTCCCCGGCCCAGCCTCCGCCGCCTCGCCCGCCAGTTCGTGGCCACGGGCCTCTGGCGCGGTGAACTGGCGCGACGCTTCCCGAGGGCGACGTCGCTGCGGTACCTCGCGCCTCCGGCCTTCGTCGTCGTGCTCGGCCTCGGGACGGTCCTCGGCCTCGTCGGCGTCGTCGCGGCCGCGCTCGGGTCGCCCTGGGCGTGGGCCCTGCTCGGCTGGCTCGTCCCGGGCGGGTACCTCCTCGCCGTCGTCGCGGCGGCCCTCACGGCCCCGCGGTCGCTCGGCGCGGCCGGGCGCGCCTGGCTCGTCGTCGTCCTCCCGACCATCCACGTCGGCTGGGGGACCGGGTTCCTCGGCGGGGCGCTCACGCTCTCCGCCGACATCACCGCGAAGACCGGAAGGTGACCGCCGCATGACCGCCCCGACCACCCCGCCGCCCACGTCGCTGGCGGAGCTCCGCGCCGTCACGCAGCCGCCCGAGGTCCGCTCCCGCGCGAACGCCGAGCACTGGACGGCCAGCCTCTACCTCCGCGACCTGTCGCCGTACCTGACCTGGTGGCTGCTGCGGACGAGCATCACCGCCAACGGCGTGACCGGCCTCATGATCCTCGTGGGCTGGTGCACGGCGGCGTCGTTGCTCGTGCCGGGCGTCGGCGGCGCGTTCCTCGCGCTCGTGCTCGGCCAGCTGCAGATGCTCGTCGACTGCTGCGACGGTGAGGTCGCGCGCTGGCGGGGCGAGAGCTCGCCGGCGGGGGTGTTCCTCGACAAGGTCGGCCACTACTCCACCGAGGCGCTGATCCCCGTCGTGCTGGGCGTGCGCGCCGCGGGCTGGCCGTTCGAGGCTCCCGAGGACTACCTCTGGACGACCCTCGGCTGCGCCCTCGCCCTCGTCGTCGTCCTCAACAAGGCCCTCAACGACATGGTCCACGTCGCCCGCGCGCACGCCGGGCTGACGCGCCTGGCCGACGTGCGCGGCGGCGCCGCCGAACCCGGCCGGAGGCTGCTGGCCCGGGCCCGCAGGCTGGCCCGCTTCGTGCCCTTCCACCGCCTGTACCACTCGGTGGAACTGACCGTCCTCGTGGCCGTCGCCGCCGTCGTCGGGCTCGTCGTCGGCCAGCCCCTCGCGGACCGGGTGCTGCTCTCCGTGCTGCTGCCGCTCGCGACGCTCGCCCTGGTCGGCCACTTCGTGGCGATCCTCACCTCACGGCGGGTCCGCTCCTGAGCGCGCCGCTGCCCCGCGTCGGCGTCGTGAGCCTCAGCCAGGGACGTCGCCCCGACGACCTGGCGCGGGGGCTCGCGTCCGTCCTCGCGCAGGTCGGGGTCGAGGTCGACGTCGTCTGCGTCGGCAACGGGTGGGATCCCACGGGCCTGCCGGACGGGGTGCGGGCCGTGCCGCTGCCCGAGAACGTCGGGATCCCGGCGGGGCGCAACCGCGGCGCCGAGCGGGTCGGGGGCGAGTGGGTGTTCTTCCTCGACGACGACGCCTCGCTGCCGTCACCGACGTTCCTCGCCGACGCCGTGGCCGTGCTCCGCGGCGACCCCCGCATCGGACTGCTGCAACCCCGCGTGGTCGACCCCGAGGGGCGGGAGGCGCCGCTCCGCTGGGTCCCTCGCCTGCGCAAGGGCGACCCGGCCACGTCCGGTCCGGTCTTCTCGGTGTGGGAGGGTGCGACCCTGCTCCCCCGTGCCGTGTTCGACGCCGTCGGCGGCTGGGGCGAGCCCTACTTCTACGCCCACGAGGGCATCGAGCTCGCCTGGCGCGTGTGGGCCGAGGGGCGCACCGTCCGCTACGAGGGAGGGCTCGTCGCGCACCACCCGGCGATCGACCCCGCCCGGCACCGGGACTACTACCGCCTGAACGCGCGCAACCGCGTGTGGCTCGCCAAGCGCAACCTCCCGTGGGCCCTCGCGCCGGTGTACGTGGGATCCTGGACCCTCGTCCAGCTCGTGCGCTGGCGTGCGCGTCCCGACCTCCTGGCCGCCTGGGGGGCGGGCTGGCGCGAGGGCTGGCGCACCAGTCCGGGTGGGCGGCGCTCCATCGGGTGGCGCGGCGTGCTCCGCATGGCGCGGGCGGGTCGTCCGCCCGTCCTCTGAGCGCCTCGGCGCCCGGACACCTCGAGGCCTCGACGCCTCATCCCCTCGACCCTCGACCGGAGGAGCACGACGTGCCGCTCGCGACCGATCTCTCACAGGCCTGGACGCTCGCCCGCCGGGCCGTCCGTTCCCGGCGGGCCCGGGGCGCCCTGCAGCGTCGCGGCGTCACGGCGCGCGCCCCCCGCCCGGCGAGCGTGCGGGTCGCGGTCTACTTCGCCGACTCGCCCGTGAACCTGTACCAGATCCGGCAGTGGTACGGCCCCCTCGCGGCCCTGAACGAGACGGTGCCCGTGGCGGTCGTGGTGCGGTCGCCGGGGACGATGCTGGCCCTGCTCGACGAGTGCCCTGTCCCCGTCGTGTACGCGCGCCAGGTGGCCGACCTCGAGGCCTTCGTCGAGGAGCACCCGATCGGCGTGACGCTCTACGTCAACCAGAACGCCAAGAACTTCCAGATGATGCGCTACGGCCGTCAGTGGCACGTCTTCGTGAACCACGGCGAGAGCGACAAGATGTACATGACGACGAACCAGTTCAAGGCGTACGACCACGCCTTCGTGGCGGGGGACGCCGCACGCGAGCGGCTCGCGTCCGTGCTCTGGGACTACGACCTCGACACGAGGACCACGTCGATCGGCCGACCGCAGGCGGACCACTTCGCGGGCGGCACCCCCTGGACCCCCGACGACCGGACGGTCGTGCTCTACGCGCCCACGTGGGAGGGGGACCGGCCCGCCGCCGCCTACGGGTCGATCGCCACGCACGGCCGGTCGCTCGTGGCCTCGCTGCTCGCCACGGGTCGGCACCGTGTCGTCTACCGGCCGCACCCGCGCAGCGGCGTCCTCGACCCGGCGTACCGGCGTGCGCACGAGCAGGTCGTCGCGGCCCTCGCCGAGGCGAACGCCGCGGATCCCGCCGCCGGGCACGTGCACGACGAGGGTCCCGAGCTCGGCTGGCAGCTGGCGGCGGCGGACGTCGCGATCACGGACATCTCGGCCATGGTCTACGACCGCCTGGCCGTGGGCAGGCCGCTGCTGGTGACGCGACCCGTCGATCCCGAGGCCGACGTCGACGAGCGGGGCTACCTGGGGTCGGCCGAGTGGTTGACCGCGACGGACGCGGTGGACGTCGTCGAGCGCGTGGACCGGGTGCTCACCGACGAGGGCGCGCGGGCCGACCTCGAACGCTGGGTCCGTCACTACTTTGGGGACACGACGCCCGGAGTCGCGACGCGACGCTTCGAGGACGCCGTCGTCCGCCTCGTCGCGCGTCGCGACGAGTACGCGGCGGCGGAGGAGCAGCGGACCGCGGGGCGTCGGGGCGAGGCGCAGGGGCAGGGCTGGGAGGCCTGACCCGCACGCGGCTCGATCGACACGAGGCTTCCGTGCCTCGTGCACCTGGAATCTGGACCGTGGAGCACGAGCGCGGTATCCATGGGGCATGCCTGCTGTGACCTCCGACGCCGCCCGTGTCTTCGGGGAGCGCCTCAAGACCGAGCGCAACCGCCTCGGCCTCAGCCAGGACGAGGTCGCGCACCTGGCGGGCATGAACGTCTCGAACTACGGCAAGATCGAGCGCGGCATCGGCAACCCGGTGCTGCACACGATCGTGCGGCTGGGCGTCGTCCTCGGCGTGGACCCCGGGACGCTCGTCACGGGCCTCGACGCCGACCACCTGCCACCCGTGCTCGAGGCCTTCACCGCGGCCGACTACGTGGCGGAGCGTCGCCGCCGACAGCCGGGTGGCCGCGGCGCCTAGAAGCTGAAGCGCCACAGGTACTCGCTGCGGTCGGGGCGGAACCAGCGCACGACGGCGATGCCGCTCCGCGCGAGGTCGACGCCGATGACGGACAACGTCATGCCCTCGCCGGGGGCCAGGGCGTGCGCCGCGAGGGGCACGAGCAGGCCCGTGCCGAGCAGGCTGACGCGCAGGCCGTGCACGGTCTCGTCCCCCTCGTTGACGAGACGGTACCGGCGGGGACCGGCGGAGCGGTCGACGAGCAGCGGGACGCGGTAGGCGGTCGTGGTGCTGTGCATGTCGCGACGGTAGGCCTGCTCGCCGACATCGACGTCGGCGCCCTGTGACCGACGGGTAGGTGGGGAGGAGCGGTGGTCAGCGCTCGACCACGAACGGCCACGCGGCGGGTGCGGGTCCGAAGGCCTCCCGGCCGGCGAGGACGACCTTGCGGCCGAGCGTGTGGTTGCCGACGCCCCCCACGACGGCACCGACGCCGAAGGGCACGGCCCGGCCCAGGGCGCTCGTGCCCTGGGAGGCGGCGAAGCGCCGCAGGAACGACTTCTTGAGCGGGCCGGTGAGGTTGGACAGCGCGGCCTTCGGCACCTGCGAGGTGACGAGCTCGCCCCAGAAGGCCTGCCTCGCGGGGGCCGTGCCGAGCGCCTCGCCGGCGAGCTGGCGCACGAGGGCCGCCCCGGGAGAGCCGAGGATCATGGCCATGACCAGGGTGCGCGCGCGGTCCGGGTCGTTCACGACGATGCCGTGCACCTCGGCGACCGACTGCGCGAAGAGGGCGCTGGCCTCGAGGAACCCTGCCGTCTCGACGCCCGACAGCGCGAGCGACACGCCCCAGCCGACGCCCGGGACGACGGCGCTGGCCCCGACGGCGGCCCCTCCGGCGGTGACGGCCGTGAGGTACTCGCGTTCCAGGAGGCGGACGATGCGCTCGGGGTCCGCCTTCGGGTGCCGACGTCGGAGCGCCGCGACGTGCCGGAGGACGACCGGACGCTGCACGCTGAGCAGACGGTCGAACCTGCGGGCCCACGCGGTGCCCTCGTCGTCGGACGGCCGCTGGTCGGCGGGACGTGGCGAGGTGAGGACGGGGCCCAGGCGGTGCGCGTCCCGGGTGTCGTCGGCGGGCACCGGGGCCTCAGGCGTCGGCCGCAGCTCGACCTCTCCCTGCGGTGACCGACGGCGGGGGAGGTGGGGCCTGCGCATCGTTCGACCCTACGCCGCCGGGCGGGGAGGGTGGTCGGCGGAGTACCGGGCGAGCGCCTCCGAGAGGGGGCCGTCGACGACGAGCCGGCCCCGGTCGAGGTAGAGGCCCCGCGAGCAGAAGCGCTTGAGGTCCTTCTCGTTGTGCGAGACGAGGAACAGCGTCCGGCCCTCGGCCACGAGCTCCTCGATCCGCCGGTAGCACTTCTCGCGGAAGGCCTTGTCGCCCACGGCGAGGACCTCGTCGACGAGGAGCACGGGTTCCTCGAGGCGGGAGATGACGGCGAAGGCGACGCGGACCTTCATGCCGCTCGAGAGGTGCTTGTAGGGCGTGTCCACGAAGTCCGCGACCTCGGCGAAGTCGACGATCTCGTCGAAGCGCGCGTCGATCTCGCGACGGGTCATGCCGTGCAGGCCGGCCGTGAGGTGCACGTTGTCGCGCACGGTGAGGTCGCCGACGAACCCGCCCGTGATCTCGATGAGCGGCGCGACGCCGCCGTCGACCCGCACCGTGCCCGTGTCGGGCAGGATCACGCCCGCCACGAGCTTGAGCAGGGTCGACTTGCCCTGGCCGTTGCGGCCGACGACGCCGATGGCCTCGCCGCGGCGCACCTCGAAGTCGACGTCCTTGAGGGCCCAGAACTCGCCGGGGCGCACGCGGCGGGCCCGCGTCGCGAAGAGGTCCTTGAACGACCGGCGCGCCCTCTTGTTGCGGCGGAACCGGATGCCGACGCCCTCGACGCGGATGACGACGTCGCCGGAGGCGCGGGGTGCGGTGGTCGGGTCGGTGGCGGTCATCAGATCTCCTTGAGCACGGCGCGCTCGGAGCGCCGGAAGACGACGAGGCCGACGAGGAGGACGGCGACGCTGACGGCGGCGCCCACGCCCACCTCGAGCAGGTCGAGCTGGTCGGGGAAGAACGCGGAGCGGTACAGGCCGAAGATGCCGCTCAGGGGGTTGAACGCGGCGAGGAGGTGCAGCTCCTCGGGCAGGTTCTGGGTGCCGTAGATGATGGGCGACGCGTAGAAGAGGAAGCGGAGGACGAGCTTCGTGGCGCGCTCCAGGTCGCGGAAGAACACGACGAGGGGGGCGACCACGAGCCCGACGCCGAGGACGAGGACGGCCTGCAGGACGATCGCGAGCGGGAAGAACACGACCTGCCAGTGGAGCTCCGCGCCCGTCGCCACCGCGAACGCCGCGAGGACGGGGAGGCTCAGCAGGAACTCGATCCCCTTCGAGGCGACGAGCCTGCCGACCCAGATGGTGCGCGGGATCGCCGTGCTGCGCACGAGCTTGGCCTCGCGGAGGAAGGCTCGAGTGCTGTCGCTCACGGCACCCGTGAACCACATCCAGGCGAGCAGGCCGCTCAGCAGGAAGACGATGTACGGGTCCTCACCGACGTCGCGGCGGAAGACGACCGTGAACACGAAGAAGTAGATCCCCGACATCACGAGCGGGTCGAGGATCGACCAGAGGTAGCCGAGTGCCGACGTCGAGTAGCGCACCTTGAGGTCGCGCGTGGTGAGCAGCCACAGCGTGCGCCGGTAACGGGTGGAACGTCTCACGGGTGCCCTTCGGGTCGCGGGACCCTCCGGCCTACACGAACAGGTTCGCGCGCTCCAGGTCCTCCGCGAAGTCGACCTCGACGGCGTAGAGATCGGAGATGTCCACGGGTTCGAAGCGTAGCCCGTCCTGCTCGATCGCCAGTTCGATGCCGCGCTCGAAGTAGTCCTGCGCGTCGACGCGCTGCAGCTGGCGGGCGAGGACGGCCTTGTCGGCCTTCGAGACGTGGTTGATGCCGACGGCCTCGCCGAGCCCGCCCTTGACCTGCTTGGAGAGCTCGTCGATGAAGCCCTCGGCGTCGGTCGTGTACTTCACCTCTTCGTCGGACACCTTCGAGGTGTTGACGGTGACGAAGGAGCGGCCCTCGCGGACCAGGTGCGCGGCGCGCTTGAGCGCCTCGGGGTCGAAGACCACGTCGCCGTTCATCCAGAGGACGCCGGAGGAGCCGGTGGCGCGGAGCGCGCGGAGCAGGCTCTTCGAGGTGTTCGTCTGGTCGTACTGCTCGTTGTAGACGAAGGACGCGGAGGGGAAGGCCTCGACGATGTGCTCGAACTTGTAGCCGACGACGACGGTGACGCGCACGTCGCCGCCGAAGGCCTCTTCGATGTTGTCGAACTGCTGGCGCATGATGGTGCGGCCGTCGCCGAGCTCGGTCAGGGCCTTGGGCAGGGAACGGCCGAGGCGGCTGCCGAGTCCGGCGGCCAGGATCACGATCTGGGTGCTCACGTCTTTGTCTCCTCTGGGCGGCGGGGCAGCCGCGGTGCTCGCCCCGCCGGTGGTCGCGCCCCGTCCGACCTGCGTCGGGGAGGGGCGTCGGGCCACGTTCACGCGGACGTCACCGCGGAGCCTCGTTCTGGACACGTCGTCGTGCTCCGCCCAGGGTACCGCGTGCACGTCGCCACGTCACGGGTCGCGTCGCGACCGTGTCCGGACCGTGACGCGCGCCCTCCGCGGACACCGCGCGACTCGCGCGGCGGCGGCCTTGCTACGGTGGTCCCAGGCTCCCGCGCGACTCGTCCCGGGGACGCTCCGTGCCGCCACGACGGGATCGTCGACGGTGCCGGGCTCCCGGCGGTCGGGGGAGCGCGCCGCCCGTGTCGGGGCGGCCGAGACACGGGCAGAGGGCCGATGCGCCCCGGGACGGGGGACGACGTGCAGCACGACGACGCCGCGAGCGGCGAGGGCACGGGCCGGACGGACCCGACGCCGCAGGGCGCGGACGGGGACGACGCGACGGCACCCACGGGGTCGCCGGCCAGGACGCCCTCGACGGCACGGCCCGCGCCCGCCGCGGGGACCTCCCGCCCCGGCTCGTCGAAGCCCCGCAAGCCGCCGCGCACGGCGGCCGAGCGCAGCGCCGCCGCCAAGAAGGCCGCCGCCACCCGTGCCGCGAACGCGCGGGCCCGGGCCGAGGCCGCCGCCGTCGCGGCCGCCGCGGCGGAGGCCGCCGAGGAGGCGACCGCCGCGTCCGGGGGGACCGCCACGGACGAGGCCGTGCCGGCTGTCGTGCAGCCCGCCGGGGCCGCGCAGGAGGAGTCGGTGCACGACGACGCGGGAGCCGACGCGCCGACGACGACCGTGCCGCGGACGGACGAGGAGCCGACGGACGAGGGCCACGACGGCGGGCAGGCGGCCGTCCGCCCGAGCGTGGAGGAGCAGCAGGAGCCCGGGGAAGCACAGGGCCCCGAGGGCTCGGAGGACGCCGAGGACGACGTCCCCCCGCCGCAGGCCGAAGGGACCGACGGGACCGGAGGCGGAGTCGCGGCCGCGACGTCGGCGGCCGGTGAGGACCGCCTCGTGGCGGCCCGCACGCCCGCACCGCGCGGCGGAGGGGCGCTCGCGTCCCGCCTCGCCGGGGTGCTCCGGACCGCCTGGGGCCGCACCACGGCCGCCACGGGTCCCGCCCGGCACCCGGCCGCGCCGTCCGACGCGACGCGCTCCGACGCCGTGCCCGCGGACGCGGCGCACCCCGGTGCGACGCTCCCCGACGAGCGCGACGTCGCACCGACGCCGATCGTCGGCACCCCCTCCGAGCCCGACGTCCGGGTCGAGCCCCCGGTGCCCCACGACACCGACGCCGCGTCGTCCGCCGAGGCGGGCTCCCAGGTCGTGGCCGACACGGAGGCCCCCGTCGTGCTGCGCCTCTCGGGGCTCGTGAAGCGGTACGGCTCGACGACGGCGGTCGACGGCCTCGACCTCGAGGTCCGCGCCGGCACCTTCTACGGCATCGTCGGCCCCAACGGCGCCGGCAAGACGACGACGCTGTCCATGGTCACCGGCCTGCTGCGCCCGGACGAGGGCACGGTCACCGTGCTCGGGGCCGACGTCTGGGCCGACCCCGGGGCGGCCAAGCGCTCCCTCGGGGTGCTGCCCGACCGCCTCCGGCTCTTCGACCGCCTCACGGGCGCGCAGCTGCTCTTCTACTCGGCGACCCTGCGCGGCCTCGACGGTGCCACCGCCCGCAAGCGCTCCGCCGACATCGCTACCGCGTTCGGCCTGCAGGACGCGCTGGGGCGCCTGGTCAGCGACTACTCCGTGGGCATGACGAAGAAGATCGCCCTGGCCGCGGCCATCATCCACTCGCCGCGCGTGCTCGTGCTCGACGAGCCGTTCGAGTCGGTGGACCCGGTCTCCGCCGCCACCGTGACCGACGTCCTGCGCCGGTACGTGTCCGGGGGCGGCACGGTGCTGCTGTCGAGCCACAGCATGGACCTCGTCGAGCGCACCTGCGACAACGTCGCGGTCGTCGTCGACGGACACGTGCTGGCCTCGGGCACCGTCGACGACGTCCGGGAGGGGCGCTCGCTCGAGCAGCGGTTCGTCGAGCTCGCCGGCGGACGCGCCGTGACGGAGGGGATGGAATGGTTGCAGAACTTCTCCGACTGAGGCTGCAGTCCGTCGCCAACCAGGTCCGCACCGGACCCCGACGCTGGGCGGGCGCCGTGCTGGCGGTCCTCGCCGTGCTCGTCGCGTCCACCGTGGTCGCCGCCCTCGCCGGCGAGCTGCGAGGCGCACCCCTCGACGAGGTGCGGGCGGTCGTCGTCGGCGGGGGAGCCCTCGTCGTCCTCGGCGCCGCCGTGCTGCCGCTCGGCCTCGTCCGGCCGCCCTGGAGCGACCCGCGGCGCCTCGCCACCTACGGCGTGCCCACCGGTGCCGCCGCGACCGGCCTCGCGCTCGGCGCCCTCGTGGGCCTGCCGACCCTCGCCCTCGTCGTGCTCTCCACGGGCTACGTGCGCGCCTGGGAGGGCGCCGACGTCGCCGCCGGAGCCGTCGTGGCGGCCGTCCTCGCCGTGGCGACCGCGTTCCTCGCCGGCCTCACCGCCTCCGGCCTCCGCGTCGTCCTGCTCGGCCGGGCGTCCGCACGACGGCTCTCCACCGTCGGGCTCGTGGCCCTGGCGGCGCTCGCCGTGGCGGTCCTCGTGGACGTCGCGCGCGCCTCCGGCGGCACGGGGCGTGCGGGCGTCGCCGACGCCCTCGCCTGGACGCCGCTCGGCGCGGCCGTCGCGCTGCCCGGGCACCTCGCCTCCGGCGACGGCGGGCGCGTGGCAGCCGACGTCGTCGTCGCGGCGCTCACGCTCGTGCTGCTCGGCGCCGCCTGGTGGGCGCTCGTCGCCCGCGGGGCCCTCGACGGGCCGAGGCCCGAACCCACCGTGGCTCCCGCCCTCGGCTGGTTCGACGTCGTGCGCGCGGGCCCCGTCGGCGCCGTCGCCGCCCGCAGCCTCACCTACTGGGTGCGCGACGCCCGCTACCGCATCTCGCTCGTCGTCATCCCGTTCCTGCCGCTCCTCGTGCTGCCGCTCGGCATCGCGGGCGTCGAGTGGAGCTGGCTCGCGCTCGTGCCCGTGCCGCTCATGTGCCTGCTGCTCGGGTTCCTGCCCCACAACGACGTGGCCTACGACTCGACGGCGCTCTGGCTGCACGTGGCGGCGCACACGCACGGCCTCGCCGACCGCCTCGGCCGGATCGCGCCCGCCCTGCTGCTCGGCCTGCCCGTCGCCGTCGGCGGGTCCGCCCTCGCGACGTGGCTGCACGGCGACGCGAGCGCCTTCGGCGCGGAGCTCGGCGTGAGCCTCAGCCTGCTGCTCTCGGGGCTCGGCCTGTCGAGCGTCGTCTCGGCGGCCCTGCCCTACGCGGCGGTGCGCCCCCACGACGACCCCTTCCAGCAGCCGCAGTCGACGAGCTCGAACTCGGCCTGGGCCCAGACCACGATGGTGGGCGGCGCCCTGCTGCTCACGGCGCCCACCGCCTGGTGGGCCGTCCGGGGGCTCCTCGACCTCGACCCCGCCGGCACGACGACGGCGGCCTGGTCCGGAGCCGTCACCGGCGTCGTCGTGCTCGTCGCCGGCGTCGCCCTGGGTGCACGGGTGTTCACGCGCCGGGCGCCCGAGCTGCTGGCCTTCACGCTCCGCAGCTGACGTCGTCGCCGTCGGCACCGTGCGGACCGCGTGCTGCGGGCCGCGCCCCGTCGGCCGCGCCCTGTGGACGGTGCCGAGCGCACCACGTCCGTCGACGCGGCGGGACGTACCATGGTCGCCATGACCGACACGCAGACCGGCGGTGGCCTCGACGTCCTGGACCGCGAGCTCGAGCAGCTCCTCGAGAAGGAGGGCATCGACCCGGGCGACCACGAGCGCTTCTCGCACTACGTCAAGAAGGACAAGATCATGGAGTCCGCGCTGAGCGGCAAGCCCGTCAGGGCGCTCTGCGGCAAGAAGTGGACTCCCGGCCGCGACCCCGAGAAGTTCCCCGTCTGCCCGACCTGCAAAGAGGTCTACGAGAAGATGAAGGCCGAGTGACGCCTCAGGCGTAGACGGTCGGCAGCACGGCCTCGCCCCGGCTCAGCCGCAGCGCCTCGTGCGGCAGCTCGGCGACGGCCGTCGCACGGTGCTCGCGGGCGCGGGCGGTGCCGTCGGCACCCGTCCACCGCTCGTCGACGACGCCGTCCGTGACGAGCGGGACGAGCAGTGCGCGCTCGTCGTCCTCGGTCGTCGTGCCACCGATCTTGATCCGCTCCTCGACGGCGACGCCGTCCCGGAGCACGCGCACGGCGTGCTTGCGGCCGCCCACCGTCGCCTTGGCCGCGCTCGACTTGGCCACGGACACCCACTCGCCGGCGTCGTCGACGCGGGCGACGAGCTTGAACACCATGCCGGCCGCCGGGTGCCCCGAGCCGGACACGACGCTCGTGCCGACCCCGTAGGAGTCCACGGGCGCCGCGCGCAGTGCCGCGATCGTGTGCTCGTCGAGGTCGTTCGTCACGGTGATGCGCGTCCGCGTCGCGCCGAGCCGGTCGAGCTGCTCGCGGACCCGCGCGACGACGAGGGGCAGGTCGCCGCTGTCGATGCGCACCGCCCCGAGGCCGGTGCCGGCGACGCGCACCGCCGTCTCGACGGCGCGCGGGATGTCGTACGTGTCGACGAGCAGGGTCGTGCCGGGGCCGAGGGTGGCCACCTGGGCCCGGAAGGCGTCCTCCTCGCTGTCGTGCAGCAGGGTGAACGCGTGCGCGGCCGTGCCCATCGTGGGCAGCCCCCACGCGCGGCCCGCCTCGAGGTTGCTCGTGGCGCCGAAGCCGGCGATCCACGCGGCCCGCGCCGCCGAGACGGCGCTCTGCTCGCCGGTGCGCCGCGAACCCATCTCGGCGAGGGGGCGACCGTCGGCGGCGGACACCATGCGGGCGGCGGCGGAGGCCACCGCGGAGTCGTGGTTGAGGACGCTGAGGGCCAGCGTCTCGAGCAGCACCCCCTCGGCGAAGCTCGACTCGACGACGAGCAACGGCGACCCGGGGAAGTACGGCTCGCCCTCCCGGTAGCCGCGGATCGAGCCCGAGAAGCGGTAGTCCGCGAGCCAGTCGAGCGTGGCGCCGTCGACCACCGACGCCTCGCGGAGCCAGTCGAGCTCGGCCTCGCCGAAGCGGAAGTCGGCGAGCAGCTCGAGGAAGCGGCCCGTGCCGGCGACGATCCCGTAGCGGCGCCCCTCGGGCAGGCGCCGCGCGAAGACCTCGAAGACGCTGTCGCGCCCTGCGGTGCCCGAGTGCAGGCTCGCCTCGAGCATGGTCAGTTCGTAGCGGTCGGTCAGGAGTGCGCTGCTCACGCCTGCCACCCTAGGGGCCCGGCGGCCGTCGCGACCGGGCCGTGACGGTCCCGACGGCTAGGGTGGTGCACCGTGACGGACGCACCCCTCGGCATCTTCGACAGCGGCGTCGGCGGTCTCACGGTGTCCCGCGCGATCATCGACCAGCTGCCCCGTGAGAGCGTCCTCTACGTCGGCGACACGGCGCACTCGCCGTACGGCCCCAAGCCGATCGCGGCCGTGCGCGAGTACGCCCTCGCGGTGATGGACGACCTCGTCGCGCAGGGCGTCAAGCTGCTCGTCATCGCCTGCAACACGGCCTCCGCAGCGGTCCTGCGCGACGCCCGCGAACGCTACGAGCAGGGTGCCGGGATCCCCGTCGTCGAGGTCATCCAGCCCGCCGTGCGGGCCGCCGTCCGACAGACCCGCTCGGGCCGCGTCGGCGTCATCGGGACCGTCGGGACGATCCGCTCCCGGGCCTACGAGGACGCGTTCGCGGCCGCGCAGGGCCTCGAGCTCGTCACCCGGGCGTGCCCCCGCTTCGTCGAGTTCGTCGAGGCGGGCGACACCTCGAGCCCCGAGCTGCGGGCCGTCGCCGAGCAGTACCTGGCGCCACTGCGCGCCGCCGACGTCGACACGCTCGTGCTCGGCTGCACCCACTACCCGCTGCTCTCGGCGGCGGTCCAGTACGTCATGGGGCCGGAGGTGCGGCTCGTCTCGAGCGCGGAGGAGACCGCCGCCGACGTCTACCGCACCCTCGTCGCCCACGGGCTCGAGGCGTCCGGCGACGTCGCGCCCGTGCACGAGTTCGAGGCCACCTCGCCCGACCAGTCGTCCTTCCTCCGGCTCGCCCGGAGGTTCCTCGGGCCGGAGGTGTCCCGGGTGGGGCACCTCGAGACCGGGGCGATCCCGCTGCCGCGGGTCGCGCCTCCGGCCCCCACCGCCACCGCCACCGCCACCGCCACCGCCACCGTCCACGACCGTCGAGGAGACCACCGATGACCCAGCGAGCCGACGGCCGAGCCGCCGACCAGATCCGCCCCGTCACCATCGAGAAGGGCTGGAGCACCCAGGCCGAGGGCAGCGCGCTCGTGTCGTTCGGCGACACGAAGGTGCTCTGCACCGCGTCCTTCACGAACGGCGTGCCCCGCTGGCTCACCGGCAAGGGCAAGGGCTGGGTCACCGCCGAGTACTCGATGCTGCCGCGCGCCACCGGGTCGCGCACCGACCGTGAGAGCGTCAAGGGCCGGATCGGCGGGCGCACGCACGAGATCTCGCGGCTCATCGGCCGCAGCCTGCGTGCCGTCGTCGACACCAAGGCGCTCGGCGAGAACACGATCGTCCTCGACTGCGACGTCCTGCAGGCCGACGGGGGCACCCGCACGGCGGCCATCACGGGCGCCTTCGTCGCGCTCGCCGAGGCCATCGAGTGGGGACGGGAGCACCGCTTCGTGGGGCAGAAGGCGAGCCCGCTCCGGGACAGCGTCGCGGCCGTGAGCGTCGGCATCGTCGACGGCGTCCCGCTGCTCGACCTCGCGTACGTCGAGGACGTCCGGGCCGAGACCGACATGAACGTCGTCGTCACCGGCGACGGCCGCTTCGTCGAGGTGCAGGGCACCGCCGAGGGCGCCCCGTTCGACCGGGCCGAGCTCGACGCGCTGCTCGACCTCGCCCTCGGCGGCGCGGCCGACCTCGCGGCGATCCAGCACGAGGTGCTCGAGTCGTGACCCGCCTCGTCGTCGCCACGCACAACCAGGGCAAGGTGCGCGAGCTGCGCGCGATCCTCGCCGAGACGGTCCCCGGCGTCGAGCTCGTCGCCTACGACGGGCCCGAGCCGGTCGAGGACGGCGACGACTTCGCCGCCAACGCGCTGATCAAGGCGCGCGCCGCGGCGGCGCACACCGGGCTGGCGGCCGTCGCCGACGACAGCGGCATCGGCGCCGACGCCCTCGGCGGGGCGCCCGGCGTCCACTCGGCCCGGTACGCCGGCACGCGCGTCGACGACGACAACATCGACCTGTTGCTGGCCAACCTGGCCGGGGTCGACGACCGGTCGGGGCGCTTCTCGTGCGCCGCCGCCCTCGTCGTCCCCGGCGAGGACGGCCGGCCCGTGCTCGAGCACGTCGAGGAGGGCGTCTGGCCGGGCACCGTGCTCGAGGAGCGCTGCGGCACCGGCGGGCACGGCTACGACCCGGTGTTCCTCGGCGAGGGCGACGACCGCAGCGCCGCCGAGCTCAGCCCGGACGAGAAGAACGCACGCAGCCACCGGTCGAGGGCGTTCCGCGCGCTCGCGCCCGTCGTGGCCCGCCTGGTCGACGAGGGGCGGCTGCCCGGGGCCTAGGCGCGGCGCCCGCCCGCGGGCTCGGAGCGGTCGGTGCCGGCTGCGGCGGTGCCGGTCGCGTCGGTGCCGGCTGCGGCGGTGCCCGCTGCCTCGGTGCCGGACGCGTCGGTGCCGGTCGCGGCGGTGCCCGACCCGGCGGTCCCGGCTGCGTCGGCCAGGCGGGCCCGGCGCGCGGTCACGAGGTAGTGCGCCCCGATCGGCAGCACGGTCGCGACGACGGCACCCAGCAGGATCAGGTCGATCGAGCGGCTCACGAAGCCCGCGACGGGCGGGATGTGCCCGATGCCCCAGCCGAGCAGGGTGACCCCGGTGCCCCAGGCGAGCGCGCCGACGGCGTTGTAGAGCGAGTACCGCCGGTAGCCCATGTGCGCGACGCCGGCCGCCAGCGGGGCGAACGTGCGCACCACGGGCACGAAGCGGGCCAGGATCACCGCGACCGGGCCGAACCGCTCGAAGAACGCGTTCGTGCGCTGCACGTTGGCCCTCGAGAACAGCCCGCTCTCCTTGCGCTCGAACACGCGGGGCCCGACGCGGTGCCCGATGAGGTAGCCGAGCTCGCCCCCGGCGAAGGCGGCCACGCCCACGAGCACCGCGATGACGCCCACGGGCAGCCCGAGGGCGCCGGGGTGCGTCGCGGCGAGGATGCCGGTGATCACGAGCAGCGTGTCGCCCGGGAAGAGGAACCCGACGAGCAGGCCCGTCTCGGCGACGACGAGCGCGCAGACGCCGAGCACCGCCCACGGCCCGAAGGAGGCCAGGAGCGACTCCGGGTCGAGCCAGGCGAGGGCCGCGAGGGGGACGGCGACGGCGGCGGACCGGAGGGGCAGGGCGGCGAGGAGCGCGGACATGGTGGTCCTGACGATCAGGGGACGGGCCGCCGGGTGGACGGTCGGTGCGGGAGAAGGGACTCGAACCCTCACGCTCTGGAGCACAGGAACCTAAATCCTGCGTGTCTACCGGTTTCACCACTCCCGCGGCACGACGAGTGTAGCCGCGGCCCGGCCTCAGCCGAGCGGGTCGCCGACGACGGGCGGCGGGTCGGTGGGCGGGCGCTGCCGGGGCACGTACCGCGGCACGTAGCGCAGCAGGACCCCGGCCCCGACGAGCCCCAGCACGCCGAGGGCGGCGCTCGCGACGGGGAGCGAGGCCACGGCGGTGACGCCCGCGACGAGGAGGGGGGCGGCGGCGCTGCCGAGGTCGCCGGTGAAGCGCCACGCACCCAGGAACGGCGCGGGGTCGTCGCGGCCCGCCAGGTCGGCGCCGAGGGTCATGAGGATGCCGCTGCCGACCCCGTTGGCGAGCGACATCGTCACCGCGAGGGCGACGAAGAGGGGCACGCGCGCGTCGACGTCGTGCACGAGGGACAGGGCGAGGTACGAGGCGGCGAGCCCGAGCATGCACGGCAGGGCGCTGGCGAGCCGGCCCCACCGGTCCATGATCTGCCCGCTCGTGTAGAACAGCGCGAAGTCGACGGCGCCGGCGAGGCCGATGACGAGGGCGGTCGTGGAGTCGCCGAGGCCGATGCTCACCGCCCAGAGGGGCAGCACGACCTGCCGTCCGGAGCGCATCGCACCGATGAGGGCGGCCCCCGTGCCGAGCCGGAGCAGCACGTCGCGTCGGCGGCGGAGCGTCGCGAAGAGGCCGACCGCCTGGCGGGCGACCTCGTCGCCGCCCCGGTCCGCGTCGTCCGCGACGGCCGTCGCGACGGTGGACGGCCGGAGGCGCGGGGCCGTCCCGAAGGACGCCGCGGGGTCGCGCAGGGCCAGCAGCACGCCCGCCGCGCCCAGGCAGCCGACGATGTGCACGACGAACGCGGACTGGGTCGAGCCGGTGAGGTGGATGACGCCCGCGCTGATGAGCGGCCCGACGAAGTAGCCGAGGCGGAAGACGCCGCCGAGGGACGACAGCGCCCTTGCCCGGATGTCGATCGGCACGAACGTGGTCATGAACGCGTGCCGGGCGAGCGCGAAGACCGCCGTCGACAGGCCGATGACGAAGACGCCGACCGCGAGGACCCACGGGGTGGGGGCGAGCAGGCAGGTCACGAGGCCGACGATGCTCGCCAGTGCGGCGCCGATCATGGCCGTCCGCTCGCCGATGCGCGCGACGAGCCACCCGCTCGGGACGTCGCCGACGAGCTCGCCGACGAGGATCAGCGCCGCCACGAAGCCCGCGAACGGCAGCGAGGCGCCGAGCGAGTCCGCCACCACCGGGATGATCGGGATGATCGCGCCCTCGCCGATCGCGAACAGCGCCGCCGGCAGGAACGCCGAGACGGCCACGGAGCGGATGCTGAACGAGGGCTGCTCTGACGACGACATGACCCGGTCACGCTACCGCCGGGCGCGCCCCGCGGTGCACGGCGACGGGGCCGGCCGCCCCGGGACCGGACCGGCGTGGCGGGCGGGGGCGCGACTCCGGCCCCCGCCCGGGCCGTCCGCCCCCGACCTAGACTGGCGGGATGAAGGTCCTGGCAGCGATGAGCGGCGGCGTCGACTCTGCGGTGGCGGCCGCGCGTGCGGTGGACGCGGGGCACGACGTCGTCGGCGTGCACCTGGCGCTGAGCCGGCAGCCGGGCACGCTCCGCACCGGCAGCCGCGGGTGCTGCACCGTCGAGGACTCCATGGACGCCCGGCGCGCCGCCGACCTGCTGGGGATCCCGTTCTACGTGTGGGACTTCTCGGAGCGGTTCGCCCTCGACGTCGTCGACGACTTCGTCGCGGAGTACGCCGCCGGGCGCACCCCGAACCCCTGCATGCGCTGCAACGAGCGCATCAAGTTCGCGGCCCTGCTCGAGAAGGCCCTCGCCCTCGGCTTCGACGCCGTCTGCACCGGGCACTACGCCACCGTCACCACCACCCCCGACGGCGACCACGAGCTGCACCGCTCGGCGGCCTGGGCGAAGGACCAGTCGTACGTGCTGGGCGTGCTCACGGCCGAGCAGCTCGCCCACTCGTACTTCCCGCTGGGCACGACGCCGTCGAAGGCCGAGGTGCGCGCCGAGGCCGCCGAGCGCGGCATCTCGGTCGCCGCGAAGCCGGACAGCCACGACATCTGTTTCATCCCCGACGGCGACACCCGGGGCTGGCTCGCCGACCGCGTCGGCAGCGAGCGGGGCGAGGTCGTCGAGCGCGACGGCACCGTCGTCGGGGAGCACGACGGCGCCCACGCCTACACGGTCGGCCAGCGCCGGGGCCTCGCGCTCGGACGTCCCTCGCCCGACGGGCGGCCCCGCTTCGTGCTCGAGGTCAAGACGGCCACCAACCAGGTGGTCGTGGGTCCGAAGGAGGCGCTCGCCGTCGGCGAGCTCGCGGGGACGTCGTTCACCTGGGCGGGGCGCGCCCCGCTCGACGCGACCTCGCCGTTCGACTGCGAGGTGCAGATCCGCGCCCACGGCGACCCGGTGGCCGCCACGGCCCGCCTGTCGGAGGTCGAGGGTAGAACGGAGCTCGTGATCACACCGCACGAACCCCTCGACGGCGTCGCCCCCGGGCAGACAGCCGTCGTCTACGTCGGCACCCGCGTGCTCGGGCAGTGCACCATCGACCGCACGGTGAGCGCCGTGCCCGTCCCCGCCTGAGCCGTGGCCGCCACCGACGCGTCCCCCGCGCCCGACGACCGGGCCCGCCCCGCCGACGACGCCGTGCCCGACGACCTCGCGGTCGCCCGCGACGAGGCCGAGGCGCTCATGACGACGATCCTCGAGGCCCGCGACGCCTACTACGTGCAGAGCGCGTCGACGCTGAGCGACGCCGACTACGACGTGCTCGTCCGCCGTCTCGACGCGATCGAGCGGCGGCACCCCGAGCTGCAGAAGCCCGACAGCCCCACCCAGACCGTGGGCGGCCGGGCCGAGACCACGCAGTTCGCGCCGGTCGAGCACGCCGAGCGCATGCTGAGCCTCGACAACGTCTTCGACGACGACGAGCTCGCCGAGTGGGCTGCGAAGGTCGAGCGCGACGCGGGTGCCGAACGCGTGCGGTTCCTCACCGAGCTCAAGATCGACGGCCTCGCGATCAACCTGCGCTACGAGCACGGCCGGCTCGTCACCGCGGCCACGCGGGGCGACGGCGTCGTGGGGGAGGACGTCACGGGCAACGTCCTCGCGATGGGCACGATCCCGGAGCGGCTGTCGGGCGAGGGGCACCCCCCGCTCGTCGAGGTCCGGGGCGAGATCTTCTTCCCCGTCGCCGAGTTCGACGCGCTCAACGCGCGGCAGCGCGAGGCGGGCGAGCGCGTGTTCGCGAACCCGCGCAACGCCGCCGCGGGCAGCCTGCGGCAGAAAGAGGAGGGCAAGAGCGAGGCCAAGCGCGCGCTCATGCTCGACCGTCTCAGCCGCCTGCGCATGCTCGTGCACGGCATCGGCGCGTGGCCCGTGCGCGAGCTCGAGCGCGACGCCCACGTGACGGCGCAGAGCGAGGTCTACGACCTGCTCGCGTCGTGGGGGCTGCCCACGTCGAGCCACTACCGCGTCTTCGACACGGTGCCCGAGGTGCAGGACTTCATCCGCGGCTACGGCGAACGGCGCGCCAGCGTCGAGCACCAGATCGACGGCATCGTCGTCAAGGTCGACGACCTGGCGCTGCACGACGAGCTCGGGGCGACCTCGCGCGCTCCCCGCTGGGCCACGGCCTTCAAGTACCCGCCCGAAGAGGTGCGCACCGAGCTGCTCGACGTCGTCGTCAGCGTGGGGCGCACCGGGCGCGCCACGCCGTTCGCCGTCATGCGGAAGGTCGAGGTCGCCGGCAGCGAGGTGCGCCAGGCCACGCTGCACAACCAGCAGGTGGTCCGGGCCAAGGGCGTGCTGATCGGCGACACGGTCGTGCTGCGCAAGGCGGGCGACGTCATCCCCGAGGTGCTCGGTCCCGTCGTCGAGCTGCGCACGGGCGACGAGCGCGAGTTCGTCATGCCCGAGGACTGCCCGGAGTGCGGCACGACCCTGCGCCCGGCGAAGGAGGGCGACGTCGACCTCCGCTGCCCGAACGCCGAGAGCTGCCCCGCGCAGGTCCGCGGGCGGGTGGAGCACATCGCCTCGCGCGGGTCGCTCGACATCGAGGGCCTGGGCGAGGTCGCCGCCGCCGCCCTCACCCAGCCGCTCGTGCCCGAGACGCCGCCGCTGCGCACCGAGGCGGGGCTCTTCGACCTCACCATGGAGGACGTCGTCGGCATCGAGGTGGTCGTCCGGGACTCCGAGACCGGGCTCGAGCGGCTCACCGACGACGGCACGCCCAAGCGCGTCACGCCCTTCAGTCGTGCCCGCAAGAAGACCGACCCGCCGTACGACCCCGACGCCCGGGGCGCGTCCTCGACGGGGGAGCCGTCGCGCTACCCCTCGAAGAACGCCGTCGTGATGCTCGCCAACGTCGAGGCGGCCAAGACGCGGCCGCTGTGGCGGATCCTCGTCGGGCTGAGCATCCGGCACGTGGGCCCCGTCGCGGCGCGCGCCCTCGCCGACCACTTCGGCTCGCTCGACGCGATCCGCGCCGCGAGCAGGGACGAGCTCGCCGCGGTCGACGGCGTGGGCGGCATCATCGCCGACGCGCTGCTCGCCTGGTTCGAGGTCGACTGGCACCGCGAGATCCTCGAGCGCTGGGCGGCCGCCGGGGTGCAGTTCGCCACGCCCGGCCACCCCGGCCCCGGCGCCGCGGTCGAGGACGGCGTGCTCACCGGCCTCACCGTCGTCGCCACCGGCTCGCTCGAGGGCTACACCCGCGAGGGCGCGCAAGAGGCGATCATCGCCGCCGGCGGCAAGGCCGGCAGCAGCGTGAGCAAGAAGACCGACTACGTGGCCGCCGGCCCCGGGGCCGGGTCGAAGCTCACCAAGGCCGAGCAGCTCGGCGTCCGGATCATCGACGCCGCGGAGTTCGCCCTGCTCGTCACCGAGGGCCCGGACGCGATCGCCGAGGCGGCGGACGACGACGGGGCGACGACCGGCCAGGAGGGCGACCAGGACTGACCCTGGCCGAGCCCGGCTCACGTCCGTACGATCGAGCAGGACGCGTCGTCCCCCGCCATCAGGGAGGTGGGGCACGGGCGCGTGCTGAAGGGGAAGACCCGACGTGCTGGCCCTCATCGTCACCGCCCTCCTGTCTGCCTCGGTCCACCTCCTCGGTGCCGGTGCGGTCGCCGTCGAGCCCGTGCCGCCCGAGGTGACGGCGGTGGTGCCGCCGGGGCCGGGCGGCGCGGGGGTGACGGGCGGGGCGGACGTCCTGGCGACTCCGGCCGTCGTCGACCACGGGCCGGCCGCCTCGTGCGCGGGCACGACCGTGCCGGAGCCCTCGGTCGCGCCCGACTGCCTCGCCGACCTGGGCAGTGCCGACGAGGCGACCGTGCGGGCCTGGGCGGAGGGACTCGACCCCGTCGGGGACGACGCGTCGTCCCTCGTGGCCGGGCTCGGCGAGCTGGTCGATCCCGGCGGCACGGCGGCCTGGTGGGCGAGCCTCTCGCCCGAGCGGCAGGCGCTGCTCACCGAGGTGGCGCCGGGGGTCGTCGGCAACCTCGACGGCCTGCCGTACGCGGTGCGCGACGGCGCCAACCGTGCCGCGCTGTCGCGGGCCGTCCTCGCGCTCGCCGCCCGGGCGGGCACGGGCGACGCCGGTCGCGACGACCCGGACCGGGTCGTCATGCTGCAGCAGGTCCTCGCGGCGCTGCAGGACACGACGGCCGGCGGGGGAGAGCGCGGACTGCTCTCGCTGGACACGGTCCTGCCGGGCCGTGCGGCGGTCGTCGTGGGCGACCTGCAGCACGCCGACGACGTCACCGTGCTCGTGCCCGGCATGCTCTTCACGGTCACCGGGCAGCTCGTCGACTGGAGCGAGACCGCGGGCCACCTGCAGGACGAGCAACGCCGGTGGGCGTCACGCCTGGACGGCGGGCAGGCGGCCGACACCGTCGCCGTCGTGGCCTGGATGGGGTACCGCACGCCCGACCTCTCGAACTTCTACACGCTCGACCTCGCGCGGACGGGCGCCGACCACCTCGAGAGGACGCTCGACGGCCTCGACGCGTCGCGGCGGGGGGACGCCGCCCGGGTCACGGTCGTCGCGCACTCGTACGGGTCGTCGACGGCGATGCTCGCGCTCTCGACGCACCGCGTCACGGTGGACTCGCTCGTGCTGCTGGGGTCGCCGGGCAGCGCGGTGGCGGGGGCCGGGGACCTCGCGGTGCGCGGGCACGACGTCTACGCCGGGGCGGGCAGCTTCGACCCGGTCGCCGGCAGCGCGTTCTTCGGCCCGGACCCCGGCGCGGGCGCGTTCGGCGCGGTCGTCCTGCACACCGGAGGCGCGACCGACCCGGTCACGCGGGCCCAGCTCGGCGCCGCCCTCGGCCACAACGACTACCTGCGCCCGGGCACGGAGACCCTGCGCGACGCGGCGCTGGTCGGCCTCGGCCGCGGGGACCTCGTCGACGGGCACGAGCGGTCGCCGGGCACGCCGCCGCCCTCGACGCCCGGCCTCGGCCTCGTGCGTCCGCAGGACCTCTGGCTGCGCGACTGAGCCGGTAGGATCGGCCGGTACCCCAGCCGAACACGTGACGGAGCCGCATGTCTGAAATCACGCGCGAGCAGGTGGAGCACCTCGCAGGTCTCGCCCGGATCGCCCTCACCCCCGACGAGATCTCGTCGCTGACGACCGAGCTCGGCCAGATCGTCGACAGCGTCGCGAAGGTGTCCGAGGTCGCGACCGCGGACGTGCCGGCGACGAGCCACCCCGTCCCGCTGCAGAACGTGACGCGGCCCGACGTCCCCGGCGAGACCCTGACCGCCGAGCAGGCGCTCTCGGGGGCGCCCGACCACGACGGGTCGCGGTTCCGCGTCACCGCGATCCTGGGAGAAGAGCAGTGAGCGACCTCATCCGGTCCACCGCCGACGAGCTGTCCCGTGCCCTCGCCTCGGGCGAGGCGTCCAGCGTCGAGGTGACGCAGGCGCACCTCGACCGCATCGACGCGGTCGACGGCGACGTCCACGCGTTCCTGCACGTCAGCGAGAAGGCCCTGGCGACCGCCGCCGACGTCGACCGCCGTCGTGCCGCGGGGGAGCAGCTCGCGCCGCTCGCGGGCGTGCCCGTCGCCGTGAAGGACGTCCTCTGCACCCTCGACATGCCGTCGACCTCGGGCAGCAGGATCCTCGAGGGCTGGGTGCCGCCCTACGACGCGACCGTCGTGCAGCGGCTGCGCGCGGCGGACATGGTGCTGCTCGGCAAGACGAACATGGACGAGTTCGCGATGGGCTCGTCGACGGAGTACTCGGCGTACGGGCCGACCCGCAACCCCTGGGACCTCGACCGGATCCCCGGCGGGTCCGGCGGCGGCTCGGCCGCGGCCGTCGCCGCCTTCGAGGCGCCCCTGGCGCTCGGCAGCGACACGGGCGGGTCCATCCGCCAGCCGGGCGCCGTCACCGGCACGGTCGGCGTCAAGCCCACCTACGGCGGCGTGAGCCGGTACGGCGCCATCGCGCTCGCCAGCTCGCTCGACCAGGTCGGCCCGGTGAGCCGCACGGTCCTCGACAGCGCCCTGCTGCACGACGTCATCGGCGGGCACGACCCGCGCGACTCGACCTCGCTCACCGACGCGTGGCCCTCGTTCACCGAGGCCGCGCGCCGTGGCCTCGCGGGCGGCGCCCTCGAGGGCGTCCGCGTCGGCGTCGTCAAGGAGCTCGCCGGCGACGGCTTCCAGGCCGGCGTCCGCGCGCGCTTCGCCGAGGCGCTCGAGCTGCTCACGCGCGCCGGCGCCGAGGTGGTCGAGGTCTCGGCCCCGAGCTTCGAGTACGCCATCAGCGCGTACTACCTGATCCTGCCGGCGGAGGCCTCGAGCAACCTCGCGAAGTTCGACAGCGTCCGCTTCGGCCTGCGCGTCGTGCCCGAGGGGCGCGGCACGGTCGAGGACGTCATGGCGGCGACCCGCGAGGCCGGCTTCGGCCCCGAGGTCAAGCGCCGCATCGTGCTCGGCACGTACGCGCTCAGCGCCGGCTACTACGACGCGTACTACGGCAGCGCGCAGAAGGTGCGGACGCTCGTGCAGCGCGACTTCGCGGCGGCGTTCGAGAAGGTCGACGTGCTCGTGTCGCCGTCGGCGCCGACGACCGCGTTCCCGATCGGCGAGAAGGTCGACGACCCGCTGTCGATGTACCTCAACGACCTCACGACGATCCCGGCGAACCTCGCCGGCGTCCCCGGCATCACGGTGCCGATGGGCCTCGCCGAGGAGGACGGCCTGCCCACGGGCCTGCAGTTCATGGCGCCGCAGCGCGAGGACGCCCGCCTGTACACCTACGGCGCCGCCGTCGAGCAGCTGCTCGAGCAGGGCTGGGGCGCGCCGCTGCTCAGCCGCGCGCCCGACCTCGCCGCCACCCGCCAGTCCGCCGCCACCGAGGGAGTCATCTGATGGCCCGCGCCGACCTCATGGACTTCGACGAAGCCCTCCGCCGCTACGAGCCCGTGCTGGGCTTCGAGGTGCACGTCGAGCTGGGCACGCGCACGAAGATGTTCAGCGACGCGCCGAACGCCTTCGGCGGCGAGCCGAACACGAACGTGACGCCCGTCGACCTGGGCCTGCCCGGCTCGCTGCCGGTGCTCAACGAGCAGGCCGTGCGGTACTCGATCAGCCTCGGGCTCGCCCTGGGCTGCTCGATCGCCGAGAGCAGCCGCTTCGCCCGGAAGAACTACTTCTACCCGGACAACCCCAAGAACTACCAGGTCAGCCAGTACGACGAGCCCATCGCGTACGAGGGCTCGGTCGAGGTCGAGCTGCCCGACGGCACGCTCTTCACGGTGCCGATCGAGCGCGCCCACATGGAGGAGGACGCGGGCAAGCTCACGCACGTGGGCGGCAGCACCGGTCGCATCCAGGGCGCCGAGTTCTCGCTGGTCGACTACAACCGCGCGGGCATCCCCCTCGTCGAGATCGTCACGAAGACGATCTTCGGCGCCGAGGAGCGCGCCCCCGAGCTCGGTGCGGCGTACGTGTCGACGATCCGCGACATGGTCCGCGCCCTCGGCGTGAGCGAGGCGCGCATGGAGCGCGGCAACCTCCGGTGCGACGCGAACGTGTCGCTGCGCCCGCGCGGCCAGGAGGCCCTCGGCACGCGCACCGAGACGAAGAACGTCAACTCGTTCCGTTCCGTCGAGCGCGCGATCCGCTACGAGATCCAGCGCCAGGCGGCCGTGCTCGCGGCCGGCGGCACGATCACGCAGGAGACCCGGCACTGGCACGAGGACACCGGGCGCACCTCGCCCGGGCGCCCCAAGAGCGACGCCGACGACTACCGGTACTTCCCCGAGCCCGACCTGCTGCCCGTCGTGCCGTCGCGCGACCTGGTCGAGGAGCTCCGGCTCGCCCTGCCCGAGGCGCCCGTCGCGCGACGCCGTCGCCTGCGGGCCGAGTGGGGCTTCAGCGACCTCGAGTTCCAGGACGTCGTCAACGCGGGCCTGCTCACCGAGATCGTCGACACGGTCGCTGCGGGTGCGACGCCGCAGGCGGCCCGCAAGTGGTGGACCGGCGAGATCGCCCGCCTCGCGAACGCGCGCGGCGTCGAGCCGGCCTCGCTCGTCTCGCCGCTGCACGTGAGCGAGATCGTCGCGCTCGTCGAGAGCGGGGACCTCACGGACCGCCTGGCGCGGCAGGTGCTCGAGGGCGTCGTCGCGGGCGAGGGCTCGCCGGTCGAGGTCGTCGAGTCCCGCGGGCTGAAGGTCGTCTCGGACGACGGCGCCCTCGTGGCCGCCATCGACGAGGCGCTCGCCCAGCAGCCCGACGTGCTCGCGAAGATCCGGGACGGCAAGGTGCAGGCCGCCGGCGCGGTCATCGGCGCCGTCATGAAGGCCATGAAGGGCCAGGCCGACGCGGCCCGCGTGCGCGAGCTGGTGCTCGAGCGGGCGCAGGCCTGACGGGAGCGGCCACGACCGTCCTCACCGTCCTCCGGGGACCGGTCCGGCGCCTCGCGCCGGCCCGTCCCGCCCTCGTCGGCCTCGGTGCCGCCCTCGTCGCGCTCCTCGTGACGCGACTGGCGGCGCCGCGGCACGTCGTGCTCGTGCACGACGCGGAGACCGGTCGGGCGGCGTTCTCGGCGAGCCGGGACGACCTCGTGCTCGTCGTCGGCGTCGTCGTGGTCGGCCTCGTGCTCGCGTGGCTGGTGGCCGCGGTCCTCGTCGCGGTCACCCCGGCGCGGCACCTGCTCGTGCCGCACGCCGAGCACTGGAAGGCGCCGTCCCGGCGGCGGGAGCTGCGCCGTCGGCTGCAGCACCACGTCGCCCTCGGCGTCGGCGTCGTCCTCGGCGGGACCGCCCTGCAGCTCGTCGTCACCACCCTCGCCCAGGGGGACGGTCCGTTCGCCGCCTGGTGGCTGCCCGCCGCCGCGTCCGTGCTCACCGTGCTCGTGCTCGTCGTCGGCGGGCTCGTGCTGGTCACCACCGCCTGGACGCCGGGCAGGGCCGAGGCGCGGGCGACGGCCGGAGGCGCGGGTCGCCCCCGTCCCGCCCCCGCCGACCGCGGGTCCTCCGTCGTCGCCGGGACCGCCGCTCCGGGTGGGACGACCCCGCGCGGCGGCGCGGGCGGGGTGCGCTCGGGCGGGACGTCCGCGACGGGCGCGGGTCGCGCCTCCGGCACCCCTGCGGCGGGTCGTCCCGGCGCCCCGGCGACCGGCCGCCCCGCCGGCGGTCGCGGTGGGCGGGCCGGCCCGACCACCGGCGGGGCGGCCGGGGCGGGCCGCACGGGTCCGCCGCGGCCCTACCAGCCCGCGCCCCGCCGACCGGCGGGCCGGGACCGACACGACGAGGGGGACGCCCGTGGATGACGACCGCTACGGGCGCGACGTGCTCGCGGGCGACTGGAAGGCCGCGCGCCGCGTGGTGCCCGTGCCGACCGACGCCGTGCCCGACCTCGTCCTCGAGGACCCGGCCAGCGGCTTCACCGGTGCCGTGGTGCGCGTCGAGGCGCGGACCGTCGAGCTCGAGGACTGGAAGGGGCGGGTGCGCGCGTTCCCGATGACGACGCCGTTCCTCGTCGACGGCAGGCCCGTGGCGCTCCGCCACCCGCAGGTCCGGCAGGGCCGGGCGCGCACGGCCTCCGGGTCGTTCGCGGTCGAGCGGGAGCGCGCCCGCGTCGCCCGGCAGAGCCGCGTCTTCGTCGAGGGGCGGCACGACGCCGAGCTCGTCGAGAAGGTGTGGGGCGCGGACCTCCGCGTCGAGGGCGTCGTCGTCGAGTACCTCGAGGGCGTCGACCACCTCGTCGAGGTGCTGCGCGAGTTCGCGCCCGGTCCGGGACGTCGGGTCGGGGTGCTCGTCGACCACCTCGTCCCCGGCTCGAAGGAGGCCCGCCTCGCCGAGCAGGTGTCCCGGTCGACGCTGGGTCGCCACGTGCTCGTCGTCGGGCACCCCTACGTCGACGTCTGGCAGTCCGTGAAGCCCGGTCGCCTCGGCCTCGAGGCGTGGCCGACGGTGCCGCGCTCCGTCGAGTGGAAGCACGGGATCTGCGACGCCCTCGGCTGGCCGCACGAGGACCAGGCCGACGTCGCGCGGGCGTGGCAGCGCATCCTGTCGCGCGTGCGCACCTACGCCGACCTGGAGCCGGCGCTCCTCGGACGGGTGGAGGAGCTCATCGACTTCGTCACCTCGGACTGACCCAGGGCGGCGCGCCCGGCCGTGCCGCGCCCGGCGGGCCCGGGCGCAGTACGGTCGTCGCATGGTCGACACGATCGAGGGACGCGTGCGCACGGCGGTCGACGCCTGGCTGCGGTGGCTTCCCCGGTGGTCGATCGGCACGTCCCGACCGCGGACCCGCGTGTGCCGGGTCTGCTTCGGCTCACCCGTCGCGGTCGCGGCAGGCTTCGACCACGAGGTCCCGCACGCCGTGCAGCACGCCCTGCTCAACAGGCTGCGCGCCGTCGTCGACGACGAGGTGGACCGGTACACGACCCGCAACCTGCCCCTCGTGGCCCGGGAGCTCGAGCGCGCCGACGAGTCGCGCGACCGGGGGTACCGTCCCGAGGAGGGCCTCGCCCTCGAGTTCCAGGGGCTCGACGTCGACCCCGAGCCGGAGCCCGGGCAGCCGTTCCTCTTCACCCTCGCCGAGCTCGCCGGGACGCCCGTGGACGGCCGGCCCGCGGCCCCGCCGCCCGTCGACGGGCCGGAGCAGCCTCCCCGCTGGTCGGAGGAGGCGAAGGCCGCCCTGCGGCGCGAGGTCGAGCTCGCCGACGAGCAGGCACGGTCGGTGGGCACCGCGGTCTGCTTCGCGCTCGTCGAGCACCGTGAGCGCATCGCCGACGCGGTCGGCCGCCTCG